>Ga0114957_1001255_pt1 | contig 28579 bp, 26 predicted proteins | sample BantaG_FD_87175 | JGI IMG/M metagenome (GOLD analysis project Ga0114957, IMG submission 87175) | Marine algal microbial communities from Bantry Bay, Ireland - BantryBay_4 metaG | ecosystem: Host-associated > Algae > Red algae > Unclassified | place: Bantry Bay, Ireland | collected 2014-11-21
AGAGGTCCATTCTAGGTATCTCACTCTTAAGTGCATGCCTGCTTAAATCAACTTTCGGGATCTCACTCTTTTTTGCGTAATCTGAAAGATCTACTCTTGGGATCTCACTTTTCTTAGCAAAAGGTGATAAATCTATTTGTGGTATCTCACTCTTAAGTGCATGACTGCTTAAATCAACTTTCGGGATCTCACTCTTTTTTGCGTAATCTGAAAGATCTACTCTTGGAATATCACTTTTCTTAGCAAAAGGTGATAAATCTATTTGTGGTATCTCACTCTTAAGTGCATGCCTACTTAAATCAACCTTCGGGATCTCACTCTTTTTTGCGTAAGCTGAAAGATCTACTTTTGGAATTTCACTTTTCTTAGCAAAAGACGAAAGATCAATTTTTGGAATCTCTGACTTTTGCGCAAAAGATGACCACGTCGGCAGCGAATCAAATAGACTTTGAGGAGCAAAATTAGACATCTTGCCTTCAATCTCTTTTAACTTCATTTGTATATGAGAATCCTCATACTTTATTGTTTCCTTAAATTCTTTTTTCTCAAACCACCATCGAACTAAGTAACCTATAATTCCTGCACAAAGCAACATGACAAGAACCTCAAGGAACCTAGAACCATTGTCTATCAATCCAAAATTTTCATACATAACTTTATCTCCTTATCTATTTAGTGATTAATTCTACTCTTCTATTAAGGGCACGCCCTTCAAAAGTTTTATTTGTTCCAGCAGGAGAGCTCTCTCCAAGCGAATCCATTTTAATTATATTTTCAGGAACACCATAACTTACAAGTATTCCCCCTATGGTCTGGGCCCTTTTCAGGCCAAGTCGATAATTAGCGCCTTCATTTCCAAGATTATCAGTGTGACCTAGGATATTTATAGATTGCAGGCTTCCCTCTTTAAATCGATTAGAAACATCTTTCAAGAAATCTAAAACCTTTTGACTTTCTTTTGCACCTGAAGCATTTAACGCATAATAAATAGTTTGATTTCGAATCTGAAAGTTATCAACTGGCTTTGTTACTACTTCAAAAGCTGCTCCTCTATAGAAAGATTTGTACTTTTCAACGGCCAGCTCAGAGCTTACAAAAGTTGCTTTTAAATTCGTCGCAACATCGATCCCCTTCGCTTTTATGAGAGTCGCAATATTAGCAGCTCGCTTCAATCCTAAATCAGCACCTTCACCTTCAAAGTATAACCCCTCAACAATAAGTTCTTCATTTTTCGCTAAACCATCTTTAGATATTTCTGCAAGAATTGGATAAGCACTCAAAATATTAGTATTTAAATTAATTTGAGCCTGTTGAGGCTTAAAATAAATTTTTTCAAAAAACTGAGCCGGAGCAGACTTTGGTGGTGAGCACTCATTATAGATGGCACAAACATACCAGTCTCCAGAAACAAAAACTAATCCCAGCGATAAAAGAAACAAACACAAAAGCCAAAGTGGCTTACTTTGATTGTAAGTTCTTGTTCTAAGAATATTAACTTCGCTTAAACTTGCCATATAACCCCTCCTTACCTCTAGTTTCAAACTTAGACTTACTGTATATAGAGTAAGTAAGACAAAAAAAATGTCAAACTATACACTCGCTCAGTCAAAGGTGACGCAAATAAATGTTATCAAGAAAGATCTGAGAAATTTTTTTTAAAATTAAATTGAAGATAATTTCAAAGAAAAAATATTTTTACAGACATTATATTTGCAAGTTGAAGAACAAAAATAAACTTTTTCTATTTCATGTTAGTTCTTGTTAGTCTTCTTTCTTCGCTATTTAAAAAAAAACACCATAGCATTTTTATCTATCATTTTAATTAAACAAACATGGAGCGTTTTGTGAATTATCTTAATCTTGGTCTATCTATACTACTTCTTTTTTCAATAACTAGTTTCTCTTCAAACTCAAAAGCAATTGATTTGCTTAATACAAAATCAATAGTGCTTAATAGCTTTGCTGCTCACGATATCAATTCAATTAAAAATAGAGTTATGAAAACTGACTCTATTACTAATGGATCTATCCGCTCACCACACCTTTACCAAAATATTCCAGTCTTAGGTTCAGAATTAATTTATCACTTCAGAAACCATCAACTTGTTCATGTCTCAGGGAGGCGAGCTCAAATATCTTCAATTTCTATAAAACCTAAACTCAACAAAGCCCAAGCTACTCAGAAAATAAAAACGTACTTTCCAGACTTTCAAGGCCAGAGTATTCAACTCACAATTATTCCTTTAAAGAAAGAAACTCTCTTGGCTTACGAAATTACATCTAAAATAAGTTCTGCTGGAAAAATAAAAGCTTATTTAAATGCTCACACTGGAGAGCTTATAGAAGCCTATGATTCTCTACACTACGGTTTTGGTCATGGTAGTGATGACGAAATGAAAAACCTTCTTACATCCAAAGATAATGAAGGTAGTGGTAAGTTTGCTTTACGTCATATGGATAAATTCCCAAAATTTGAAACAAGGTCCAAAATTCATGGACGCCTTGGTCCGCTGGATAAACTTACTGGCCTAAGAGTTTTAAGTGATGATGATTACTTCGATGACTCCGCTGCTGTAGATGCACATTATTTTACTGAAAAATACATGAAACTTCTTAAAAGTGACTTCAATAGAAACAGTTATGATAATGAGGGAACACCCATTAAGTCTTATGTCCATGTCTCAATGAGCTTTTTCAGTCGAAAATATGTCAATGCCTTTTGGGATGGAGTAGCAATGAGTTACGGTGATGGAGATGGGAAAAACTCAAGTCCTCTCTCGGGAGCTCTCGATGTTGTTGCTCATGAGATTACTCATGGAATTACTTCACACTCATCTAAACTTATCTATAAAGGTGAATCTGGTGCTTTGAATGAATCATTCTCAGATATCATGGCGGCTTATGCCGAGTACAAGATCCAACCAAAAAAGTTTGACTGGAAACTTGGAGAAGATGTTTGGACTCCAAATAAAGAAGGTGATGCTCTTAGATACATGGATAGTCCAACTAAAGATAAAGAAGCTAAACTTGAAAGACAAAAAGAAAGCGGAGTGACAATTAATAAAGAACTTTATAGCCGTGACTTTTACCCTGAAAAATTCAAGGGCACAGAAGACAATGGCGGAGTACATTTAAATTCAGGAATTCCAAACCTCATTTTTTATCTTCTTAGTGAAGGTGGGCAACATCCAAGACTTAAAACTAAAGTTAATGTCGAAAAAATTGGTATTGAAAAAGCAGTTAAAATTTTCTACCAAGCTTTTACTACACATTTAATGTCTGATTCTAAGTTTATTGATGCAAAAAAAGCGACTATTTTTACTGCTGCTGATATTTATGATGAAAAAACGGCAAAGATTGTAGAGAGCGCTTGGAATGCAGTAGGCGTTAATTAACCAGCATGTCTCTAGAAGTTTTTATATAGTACACTTTTTTTAGATGCTTTAAGATTTCATCTCCACAAACCCAAAATCTTGAAGCATCAACTACAACTCCTCCACCCCAATCTTTTCCTAACTTATTAACCTTATACGGAAGAAAGTTTGAATCTTTCAATTTCTCTTCCCAATCCTCTTTAGTAAAAGCAACTTTCTGACTTCCCCATGAATTGCTTATTAAGATACACTTTTTTCCTTCCTTACACTCACTCACACCAATGATATTCATCAAATGTCCTCCAGAGCTATCCATGTTAAACATTTCGTTTTTAAATAATGTAGATCTCACTGCGATTGATAAGGGTCGGTTTTTAAAAGAGTCTTCATTCGTAAACGCCTTCTTCATTACATCCCAAAATCCATTAGAGATATCTTCTCTTTTCCCAACACTCAACTGGCAATCAACTGGTGCTTTTCCAGACTTTACACACTCATCAATAAGTCTTTCTTTTTTATCATGATCAACTAAAAGAGGTTCTCGTGTACCGGCATCAGTGCTTAAAGAAAGCTTAATCGCTTCATGGTGATTTTTAATAAATCTATTTTTTTCTAAATCTCCATCGACTTTTCTACAATTTAAGAAAAAGCTCATATATCTCTCAAAAAAAAGTATGGGCATATCAGTTTCATAGAGAGAGTCAAAGTCTTTAGTGACACCGGTCTCTAAGTAACTAAGATTAGCCAAGTTTAGATTTAGGTTAGAACAGGTACTTTGATTTAAACCTTCTAAGCCTTTCACTGCAAAGCAGCCATTTAATAAGTCATAATACTTATCAAATGGAACTTCTTTTATATCTTTAACCCCTAAGCTTTGAGTGATTTCTTTTTCACAACTTAAATAATGAGAAAAAATAGGAAACTCTCCCAACAAATCATCACTTCTTTTATACTTTAGTATTTGTTCTAGATGTAAGGCCGCTCCAATAAAATCATTAGGATTTAAATCCACATTTTTTTTATCAGTCACACAAAGTCCTCTCCCTTGTTGAGTGATAAAAAACTTTTCTATTTTCTTAATGTTATTAAACGCATGTTGGTAGTTATTTCCCACATCTTTCATTTCATCTATTGCATCGCTCACACTGCATGAAAGTAATTTCTCTCCTTTTCCAAGAATTGTTAAATACGTCCATGGTAATTCATAATCATTACCTGGATAGAGTCTCTTGAAAAGATAGTTTAGTTCAGATGACATTCCGGCAAGAACACATGTTCCAAAGTCTTGTTGATCTTTAATAGGAATGGTTGCTTGAATTCTTTTTAACTTATCACACTGATCACTACTGAAGTTACTTGATTCAGCTTCACATTCTTTTGGTTTATCTATTAATGTCGATGAATTACAAGAGTATAATGGATGTTCTTTACTCATCTGATACCCCTCGAAGGGATCAGCGAACAAATTGAAAGATAGTACTAAGAAGAGGAACTTTATCATCTTCTTAGTATTATAAGTTTAAATTGAATATTTAATTAGAGATAGAATATTTGCCCCATCGCAAGCCAGCTCATCAAAATTACTGGAGCATATGGGAATTTTTTGCCGAGACACTCTCGTATTCCTGCAGCATACCCTGATTTTGCGTAAGCTACCATTTTTTCGAAATTTCCTGCGACTTGAGTAATAAAACTAAAGCCACCAATTATCATTGTCGAATACAAAAGCACCATAAATAATTGATCGTGCCATACTAGTGGAGTGATCAAAAATAGTGAGAAAAGATACTTTGAATCTCCTGCTCCCATGATACGCATTGCAAAAGCCACTAACCCAATTCCTAAGAAAGTAAAACTATAAAAGAAAGTCTTTAAGTTTAGTGCATAATGCTCAGGTGCAATGAATAAAAACCCAATAAAAAGTCCAATGTTTAAAAGACTCCATTGATTCGAAATTATTCGATGCTTTACATCATAGACAGCAATAAATAAAAGCTGAATTAATATAAATAAATAAATAAAATTAGAAAAATAATCCATCTGAACTCCCCTTACTGAAATAATTCTTCATAGAATTAAAGTTCATCAGTCATAGCTCCAACTTTATCAAAAACTTTTGTGATAACACCACCAAGTCTAGTATCTATCTGCGTTCTTAACTTGAAAATAATCGCCGCAGCAACTGCAAGTAAAAGTACATACTCAACCATTGTTTGTCCGTCTTCGTCTTTTAGATAATTCTTTACAAATTTTTTAAGATTTTTCATTTCCTTCCTCCTATAAAATATCCCTTAAAAATATTATAAGGTCATACACATTTTAATGAGTGGGAATTAAAACAAGAAACAAGCTTTTTTTTTTACAAAAGGTTAAGTTACTGAATTTTAAGATATTCTAGAAGTCACTACTTCAATATCGAAACTAAAAATGAAGTGAAATCCTGCCACTTTTTTTGGCAGCGTATTCTCAAGTCAAAATTTAAAGAGCTAGAGACCTAAATCATGCTCGAATCAAAGTCTTCATTTAAAAGCTTATGAAGAGACACTCCATTCACTTCACTTTGATCATTAATTGCGGGAGCAAATGCTTTTAAAACAGCAAGTGCACGATCAAGCTCTTCATAAGTATGAGTTGCCATTACAGAGCATCTAATTAAAGCATGACCTGCAGGAACAGCAGGGAAAACAACAGGAGTGACAAATACACCTTGTTTTACAAGCTCACTACTTATCTTTAAAGCCTTCTTATCATCACCGATAAAAATTGGAATAACACAAGTTTCAGCGTTCATTGTATTAAATCCAAGGTTTTCAAACCCTTTCTTTAGATGACTTGCTCTTTTATTAACTTCATCAACTAATTGTGGCTCTTCTATTAAAACTTCTAAAGCCTCTAGAGCTGCTGCAGTACTAGCTGGGGCAAGGGCCGCTGAAAACATAAATGTTTTTCCCTTGTGCTTGATCCAATCAACGACTTCCTTAGAAGCACAAATGAATCCACCCTGGCTGGCAAAAGTCTTGGAAAATGTTCCCATGATAATATCTGGTTTGAGATTAAAGTGAGCACTTGTTCCTTTTCCACTCTCGCCAATAGTTCCTAAGGAGTGAGCTTCATCAACATATGTTCTTGCATTGTATTTTCGGCTTAGTTCGTGAATGACATCATATTTAGCGATACTTCCGTTCATTGAGAAAACACCATCAGTAATAATGAGCTTTCCTGCATCTAAAGGGACTGATTTCAACTTTTCTTCAAGGTCTTTCATATTATGATTTTCATAAACGATCGTTTTTGCTGCAGAAATCTGGCAGCCTTCGATAATACAGGCATGATTTTCACTATCGGAAAAAATATACTCACCCTCACCTGTCAAAGCTTGAATAGCTCCTTGGTTGGCCATGAATCCTGAAGCGAAAACAACACTATCTTCAAACCCTAAAAATTCAGAAAGTTTTTTTTCAAGCTTTGTATGTAAGCTAAGGTTTCCATTTAAGAATCGAGAACCAGTACAACCTGTTCCCCATTTATCTAAAGAAGCTTTAGCAGCATCGATCACTCTTTGTCTGTGAGTAAGCCCAAGGTAATTATTAGAACCAAGCATAATAAGTTCCTTCTCACCAAAAACAACATTACTTCCACTACTTCCTTCTATTTCTCTTAAGAAGGGATAAAGGTCTGCTTGTTTTAAAAAATTTACGAGTTTTAAACCTTTTGTTTTCTTGAAAATGTCCATAATTATTCCCCCCTACAAAGATGGATCAAAAACAACCTTTACTACAGGTTCCTTCTTTTTATCCATCGAGACTCTTAGAGCCTTTTTAAAGTCTTTTAAGCCAAACTTATGTGTTACAATTTTTTCAATTTCTAAACTTTCTAGCACTTCAGCAACTATTTCGTAAACGGCCTTTTTCTTTCCATCCCTTGGGTCAATGACATCCCGAGACATACATGTCCCTTGCATCTTAACCTCCCGAAACCATAAAGGTGTGGCATCCACGCCTGCTAAGTTATGCCCTGTTGCCACCATAATGACACTTCCTGCGTTTCGAGAAAAACGAAGGGAATTATCTATAGTCACAGGAGAACCAACGCAGTCAAAGATAGTATCAAATCCACCTTCTAAAACAGGCTTTCCAATGCTCACTTTTCTTACTTTCCCATTAGTATACGTCGCAACCTTCTCAAAAAGTCCTTTTCCTGTCCGAACAATATGATCTGCGCCTAAATCTTTTGCCAATTCACCTTGGAAGTCATAACGGTATCCAACAGCAATATCCCATGGAAGGTCCAAGGCCCTAATTGCCGCCACGCCTAAAAGGCCAATTGTTCCCGCTCCATAGATAAAAACTTTCTTCTTTTCTTTTTTACCTTTAGCGTACTCAGCAATTGGCTGCATAATTGAAGAAAAGGGGTCTGCCAGCACAGCTCTATCATTAGGGATTTGATCGTTAATTTTATAAATTTGAGATTTATGGGCTTGGTAAAAGTCTGACCAACCTCCACCTGTGGCCTTATGATAGCCAAGACTCATACCCGCTCCCAGTTTCTTTTCATCACCAAAGAACTGACAAAGGGCATCATTACCTTGACTACACTCTTGGCAAGGAGTCTCCACGTCATGAACCTTGCAACCCATTGATGGGTTAATAATCACCTTATCGCCAGCTTTTAAGCTTTTAACTCCTGATCCACACTTCACAACGATAGAGACGTTTTCATGTCCCATAACGCAAGGAAAACTCGCATAAGGCTCCATTGAGAAAGATTCGTTACCAAGTAACATATTTTGATCAGAGCCACAGATTCCGCTGAGCACTGATTTTAAAATGACCCAATTCTCCCCATTTAACTGAGGTTCGGGAAGATTTTCATAGTATTTAAGATTCGGGAATATAGCAGGAAACCTGCCTTTATTTAGCTTATGATAAACTTGAGAGAAAACAAATTTTGGTATCGATAAATTGTATTTTAAGCCTTTCACTTTTCCAACCTATATAGTATTTTTCTAAGTCTTGGCATACTACACTCATTAACTTATTTGTGTACAGGGGGAATTTATGGAAATAGTTGAAGTTAACACGCGCGCCCTTTTAAAAAAATTCCTCAATTTTCCGCGAACTCTCTATTTTGATATCCTCAAGTCTGATAAATTTATCATGCCGCTTGAACTTGTCTCTAAAATTACTATCGGGAGCCTCAAAGCCAAAAAAAAGAAGCTATTTCTTGCAATTGAAAATGGAGAAATCCTTGGGAGGATTGCTTATAAAGTGCATTCAAACCAGGGTGAAACCAAGCTTAACATCGGTTTCTTCGAATGTGTCCCTGATAGAGAGGACGTTGCAAACAAGCTTTTTACTCATGTACATGCTCAACAACCCCATTTAGATGTTATTGGACCTTATAACTTTCGTATGGAAGATCCTTATATGGGCGTTCTTATTAAAGGACATGATCATGATCCATACTTTATGATGGGTTATAACCCTCTTTATTATAAGGACTACTTTGAATCAGCAGGTTTTACAGGTTCAATGGATGTATTAACCTATGATGTTGATTCTACTAAGCCTCTTCCGCAAGAAATGAGAGATAGAGCGGATCAAACCCAAGCAGCGGGTTTCTCTTTGAGAACCATGAATAAAAGAAAAATGAAACAGGAAGTAAAGGTTATTGCAAAAATTTTCAATGACGCTCTTTCTGAGAACTGGGGTTTCGAGGAACTCATTGATGAACAAATCAGTGAAATGTACCTTATGTTCAAATTTTTTATTAACCCTGAATTAGTTTTGTTTGCAACCAAAGACGGTGAAGATGTTGGCTGCCTAATCTTGCTGCCTAACTTTAACCCGTATATAGAGAAATCTAATGGGAAACTTACACCAAGCCTACTTTGGAATATTTTAACTAAAAAAAATAAAATCGACTCTGCTAGAGGCTACGCTTTAGGGATCAAAAAAGACTTTCATGGACAAGGGCTTGGAAACTTTCTAGTTTGCAAAGGTTGGGAACTTGGAAGCGGGAAAGCTGGTATCAAAAAAGGTGAGGTATCTTGGATTCTTTCAGACAATGAAGGAATGAACCATCTCACTCTTAAAATGGATGGTAAACCTAATAAAGCTTATCGGATTTATACAAAAGCCGCTATTCAATAATTTTGTCAATGTTTGATATAGCATACCCTATACAATAACAATCCATTCTCATATAATTTAGTTAAACCTAGGAAATTATTATGAGTTCAAGCACTAAGCAGTTTTTCGTTTCTCGATACGTTCGCTCTTCAATTGGGAAGAAACAAATCATGGCCATTACCGGGATTCTTTTGATTGGTTTTTTAATCATGCACTTGCTTGGAAACCTTACTCTTATTATTGGCCCCGATGTGTTTAACGAGTACGCTCATCGACTTATTTCATTAGGTCCTCTTTTGTATGTCGCCGAATCAATTTTACTTATTCTGTTTCTTAGTCACCTTGGTCTGGCCTTCAAACTCACACTTGAAAATAAGAAGGCACGAGGCTCTAAGTATGTTATGAAAAAAAATACGGGAGCAGGGACAACCTTTGCATCTTCAACAATGCCCTATACTGGCTTAGTTATTTTGGCCTTTCTCATTAACCACCTCCTTACTTTAAAGTGGGGAACTTATTACGAAACAACTCTTGATGGACAAGTGGTGAGAGATCTTTACCGAACAACAATGGAAACCTTTTCAAGTCCCCTTTATGCTCTTTGGTATGTTTTCACTATGATTTGTCTTGGAGTTCACCTTTCTCATGGTTTTCAATCTTCATTCCAATCTTTAGGTTTTAGTAATCCAAATATCACCCCAATCATAAAGAAGCTTGGCTGCTTTCTTTCACTTGGTATTGGTTTTGGTTTCGCAGCTCTTGCAATTTTTTGTTACGCACAAAGCATTCTTTAAGGAAAAAAATATGAGTAAGTTAGATTCAAAAGTCCCAAGTGGAAAATTAGAAGATAAGTGGGATCAGCATCGCTTTGATATGAAGTTGGTGAACCCTGCTAATAAAAGAAAGTTCCACGTTATTGTCGTAGGAACCGGTTTGGCCGGTGCAAGTGCGGCATCCAGCCTAGCAGAACTTGGCTATGAAGTCTCAAGCTTTTGTATTCAAGATTCTCCAAGGCGGGCCCACTCTATTGCAGCCCAAGGTGGAATAAATGCAGCAAAGAATTATCAAAATGATGGCGACTCTATTTGGAGACTTTTTTATGACACTATAAAAGGTGGGGATTATAGATCACGTGAGGCAAACGTGTATCGTCTTGCACAAGTGGCCAATAATATTATTGATCAATCTGTTGCTCAAGGTGTTCCTTTTGCAAGAGACTATGGGGGTTATCTTGCAAACAGATCATTTGGTGGAGCCCAAGTTTCAAGAACCTTTTATGCCAGAGGACAAACTGGCCAGCAACTTCTTTTAGGAGCCTACTCTTCATTAATGAGAATGGTTAATAAAAAGAAAGTAAAAATGTACACAAGAAGAGAAATGACTGAGCTTGTTGTCATTGATGGAAAAGCTCGTGGAATTATTGTTCGTAACCTCATTACTGGCGAGCTCGAAAAATATGTTGCAGATGCTGTCATTATGGCCACAGGTGGTTACGGAAACACTTACTATCTTTCCACGAATGCTATGACGTCAAATGCAAGTGCAGCCTGGCACTGCTATGAAAAAGGCGCAATGTTCGCCAACCCTTGTTTTACACAAATTCATCCAACTTGTATTCCTGTTCACGGTGAAAACCAATCAAAGCTTACCTTGATGAGTGAATCTCTTAGAAATGATGGACGAGTTTGGGTTCCAAAAAAAGAAGGTGATCAAAGACATCCAAAAGAGATACCAGAACATGAAAGAGATTATTATTTAGAAAGAATTTATCCAAGTTTTGGTAACTTAGTCCCAAGAGATGTTGCAAGTCGAAATGCAAAATACCAAGTCGATAAAAACAAAGGCGTTGGAGACACAAGAGTCGCCGTCTATTTAGATTTTGCTGATGCCATTAAAAGAAGTGGTGAAAGTGTAATTCGAGAAAAGTACGGTAACCTTTTTGAAATGTATCAAAGAATCACTGATGATTCTCCCTATGAGACTCCGATGCGTATTTACCCAGCAGTCCATTATACAATGGGTGGTCTTTGGGTTGATTATAACTTAATGTCTAATCTTCCAGGACTTCACGTTTTAGGGGAAGCAAACTTTTCAGACCATGGTGCAAATAGACTAGGAGCAAGTGCTCTGATGCAAGGTCTTGCTGATGGATACTTTGTTATTCCTTACACTCTTGGACACTACTTCGCTTCAACGGTACTTGATCAAGAGATTACGACAAGCCATCCTGCATTTGATAATGCTCTTAACGACACAAAAGAAAGAGCTTCAAAACTCATCAATATCAAAGGTTCACAAAGCGTTGAAACTCTTCACAAAAAACTTGGCCGATATATGTGGGAGCACGTTGGAATGAGTCGAAACAAAGTAGATCTTGAGTCAGGAATTCAAAATATTCAAAAACTCAAAGAAGAGTTTTGGAATGATGTTAAAGTTCCAGGACATGCAACAGGAATAAATACTGAACTAGAAAAAGCATTAAGAGTCGCAAACTTCATTGAAATTGGGGAGTTAATGGCCAGGGATGCTCTGACTAGAGATGAATCATGTGGTGGACACTTTAGAGAAGAGTTTCAAACGGCAGAAAATGAAGCTAAGAGAGATGATGAAAACTTCACTCACGTTGCTGCCTGGGAATATGCTGGAGAAGGGAAAGCCCCTATCAGAAATGTCGAAGAATTAAAGTTTGAAAATGTAACACCCTCAACAAGAAGTTATAAGTAAGGAAATCATTATGAGCTCTAAATTAATGACACTCAACCTTAAGATCTGGAGACAAGAAAGCACTCAAGCAACAGGAAAGATTGTTGACTATAAACTTGAAGGTGTTTCACCGGACATGAGTTTTTTAGAAATGCTTGACCTACTCAACGAGTCTCTTGTAAAGAAAAATGAAAACCCGGTTGTCTTTGATCACGACTGTCGTGAAGGGATTTGTGGGATGTGTTCACTGATGATTAACGGTAAGGCACACGGACCTCAGAAGCTCACAACAACTTGTCAGCTTCACATGAGAAGTTTCCAAGATGGTGACTCTATTGTAATCGAACCATTTAGAGCAAAAGCTTTTCCTATATTAAAAGACCTAATGATTGATCGTAGTGCCTTTGATGAAATCATCGCTGCTGGTGGATACGTATCTTTAAATGCAGGGAATGCTCCAGATGCACATGCTGTTGCTGTCTCCAAAGACCAAGCTGACTTATCAATGGATGCGGCCGCTTGTATTGGCTGTGGTGCTTGTGTAGCAAGTTGTAACAATGCTTCTGCCATGCTTTTTACAAGTGCTAAAATCTCTCAGCTAGCTCTTTTACCACAAGGTCAACCAGAAGCACTTTCAAGAGCGAAGAGCATGGTTGAAAAAATGGACGAACTCGGGTTTGGAAATTGCACTAATGAAGCTGAATGCGAAGCAAGTTGTCCAAAAGGCATTAACCTCACAAATATTGCTCGTATGAACAGAGAGTTTGTCTCTTCTGTTCTAAAGAAATGAGAATCTACTCTGAAGAAATTTTAGAGTTTAATCAGTCATGCTTTCTCTTACTGAAAGATATTATTAAAAAGGAGTGTCTACTTACCTTTAAGACTAAACGTTTTAGCGTAAATGGCTATAACTACCCTCTCCTTATTGAGTCCTATCAAGATGAAAGGGAAAAGAAAGTACAAACTCTTGCATTCTTTGATGCCAACCACTTAAGTATTAGCTTAAATTATTCTTTATGCTCTCAACTTGATCAGCAAACTTTATCAAATTTACTACGTCATGAATTTGCCCACTACCTTACCTATATTTTTCATTCTCAAGAAGTTTTACCTCATGGAAAAGAATTTCGAGCCACTTGTCAAAAGTTCAACTGGGGAAAAAATGTTTTTTCAGCAAAAGAGGAAATGGAAGTTTTTTCAAAGAAAAACTTAAATAGAAAGTATAAAAAACTAATGAGACTCAGTGAAAGCTCAAATGCTCATGAAGCTCAGTTGGCACTTTCAAAGGCCAGCGCTTTATTACTTGATAACCCTACGTTGCAAGAGAGTCATTACGACCAGGAAAAATTCGTAGTACAAACCTTATTAGAATTTAAGCGCAAAAATCATTTAATTGACTCTATTTACCAAATCATGAAACAAATGCACTTTGGTGTTTGTTATCATTATGGACAAAAAATACACTCCCTCGAAAGTTATGGAATTAAAGAGATTGTCATTAACTCTAAAGAAGTTTTCCACTACTTAGATAAAACAATGAACTCTCTTTGGTTATCAGAAAAAAACAGTTTAAAACAAAGTCGTCACTCAACTCGAACACTTAAGAATTCTTTCTTTACAGGTTTCGCTCAAGGGGTTGTCTATAAATTGAAGCAAGAAGAAAAGTCTTATGTACAAGAAAAACGCTTTGCACTTACTTTATTAGAAAAGCAGATGAATCTTGCATCTCAACTTATTTATCCACATCTAAGAACCTCTCACAAAGCACGAGGGACCAATAGTGCTCTCGCACACAACCTTGGCTTCAAGAAAGGTCAAAGTTTTAATACTAAATTTGAAAAACACAAATATCTAAACTAAGGAAGTATTCATGAATACAAGAAAAGAGCTTAAGTTTTATGCCTTGCTAATGGCCTTTGCTATTATTGTCGGTGCTTTTGGTGCCCACTACTTTGAAAGCCGCTTAAGTATAAAAGCACTCAAAACATTTAAAACAGGAAACCTCTATCACTTCTTTGGAGTATTCTCATTATTTTTATTTCTTGTCTTTGAAAAACAGTTCAACCTCAATCTAAAAATACCTAAGTATTTAGCACTGGGTTCTTTAACTATTTTCTCTGGAGGGTGTTATTTATATGCCATTACAGGTATCAAGTTTTTTGCAATGATTGTCCCCTTTGGAGGATTAAGCTTTATTGCATCCTGGATTATTACTGCAAAAAAAGCTTAGGCTTTTTTAACCAAATATATGCTTATACATTCTAGAGAAAAAGCTATTTTTCTTTTCAACGCTTTGTTGTGTCAGGTAAACCACAAAACCACTTGGTAACTCATGATCTTTTTTAATTCCATTTTTCTTAATATATGGATTTAATTCCTTAAACTCTTCAGCACTTAGTTGGTAGTTTTCTAACAAAGTAGATATTCTAATACTTTCTTCTAATTTGACTTGCACAATTTTTGAATCTTTGTCACCAATTAGATCAGGAAAATATTTTTTATAATTTCCGGCAATCTCTTGTGCTGCAACAAATGAAGTGTAGAAATTTCGTGAAGCATAACTAAAACGAGACTGTTTGTTGTGAGCAATAATTTTTGCAATATCTTTAGTTTTGAACTTCTTTGAAGCACGGTAAAGTCCTCCAGGCCCATAGTTATAAGCCGTTATCGCAAGTGGCCATGCTCCTAGTATTTTGTAATTATCTCTTAAAAGCTTAGCTGCTGCTCTCGTGGCCTTTAACGGGTTCAACCTCTCATCAAAAGTTTTATTTATTTCAAGTCCATACATCTCAGCAGACTTAGGCATAAACTGCCAAATACCCGCAGCGCCTACCCGAGAGTAAGCTTTGTAGTTAAAAGAACTCTCCACATGTGGAAGATAAGCAATTTCTTCTGGCACTCCTTCCTCTTTAAAGATCTCTTTAATTCTTTTAAGATAAAGAAATGATCTAACGAGTCCTCTCTTAAACTTCTCTTTCATTCCTTGTTGATAGCGAATACTTTTTAACCTTACTCGAAAATTCTTACGGAATTTCATCGGTATTTTAGAAAGATACTCTTTTTCTTGCTTATTTAACCTCTTAAATTTCTTCTTATAAACATTAAAGAGAATACTTCTTACCTTCTTAATCGCATTTTTAGTAATTCGAATTCTTTCATGATGATTCTTATCTTGGTGAGAGACTTTAATATAAATGATAGATGGTTCTTCTCTATCATGGATGAGGGTTTCTCCTTGAGAAGTTTCAAGAAATACTGTTTTCCAAAACCCTACTTGACGCTCTAAAAAAGGTGCTTTGATTTCAAAGTCATTAGAAAAGGTTGTGATGCTTACGAAAAATGCAATAAAGAATAAATATTTCATCTGCGCATACTAGCGGCACATCAATATTAATCAAGGGAGATTGAAAAGTTTATATATTTAAGGAGCACTAAAATCAGGTTTTAGCTTCATCATAATCGCATCACCATCAGCTTCTGGATTAAGATGCATAAAATCACTATCAGTGCTCCCAACTATATAAATATTTCCACATTTATCTGCTGTTATTTCACTAAGCTCATCTTCCTTTGATGTATCTAATACTCCCCAAGATGATTTCAAGGTACTACCAAGTTGAATTTTTGCGTTTTCCTCACCTGTTTCTTTATCTAATCGAAGAATGAGGATATCTCTCGTTACTCCTACTCCTAGGTTTGTATCTCCAAAGTTTCCGTATGTATTTGCACCTATGATTAACTCACCTCCAACAATAACTCCACTTTCAGCTTTGTCATGATAAACCGTTCCACCACTAGAGGCACCATAATGCTTACTCCATAAGTAGTTTCCATCTTTATCAAACTTAGAAACGGCAATATCTTGCCCACCTGAATTAGATTCTTTGTAATCTCCCGTAGAATTTACAATTAAGAAGTAACTTCCATTAGAGTGATCAATAACCATCTCTCCAACAGACTCACTACCATCGGTATTTAACTCTAAAGGGGTTCTCACACTCCCAAACTGTTGCATCCTAACTATATCACCAGTATTTGTATCAATTTCACCATGGAATAAATCATATTGATTCGTAAACAAGAGATCCCCTGACTTCACTTCTAAGAAGTCATTAGTAGATGTATGACCAAAGACAAAAAGGTTTCCATTGGGTCCAATTTTCATATTACGAATATCTTTATTTCCTGTGAGAGAATCGTGGATAACATGCTCTGTCATCATGTTATAGAGCCTTTTCCAGATTAGGTTTCCATTATAATCATACTTATAAATACTTAAACTTTGCCCTCTCAGGTCCAATAGTGAATGATTATCTTTTACATGAACATAGACTGCTGAATCATCAGTCTCAAAGGCTTCCACATCTTCATACTCTGCAAAGCTTTCAGAGATGGCCGTACCTGTTTCGAGTCCAAATTGTTTTACGAACTCTAAATCCCCGTCTTTACTAAACTTTGCCCAAAAGCCATCATATGAGCCTGCGTTTGTTTCACCAAGGCTGCTGTTTGTAGACCCTGAAATAAAAATACTTCCATCACTTCCAAGTCTTAAACCATTTGGATAAACAAACTCTGAGCCTGCTGCTCCTCCCGCAACAGGGACACTAGCAGTTCCTATCTGTTTTCCAAAAATAAAGTTACAATTTTTATCATACTTAACTAATATAATATCTGTGAGTCCTGCGTTCGACTCAAATAAGCTTCCCTTAGTTCCACCTGCCGCAAAAATATTTCCATCATTATCTACAACTACAGATGTAAAGAAATCTTTACCACTAGAATCGAAACCATCTGCATGATTTAAATGTTGAATGCTTTTTCCTATCGGACATGCTGGAATACTACTAGGGGCGCCTTCTTCACACAACAGTTCTTGCTCTTGTCGCTGATCCTGGTCCTGATCCTGTACGGATGCATTCCCTTCGCCCACGACTGATAAATGTGCATTACCAGCGACACATGATTGAAAAATTAAAAAGATGATAAAGCCAAAAATTTTCATTCAAAAATTATAGCACGAGAAAATGACGAATATTTAACTAAAGAGATTTTTGATGAATCGTCCTAATAGGAAATGGGATTTCGACTCCCTCCTCGTCAAAAGATTTTTTTATACTCACAATGCATTCATCAACTGCTTCAAAATATGAATAACCAGCAGCTTTATAAGTCCAGACGTAAGCATGAAGGTCGATTGAAGACTCTCCAAACTCTCGAAAAAAGACATCAATTTTTCTTCCTTTTACCCTACCATCCAAACCTTCGAGAGCATTTTTAATCACACTTTTAACTTTATCGAGGTCACTTGAGTATGCAACACCTACTTTAATATCAATTCGCCTTTTTGGAGTTGAAGTAAAATTGACCATTTTTGTGGTAAACATCGTTTTATTTGGGACAATTACTTCATTACCTTCAAAGGTTTCAATACTTGTCGTTCTTAAGTTTACTTCCAAGACTGTTCCAAGCATTTCATCAACCTGAACAACATCACCTGTCATATAGGGTTTAGTAAAAGCAATCACAACTCCTGAAATAAAGTTCGAAGCAATTTCTTGGAAAGAAAAACCTAAGGCCAAACCAATAACACCGGCACCGGCAAGAAGTGAAGTCACTGCTTGATCAAGATGTAAGATACTTAAACCTGTAAAGATTCCAATAGTGGAAAAAGTAACAAAGATCCCTGTACCTACAATGGAATTGACAACTTTATTTTCACTGATTCGATCTAAGACTTTCTTATAAACATCTCGAACTAACTTTCCAAAAAGATAAAACAAGAAGAAAACAGTTAATGCTACAACGAGATTCGGAAGCATGTTAACACCCGATTCTATCCAACTGTTAATTTTAGACTCAAGTTGAGCGGAAACCTTAGCAAGATCAAAATTAAACTTCATACTCTTATTTTACTTCTTTTCAAGTTTTACACAATTAGGTATCTTGTCTTGCCAATGAACGAAACAGTTTTGATATATTTTACTTTAAGCATCCTCACTTCATGCTTATCTGCCGTAACAGGAATGGGCGGTGGCGCTTTACTTCTAAGCTTTTTGACCTTCAATTATCCGATTAAAACACTTGTCCCTATTCACGGACTTGCCCAATTAACCTCAAACTGCTCAAGAACTTTTGCTTTAAGAAAATTTGTTAAAAGAAACGTCTTTTTCTATTTTTCTTTAGGAGTACCACTGGGAGCTTTTATTTCTGCTTATTACTTAAGAGGAATATTTTCTGAAAACACTCTAAAAATTACAATTGCGACTCTTATTCTTTATGTTTTGCTAAAACCTAAAAAAATGCCCTCAATTAAGCTTCCTGAAAAGTATTTCGTTATTATTGGTATTATCACAGCAATGCTTGGGATTCTCATAGGGTCCGTGGGCCCTTTTCTTTCAGCTTTTTTTGTAAGAGATGACTATACAAAAGAAGAAATTATCGCAACAAAATCATCACTTCAACTTTTAGTTCACTTATCAAAAATTCCTTCATTTCTATTATTGGGATTTTCTTACCTTGAGCACTTTCAAATTATTATTGCACTATGTTCCGGAGTGGTAATTGGGAGTATTATTGGAATTCAAATTTTAAAGAAAACAAGCAATAAAGTTTTTCTTATTCTTTTCAAGGGCTCGCTACTGTTTGTCGCCATAAGGCTTTTAAGCTCTAGTTTCTTTACATAAAAAAAGCCCCATCATAAATGACAGGGCCTTTCATTATTAAGTTTTTTAATACTTATATTTCTAGTTAACTGGTTGTGAAACCTGAATTGTCTCTTCGACAATAAAAACCGTTCTTCTATTTGCTTGGTAATCTTCACTTGAAGTCTCTGGACTTACAAGTAACTGAGACTCTCCATAACCAATAGCTCTTAACTTAGATGGATCAACACCTTTTCTTATAAGGTAGTTTCTTACAGAGTCAGCTCTTCTTTGTGAAAGACCAAGGTTGTACTCTGCAGATCCTCTTGAATCAGTATGTCCTTGAATTTCAATCATACCTATCTGATCTTGATACTCAATAATCTTAGAAGCAGCGTCATCTAGGCTGAACTTAGACCCTTGCCTAATTGTTGCTCTATTTGTATCAAACTCTACTTGTTCAGCAATTCTCAATGTTTCTGTTAATACATCTGGAACAGCTGCAACTGGCTCCATAACTGTAATAGCAAAAAGCTCTGAATCAAAAAGATCACCGTTTAAGTAACCATCAACTTTAAATTCAAACTCTTGTTTCGCGTACTCATCACCTGGCGTCCAATTAAAGTCACCAGTAGAAGTATCAAATGTTAACCCATTAAGTTCTGTACAAGATGAGCCTGCTACAACTGTATCATCAACAACTTTGTCGTAACTACAAGCGTATGCAATTGCATTTCCACTAGTATCAGCATCGCCACCAGTTGCAAGCTCAGCATTTATTGGAAGAATAGTAGAGTTAACAATGACTGTTTGGTTACCAATACCCATAAGCTCTAAAGCTGTCACTTCAACCTCTTCAACAATTTTCTTAACTCTTGCTTTTGGAGCTGGGTGAATCTTTAGACCTGCAAAACCAGTAACATTTCCAATATCTGAGTCAGCAAATCCAGCAACACCAAGACCTGCATAAAGACTTAGTGACCTAGCAATCTTTCCTTTAAGTGTAACGTAAATATCTGAAGAGTTTTGCTTCACTGGGTTAGTAGCATTTAGAGCAATAGCATCTTCACTAATAGTTTGCCTATGATCAAACTCAAGGTTGATATTCCATTTCTTATTCATTCTATAAGAAAGACCTAATTGGCCTCTTACAATTTTATCATAATCAATAACATCAAGTTCAGCACCTTCAGTCTGTCTATAACCGGCTCCTAATTGAAGAGCAAACCTTTTCCATACTTTTTCAAACACGAGCATCCCGCCATAAGAAAGGCTATCACTAGTGTTAAAAAGTTTTAGGTCACCATTATTAATTTCAACTCTTGGAATCAAAGCTAAGGCAATTTTACTACTTCTCTTATAAAGAAGCCTAATTTTTGCGCTAAGGTTAATATCACCAAGCCCAGAGCTCGAACCATCGGCCCCGTCTAGAGTATAAGCTGCATTTGCAGCATTTTGACTTGCACTATTTGTTACTCCGCTTTGAGCATTTGCAATGGCCGTTGGATCATCACTCATTTTCTGACTTAAGTAATGCGTATCAACTCTTAAAGATAACCACCTTTTAACGTGATAGTTAAAACCTAAATTCCCTACGAGATGTTGCTTTACAACAACACTTGTCTTTGTAGTAGAGTTAGCATCTTCAACTATTACTAGTGGCTCACCTACGTAAGCTCCTGACACTGTAATGAGCCAATCACCTGGGTGTTTCAAAATAAACGAATCCTCGATAATCGCATATTTATACGAATCCGAGAAATAATAATTCTGAAGGTTAATCGCCCAAGACACATTGGTCACGAGCATCGCAATTAAAAAAATTAACATTCTTTTCACAGTCAATCCCTTGTTAGTTTTAGGTTAAATTATATCTTATACTAAATGATTAGCTAAATTTGCTCATGCGTCAACTAGATGAACTCTTGTATAGGGAAAGCTTATGGAAAAACAAAACCTGTCAAAAAGTTGATCATTTTGCTTTTTATGAAATATTTTTTTGCCACTTAATAACTTCACCTGAATGAGTGATACCAACTCTCTTGTAACCATAGTTTTCATTCAAGGTAATAGTTCTAAAATTATCAACTGCACAAAAATGTACGATAGAGTCCACTTTCTGATTTTTAGCAGTATCTTCAAAAAACTCTTTAATTTTATGAGAAATCCCAAGCCCCTTATGACTCATCTTAACTGAGGTATTATTAGTCAATAGCTCACCTTTTTCTTTCTTAATAAATAGAGCCGCCACAATGTCTTCTTCATTTTCCATATTAACTGAATAGACGTCCCAACCATTTTCTTTTTTATCTATCAAGTTTTGTAATGACCACTCAAAATCGCCAGCTTCAGCAAAGACATCAACTTCATACTGATATAACTTATCAAGATGCTCTTCAGTTTTACACTTCTTAAAAGTGACTTCTTTTTTCTTTTTTTTTGTACTCATTTCTTTTTGTCCAAGGTTGATATGTAACTTGCTAGATCTTTAATATCTGATTCACTCAAATTTTTCACATAAGGGATCATTTTCTTCGCATGATTATTAGACCTTGTTCCATTTTTAATGGCCAGAATTTGTTGCTCAATATACCAATCAAACTGCCCAGCTAGCATAGGAGCTTTTTGAGATTTTTTACCCATCCCTGTTTTTCCATGGCAAGCAACACATTTTGCAAAAAGTTTTTCACCACGAGCAACATCGGCGGCCATCAACTTATCAGAAAAGCTAAATAAAAAAATACAAGTGAGACACAACCTTAACATTTTCACTCCCAAACAATCACAGATGGTATATAAAATAAGTACTACTAATTTATAATTGATGAGCGTATTTTATGTCAAAGTGTCTTATTCTTGGACCAGGAAAAATTTCAAAAAAAATTTCTGAACGAAACATATCATACATAATTTTTGTTGATGGAGGGATAAAACATCGCCACCTATTTCCTTCTACAATCCCATCCCATTCTATAGGCGACAATGATTCAAACTCATCAAAAGAGACCTTAGAGACACTTCTAGACACTGATAAAGATAGAAGTGACTTGTTTTTTGCATTACAAAAAGTTCCTCACAAGCTTCAATACTTAGAACTTCATGGTTTTTTATTTGGTCGAGCAGACCATGATTTGTGTAATTTAGGGGAATGCTATGCTTTTAGCCAAAAAACTCAAGCCTTCTTGAACTTTTATTCTTCAAAGAACATTCTTATGCGCTCTATTGTTCCGATTTCGCGACATGAAATTCAATACAAGGGTCTATTTTCAATTTGCTCACTTATTGAGCAAGATATTTTTCTCGACGGCGATTTACGCTACAAAGGTCAACATAGGTTACTCCCACTTAGCTCACAAGGACTGAGTAATCACTCTAGTGGCAAAATTGTAATCTCAAAACACCTGGCTCCTCTTATTATTTTTTATAAAGATGATAGCTGTAGTTCAAGCACACAGTGAGAAAAAGAATAAAACTCATTAAAGTTAATAAGAAACCTTGGACTCCTAAAAATTTAAGGCCATAAGAAAAAACAACTGGGGCCAAAGAAGTCGAAACAACCATGAAGGCGATATCGACACTCTTAATTGTTCCCAAGTTTTTACCACCAAAAATTTCAGCGATCACTGCTGCATGCGTATTCGAAGCTATTCCCACAGAAATCCCAACAAATGCGAAAAACACAGCACATGAAAGACTCGAGTCTAAGTATATTAATGGAATAAAAGCTAAGAACATTGGAAGATATTTTAATCGAGCTATTTTCATGGCACCATAACGATCAATAAGGTAGCCGCTTAGAAAATTAGACAATAAAGAAAAAAGAGACATGACAGCAAAACAACTTGCCCATAAACTTAGGCTCCAGCTTTTAAAGGCTAATATTGCTGGGTTGTGAAAAAATATCCCTGTCATCACAAAGCCCAGACCAATATTAGAAAAGCTAAAAAAGTAAATTTTCCATCCTTTATAAATCGATTTTAAACTCTCTTCTTTCTTATTTAAGTAGATCGCATTTTCATTTTCTTCATAAAACTGCTTAGGTGAAAATCCATTTAGTAAAATAAGGCTAGAGGGGATGAGAAAAAGTAAAAAAGAAAGCCCCAAGATATAACTCGTTACTTGAAAACCATATTCGAACAATAAAAAAATAACAATTGATGGTAAAACTGCTTCAACAAGAGGCCTTCCCATAGATGTGATACTTTGCACCTTTCCTCTAAAGCGCCCAAAGTACTTCGCAATTTGGGTTGTCCCGACTAAAGGTAGCGAGGATTGACCAAGTAGCCTCAAAGAAAAATAACAAAAGAAAAGTTCAATAGGCCCACTCACGTGAGCAAATAAAATAAAACTTAAACCTAGAAGCATACTAATAATCACTGTTACTGTTTTAATGGAATAATTATCAACAGCTTTCCCTACTAAAGGAATAAAAACAGAAGCAAGTAAAGTGGCGAGAGCATAAGTCTTACTCAAAGTAAGATTATCAATATGTAAGTCTTTTTCTAAGGATTGATTAAAAAGTGAGAGTAAAAAGGTTTGTCCAAAGCCCGAGAAAAAGCTGACTAAAAAAGCAAAAAGGAGGAATTTTTTGTGTTTCTTTATAAGTTCTATCATTGGTAAGTTAAAATAGCCTTTAAGATGATTAAAAATTTATTCAATATTATATTCTCCGATTTTCTCACTCCTTATCAAGCTCAAAAGAAGAGAATTCTATTTATTGACCTTTTAAGGTTCATTGCGATTGTTTTAATGGTCATTTACCACTTCACTTATGATTTAAATATGTTTGCTCTTGTCAAAGTTGAGCTTTTTAAAGGGTTTTGGTTCGTTCTTCCTCGTATTATCGTGACCTTATTTATGATTGCAAGTGGAATGAGTTTTGGCCTAAAGAACTGGCAGGGCACAACTGTAAGTGAGAGATTTAAGATTTTTATTCCTCGGCTGATTAAACTTTTTGTCTTTGCAGCAGGAATTAGCCTTGTCACCTTTTTAGCCTTCCCTAAGAATTGGATTTACTTTGGAACAATCCACTCCTTTTTTACTTGTACCTTGTTAAGCATATTTTTTCTTCCTTACAAGTCTGGATCTCTTATCTTGGGATCTATGATGGTTTTGAACTATGTTTTTAAAATTATCCCTCTTACTGATCCTCTTTACTTTGAAGGGGTTAAGTCGATGGACTTCATTCCTGTTTATCCGTGGTTCGGAGTATTTCTTATTGGATTTGGACTTTCAAAGTATATTCACTTGGTAAAGGAAATCACTTTAAGCAAGCCTCACTTCATACAATACGTTTCCCAAAAAACTTTACCTATTTACCTTTTACACCAGGTACTTTTAGTCACTCTCGTTTTCCTAATCAGCAAGCTCGCTAGCTTTTAATCCGTTGCACAATCTCCATGCTTCTTATAGATTAATAAGTATGAGTGAGTTCCATAAATTAGAGAAGACAATCGGGAGTGCGAAGTTTGCAGTCACTATCATTCTTCTCTTTGCCAGTATTTTGATCTATGGAACATTTATGGAAAGCTACCATGGAACTGACTATGCAAATCGCTATGTCTATAAATCAACGCCTTTCATGCTTTTACAGTTTCTCATGTTTCTCAGTATTTTTCTTTCAACGCTTATGCGTCTACCGCTCAAAAAGTCTCTCTATGGTTTTTATATTTTACATCTAGGTTTACTTACAATATTTTGCGGCTCTTTTATCACTTTTTACGCAGGTGTCGACGGTAGTATGACTTTACCTCCTAACACTCCTGCCAGATTAGTAGCTCTTGACCAAGATGTTCTCTATTTTAACAAAAACGATAAAGCCGAAGTCACAGTTCCTCTCCCTTATACCTATAAGAAAAAAACGAATCTTAAACATAAGAGCTTTATTTCCAGTCTCTTTCAAAACAAAGACTTAGAAGAAGCTCCCATAATGAAAAGCTTCGAAATTTTAGAATACCTTCCCTTTGCCGACGAAGAAGTTCAATGGATTAAAGGTGAGGTAAAACCTTTTCAAACTTCTGCCCAGTATTTTTTGGCTAACCCAATGTTTAGTGAAAAAATAACTCTTTCCTTACACGAACTTTCTGACTTTGAAAGTAACGCTAGGCTGGGTCCTTTAAGCGTCATCTACCTTCCTAAAGGCTTCAGCTCTTGTTTTACTCAAATTCAAGATGAACTAGTTATATGGGATACATTAAAACAAACCTGTCTTAAGGGTATTACTTGGGAGACGAAATCTACTGAGTCCGGAACTGAAATTTTACTCGCAAAAGGCCCTCAAGACCTTAAAGAAGTTTTCCTACCAAAACTTGGTCCACTTCCTGTATTTATTGAGAAAGAAAAACTTTTTCCTAAAAGAATGTCTCCTTTGAGAATCTTTAATAAATCGCAATTTCAACAATCACCACACCTATTTTTATTCGGTGACTCTCTTTCTTACTATTTAAAAGATGAAAAAAAATGGGAAACCAAAGAAACTAAGTTGCAAGAAAGCATTGACCTTCCTTGGATGAACTTTGCTATTAAACTTCAAAAAATCTCTTATGATTCCTACCCTACACTCGTTCCTGTCGCTACAACACCAATTCAAGACAGTAACGAATTGGTCGTCGGAAAAACGAGGGCACTTAAAGTAAGGATCAAATCTTACATTAATCAAAAAGAAGTCTGGGTAAAAGAAAATAAACCACTAGAAGTTATACTAGATGGTGAAAATTTTTATCTCAGCTTGAGAAAAGAGACTATCAAGCTTCCATTTCAAATGACACTCGATAGTTTCAAAATGGACACTGATCCAGGAACAAGTAGTCCTGCCAGCTATGAAAGCTTCCTCACTTTATTCCAAAATGGTGATTCATCAAAACATCATGTTTTCATGAATAATCCTCTTGAGCACTTAAATTTAACCTTCTATCAATCGTCTTATTTCCAAGATCGTTCTGGAAATTTAGGATCAGTCCTAAGCATTAATTACGACCCCGGAAGATTTTTTAAATACTTAGGATCAATTCTCCTTGTTTTCGGATCTCTCTGGCACTTTGTTATACGCAGAAAAATTGTTTCTCTTAAAAAGGTTTAACCATGATCAAACTAGTACTATTTTTGCTTTTTTTAGCTCCCAGTAGCTTTGCTCAATCAAGCTGTGATTCTGATATTTCCTCTCTCGCAGTTAGGGCCGGTGGGAGAATTAAGCCAATGAAAGTCTTAGCTTATGAAACGTTAAAGTTTTTAAGCACAGAGAAAAAGCCTTTTGGCTTAAATTACGTCCAAGCTTTTTGTAAACTTTCTTTTCAATTTTTCGGCCAAAACAATGATCTTGATCTTCCGATAAAAATTGAGCATGTAGAGGCAAAGAAATTACTTAATATAAATGAGGATGCAAAAAGTATTCTCTTCTCTGATCTTAGTGCTAATGAAATGGAAGTCAGATCAAAATATATATCAATAAAAACGTCGACTCCTCTCAAGAAGGAGTTAAATAAACTAATGACTAGATTAAAGATTCATAAAGAGTTAACTGGTGGAAAGACTTGGACTCTCATTGATCCTAAAACAAAAAATTGGAAAGAAATGAATGCTTACTCTCAAGCTGATTTTACTAAAGACCTTTTACAACAAAGGTCTCTTGATAAAGAAGTTTTAAATGACACACATAAATTAGAGCTTAAATTCTTTAATTATAAACCCTTTAGTTATGCAATGCTTTTCGTTTTACTTGCCATTTTTGCACTAGTTATCTTTCCTAGCTCTAAGGCAGCAATTTTTTTGACTGCCAGTTCTATAATTATTCAGGTTATTGGGATTGTTATCAGAATACTTATTTCGGGAAGAGCCCCTATTACAAACATGTATGAAACAGTTATGTTCTCAGGTTTTGGAGCCTTGATAATTGCTCTCATTTTAACTGTATTAAAGAAGGACAAGATCTTTCTTCTCGGAGGCCTTGCTTATAACTTCTTATGTCTTCTCATGATGACCCTCGCCAATAACATGCTCGATCCAGCGATCAAACCATTGGTTCCAGTGCTCAGAGATAATTTTTGGTTAAGTACACATGTGACAACAATTATTCTCTCTTATGCGGCCTTGGCCTTAAGTTGGATTCTTGCCAATATTGCTTTATTTCAAAAGATTTTTAACAAAGAAAGTAATGACAAGCGCCAATCAAAAATTATCTATATATGTATCCAAGTTGGGACTGTCCTTTTGAGTGCGGGAGTTATTTTAGGTGGTGTCTGGGCAGACTACTCATGGGGAAGGTTTTGGGGATGGGATCCAAAAGAGACATGGTCGCTCATTGTCTTGTTGATTTATATGGCCATTCTTCATGGCAGGTACACTTCATGGATAAAGGATAAGCTCTTTATTCCCCTATGTGCAGCCGCTTTTATGAGCGTTATGATGGCCTGGTTTGGTGTTAATTACATCTTAGCCTCAGGACTTCACTCTTATGGATTTAGTGAAGGAGGTGCAATATTTCTAGGCTCGTTATTTGCAGCTCAATCATTGATTTTAGTAATTTCTTTCGCAAAAGACCGACTAAGCAGCTAAGTCTTTTAACCTTTATTTGATTTCATTTTTTCCCCTATGTAAATTTATTACTGTTTTGGCTTATCATACTAAGTAGAGAGGTTTGTCATGATGGGTCGAAATTTGATTTCAATTTTAGCATTTTTAGTTGTTTATTCATGTGTCCCAACAGGTTCAACTATTAAAACAGCTACCGAAGTTCCTCCAACAAATGACTCTCCAACAACAACCACACCAGGAAGTTCTCCTACAACAACTTTTACTATTTTTACAACAACAACTACTACTATGCCTGGACAAGGCGTTCAAGTCGATCGTACGCAAGGAAACTCAGCTAACGGCCAAACCTTATATACAAGTATACAAAACGGAAGTAGATGTATCTCTTGTCACGCAGCAGATGGAGAAGGAGTAGGTTCATTTCCTGGTGTAGTGGGCTCCACCGATTCATCAATTGAGTTTGTGTTAACTAATCAGGTTTCACCAATGCCTAATTACTCTAATTTTTTCAACCTCCAACAAATGAATGATTTAGCTGCATATATTGATACGTTATAAGGAGATAACAATGAGATATTTAACTTTGATTGCAATACTTACGTCTTGTAACTTTTTAGACAGTACTGTTCAATTGGCTCAAGAAGCGCCAGGAACAACTGTACCTGAAAATACAACTACCACGATTCCAGGTACCGCAACGACTACAACCCTTCTTCCTATTAATCATGAAAATGGGAATGCTGAAATAGGTGAAGATATTTATCTTAATGGTAAAGAAAATGATCCTTCCACACCAGATGATGATGCCATGGCCTGTGTGTTATGCCACGGAGACAGTGGTGCATTGATTTCCATTTCAGAAAATGATGAAACTATTTACAGTTTTGTTAGAAATGGAAATAATAGTCCATTCATGCCTGCCTACCCTGAAGCTGAACTTAGTAATCAAGAAGTTGAAGATATTGCGGCTTACATTCACAAAGGATTTCAAATAATTAAAGCTGAAGATGGTGATGCAGCCAATGGTGCTAATGTTTATGGAAATACATGTGTTGGATGCCATGGTGCTGATGCAATGAGTGGCTCTGCAGGGATCGACCTTACTGTATTGAATGATCTAACTATCTTAGATGCTATCAGAAACGGAAGAACAGGTATGCCTTCGTATGACGCTAGTGCAATCTCAAATGACGAAGTAGAA
>Ga0114957_1001256_pt1 | contig 28518 bp, 36 predicted proteins | sample BantaG_FD_87175 | JGI IMG/M metagenome (GOLD analysis project Ga0114957, IMG submission 87175) | Marine algal microbial communities from Bantry Bay, Ireland - BantryBay_4 metaG | ecosystem: Host-associated > Algae > Red algae > Unclassified | place: Bantry Bay, Ireland | collected 2014-11-21
AGGTGTGTGTTTGGGTGGGAGGGGGCGGGGGGCGATATGCCCCGGCCTGCCGCGGGATGAAGCGTAGGTGAGGAGGTAGGGCGGGGGGAGGCCGCCCTTGGCGCCGCCGCTCACCTGGGACGGGTGGTCACGAAGGCGGCGGCAGCGGCACGGTTGTTGGCGTAACTTGGGGTGGGGGGGGAGGGGGGGGTGGGGGTGTGTGTGTGGGGGGGGCTGCCACCTGGTGCTTATCATGGACGCACGAGCTGACGCCTCCCCTGCGCCCTTTTCTCGTCCTGTGCTACTCTTGGTTGCCTGTGATGGGCCCATTATTTTTTGGTTCACGCGCTGGAGACATATTGCCCGCGCCAGTGACGGGTGAGTTGGCCAGGAAATACTTGGAAGGCACGCCTCTGTGCTGAGGTTGACATGAACGGAGATGCAGTGCAGGTGCACTCAAAATGCAACCTAATCAATTCGACTTGGCCCGTTGCACAGCCGGGACTCGCCCGGGGCCCCAGCACCGCAGATCAGAAAAAGCCACGGCTGTCCTCCCGGACACGACAGTGGTAGGGCGGTGTGCTCGTTGTCTGCGACAGTGCGTCTGACAACCCGACACGGGTGCCAGACTCAGCAGGCCGCTGATGTCAGGCTGTCAAGTGGCCTGCCTGGAAGGCAGCTCAAGTCAAGTGGCGACAACTTCATGCAAGTGACGGCAAGTGGCGGAAAGCTCCATCCGTGACGGGATAACCGGCGGATGGCAGAACAAGAATTAGCGAGCTGTAATGGCTTGGATGAAGTAGGAAATAAATGTATCAAAATATACATCCCCCCGTCGCAGCCGGTTATACGGATGACATTGCTTTGCAAAGAATCCATGCATCTGGCCTCACGTATGACAAAATCTGCAGGCCTGTCGTGCGAAGCTTTCGAAAATGCGATTGTCTGCGAAATGCAGCCGAAGGGCAGTGAGATGCGGCTGAGATGCGGTGGGCGCGGCTGCCGACGATCACGCCCGAAGTCGTCGCAATATCCGCCGTTAGAAAACGAATCAAACTGCCCGTGCAACAGTCGTCTATCAGCTTCCTATAGTACAAGCTAGCGCATTCACTGCGCACAAGACTCAGGCTCTGACCATGAATGGAAACATCATTGACGCCTCTACGATTTTTGCACCCGCATCGTGGTATGTGGCCATGTCGAGGGCTCGCAGTATTGAAGACGTAACTCTCGTCCACCCAATCTCCCGCAGCGACTTCACTTCCAGGAGTCAGGTTGAGTCTATCTCGGGCATTTAGGATAACCTTGCAGCATTTTGAATCCAATTTATAGGGTCCTTTCGATCAGGTGAGGTTAACACAGAAGACAGAGCAATTCTCTTGGACCCATACAATCAGATGAGACTCAGGACCCGATGATAGCATCTTCATACATGTCAGAGTTGATCCGTGTCGCCTCGGTGATAGTGTCTGCCTGACCGTGCATCAGGCCGGCGCGAGGACCGCCGCGAGAACCGGTGCAAGGACAGGTGCGAGGACGAGTTCGGGGACCGGTGCGAGCACGAGTGCGTGGCCGGGCGCGAGGCTGGGTGTGAGTATTGGCGCGAGGACTTTGAGGGTCGGCTCAGCTGGGGACGAAATCGTGAGTGGCTGCCCGCTCAGATCAGGCGCGCGCGTGGTGAGGGTACACCCGGAGACAAGATCGTGCGCGGCTGCGTGCGCTGAGAGTGGGGCGAGTGGTGTGCCGTCGGCGGGGTCGGAGGTGCCGAGAGGAATATGAAAGCGGCGCTCTTGTTCGTCTGCACGAGCTTGTGGGACTCCACATTTGTCGGTGCCTCCACCTTTCACATTTCCCCCGTGCCTTTCCCTCGCCTCCACACTCCCGCTCCGCACCCATTCACCTCCGGGCTGCCACCATGCCGCTCTTCCCTAACAGCAAGCTGCATCGGCGTGCAGAGACGCAGGCACGGGACCAGCTGCTGGCTACTGCTGCTGCGATTTCGACCCCGGCGGACCTCAAGCCCGACATGTTTGGACATGTACGTGTGACTGTGGCTCTGGTCAGTGCGTTCATTCCAGCGGGCGACGTCCGTGCATCTGGGACGCGCGGCAGTACCCTCGTGTTCGTCGACCTCTCGGGACCCCCGCGTGTCCTTCTTCACTGGCGTCAATACGCCCAGTTTGTTGAAAACTTCAAGCGCGAGGTACATCTCGTTGGCCAGGTTTGTTTGTCCCTTCTATGTTTCTGTCGGTAGATGTCTTCCGTGGATTGATTTTCAGTGAAAGGGCGAGAATGGCTGTTTATGGCACATTTGGCCTGCTATCTGACGCTTTTCGCATTTGTGGACTTTTTTTTTCGGTGGCACTGTGCATATTGCCTGTTCTTCTTCCGGACAGGCCTTCAACCTCAAGGTCCACATTCGGCCGGCTCCATCGGGGAATGCCTTTTACGCTACGAGTTTGGCAATCCTTGAGCGTCCACTGGCGCTCAACAATCATGTGACCCACGGTGGTTTGCCAATCTCGCTGTCGTTGGCTCTGTCCCTGCCAGCCTACACCAACTTCCTGACAGCTGTCCGAATATTTACGGACGCTGCGGATGCGTCCATAGGCGGAGCGGTCGTTCCCTGTGAGGCCTTGCGGGGCAAGCGCGCCTCATTCTACACGTCCAAGTACAAGCTGTCGGACATTTTGGCCCTCTTCGACGGGTCACGTGCGAACCTTCTCCTAATCTACCTGGCCACGCCGACATCCAAGTCCCGTGGACTGGGATTTGAGCAACGCGTCCGGGTTGCGGGCGAACTCGTGCCGGTGCGCTTCCAGGCGATCATCTCGACAAACCAGTCGACCATGTGGGCATCTCCGCCCCTCGTGCCTCTGCGGCCGGATGAGGTCGCCCGCGTGCGCGAGCAGTGGGCTGCCTCCTACGAGAAACCTAATTGGGTCTAGACCCAAGTCCCCGCTGACAGCGAGGCCGCTGAGGGTGCCCCCCCGTCCCCATGGCGGTCGTCACGTCGGGCTCCTCGTCCGTGGGGCACACAGGCACCCCCGTCGCTGCGCACGCTGCGTCGGTGACGGCAGCGGACGAAGCGGGGGTCGTGTCGACGCCGACACAGCGTTCTGGGCTTGTTTTGCCTCGTTTGAGCGTGCAGCCCGGCCTGATACTTCCTGCACGTTTCAACAACCAGCAGGGCGTGCCTCTTCCGCCGCAGCACGATGCAAACGCGGCGCTGGAGCAGCAGATGATTGCGTGCCACGTCCCAGGGCCTACGCCGGTGTCATCTCCCGCGGCGAATTCGGGGTCACCCCCGGTCGACGAAACACTGACAGCCTCTTCTTCTTTGGAGAAAAACATCGACCTCGTGTCTGGGGAGGACTCGGACGAGATTTTTCCCGGTCGACTGACGCCTACTGTGCCCGTCGATTGCCCACAGGCTGGGCTAGGAGGACATCATACGCTGGTGCCGTCTGGGCTGCTGTGCAGCAGCAGCGATGGGCCGCGCGCTGCCGCCGGCGATCAGGATACTCCGAGCATGGGCGACTATAGTGCCGGGCTTTGTTTGACTCTTGATCTGGAGGTGGGGCTCGGGAATAGCGACGACCAAGAGGGCTGAGAACGAGGGTTATGTTCTGTGGTGGGGTGGTCAGAGGTGGGACTGTTGTGTTCAACCTGCATTAGCGGTGGAGCGCTGCACTGTAGTAGATTGAAAAGCGCGGTCTAGTTGGCCTCGAATTTAGGCATCCAGAACAGGCCGACTTCACTCTGTGCAATCAGCTGGCAGACGGAACGACGTGACGGGCGCGTGGTGATCGTCCCAGCCAAGGCTGACTTGTCGGATTGTCCGCGATCATTCGTGTGTGATTCGAGACTGTCGGGATTGTGTCAAAAATAAAAAATCACAGCGGAAGAGTTTATCTTCGGTAAGTGCGTCCTAACTTTACCTGAATTTCATTCAGGGTTTAAACCACGAACAACTACGGCGTTACAATTTGATTTGAGAGGCAACGCAGTCGCCGACAACAGCCGAAGAACCCAGAACTGGAATTCTCCACTTACAGTGCCATATGGTCGAAGGGGGCATTCATGGCGGCTAAAAACCGGATTCATCACTTTCACTGAACCTTAGCGTCCGTGGTCTTTGGAACGGGTTGTATTGTTTCAGCACAGAAAGTCGGGCACCAATTCCAAGCCGACGGGCGTTTGCACTGCTGTTTCGAACCCGTCATCTCTCGATTACGAGCGTATGAGTATCTCGCCAGGCTGCAGTGGCCTCTGTTGCATGCTAGAAAATTCCGAGCACTTTCAATGCAGCAGACGAGTGTACGAGTGTACCGTAGTGCGACGGCACGTCCTCGGTCACACAGTGCATGCACGAACCGCTCTCGTAACTGGACGCCTCCCATCCGTGTCTTTCGGCCACCGCATCCGATCACGTGCACCCGCGTCATTGCGCTGGCGTCGAACAGTTCGGACGGTGGTGGATCATCTGTTCCGAATGACCCGGTGATGGAAGGAAGGGGGATAGCATTGAAATGAAGTCGGATATGCTGTTCGACTGGGCGAGCCATAGGATGATTGCCACATTTTGCTGGCGCATGGCTGAGAACAAGCCGTAGCACATCCCTCGTTAGGTGTGAGACGCTGCGGAGCACTGTAGGGCGGGAATGCAAGTGTTTTCTGAAACATTTTCTCGCTCGGCGGTACCTTTTGGCGGCAGCCCTGTCTCCACTTTGGACAGGAAAAGACGTTGTGACGTCGGCCTGGCTCCTTCGGGTCAACTCATCACATCACCCGCCACCGCCACGATATGCAGTCGTCATGTGCCAGTGTCGTGCCGTCGCGTGTCACCCCGCCTCCCCGCGCCGTCAGCACTTCCAGACAGGCATGTTCACGATTGCATTTGTGTGTCATCGTCTGTACGACATCGCCCACTAGTGCGCGCTTCTGCGCTTCCATGGTATCGGACAGCCAGGGATATCCACCGTAGCATCACTTAACTTCTCAATTGGTCCTATATCACCTGCCCAGGTGGGGGCTACCGGTCTCAATGTCTCATACGCCGATGCCTCCACATCCTGTCGTCTGCTGCGCTGGTCCTGCCCCACTGTCCGTGAATCACGATTGAAATGATGCATAAAAAAAGGCTACCATCAGTATGGATGCGGCAGACGAAGCCAGAAAACGTGTGGCGACAAAGGATTCGGCCCACTCAATATGAGTGTGGCATGTGACGCGGCACCCCTGTACGAATGGCGGCGGTCCGGGGCGGGTGCAGGGTATTGGGATTCTCACTCGCAGCAACCACTGTGATCAGCGCCGCCACCCGTTCGCGGTTGAGTGGCGGGACAGAGTGCTGGCTGGCCCTCTCACAATTGAATATTAGCTCGCTCTTCTGCGTCTGAGCATTACATGAGCACCTGATGAGCCCAGCGCCCATGCGCCAGACCTTTTGTGGGCAAGAAGCAATGAAGTCGCGTCCCATTCCTCATCTGCGTCACATTCTTCTGCCGTCCTCGATGGCCATTTTCGGGAGGCAGACTGGCCCCCTAAAAGCTTCTGGATTCCAAACATAATCACGGACGGCGTCGAGCCACGTTTTGCTAATTGTTCTTCACTCCTATAGCACGCAGGCGCATGAGCATTTATTAATGCAAGAGAATCATGATGCTGGATACTGGTTGCCGAAGGGAAGCGAGTGGGGCAGTGGAAGCGAGGGAGGGATCGTGGGCTTGGGACATGCATAAAATGTACCGCGAAGACGGGCTCACACGCCCGTTGGCGTTTTCAGCCTCGCGTGGTGTAACGTTACGTCAACGCTCTCGGGGCTCCGAATGGAGCTTTAGGTTTCGATCTAATCGAAACACGAAGGAGATATTGACACTCACAAAATTTTGCATATGGCCAAATTGGGACACATGCCTCCTCTCGCTTGACCGGCTGCTGGCCATCGAAGCACCCACGACACACACTCTGCTGTCCCCCATGCGTCAAGCTGGTCTTCCGCTATACACCTCTTCTCCCCTCCAAGCAGGGGTCAGTCGTTATTACAGTTGCGGGCGAGGTGTACTCACCAAGAGGCATGCTTCCCACGACGACATATCACCCCTGTCTCCATGTTTCGCCTGTGCACCGTCTAGGCGAGCTACGGCAGCCACTTTGAGGGCACTAGGCGCATGCCTTCCGACGCCTTCTTCGACCTGATTGACCGTTTCCTTGCACGTCTTCCCCGTCGCGGCATGTCGCCTGAGGCGCGGCAGCAAATGTGCTTCCCAACTCAGGCGGCGGAAACTATCTCTGCATTGGTGCGACTGTGGGAGTGCACCCCGGTCCTGTCAATCATGCTCTTGAAGATGTCGACAAAGCCGTAAGCTCGACACCCTTTATGGACCTGGAACTGCAGACGAGCAAATCCCTGCATCGGCTGGCGTACGCGTCCGTGTTCCAAAGCCGTCAAAGCTCTGGATTTCGCAACGTCTGTGGGGCACTAAATGAGAATACGGTCGAGCAGCCACACCCTCTTGCAACGGACGTAGCGAGTGTCGCGGACAATTGCTGACCTCCAAATAATGGAGGTTGCAGAGAGGAGGGGGGGGAAGCCGACCACACTGCATAGAAATGCAGTCGAATTGACTGTTCTACAAGCCACGATCGAACTAATGGCTGAGAGATACCGCTAGTAATCTTGGAAGCCAATCAACGTGTCCTGCAGGAGTCACGCAGAGCCAGTCTAACCCACATTGAGACTTCCTGATACTTTTGGGCCGCTTGCTTGGGCCAGAAGAGGACATGGAGAGGGTTCTTCGCCAGACCTATGATTTCTCTAAGGTCAACACATTTCTTCATATTTCTTGACATCCTCATGTGCGTTTCCAGTGCGCAGAGCTGCATGAGGAGACTGTGTAAGGAACTCACATGATTTCTAACCTGCCCATTGGTCCACGTATGCTCTTTCATGATTGCAACCACTCTGCAAACGCCATTTTCTGGAGGTTTGCAATACTTTTCGAGGAAGGACTTAACAGATCCGATCGCAAGACGAAGCAACGGGCGGCAGGGGGGGTGGGTTCTGATTTGGTAGTGGGAGACATTGACTGCTCTCAGTTAAGGGGACTTCAAGTCTTAAGTTTGATGGACCAGGCATCAATCCTTTCCTGGACTGTACACGGCGATATAACGTGATGACGCATGCGAGCTGCTGGCGTACATTATAACGTTGTAATGCCCGCATAACGGGCTCGACCACTGAGAGCGGCGATTTATCGTCACCAAAGAGCATATCGCGGAGGTGCGAACGGGTATGGCTCTTCTCTCCACCCTCATGTTCGGTCAAGGTGATCGACCCTCCCATGGTCAAAACGCCAATCTCTCAGACACGTTCTGTTTCTACATTTTTCTGTACCCACGGTAGCAAGCGCGGGGGGGGTAAGTGTGCACTTGATGGGGCACACCACTGCAACCTCTCCCTCTATTTTTGGAGACACCAAACCTCATGTGCTCTCGTACATCTTTAATTACGGGCTCGCCTGGGTTATTTGCTCGTTGAGATGTCGTGCAGTGCTCCTTAAGAGGCTTAAAAGTAGACCACACACGCTCATTGAGCGACAACAGTGCGCACTCGGGTCGCATTAATTCTTACACTCCGAGAATGGCATAACTGTAATCATACAATGAACAAAACAAGGAACGACGCCTCATCACGACTACTCCAGCTTGGATGGTCGGGATGCCGGTGGGCTAGTCCAGATAGGGTGGTCGACCCCGCCTCTGGTGGTCGGAGTGCGACTTTGCTTCGTCATGACAGTCCTTGGAGCGGTTCAATTGATCATGACTGCACCAACACTTGAAGGCCGAAAACATGGACATGTCGCTCTCCACGTTTCATGACCCTCGAATATGGGCGCTCCCTCTGAACCAGAAGTGCCTGGGATCACATACACGCCGGCGACCCTTGCGCAACATTCTACCAACAAGAAGCCACAATGGTCTTGAATCTCCAACAGAGCCGAGGCACCCAGTGCTAGCAATGCCTACCTAAGGGCGACAATACGAGAGACAGCGCTGCTCCAGCCTTTGATCGTTGGACAGTTTGTTCGTGGAATGGATGCGTAGGTCCCTTTCTATTTGGCCAGATCCTGTATCGAAGGCAATTTGTTTCTTTTCAAAGGCTTTCTAAAGTTCGTCTGGCGGACGCTCAAGCATACAGAGTCGATTTCAATCTTTTCTAGAAACTCAGAGCTCCTGCTGTGGCCAAGAGCTAAATATCTGGTCTTTCCGATCCCTCAATTTTGTCCCGCGGGACAGATACAGAAACAGGCTGTGATTAAAGGCACTCTATTGGTGAAAAAATACAGAAAAACGGAATGGTAGCCAATGGAAAGACTGAGTTCGGTGCCAGGACCTTGCATCCAGCAGAACCCCATGTTTTTTGCCGCTCGATCTGCTTTTGTTGGCACGGAGCAAGCTGCGCACGCGAAATGTTGACATTTTCTACTGTCTTCTCGGCAGCAGTGTAAAAAAGAAAAGAGGAGCTGATGTTGATTTTCAGGCTGTATGGGCACATGTCAGGAATCAGGAGCTCCGAGGGGCGCACCTAATTAGTGGAGAGAGTCGGTCCGCAAATCAGTCTCAGTCCACCACGAAAACATTCGGGGATCTGCGATACATAAGCACCTTATACCCATTCGATCGTCGGAGGTGCGGCGGACCGCAATCATTGGTGGTTACCTACGCCGGATTGACGATCGCCCCCTCCACCCCGCCGGTTCTACAATCAGGTGAGCCGTGCTCAGTGCGCTTCTGAGGCTGAAGGAACCGTGTGATCTGGACGACTTCGATCAAACCCTGCTGCCGCGCCTCACGCTCCACTCGACCGTGGCCAGAGCGTGCAAGAAAAAAAATGCGGTGCGGCTCGCTGCCGGGTCATTTTTACGTAACTGAATTCCACTTGAGAAGCTGCCACCCACCGCGACCAAGGCCACGGTCGGTCGTCGTGCTGCGGCCCGCACATGTTTTTGGGGGGGCGAGGGTGTCGCGTCGTCCAGCTCGCGCGGCGACGCAGCGCACTTTGTCCAAATCCCGCTCCCCTCCCCCCCCTGTTGTGGTTGCCGGGGGTTCGTGCAATGGCGTGGCGCGGTTTCGCTGCCACCCGAGCGCATCCTCCTACCGTGGCGCTGGGCAGCACGAGCGGCCGCTACTCGGCGCGACTGTCGCTGCGTGGGCGTGGGGGGGACGCCGACACTTTACCTCCCTCCGCCACTGCGGCCGGCAGGTCGTCTTGCGACAGCCGGAAGCGGCAGTACGTCACAGGGTGGCAGAAGGTGCAACTGGAAGGGAACGGCGGACGGTCAAGGAGGGACCTCGAAGCGGACGTGGCATTCGGCGACATAGCACCGAGGTGTGAAAAGGGGGGAGGGCGGGGAGAGCGACTTGGGCCGACCCCGCCCCTGTCGTCTCAAGTTCAGTTTCAAAAAGCGGCTGTATATCCGAGGACGGGACATGCTGCAACATCAGAAACCGCTGCGGCCTTGTTGAAAAAAACCACACTGGTGGTCACGGCAACACGTGTTCAAATCAGCAGGGCGAAAGCCGTTGGCGTGTGAATTGGTGCGCCTTCCGGGGTGATCAACACCTCCCAACTCCAAGGACCACCAACGCTCAGGTAACGACTTCCATAGATAATGACTCATTATGTAAACGAATGCTCCGTTGCATACGGGCACGGCCAGAAGTTCCGGATTGGCTTCTTCAGGCTGTGCCTGCCTTTGCTTAGGCACCTGAGTTCCGAACTCGTGGCGCCACGGTAGTGTGTGGTTTACCGCTGCATGAAAATCAGGTGCAGTTTGGTCGCACATACAATGGACGACGTCCTCCGCTGTCGCTTTCATTTCGTACAACGTATCCCGTCTTTCCCCTCCGCTTCGGATGCGGGCTGCACCGAACCCGGCTGTGCGCGGCAGGGGTGACGTTGTGGCGGCAGGTGGTGAGGGTTTCGACGCGGCGTCGGCTCGTCACACTACCGCCCACACGTCCGCCAAGGCCGCCAGCGCGGTGCTTCTCAGCGGCGTGGCGGCCGGCGACGGCGCCCATGGTGTCGGTGACCACTGTCTCGTGCAGGGTCGGTTCGGCGTTTGACGCCACCACTTCCCGCGCAGAATCGGTTCCTGCCCGGGTTGAGCGTCATCGTTTGGCTGGAAGGCGTGCCGCGCCGGCTGTCACGACCCGGTCAATTGTTTGGCCGCCGTTGCCGATGCACTCGCCCCTGCCTCTGCAGCCGCTGCAGTTGCCGCAGCCGCTAAAGCAGCCACGAGCACCGCCGCAGCCGCAGCTACCGCGCACCGAGGAAAGCTTGACAGTAGTCACTGCGTTTCTTCCAGGGCAATCACGCCGCGCCACGGGTACCTCACGGTGGCCGTGCGGCGGCGTTTTGGTGGACGCCTGTGGCGATTGTTGCCGCGGTAGCGGTTGCAGCAGCCACAGCTCTCCTGGGCGCCGTCGGTGGCAGCACGCCGACTTGCTCGAGCAGAGGTCACCCCGCGACGCGATCGCCGATCTTCGCCGCGGTGCGGCGGCGCAGGCGAATGTAAATTTGACTTCGACGTTTCTCGGAGGGGTCGTGTCTGTTACAAGAAAAGGCACCGCTGATCGGTCTTTTCGCAACGCTTCTCGACACAGAGCGGTCTCAGCAGCAACGTCCATCAGTTTCTTGAACAGTTCCGTGCAGATTCCATCCTTCGCATTTTTTTCCCTGGGCTCGCCTTCAAAGTCAAGTCGTCACGCGACGGGTGTTCTGTTCCGAGAGGACCCCTTCCTTGACAAAAGTGTTAAACGCGCAGCGCCTTAATAGCTCGTTGCTTATCCCTGAATGAACTTCAGGTGGAGTTGGGTCGCACTCACAGAGGAAAACGTCCTCCGCCGTGTTCTTGTTTTCTTTTAACGTATTTCGGGCCCCCCCCCTCGCCTCGGTGGCGCGCTGCACAAAGACGGCTGTGCGCGACAGGGGAGACTTTGTGGCGGCAGGTGGAGAGGGTGCCGACGCGGCGTCGCCCCCTACCGCCTCCGCCCACATGATGACGGCGGCCGCCAAGACGGCGAGTATCCGCGGCGTGGCGGCCGGCAGCGGCAACGACATTGGCGGGGAGCACGGTGACGAGCGGGGCTGGCTTGCTCGAAGCCACCGCCGCCACCGCCGCCGAGTGGGTGAATACGCGGGGTCGGGGTCTGCGTGACGCTGTGTGGCGCGCTGCGCCAGCCGTCGCGATCCCGACGGCCGCGTCGCCCGCCGCAGCCGCTGCGCTCGCCGCCGCAGCAGCCGCCACCGCAGCCGCGGCCGACTCCACCGCAGCCGCCGCAGCCGTAGCAGCCACCGCAGCCGCCGCAGCGGCCGCAGCCGCCGCCGCAGCCGCCGCCGCCGCGCAGCGTGGGCAGTTTGGCGGTGGCAAGCGAGGGAACGCTACAGCGTCCCCCCCACGGCGATCGCACCGCGCCGACGGCGCGCGCCGGTGACCGCGCGGCGGCACTCCAGTTGGCGCCTTTGACGGACGTGGCCGCGATGGCGGCGGAAGCGGTCAACGCTCTTTCTGGCAACAGCGGCGGGAGCACGCTCTCTAGCCCGATCAGAGGACACGCCGCGCAGAGAGCACCGTCCAGAAGTCACCCCGCGTCGTTATCACCGGTGGTCGCCGCGGAGCGGCGTGACCGGCAGACGAGCCATAAATTGTAATGCTTCTGGAAGGGTTGCGTATGTTGCGAAAAAAACTACCGAGCATAGGTCTTTTCACGGCACTTCTCGATACCGAGCGATTATGGGAGCAACCTCCATTAGTTTGTCGTAGAGTTGCGTGAGGACTTTCTCTAGGGCATCACGTTTTCCGTGGACGCCTAGAGAGTCAAGTCGTCACTCAACGACCGGTGTGTGGTGCGCCTGAAAGTTACGCATATGCACCTTATGCTCCTCTGCGAATTCTATCCGATGCCACATCCCACATTGAAATGGGAGCATCTTCAGCTCATATAGGCGGCGGCGACACTTGACGCCGCCCCGGTGGGTGGGCAGCTGGCGTGCGTTGAGGCACACTGGGAATGACTAGTGGGGAGTGTGCGGGAAGAACGCCGCATGCTCGTAAATTTGGGCATGGCAGTGGTGCGAAAGGTGCTTCTGCTGGTGGCGACGGGTAGGAGAAATGCAGAAGCGGAGTTGAAATGAGGTAGGAGGAGCGGATTGATGCATACAGTGAACAACAGACGACAATTCAGACTCTCCAAATCCACGCCTATCAAGCAATCTTCCGTACAGGGCACGTATACCTGCCCCACAGCTTTTTTACGGTGATATCACGCAGGCAGCGGCAAACGGAAACCCGACGTAGTGTATTTTCGCCTCTGTTGTCCACCCCCCCGTACATGACATCGCCAAAGAAGAGCGCCATTCCACCCGCCGCAGTGAGCAGACGCTGCGCGCGAGCGGTGCTCACCTTTCTCACCTCCCCCTTGCCAAAATAGTCGCACTACTCCCCAGGCCACGCTTCCAAGACAACGTTGTGGTCAAAAGCCATCACGACGCTAACCATCATGTGTGGATGTCGCAGTCCTTCATCGTCATCGGAGTCCCCATGCGGCACCTGCTTCGGTGCCCCGTGTATTGTGACCAGGACCTTGGGGTGGAACGCCTCGTAGCGCCGTCCAAATGTGGCATGCAGCCACTGCGCAGCTCCGTGGTGACACCTTCAGTTGTTTTCCGGCCACGCCTCGGAGAGAGTACGAGTTGGCGCCCACCCTTTTCGGCGTCGCCTTTCAGCCGCTGCATCTTCAGGACTGACTGCGATTTCAAAAGAGGCAAAGCCCGCCTTCTTGCCGCGTATGCCACCGCGTTCTCGATGGACGACAGCGCTTCTCCTTGACGAAGACCTTCCTGGAGCGCAAGGCCGGCGCCGGAGCGTGCCAGGCCTTCCTTCTGGGCCGACACGACGGCATCGACACCGCCATGTGCACGTCCACATGAGCAGCATATGAAGACGTGCAATCGAAGGATTGCTGAGGCACTGGATGTGAAAGCGAAGGAAAAAGAAAAGAGAGGGGGGCGCGTACGGTAGCGGGGCAGGAGCTGATTAATCCTCTGCCAAAATGTCGTCAGAGACCGATTCCACAGCTCCGCCAACGCTACCGCAGCATACGCTGAAAGTGTGGAGGAGAAGGTCAGCATAGCGGCTGAGTTCCACACAGGAGCCGCTGCAGCCGGCTTGCGTGCCGCAATGTTTGCAAGCGACCGCGCCTTTTCGTCTGCACGCTTCCTGCTTCCAGCACTTTTTTGGGCGACCGGGTCAGCAAGAGCTGCCCGTCTCGAACTCTCTCCTCTCTTGGATGACCTTCGGCTCGACTGGCTCGGAAAACGGCCGTTCCGACCACTGGCGTGGCGCCAGGGTATGGCGTGCCTACGAAGCGGAGAAATCGATGACCATTTGGGGCTGGCGCGCCCTCCACCCCTGAACCACAACCTGAAGGTCCCGCCCCAGGCCTGTATAAAGCGGACTCGGGCAGGATGTAATTCGAGACGGCACGAACACGAGAAGCTACGAAGGGGCAGGCACCAAATCGGTCATTTTCGGCCTCCTTCTACCCGACCATACACGACTGGCCCCTCCTGTCCCCCCCATATGACCCATGTCTCCAGTTCTTTCCGTAGACCACAAGAAGGACAAGATGGGCAAACACCGCCATACACTCTGGACGAGAAGCGTGGCTGTCAAAGGGCGAAGAGGGCGTGTCTGCGGCGACGTGATTTCAACGAGTGCAGCGAGCGAAGGAACATGCGAAAATGTTGGCTGATGCGACTGTGGGCATCATACTCCAAACATAAATCGGTGATATTCATGCCAATGAGGGGGCTGTCATTGTATCACATGAGAAAATATTGCTCTAAGGCCCCAGAACGGCCACAGGTGCCTGTGATATTGTTGTCACGTGTGTGATATTGTTGCTCTGTGATGTGTTGACGATGCGACCTCCAATCCAGGGATCCCTGGCTGCTTTTCAAGTGATTCGCAGAGAGCTGCCGCCGGGTCGCTGCTCGCTGCAGCCGCGGCTGCTGACGGAATCCTTCCGTCAGCATGTGCCGGCTACCAGACAGGCCTGAGTATGTCGCCCGCACGCCAAAGACCGTCAAACCCATGCTGTAACCATTTCGTTCGCCAGTGGCTGCCCTGGTCCAAATGATGGGAGTTGAGTCGGCCTATGCAGCGGCCGCCAGGCACCTCACTCCCACCGGTCGAGGTGCTGCATAGGTAAGACTTCCGAGTCGTGCGCCGGGATGGCATTCAAGCGTGTGCGGGGCGCCCGGCGCTTTCTTTTTCACTGTACCCAGCATGAAGGGAGCTGGCGTGCCGCTGCCCACACATGAGGAAGGTTTACGGCATTTGCCGCCTGTCGACTGCCCGTCACGCGTATAGGCCTCCCTGCGGCCGACTGACTCCTTGCTACAGCAACTTGGTTCAGGAAGCGAGGGGAGCCACGTGAGTCGTCGACTTGCCGCGTTCCCTGGTCGCACGACCCGAAAATGGGCGCTCGGGCCTTGCCACTGGACGGTCAGCGGCCGGATGCCCGCTCACAACTCCTGCCAGTAGCGTCTTTATTTCTGGGAACGCGTACAAACTCGGGCGGGGGCTCAACGGCCAACTTGTGATCAAAAGAAGAGTTTGCGACCTGCACATGACGCTTTTCGAGAGCGCATCACAATGAAGGCGACAAAAACAAGCCATCCGTAGCAGCTATGTGTCAATGCGCGTTGTTTGTGGGCAGTGACGCTTCGAAACTGATGCAGCTGGGTTCGGGGAAGGATGGACAGGGTGGCCCACAACGCATCACGAATGAGCAGATTTTTGTGCTTTTCAGAAAGGGGAAGGCTTCGTGTGCTCTCTCACTGCGTTCTAAGGCTCTTGTCACACTCTGATAGCAAAGTTAACGAGTCGAGTCTCGCGAATGAACAGGTTCTTCCGTTTGATGCAGGATTGCTGCTTCTCGCTCCTGAAAGTTTGCATAAGAATCCGAAGATTACTGCCACGCCAAAAGAGTAGTCGACTGCATCAAACTGAAATTCTTGATGCGTGAGAAGCTTCACTGGCTGATACATCGCCGTACAGTGCAATTCCGTTATCACGTTCACGGATACAAGAGAGTTACGCGAAGTGAAACCGAAATTGGCGCAGATCGTATGCGCGCTGGGCAACAAATTAAGGCGCCAGATGCTGTTCACAAGCCGTGGCTTCTGGAGCAGACCATCTGTGGCGGTTCCAGAATTGGTGATGCAGGTCCTGGTGGTGTGGGACAGAGCAGCTTCATATCATACCATGTGATGACGAAGTGGGCCGACAGCAAAGAGCACATCGAAAAACGTTGGTAGCGGACCGCTTTTACGTTTTATTCGGTGAAGGTGTTTTTCTTGCCAGTTATTTGCACAGGTAGGGGAAAACAGGTCATCTCACCAACGTTGCGAAACGGATCTCCTTACGGACGTACTGGCGGGCCAGATAAGAGTCCAACAGGATATAATGGCGCTGGTTCGCAGGAGGTTCGGATTTTAACATCGGCCAACCATACCACTGACGTTTTCGGTGGACGTTTGTGGATTTCCAAGCCCTAACAGACGGTCTCCAAAACTTCCCTCAGTCGCGGAACACAACAGTCATCGGATCCAACAGTTGAAACTCATAGAATTTCCAGCTTCTTCAGAGACATTAAAACATCGTTGCCGATGTTTCAAGGTCACGGTCTGTGCAAGCCTCTGCGGTCTACTTTGTATCCCACAGTCGTCTCCAGCAAGATACAGGCGACGCTGTCATGGGAGACCGACACATCAGTCTCGTGATTGCCGTTTCTTGTGGAGCCTTGCAAGATTCGATGCCTCGTCCCCCTTTCAAGCAAGACGACAAGGCGCTTTCTGAGAGGCGTGATTCCACCTTAGCATGCGATGTAGATGTCCCCTTTGACCGTTGTTATGGCCGGTGAAGTGGCGAGCACCGACGGACCTCAGCAGCTTGACGCTCTTGGCGTTGCGAGCAGGCTGCGGGAGACGATTTGGGAAACTGCGACCGCTTCACGTGTCCGTCGGTCGCACGCCACTGGCACGCCCGACACTATCTGGTGGCTGACGACTGAGCTCGGCTGTGCTCGCTGTATCTGCACATCCTTCATGTCCAGTCATGCGCCCACTCAAGGAAGCCTGGCTTCTCGTCTTAATTGGCGCATGATTCGCCTTTCTCTCGTCAACCTATTTCTGTCGTCAGATCCACTCGTCACGCTGCCAATGCTGAGCCCCCGTCCTCCGCCCCCACCTATTCTCCTTCCTCCTCCGATCCTCTCCCTCCACGACCAATAGCACTCCCGCCATGTCATCCGGCAGCGACATCCAACCGATTTCGACGGCTGCTAGAAAGGTGGCCGGGCTTGCTGCCGGCACGCGTTCGCCGTCGTCGAAAGAGGAGGATACCTGGACCAGTTGGCCTGGACTGGCTGCCGGGACCTGTCCCGAGACGGCGGACAAGGGTGGGCATGTCGCCAATCAACCTGACGGTGATGAGGCGGAGGGTGACGCCGCGCCGGCTAACGCTTGCTCCATTCGCAACTACCGCCGGCAATTTGCTGACGATGCCCACAACTTCTGCACATGTGAGACGAACGTGCGTGAGTGCAAGGCGAGCCCGAATGTGCCAGCTCCGTTTCGGACGCAGGCAGGCACACGATGGTCTGTAAGGTTAAAGCGCTGCGCCTTTAGTAAGCAGTGAGTTCGGAATGTTCTCTTTCTTTCATCATCGTCAAGAGATCTGTTTGCCGTCCTGCTCGGCCTAGCAAACCTCTGACCACGAGCTTGATCTGATTTTGTTTCTCTGTGACTCCGTGGCTCCGCTGTTGCCATTTTTGTCTGCTAATGGGCCACCTTCTCCACACTCTTTCGCAGTCAAAGTCGTTTGATCGTTCCAATACTCCCACAGGACAGCTCCCGGTGCGCCGGAACAAGGGCGCCCAATGGAACGTGGCGTCGTTGGAGTGTGCGAAAACAACGGACGCCCACCTGAAGCAAGTTTCGGCTGCTGCTTCTCGGTCGGCGACGATCGCCGCCGAAGAAGCGCAAGCCCAGGTGGCCCCGCGTCGGGATGCTCTACGATCTGACGTCGCCAAGCAGCCAGATGTGGCTCGTGGCGCGATAATATCTGGAGCAACGACGGCGCTATCTGGTCCAAACGCTGGAGCCGCAGTGGTTCGAAACCAGCGTGGAGCTGTCCAACACTAGTCATTGGCTACTGGCTTGGCGGCCGGCTTGCCGCGTGACTTGGCACTGCGTTTCGCGGGAGCGAGCCAAGCAGGCGTCGATTTCGGGCCACCATCGAGCAGGGAGACAGCGAACTGGACAGTCGTGCGACGAGCAGTTCGCAAGGGTTCGGCGGAGACTGCGGCGGAGGAAAGAATCGCTCAGGTTGCCAATATAGACGGCTGGCTCTTCAACGCGGGCGAGGCCAGCATATCTGTCTGAGTGTGAGTTGTTGTTCAATTTCTTCTAGGCGTGCTTGAGAGTGCTTGCACTGTGCCGGGACGCGCGGTATTCAGCTCAAGTGTGTGTCCTCGTTTACTTGTAGAAGGACCTGACGTTCTAACCCTCCTTTCCGTTGGCAGCGCTCTTTCTGTTCTACGTTTCTTCTGTTTCGTATATTGTGGATCCCCCAATTTTGCCCCGGTGGACAGAGACTGACTTGCGGACCGACTCATTCCACCAATCAGATACGCACCTAGGACTGACTTAGTGCGCCTGATTGCTTACATGTGCCCATTCAGCCTGGAAATCGACATCAGCTCCTCTTTTGTCTGCATTTCTGGCAAGAAGACAGTAGAAAATCTCAAGATCTGGCATGGGCAGCTTGCTCCGTGCCAAGAAATTCGAATCAAGGGGCAACAAACAATGAGTTCTGCTGGATGCAAGGTCCTGGCATCGAATGCGGGCTTTCTATTGGCTTCGATGCCTTCGTACTGTCGTTTTCGACCAAAAAAGTGCTGTTATTCACGATCAGTCTCTGTCTCTGTCCCCCATGACAAAATTCGGGGATCAGTATTATCTGGTAAAACTATTTACAGGCGGGCCCTCTACGCCGGAGAGGCACCGCCCCCTCCCCCTCCGATGCCAGAGGCCGCCAGCTCAGTGGATCCTGCTTTGCCCGGCAGCACCGAATCGGCAGCCACACGCCAACGCGACAGCACGTTTCGGCAGCTGGGCGCGGCTACAACGGCCGAGAACCTGGCATCGTTTGCTTTTTGACCTCGGGACGATTCTGAGCGTGCTGCGTTCGTGGAGAAGGTCCGTAGGGGTATGGTTTCCGGATTTGTACATGGAAATACGGTGTGCCGTTCGACTGTGAGTGCCGTGGATGTCGTAGTTTTGATTTTGTCTAAGTGGGGCGAGCAGGGTGAGCCTCATCCGGATGTGTCGTCCCTGCCGCTGGGACTGCGTGACCTGGTCTTTTCGTGGGTCACGATTCATCGCCGTTAGTGCGCTGCTTCCATGGCCATCTGATAGACGTTTGATGTTTTGTACCATTTTACCCATCACTCTGGCACGTCAGGCAGAGATGCAAAGAGACCCTCCCACGGCCCACCAGGCCCACACGACTCTGAAACATTTCGAACAGCCTGCAACAGGCTGTGCTCAAAGTGAGACGCAAGATTTGGGGCAGCCAACTTAGACAGTGCAACTGCGTGTAGAAGCGCCTCGGGCATCCGGCGATACGAGTGGTGCGCCGTCTTGAGCTGGTGCGAGTACTCACTAAACACCTCCTCTATCGGTTGGAACTCTGGACCATACGGTGGAGAACGAAGACGAAAGATGTCGTCTGTGCGGATACAGGCATCCGCCTCCGCCGACTGGATAGGTGTACTGTCATAAAGTAGAACACACCGGTCTGGTTGCAGCCTCCACGGTAGACCGGGCCGGAACCGGTTCATCGTTGGGAGCAGCCCGTTGAGGAAGAGCAGCCAATCGTCCGAATTCTGGGACGAAGGGGTGGGGGTGGTGACCAAGTGAAGCACCCCATCCGAGTAAGGGACGGCCATCATCGTTAAAGCCCTTAGCATCGCGCTCCGGTCACGCGACTGGCAATCGTATCGCGAACCACGCAGCCGCCGACCTCTTCGTTGCCGAAAGTACCCGCCGTCCTTGTGAGTTTTGTCGGCCGACACGAGGCACCGAAGGGCGATTGACAGAATTAGCCTGGCGAATGCCACCCGCCATGCTTGATCACGTTCCCGACACATGCGGTAGAGCTGCTTGTATGAGTAGCCCGAAACCCGCAGCACGCGGTCGACGGTGGCAGTTGAGCACTTGTAGGAGTCGCGACAACCAGGAAAAGTTTGTAAAAAGATGAACACGTTCTTCATTTCACATAGCAGCTGCTCCGGGTCCGACAAAATGATGGCACTTACGGCGTGGACGAATTTCTCGTCGAACCGAACGTAATCCGCATGACGCTTTCGGATGGCCGGGTCCGGCCACCACTCGCCGGTGTCCCTGTGCGCCTTGACCCAAGCCGCCGCCGTGCTTCGGTCGCGAATCAAGCGCCTGGCCGTCTCCAAGATACTCACGTCTGCGAACAAGATCCACGAGATGATCAACATCCGCGCCTTGTCGTCTAACATGATGAAGAAGAGTGTTGCAAGCGAACCGGCGCGTGGCTTCGGATGAAGCTGTGGGCACTGGCCTGCCAGGCAGTGTCGACACGAGTGCGCGGACGTCCGTTTGGAGGGCGGAGACGGTTGGCGAGGCGTCGTTTTTTGCCAGCAGGGGGTTGGCGGGGGGCCCCGCGTGGACGTGAACTGACGTCCACCGCGCGGTGGAGCTGTCGCGGCCGTCGTAAGAGGCCGCGGCCGCCGTTGTGAACGCAATTCCGGGCGGCGCCACGTGGAGAATATGTGGGGCTGACGACAACGGAAAGGACGATGCCGACCAGGCGGCGGCCATCGAGCAATTCCTCACGAACGCCGAGTTAGCCACAGCGCGGCTGTCGGCCGGCACACTCGGCGCGGTGAAGCCGGGCAGCACTGCTTGTGAAGCGGGTCTTACAGCTTGCCGTGGCGACGCGCGTTCGGTCGCGGTCGCGACGCCCGCCGCCTGCGGTCGTCGGAACGCCTTCATTTTTGGCAGCAGGGACCCCCCTCGCCGTCGCGGCCGCCCGCCGGCGAGCGGCGACGGCTGATGCGGCCGCCGCTGCGTCGCCTCCCGCCGCGGTCGCCACTCTTCACACGTACTGGTCCGCGGCGGAGGCGTCGAAGACGCTGTTTCCAAGCCAATATTCGATGCCGTCGCGTCAGACCTCGGATGGCGAGCTGTGGATGGAGACACTGACGCCACGGCGCCTGGCCAGCCGCCCGACCGCCCTGCATCACAGGCGACGTCGGAGCAGCCGCTACGGCTTGACCAACGGCGGCAGCCGGTCTTATCCACCCCCAGGCGTCGGCAGCAGGAGAGCGCCGGCCGCTCCGCGTCGGGCATCGCGGCCGCCCCGTACGCCGTGCCGGATGGAAGTTCGTCGCCGAGGGCTCCATGTCGCGCGTCGGCGGGGCGGCACGCGTACCGGGCGGCGTGGTCGGCTCGCCGCCGAGAGCTCGACGAGGGTCGAGGACGGCTTTCGGCCGGCGATTTGGGAAAGTGGTTGGGGGGGTGGGTCAGGGTCTGGCTGTTTGCTCTGCACGCCGAAAAGGGGAGGAGGGTCGGCTTGCCCGACTCCGCCGCAGCCTGAATGCCGGGGTGGTCAACTGGCGGCGAGCGTGGGCCGGCGGCGGCGGGCACCGCAGCCGCTGCCGCCGCCGCTGTGCCCCCCCGCCCCCCCCCATTCTACTCTTCCCGCAGCCACACATGCCGGGTTACCTTTCCCTTCCGAAGGCGTCGTTTCTCGGCTTCGACCCCGCTCATTGGGCGTTCCTGTGTGAGGCGCACCTTGGTCCAAGGACCGCCGCCCCTGACCCGGCTGGCAATGCTACCGCCGCCCGAGACACCGCTGACGCTAAACGCCACTCGCTCAGCGTGAACAGGGCGGGAACGTCGTTGGCGTGGCTGCTTTGCTGGTCGCCGCGGGGTCCGCGTGCCGCGTGTTGTACTCGATCGGCGCGGTGCCGGTACTGGACGAGCTGCCGTAAGTGCGCAGCCGGCGGAGACGGGCACCGCCCGCGGCGGCGCCCGCCGTGACGGCGGCGGAGGCCACAGAGGCGGTGAGAGCGGCCGACTCCGACGCCGACATCCATGTTCGTGGCACCAAAGTGGACGATGTGAGCTGCGGCGTCTGCCGAGGCGGGGAAACCCGCGGCGCGGCGGACGGCGCGCGCGCCGCGAGTGGCGGAGGCCGCGGCAGCGGCGACGGCGGACTCGCTGGCCGACGAGGCGGCGGGTGAGGGGCGGCGGACGACGTGCTCCCTCACCGCGCCGTCGTTGTGGCTGACGTCAGCGGTGGAGGATGGGAAAAAGGGCTTAGCTGGCGAGGGGGACGAACGTGCTGGTGTGCGGCGGGATATGCGTCATCTTCTTGCTCTGCTTTCCACAAGCTTACGCCCGAGGCAGTTAGTTGCCTTAAGTGTCTTCTTTGATATGTGGTTTCGAAAGTATGCGTAGCTCATGCACACACACACAGCGAGCTTCCATGCAGGGGCTTTATTCCTCGTCCCCGTCCTTTTGAAGTCGTACGTTACACATTATCGTCCATGGTGGAAATCTGCGTCGCCTTGGGTTCGGAACTCGGGCCGGTGCGTCTGCGCGACGTGTGATTCTTGCAGTCGACGTGTGAGGAGAACGGGTCTTCAGTGCTCCCAAAGCACTGAACCTCTGGTGCAAGCATTGAAATCACCAACGAGTGGGCTTTGTTCTTCGTCCTTGTATGTCACGGGATTCCTTGGGCGGCCTACGCTCTTTCAGCCGTCATCGCCAGATTACCGATGGTTCATCACGGCGAAGGCAAACAGCTAAGGGTCTGGTTGGGGTCGCCGCCATCACCCCTCCACGGCTGTTCGACGAATGGTGCGCACACCGGGCGGTCACTTCGGAAGCCCCCGCCCCGCCCGATCCCCGGGATGGCCGACTGGCGGCAGCGCCACATGCAACCGCTGGCGATGCGAGCGACGAGCCCCGTCGCTCAAACCGCTGCCCCATGAGCAATTGCGGCCACGGTGCGGATTGGAATGAGTTAGGCGAGTGTGCAGGACGGAAAGTGCGGTTGGGTGTGGAAAAGGCGACGATAGTGTCTGTGCATGAGGCCGCGGTCGCCGGAACTCGCGTCAGAGCAGGACCAGTGCAGTGACAGGCGCTGCGCTGTCGCTACTACTCAGGCGAGGGTGTGTACTCTGCGAGCACACGAAGGTGCCGGACAACGCCATGTATGCAGCTGCGATGTGCGCGCAGACAGGAGGCTCCGACACGGGTTGTTGCCCGTGAGGTGAACAGAAGTGGGCGGAAGCAACAGGCAACAATAAACCTGCCATAATTTCAATTGAGACGTCATATTTCTACGAAGTGTGAAACCACACAAGCCAGGACTTGTCTACACAGCATCGGAGTTGTAGACTTTTGGTTGACAAATCACTCTGAAAGTGACCCCTGTTGTCGTTCTTTCGCTTTGTGGACCAAAACTTTGACCAAGCTCGTCATTAGCTTAGTGCCGCGCAAATATGAGCCGTTGAGTCGTTGGGGACAGGCACCAGCGACCATCGATAAATCGCGGGCACTCCGTTCCTTGTAGAAGCGCATGTATGACTGACGCACTGAAGATGCCAGCCCGGAATTGGCCTTTGCGTGTGCCCTGCCATCATGGCTCGAAATGTGAAAAAGAGCTTGTTTCATAGACATAGCTATACGTGTCACAAACGGGAAGAGGAGCAATGAGAAAAACAAAAGAAAAGACAGGACAGAATGGCACCCTCCTCTTTTGCGCTGCTCGTGAACGGGGCATCAATAGCAGGCACCTTGAGAAGCGTCGAGCTACACGTCTGGACGATCAGCACGTCCACAGACCAGCGCATCGCGGACTCCTCCGGACAAGGCATCTGAATAGGCTGAATGACAGCCCAAGCACCGAGCAAACGTCCCAGACCTGTCCCTACAATCATATCAAAGACCACGAAAGCAACAGACAATGTCCCAGATATCATAGTCACGCCCACAATGTCAGTGTCAATATCAAAGCACACCTCACTGCGGGACCGTGCACGTACACGTCGTATTCGAAAGAACATGGCGAGGGGATGGGGGGTGGCAGCAGAGGTGCGGCAATTAAAGAGATCGAGAAAAGGTCGGGAGATGCATTCTTCAACTAGCCATGCGCGACAGCAGGGAGGGGAAAAAGCCTGAGAACATTCACGTACGCAACCGTACTCATGCATCTCGTAATTAAAAAACATACGCAACGACACGTCCTCATCATGCCGTTGATCCCAGTGCCCGCCCACATCCCTCATGCAACTGTGCAAGTGGTGCAACAGATCGGAAGCACATACCAAGAGCGCGCGTAGTTTGCCGTGGGTCACCGTTGCGTGCGTGAGGGGCAATGCGGGACGAGGCGAGGAAGACGCGACTACGACGTCCACGACGGGGACAGCCGTCGGCTAGGATGGGCGCCGTGGCCAGGCGGCCAGTCACCGCTGACTGACCTTGGCATAGTTGCGGCAGAAGTTCTGACCCACTGCAACAGTCCTGTGCCCTGTTGCCCCAGACGCACTCAAGCTGATCCTAACAGCGGCTGCAGGGGCCACGTCAGCATTCAGGGTCTGAATGGGCCAAAACACCTGCAGTGAGGCAGAGAAAAGGACCATCTGTCTCGTGAGGGCGTCCCAAGACAGCCTCTCACTGCTCATGCAGCGTGGTGGTCCATAGCCAACGTTAACCAGATCATGAAAATGAGTTGCCTCGCACTGAAACCAACTTGGAAATCGTCGACTTTGGTCGAAGTGTGACTGTTGAAGGACGTGTTATCACGTGGGACTGAGGGAAATTTTGAAGAACGACTATAGCGAAGTGAATCTTTCGTCAATTGTGTCTAAATGGGGGCCGAACACCTATTTCAGGACGATCGCAGACAAACACACATTGCATTGACGATCGCACAGATGTCTCAAGATGTGAAGTTCTGGAGTATGCGGACGGAAATGGCCGCAAATTCCTGTCGAGGCGCAGGCGGCGCTCATTGCCTGGTCTGTAGGGAGAAATGCGTGCGAGACACGATTTTTATTGTTGGACATTCGCCGCCTCCCGCGATTTTGGGTTGGCCTCCCCACGGCTGAGCGGTGCGATCAGAGGGGGGGGGCCTCCTATACGCACCGTCGCATCTGTGGGCGCGCGGCCGCACTGCGGTCGTGCAGCGTAAACCTTTGGCGGGGTGGCCCTCAGTTGACGCACTGCTGGTGCCCCCATTCTGCGCTCAGAGCTGATAGGGAGGGGCGTTCCGCGCAGCGCAACATTATGTAGCGGGCTCGTCGGAAGACCATGAGCGGAAGAGCTTGATCGTGAGTCATTCCAGCCTCGTAGCACGCGCGGCGGAGTGTCGTCAAGAACATTAAGATGCCCAGAGGTAGGTCTCCCGTGAACGGCTGCTGCCCGTGGAATGCTCCGTCCAAACAATTTTTGAGACGGTGAAACCGTTGATCCTGTTTAGGCGTCTAATTCAGTTGACGTCGAATGAGTAAATAAGTCATATAGTCGTGGAGGGTCTTGAAGCGATTGTGAGCCGGGCGGATCACCTTGGTCCTGTCGGCTTTTTCAAGACGGTCCTTCCGTGAGGTAAAGTTCGCTGAGCGCTTGCGCGCTGTTGCGTCCGACTCGCTTGAGCTGTCACTCGGCGAGGACCCACTTGGGCGCAACGGCGGGCCTGGCGGCCCGTGGCCATCATCCGAGGAGGACATGTCCGTCGCGTTGAAGTTGTGGTCGTCAGACGACGCCGCGTTCGACCAAGAGGCAGAATCATCGGAAGATGAGGAGGGCACGGCGTTAGCCGGATCGTCATTGCGGACGGACTTGCCTCTCGTCACCTTTCCCTTCTTCCTGACGGTCTTGGTCTTGTCGCCCGACTGACGGAGAGACTGAGCCACTTGGCGTTCCTCTTCGTGAGAGTAAACCTCGCGCAGGGCCTCGTCGTCGCTGACCAACTTGTCATTGGCTCGCGCCAGAGACTCGATTGTTTGTTCTTGGACCGTTAGGCGTCGTTGAAGTGCTTCAACGGCCGCCGTCAGGTTCTTCACTACCTGCAACTGCTCGGAGGCAGCTTGATCCGTAGGGATGGGAGCAGTAGGAGCACCGTCCGTTGTGGCGTCGGAGGCGGCAGGGTTGCCATGTACCCCGCCCGGCGGCCTGTAGCCAGCTGACAACTTGCCATGTCTACCGCGCCAATTGCCGCCAGCTCCACCAGTAGACCTTCTGGGTCCAGAACAAAGTGTTCCGACGTGGCAGACGCCCTGCGAGCCAGTCGAAGATCACTATCGTGGTGCCTCCGGCACTACGCCCACAAGTCGATGGCAAACACCCCACGCGCCAAGCGACTGTATCGACACCGTTACAATGCTATGAGGCAGCGAGAAAGTTCTCTGGAGGACCGCGCCGCGAGGCACGATAAAGGCGAGCCTATCTCCTGATGCTCTTCCAAGTGAGGTATTCATAACGTTGGTTCAATTACCAGTGTATTGGGACCGACCATCTCCAAGCAATAACGCGAGTTCTATGGCCGTCGACGCGAAGAAGAAGGACCTTACTGTTGAAGGGCATCCGATGGGGAGCCGGGTGGTGCTCAAAATGGCGAACCCGGCCCATGGTGGTTTAATACAAATGAGGGCACTGGTCGATCTACCGGCCGATCATAAACGATCGTAGTGAGCGCCAGCAGACAGATAGGAAAGACAAGCAAACAATAAAAAATGAACAATACGGAAGTAACCCGCCAAAGGGCATGCCACAGGCCAATTCACACAGTACGTGGACTCTGGCCAGTCATGGGGGCTACCGGAGGCAATTGCCAATTGTGGGCGAAGATGTGCGACACACAGCGCGTCTGAGCAATGAGCATGCGGATCGCTGACATCGTATGTGGCTGCACGATTATGCCGATCCGCAACAGGCGCCATCGTACGTGGCCCTGCCGTGTCTCGAAGAACTCGCAGGCAGGGCCACCAGACCGCAGCAGGTGGCCCCGTGAGAGCCCGCCCTGCCTGACGGTGACTGGCAGACACCCCACGGCCGCTTCACAAGCGCTCCATAACAGAATGGTGGACTCTGGATCGAGCTTGCAGCGCCGCCAGATTGCACGCACATTGAACGTCTGTAGGATGGAACAAACCTATGAGCGACCTACAAATCACAGCAGTCGGTCGCGAGATGCGACTCTGCCGCGAGATGATGATAGATACTGCCAACGAGTTTCCGACATTTGTGTGATTGACGTCTTCGTGTCTGTTCGATCGCAATTTTTTGCAGCCTATCTCGCTGCGTGTCACAATTGACCGTGCTGTTTGCCGACGATCGGGGCCCAGATCAGTGTGATCGCGAGGTCGATCGATGGCATGTCTGCTTTAATCATAGCATTGGACTGTCGGAATGTGCACATCTCACGGGAAAGTTGTTCGCAGGCTCCAGTTCGCAGGTCGACATTCCAGCAACGTCACCTTCTCCGTTACCCATACACCACGATTTACCGACAAAAAAAACAAGTTCTGTTAATCCGAGCGGAGTAGGTTCGCAAAGCTTGCGCATATCGCTGCCGACACGGTTTTGGCCACTCACAGGCGCACACGTTGCGCTCTTCAACTGGTCGCAGATGGTTCGCACACGACGTTGTCGGGTACGCACTAATGATCTCAGAATTCTGATGAAGAAATGGTGCAGGGGCAGTGGGGCACGTTGCCAAATAATCAATCATTATCTTGACAACGCCCTTCATTCTAATCGCATGCGACAAGACTGAAACAAACAATCGAAAACCCAGCCGCCGCAGCATCTTTCTAAGGCTTCAAGTCTCTCCAGCGAATCGGATACAAGCGTCTTTTAACTTCTATCTGGCAGATTCATGTGGATCAGAGTGGACGTCATAGCGAGAATGCAATGTATCCTGACTCTCATAACTGGGAGACGGATCAGAAATAATTATCTAGCGATTTTGGGCGAAAAGGATAGATAGAAGAGCGTCTCTACCAATGGATCCAGACACCCAAACGCCTGAACGTGGCACGGTTTTGCCAAACGGGCATTAATGGCTGGGATGCGATTCACTACTAGGGTGTTACGGTCCAATATCAGGCCATCCTCACATATTCCAGTCGTCTAATCGACCTCGTGTCCCTGACACGCGATTGCTCTAGTTTTGGACCTTCATCGGCAGGGCCACTCCAGATTGGCCTGTTGGGAGGTGCGCCTCTCCAACCAGGCCTGTTTGCATGCGACCCCAAACGTTTGGTAATCCCCCGGTTTAACTTTGAGCCAACCTACGCCAATGGAATGCCTGACCCGTGGGATGCAAAACAGTGATGCGGCGATCGGCCATCAACCGAGGTTCTTTGTCCGGCATCTGTGGATTGTCGGTCCGCCACAAACGAGGCCCACCCATAGTCAGCATCCAGGGGAGCCCAAGACTGAGACGTGACCTGTCTAGTGTTGGCTCGACGTTTGAAGAGCCAGTGACAGGGCCACACGTTGGACACTGGTGACGTTTGGCTTTGGCTTTTGGCTGCATTGGCGGAGACGCTCTAACCTCTGCTGTCTTTCTGATATTACGTTTTGGATATGCGTGTTCGGCCTGTATCCGACGTGGATACAGATGAAAAATGTGGATATATGCCTCAGGGTTGTATGCGTGACAACTTCCGGACGCGATTTCCCCCCCCATCGACTTAGCGCCCGCCTTTACGCCGAACGATGGCAAGCTGGTGGCAGCCAGCGTCAAGCCAATACACTTCCGCGAGGACGGCACCGCGGTCGGCTTCCGCTGGCGGTACTGGGTTCCGGCATTTCTCAACCCGAGGGAGATGCTGCTCAAGCCCATGACGTACCACTACCACAGCAAAATTTTGAGGCTGTGTCTTCTAGCAATCGGCGTTCCCGATTCGGCGGCCAAGAAGCACCTCGGACGCCGGGCGGCGCCGCAGGCGGGCAAGGAGCGCGGCGCGTTGGAGGTGTGACAACACGCTCAGCCCACCCCACCCAGTCGGGGGGAGGTCGAGCCAAACCGTGTCGCCGGGTAGTCCTGTCGGGGAATACCCGCCCCGGAAGAAAACCCCGAAGAGCACACACCGACGGCGTCGACCGGGAGAAGGCGCCCCGAGCGACAAACACGAGTTGTGTGACCGGAAGTTTACTGGTTCGCGTCGAAGGCCTCGAGGCGACACTCACGCCGCACCCTCGTATCGCATCCGTTCCCCTCGGACCCACGGAAAACCCTCCTCAGACACCCTCAAAGGACCCTCGGAAAACCCTCCTCAGACACCCTCAAAGGACCCTCGGAAAACCCTCCCCTCAGGGCCCACGGGGCCCATAACCCGGAGGACGGCCGA
>Ga0114957_1001257_pt1 | contig 28504 bp, 17 predicted proteins | sample BantaG_FD_87175 | JGI IMG/M metagenome (GOLD analysis project Ga0114957, IMG submission 87175) | Marine algal microbial communities from Bantry Bay, Ireland - BantryBay_4 metaG | ecosystem: Host-associated > Algae > Red algae > Unclassified | place: Bantry Bay, Ireland | collected 2014-11-21
CTACTGCTATTGTGTTTAGAATTCTTATAGAGATATTGCTTGCTGTTGCAGGTCTGCAACAGTTCCTTCCTTATATTGGTTCCGCGGTACCGCGGAACCAATATTGCTGCGCAACAGTCAGTCCCATCCAAAAGATTCCATTTTATGCAATTCGTCAGTTTTCGGAGTGGACTCAACTTTTAATTTTTAGCTTTTAACTGAAAAAAAATACCGCTCCATCGAACATGACAAATCGGCATTTTTAATTTTTAATTAAAGAAATTAATTCTTTATTAATTTCTTCACTGCGTTATCTGATCGGATAATATACATACCAGGTCTCCAATCAGCGGTTGAGATCAAGGTCTTAGCACCAACAGTATTTTGATACACTTGCTTACCAGAAATATGGAAAATCGTCACTGATCTTTGCTTTGAAATATCAAAGGAGAACTCCAAGAAAAATTCACTTGAGGCAGGATTCGGATATACCTTCAAATCATTTGAAGCGGAAATATCCACCGTACTTACCATATTGGAATTCGTCGCACCAAAAGTCGGATTCATGAACTGAAAAGAACCTGTACCGTTCGGAAATCTACCGTAAGAAATATCAGTCGTCTGTTCTGGGTAATCCACTGCATCTACTATAATTGTAGAACCTGGAACACTCGTATTCCCATTAGCCAAAATAATGGACTCACCCCCATTTGATAATTTAAAATCTGCATGCAGACCGTCTTGATCTAAATCCTCATCTGCCCAGATGGTCAAGTAGCCACCAGCTGCAATCGTGGTGCCATTTGGAAATTCCCACCTTCTAATATCCATGAACTCCTGGGATAAAAAGTATCCAGTGAGGTCTATATTTTGTGCACTGTTATTGTATAATTCTATCCAATCTTCCGCTTCTCCATCTTGATCAACAACTGTGTATTCATTGGAAGCCATCAACTCGTTAATCACCAAATCACCTGGTATAATTTCAATGCCCGAGCAGGTACAACCATCAAGATCAATGATATCGACAACGGTTGCATCATTACCATCATTACAGGCAGTACCTGATTCTTGTGCCGCTCCAATCGAAGCATCACTATCATCACAATCATCGTCTGCACAGATTCCATCATTGTCCGCGTCACCACCGAGGGCGGTGCAATCTACACCCTCTTCGTTATTGGCATTGAATGTGGGTGCATTCAACTGAAAATCTCCTGTACCATTCGGTATTCTCGCAAACGAAATATCAGTCGTCTGCTCTGTATACTCTATCACGTCTACGATGGTCGTGCCGTCACTAGCAGTCAAAATCACAGACTCGCCTCCAGCAGATAATTTAAAGTCCGCGTGTAAGCCTTCTTGATCCAAGTCGCCATCAGCCCAGATGATCAAAAATTCACCCGATCCTATAGAGGTCCCTTCTGGAAAAGCCCATAATGTCAAATCCTCACCATCGTCTGACAGGTAGCTGCCACTGAGATCAACCGTCACTGCACTATTATTATAGAGCTCGATCCAATCCTCAAATTCTTCATCAGGATCTGTCATTGTCATATCATTAGAAGCCATAAATTCGTTGATCACCACACCATCCGTAGATGTATTAGCAGTCGCATTGATCTCGTAAAACTCGTACTGCGCACGACGCGGAGAAAACAAACCACTCTTGTCATTCTCTGCATATACATAGTAATCCGTCTTCAAGTCTGCGATCGTCACGTCTGCTCCATACACACCATCATTGGCAGCACCATCACCATGTGTGCCATCGTCGAACATCTCTACCTTGGTGAATGGTGCCGTGATATCGTCACTTCTATATCCTAGCACCACATTCGTAGCATCTGCTATCGACGCAGTGATTATAATATTTTCATTGAGCTTTGGACTATCATTAGAAAGCGAAATATTCGTAACGCTCGGTTCCGTATCAGCGAAGTCACCCAAACCTAAAAGGTAGTCCGATCTATTGTCCATCAAGCTGATGATGCCTATGGCAGAATTACCACCTGGTCCGCCGCCGCCAGGTCCGCCACCGCCGCCGCCGAGGTCAGAAGTAAGATTACTGATAAAATCATTATACGTGTAAAATTTATTATCATCTGCTTGCACAGATTCGTCGATGATCTCTTGTAGCATTTCACCTGTATCCGCATATTCGCCATTGGCAAAATTCTCTTGCAATATGGTTTTCATATGCGCTATGTACATGCGCTTGTAAGTCGGATCCGCGAGCAGCTTTTGTACCAATGGAAATTGGTTATCATTCTCATGGAGCAGATGCGTCATTTGTTGCTTGCCAGTCGTGCCGTTCAGATTGATCGTACCCGTTAACGGGAAGACACCAAAAGATTCATTGAGATCCCAAACCACAGGAAGGAATTGTCCTTCATCACTTCGGTAGAGATAATAATTTTGCTGAAACTTTCCGATGTAACTATCTAGGTTGACGATGACATTATCGAAAGCCAACATCCACAAAGTTCTGTCTACATCCAATATCTCTTCTATGGCATCGGTTTGATTCGCCAAGGTATCGCACAGATCGATCAGCTCTTGCCAGCCAGCATCCGATTTTAGTTCGTATCCCGCATAATAGTCAGTACTATCCTGCCCTAGGTAAACCAGATCTGGTAGATCATTAGATTGTGGTCCTGCTCCAGCTGGCGGAGAGCACTTAAATCGTGTATTGTCCTTCGACCCAAATCTACTCCCCATAAATTTTTTTGAGATAGATTCCGTATTCGCATATACTCCGATCAAGTCACCATTAACATATAGGTTCGCAAAGTTGGCCTCTGGTGCCGCCATATACTGACGTAGCACATCGTAAGCTAAGACATCTCTGATCATCGATGGATCCTTCGAGCCATTCGCCAGTTTGATATCCGTATAGCCATCGTATTCATGATCCTTGTAGGTGTCCAGTTCTATATGCCAAGGATTCTTTACTTGTGTGGATCTGTAGGTACTATTGCCTTTATACTTTACCCCTACGCTGTCAAATTCCACTCCATTTATGGTGACACTTTGTGCCAGTATATAGCCTGCATCATTAGCGTAAGCATTGTCCATCAATTGATCCCAATTGCTCTCGGCAAAGGTCACTTCTATAGTCTGTACCGTTTCTATATCATAGAAATCTTGTGCGTAAGCAGCTATGGATAAGATGCTAAAGAGTAAAGTATAGAGTACTTTCATGATTCGTATTTATCGTTTGTTTGTGTTAGACTACGAATTTCGTTAATTCCTTCGAACATTAGCTAAAATTTATAAGTTAAAAATTATTAATTATTTGATTTGGTTAGGAGTTGACAAAGAAAAAAGATAGTGGATTGTGGATAGTGAATTGTGAAGTTTGAAAGCGATTTTAAGGAGATCAGAGATTGAAGTTAAAAATTAAACGTACAGGGTTAAAAATGCCTTTCTAGGGTGTTGGTTTTGCTGATAGGGTACGCAGTTTTTAGCCTAAGCGTTTCCGGCCTCTACGAGTCGGATAGGCGTCAGCGATTTATATTTTTTTACATCTACGAAAACGCGGTAATTAACAATTTACCAATCACCATTATTTCTCACGCCTTAAACTTATCCTTCTTAAATTGAAATTTACTTTTGTCTAATTCAAATACCTCCTTTAGTAGATGATTGTGAAAGAGGATATTATCACCATCCAAGGTATATTTATCGTGTGTAATGTTGATCAGTTTAAACCAATTTAAAAAACGTTGAAAGCAACGAATACTCAGACAGGAATATATTTGCCGTTCTGATGTACTATATCCGCCGCCATCGAAAGAATCCACAATATGTGGAAACGCTTTCAATAGTTTATTTCCATAGAAGGACTCCCCTCTTACCTCGTCCCCATATTGTAGAAGGAGATACAATACGTAACCGAAAGTTTTCTGAATTTCAAGTTGATCTTCGTATCCGTCGTGATAGCCCCAGTTCAAACTGAATGTATAAGCATGGAATATATGTTGAAAACGCTCTTCCCTGCTATGACCGCTTAATATAACATTGCCCTTCTTAGTCAAGCTCATTTTCTGATTACGAATCTTCACCAATTTCAAACTGTCCCTTAGTAAGAAGACTGCATTTTGCAAAGACAATACTTCATCTTGCTTGTAGACCTTCCTTGGCTTCATAGACCAAACTTTTTCTCCAGTAAAATTTAGCTTATAGATTTCAGTGACTAACTTGGTATTTAGATTATACCACTTGGTGAGTTTTATCTCTTTTCCACCCAAAAGCAAATCGTATAGGTATTCCATCATATTGAAGAAGCCTAGTTGGTTGTATATTTCTGTCGTTATATCTCTTTTGAATTGGATGATTGACTGCTCTCCAAAAGGATCATATATAAGTTGATGCATATCCGCAGGAGAAAGATTGTCGAAGTCTTCCAAAGGGCTCGTATTCACACCCTCTTGCATTTTGCCAAATTCTTCTTTTAGAAATTTTTGAAACTCATCATTGTTCATGTTGGTTGGATTTAGGTTGTGCCTACAATATAATGACTCTTTTGCTCCCCAATTCTATATTCTGCACTAGTATTAGGATACTCATTGCACTAAACTAAATATTTGACTACAAAACAAAAAAAAAGGCTCGCCAATAAATTGACGAGCCTGTATCTTCTAAAGATTAAAAAAGGAATTATGCCATTTGCACATTCACTGCATTCAATCCTTTTTGTCCTTCCTCTACTTCGTAGGAGACATTGTCTCCTTCATCAATTGATAAGCCGTTTAAGCCATTAACATGAACAAAAACGTCCTTTCCACCATCGTCTGGCGTGATGAATCCGAAACCCTTAGTTCCGTTGAAAAATTTAACTGTACCGTTATTCATTGTAAATATATAAATTATTAAATAGGCGAGATGTCTTTATTAACAGCTCTACCATAATTGTATTAACAGGAACGTTTCTCTTATAGTTCCCTTTTTTAATATTTTAATTTCATAAAATTTAAACTGCTGACAATCATCTACTTAAAACCACTTAATGCGCTCCTATTTTTTTACTGATTCCTTACAGCTAAGGATAAGCAGCAGACTTATTGCAATCCGTAGTGTTACCTACTTCTAATTTCTTCAGCTTCTGCCATATAATCATTTACCATTAAAGACTGAAAAATGGAAAAGAAGATACTCCCAATGGTAGGTACTTTTCCCCTTTTCTTAATCTTTTTGGGTTTGATACGTATCAAAGCATCTTCTTGAAATGTCAAAAAGGAATTTAAAGCATAATTGGCTAAAATATTTCTATCAGCGATATTTTTTAAATTTTTTAAATTAAATAATTCATGCGACTGCTGTTTTTGTGCAACTTGTCAGTTTTCAAAGTGGACTCAAGTATTGTTAATAAATTACGCGCTGGATTATTTCTTCCAAGATCTTTTTAATTTGATTCATTATCAAGCTATGGTCTAGACATTACAATATAGGAAAATATAGAGGTTATCTTGTTGGGTGATATAATGGAATTAAATAATATGGCTTGATAGAAAATTCTAATTTTAGCCCATTCAACGCTCTCACTTATAATTTTAACTTTTAACTGAATGCTCAATAGGAGCATTAACCAAAGCATACCGCTCATTCAATACCGACGCATTGATAAATTGAATCCCCTGAATCTCTTTCCACCCGTACGCCTCATGTATATGACCAAAAACATGAATCTTTGGTTTGATTTTCAACACAGCATCTTGGAGTTCTTCACATCCGACATGCAAGCCCGTCGTAGTTTTATCCAATATATTCATAGGCGGCCCATGCGTAATTAAAATATCAGTATGCGCAGGAATCAGATCCCAGTGCTTCTTTATGCCTACACCTCGTTTCCGATTGAATGCCCAGTTATAAAACTCAGGCTGTACTGGTGAGCCCCAAAATTTTATTCCTTCGATACTAACACCAGAGTCGTTTAGGTAGATAACACCCTCTGGAATCAATTGAGCCACATCCGACGCCGGCGCATTCTCAAAATAAAAGTCATGATTTCCCGCAATAAAAATCCGATACTTAAAATCCAATTTCTTGAACCAGTTTAAAAAATCTTCTATCTCCGTCAAGCCTCCTCTACCAGAAACATCCCCAGCGTGCACAATCACTTCTCCAACCAAATTTTGAAGTTGGTCGTGCATCCCATGTGTGTCAGAAATGAAGGTGATATTCATTGAAGATTTGTTGAATTGTTTAATCGTGTATTTGTTTATTTGAAAAATCTCTGTATTTTCTATGTCAATCAAAGCAGCTTAGAAAGCAAGCTAGAATAGCATTTTTAACTTTTAATTTTTAACTTTTAACTCCCTTCCAGTTAACTGCTGCACATGTTCCGTAATCTTCTCAATCGGCCAGTCCCACCAACGAATCTCCAACAGCTCTTTTATCTCCTCATCAGAAAATCGCTTTCTAATTTCCCGAGCAGGATTTCCGCCCACAATAGAATAGGGCTCAACATCTTTGGTGACTACAGCTTTTGTAGCGATGATAGCTCCGTCACCGACAGTCACGCCAGGCATAATCGTCGCTCCATATCCAATCCACACATCATTTCCAATGGTGGTGTTTCCTTTGTTAGGATAAGTTTTTCCTTGCATTGCATCCGACCAGTCTTGACCAAATATAGCAAAAGGATAACTCGTAACTGCCTCACTTAAATGATTCGCTCCATTCATAATGAAAGTAACATCAGAGGCGATCATGCAAAACTTCCCAATGATCAATTTATCTCCATTAAAATCGAATAAGTATTTTACATTTTTCTCAAAGTTATCCACATTCTCAAAATCATCGTAGTAGGTATAATCCCCTACTATGATATTTGGATTCGCGACTACGTTCTTCAAAAAACAAAGTCTATCATAGTTATCCAAAGGGAACTTTTTATTTTTATCGGGTATATTCAAAATGAGATACGAGTTTTGAGTTTTGAGTTACGAGTTATAAGTTATGTGTTATAAGTTACGAGTTTTGAATTATGAATTATGAATTACAGTTGTGAGTCGTAGATGCTAAGTTTAGAAAAATGGCTAAGCTGATTTGGTTAACCACCGTAATTTGTCCCGAAACCTCAGGAGTAACAGAAGCTAAAATGATACACCGAAGATAATAAACTTTGGTGATTTCAAAGTTATTCAGAACGCGTAAGAGCAGCATCCTAAAATTCTTACAACTTACAAATCCAAGTTCAGACAACGAAAAGCTTTAGCAAACTGCGATGGCATAAAGACTATTGGTAGAGAACAAACTATCCAATCTCCATTATCAAAATGTCAACTAAAGAAGGTACTTTTAACTATTCTCTCCCTTATTTCATATACAAATACGGAATCAACAAAGAAGCCACTACCCAAATGATCAAAGACAGCAATCCCCCTACTTTTATAAAATCTTTAAATTCGTAATTCCCCACTCCGTAAACAAGAGTGTTTGTCTGATAACCCAAAGGCGTAATAAAGCTCATATTGGCCGCAAACATGATGGTGATCAAAAGCGGCTCAGGGCTAATGTCTAATTTACCAGCAATGGCAATAACGATAGGCGCAAATAAGATGGCCGTAGCATTATTAGAGATCACAGAACTAAAACAGGTTACAGTAAAATAAAGCACGCAAACCAACATTTGTGGGGACAAAGAACCGAAAGACTCTGTAAATTGATTCGCCATTAATTCGCTAGCACCCGTTTTGTCCAATGCAATTCCTAGCGGTAATACACCAGCCAGTAAAAAGTATACATTCCATTCCAGTTTTCGATAGGCATCCTCCAACCTTAGGCAACCTGTGATCAACATCAGTACACATCCTAATAGTGCACTTACCATGATCGGTAGTATTTTAGCGGTAGCAAGAATAATTACTCCAAACATGATCGCACCAGCAATATTTTGTTTCTCATCCCTCGTATTTAAATCCTTATAATGCTGCAGTACAATGAACTCAGACTTATTATAAAAGCTTTCAAAATTAGCTTTTCCCACATCCATCAAGATGGCGTCACCAGCATTGATATAGATCTGACCCAATTTAGACTGATAATATTTTTGTTTCTTTTTCACAGCTAGGGGCACAGCATCATAATCTTTTCTAAAAGAAACATTATCCAAGTTTTTTCCAATAAGCCTAGAATTAGGCTTGATGTAAATTTCGCAAATGGTTCTATCGTCATTATTCATTCTGTCGTCATCAATGGTTGATTCTGAAGACAAGAGCGTTAGATCATTTCCATTTCTTAATTCAGTTAGCTTTTCTACACTACTTTTGATTAGTATTTCATCTCCCGCTTGAAAAATCTCACCCAATATAGGAGTATGGAATTCATCATTTTGATGTTTGATCTCTAAAATGTGGACTTCTTCGTCTTTATAAATACCCGTATCCTCTATGCGATGACCAATCAATTTGGAGTTCTCTTCCACGCATACTTCAGTCAAGTAATCTTCCATGTTATATTCTTCCACCAGTCCAGTTGACTCTGAATCTGGAAGCATAAATCGACCCACCAAAATAAGGTAGATAATGCCTACAATCGTAATTACTATTCCTAGCGGTGCGATTTCAAAAATCCCGAATGGTTTCAGCCCACTATTTTGTGCTATTTCGCTAACTATAAGATTCGTTGATGTTCCAATAATAGTGGAAGCCCCACCCATGATACCCACAAAGGATAAAGGCATGAGATAACGTGAGAGTTTGAATGGAATCTTTTTAGAAAGTCTCAATAAGATTCTCATGAAAACGATAACTATAGCGGTCGTACTTATCAGTGCTGAGCAGACACTCACAATCAGCAGCAAAATAGTCAAAGACTTCCACTCTTTACCTTTTAAAAGATTCTTTAATATATCTCCTATCGTGTTGATCAGTCCAGTTGATTCTAGTCCCACCGTAAGAATCATAAGGCACAGTACAGTCACAACTGCAGGATTACTCAGACCTGAGACGCCCTCTTCAGGTGATACAAACCCACCGACAATCAAGGCGCACATCACTATGATCGACAGTGTATCTGCTGGCAACTTTTCAGTCACCATCATACCCATCATGACCACGATGATTCCAAATAATGATAAGATTTCTACTGTCATAAGCAGCGCTAATTACCAAATGACTCATAGTTGAGCCCACTCATAGTTCTATATTAGATTATGCTCAAAATTAATCCCTCCAATTAAATCTATAAAATAATCCGCACTCCAAATATCTAAAACCTTCCTCATTCTTCATAAATCTAACAACATCTTCTTAAATCCCTCTAAAAGAAACTGAATTTATTTTCGCATCTAAGAGTTTTATAATCTGCGTCTTGCAAATGCTCTTCTTTTGCCAGAAATCGGTATCTTTTGTTTTAGCTAAGAAATGATTCACATCTAAGGTTTTCTTTTTTTGTGCCATTCCAAATCATACCACGTTAATGGTAAGAAATAGACTAGCTGCAGGGCAGCGACCCTGTTGGTAGCAATTAACCACAGCCTCTAGAATTGAGCTACAGCGTAGCGACCTGTACTAGCACAATCACTTATCTATGTGGCTGAATCATGATGCTAGGTCACTACGCTATAGCTTTTTAACTATGTACTGACTTACTACTACTAACAGATGGCTACGATGTTGCCCTTTTCAGCATATGATAAATATCTAAGACTAAATTATTCTGGTTTTTTTAATACACTTCACGTAGAAATCTGCACTCTTCTAATCAGATGAAAGATGATTACAACTAATTTACACCATCGCAATGCGAAGCGAGCCTAGAATGGACAAAGGATAGTAGTGGTATATCCTTTGCGGGCTGGCGTAGAGACGCAATGCCTTGCGTCTCCTCTTGTGCGCCAGCAAAAAGGATATAGTAACGTATAGCCTGGTACCGATAAGTCTTATCGGTTATGGCCCCAAACAAAGATTCTATTTCATATCCCAATAGGACGGAATATAGAAGAAATTATTTAAGGGCACCTCTATTAACCTTTGAAAGATTGTAAATTTCATTTAGCGCTTGAAATACAAGGCGAGACGATTGAGTTTAGCCGTAGGTTGATAGAGGTGCCCTAAACAGTAAAATTACTTACACATGAGCAATTCAAGACGTATGAAAAGATGAAAGCTAAAAAGATGGAAAGGAGGAAGGATGGAAGGAAAAAGACTAGATCTTAAATCGTGGGGGATTAGTTTATAATTCTAATAGTTGAGTCCACTCCGAAAACTGACGAATTGCATAAAATGGAATATTTTGGATGAGATTTTTGATTTTGGAAATTCAGTAATGCCTGTGCGACAACTCGTTGGCGTGCCTGAGCATCAGTGGATTGAGAAAATGAAAAATATCGATAAAAGAAACATTTTTGGTTTTGTGAGTTTTCGGAGCGGACTCATAGTTAATGGTGTATTTGTTCTTATTTGGACATAGACTGCTAAATTTCTTCCAAAACTGACTCTCCTTTCGACATATCGCCTGAAGTCCACTTCCAAATTTCATTTAGCCGAATCTTTCCATTAGGGAGAATCTCCGGTTTGGAAGAACAAATTCCCGTCATCAATTCTCCATTGGTATTGACTTGATGATAGCGCATCTCAATGCACCCTTCTTCGTCTACTAAGCCAATTAACTGCCCTTTTACGATTTGCCCTCCACTATAAGTAGAAGTCAAAATATTACCTGACTGTTGGTATAAGAAAATCATTTCCGCAGATATTTCTCCATTTTCAGAATTCGATACCGTCCTAAATTTCTTGTTGTGATACATCCTTCTGCTATTATTTTAACTTAATTGTTTCTCCAAAAGTAAGGAGTAAAAAGGATCAATATTGTAAACAACTCTAATCTTCCGAGAAGCATCAATATGATCAACACCCATTTTCCAATATATGGGACGTCAGCAAAGTTGTGCAAAGGTCCCAATTCTGCTATAGAAGGCCCCACGTTACCGAGAGAGGTCGCCACAGCTCCAATAGAAGTTAATAATGGTTGATCAAAATCAGATAAGATGACTGTCATGATCATAGACCCTACAATAAAAAGCATCAAATACAGAAGCAGAAATACCAGCACATGCGTCATGATTTTGGGCGTCACTATTTTCTTATCTACCTTCATTCTGATGATAGCTTTAGGGTGCAACAAACGCTTCAGTTCTAGGAATGAATTTTTGAAAATAACGATGTGCCTGATTATTTTTATACCTCCTGAGGTAGAACCAGCACTAGCACCTACAAACAACAGGATAAAAAATAGCATAGTTAAAAATGGAGTCCAAGAAGTGTAATCCGCAGAAACAAAACCTGTCGTCGTGATCACAGAGACTACCTGAAAGAGAGATTCTCTAAAAGACTTTTCTAGATCATACACACCACAATTATACACAATAACAAAAACGGTCAGGATCAAACCCAAGACCAAAAACAAATAGGTTTTGAATTCGTCACTACTCCATAGCCGCTTAAAATCTCCTTTTAAACTAAAGTAAATCAAAGTGTAATTGACACCAGCGACAAACATAAATATCGCAATGATATACTGAATGATAGGTATGGTATTATAGTGGGCTATACTTGCATTCTTCGTGGAAAACCCTCCAGTTGCCAGAGTCGTGAGTCCGTGATTGATCGCATCATAAAAAGTCATCCCGCTTATCCACAAAAGGATACTGAGTGTGATCGTCAGACCAACATAAATGAGCCATAGCCTTTTGGCTGTCTCTTTGATACGAGGATGTATTTTGTCTGAAGTGGGGCCTGGTGCTTCAGCAACAAAGAGTTCTACCCCACCTATGCCTAAAAGCGGAAAGATAGCTACCGTCAATACGATGATCCCCATACCGCCCAACCATTGGCTGAGGCTCCTCCAGAATAAAATTCCTTTGGGGACTAATTCAATATCCCTAATTGTTGAAGCTCCCGTAGTCGTCAATCCTGATACACTTTCGAAAAAAGCGTTCGTGAATTCTGGTAGTATGCCACTGAACCAGTATGGCATTGCACTAAAAAGTGATACTGTAAACCAGCTCGCGCCTACGATGATAAATCCCTCTCTTTTATATATTCTCTTGCCGAAATCTTTACTCAGATACCAGCTGGTAGCGCCCACCAAAAAAGTAATTCCAGCAGATGAGAGAATGGGTAAAACATCATGTGAACCAAAGTATAGAGAGAATGGTAAAGCCGTCAGCATAAATCCACTCAGCATAGTCAGGATTATACCCACTACATTAAAGACGACTGCGTACTTTATCATTACTTAAATATTTCTTCTACTGCATGAATCGCTTTTGGTAAGGCCAAGATAATAACCTTGTCATTCAGCTCAAAGGTGAAATCACCTGTTGGCACTATACTCTTATCACCGCGCACAACACCTGCTAGGATGGACTGCTGAGGTAGACCAAGCTTACTGATCGGATGCTTGACAAGCCTATTATTCTTATGCACTGTAAACTCAATGATTTCAGCATCTACCCCATGCAAACTTGCGATAGCTTCAACTTTACCTTTCCTCACGAATCTAAATATATTATTAGCCGCAATTAGTTTTTTATTGATGATCGTATCAATACCTATATTCTGTGAAATACGAATGTAATTTACATTCTCCACCAAAGCAATGGTTTTGTATACTCCCAATTCTTCTGCCATCAAGCTGGCGATGATATTCGTCTCTGAATTATCTGTCAAGGCTATAAAAGCGTCAATATTTTCTAAGCCCTCAGATTTTAGCGTATCAATATCATCAGGATCCGCGTGAACAACCAAGCTATTTGTTAAATTTTCAAGAAATTCTTTGGCTATATCTTCATTCTGGATAACAACAGTCACTTCATAGTCTTGTTCGATGGCCTGTGCTGTCTTTAAAGCGAGTGGCGTACATCCTACAATCATCACTCGTTTGATCGGCTTCAATTGCTGCCCTACAAACTTCATGACAGATTCCAGAGAATTATTTTCAGTGGCAATATAGAGGTGATCCCCTTTTTGCAAAACTGTATTGGGGTCTGGGATGATGGTTTGATGGTTTCTCATCAAGGCAATCCCCTTAAATTGAAAATCTTTTGGTTGAGAATTAACTTCCCCTACTGTATGATTGATAAAGGGACAAGAAGAATCGAGTGTGTATCCCACTACCGATATTTTTCCCTCCTCAAATTCAAACATGTCCGTGAATGAAGCTCTTTTCAATAATCTTTCAATCTCCAGAGCGGCCAACTTTTGTGGTGAAATAAGCACATCTACGCCCAATTCATTGTAGGCTTCTTTATATTCTACTCCTAAATTTTCGGTATTCTCTATCCTAGCTATGGTATTCTTAGCTCCTAACTTTTTAGCTAGTATCGCAGCCAGCAGATTAGAGTGTTCGGAGGCGGTCACAGCGATAAATAGATTGGTCTTTTTAAGATTGAGTTTTTCCAGTACTTGCATATTAGATGCATCCCCTTGAATGGTCATCACATCAAGACTCTTCATCGCTTGCTCTAAGACATCTTCATTGATATCTATTAGCGTAATATCCTGATTCTCTTTAGATAGTAATTCAGCTAAATGGAAGCCAACAGATCCAGCACCAGCTATAGTAATTTTCATTATTTCTTCTTAGTTATACCATTTTAAAACCAGCCTATGACAACCTACAACTATTCTGACCGCAAAGAAAGTCATTAAGTGAAATATGCGCTCCCAAATTGTGTAATATTATGCAATTTTAAGAGTTTTCTTGCTCAATCCTGACCTAACATTGACAATGCTTTGAGCCAACTCGATATAAAAAATTGGTCATGGTGCCAATACACTTCCATAATTTCCACCTATGCAAATAAAAACTGCATCCCTCCCAAATTGGAGAGATGCAGTCGGTAACGATTCATGGTGTGTGCACATTAAAGTGCGCTATAAAAATTGTTCGCGTTTTTAATCGCGAACAATAAATTAATTTTCTAAACTTTGATTCTAATCAGCCAGCCTTAGCTTGCACAATATATAAACCATTTTGCGATTTTACCCCCTATATGAAAGTCTGTTTTTATAACATTAAATTAGTTAAATTTAACACTATCATATCAACTGATGTTTCCGTCATATATATTTTGGGGATATCCCGATCCTTCGGTTTCGCCAATTGGCTCACTCAGGACGGGACCGCGCCATCCGCTATATGTCATATAGGCTATGCACGAATCTACCCGTCATATTCCATGCCGCTCCTACCGCTTATCTCTAGCGCCTTTCGTTGCATCGCTTTGGCTGTACGCCACGCCCGGTATGAGTTACGAAACTCGAGTTTCGAATTTCGAATTTCGAGCAAGAGCGAAAATATATAGTTAGAACTAAGATATAAGTGCCTATTTATCGCCTTGTAATGCGAGGATAGTTGCCATACAGAACTTACAATATCAACCTTTCTTAAAATATTGAAGAGCTAGTTCGATTAGTAAACAATTCCAAAAACTGCATGCCTCTACTAGAATTTCCTTTCGCGTTCAACTTTGGACTCCAGACTGCGATACAATACTTATTTGGATGAAGCGCAAGAATACCTCCACCTACTCCACTCTTGCCAGGCAGACCTACTCGAAAAGAGAAGTCCCCAGACTCATCATAAAATCCACAATTCTGCATAATGGCGTTGATACGGATGGCCTGCTTTATACCTAATACCTTTTCTCCTTCAGGAGTACGAAATTCATCATTGGCCAAAAACATAAAAGTGCGCGTCAGCTCTTGGCAAGTCATTTCTATAGAGCACATGTGAAAATAAAATTCCAGTACCTCTTCAGGATCATTCTTAATATTACCAAAGGACTTTAAAAAATTGCAAAGGGCAATATTTAAGTACCCCACTGATTTCTCAGAATTGGCTATCGACTCTGAATAATCTATCTGGCTATTAGCACAAATTTTCCTAATAAAGTTTAGAAATTCCGCCTTCGCATCTTGAGTATGACTAATCAAAAAATCGCAGATGACCATTGCTCCTGCATTGATCAGAGGATTTCGTGGTATCCCATTATCCGTCTCCAATTGTACCAAGGAGTTGAATGCATTTCCTGAAGGCTCTACTCCCACTCGCTCCCATAGTTCACCTCCTACTAGTTTGTAAGCCAAGCTTAGACTTAGCACTTTAGATATGCTTTGTATTGAGAACTTTGTTTGCCAATCACCTATCCCATATTCAGCATTGTCGAGGGTCTGGAGGCATACCCCAAATTGATCTGGATTCACTTTTGCCAATTCTGGGATATAGCTAGCAACAGCTCCTTGATTTTCATTTTGCAATACTTCTTGATAGATATTTTCTATGATGGACTGGTAGTCCATGTCTACTGTTTTATTTCCTCTTCTCAGCATATACAGGTAAGTTAGGTAATTTTTGGGGATGGTGGGTGGATTTGGTTAGGCGCCTATGCGATTGGCAGCCTGGTGCGTGGCAGTGGGCAGTTCGGCACGCGAGAGTTGAAGCAGCACGGCGCGCGGCAGTGGGCTGTTCGGCGCGCTGAGTAGAGACGCGATTCATCGCATCTGGCCATGTATGATGACCAAATATCCAACCGATGCACGAATAATTTTATAAAATGCATTCCTCATTATTAAAACAAAATTCACCAATTCAAATCCCCGCATGCACGCGAGACGAGATATATCTAATCGGGGCGGTATGTTGCACAAGTCTTAGGTGTAGTAACGGACAGCCTGCCTTGCCCGTCTACACTGAAGACGGGGTTCCGACGCCGATAGGCACGGCATGGCTCCTAAGGAGCTACCTTATTAGGAGTAAATTTTATCACGAAGGCGTTGAGGAAAAGAAGGATAGATAGAAAAATACTGATGCGCGCGATCAGATCCCCCCACCGGGTGTAAAAAGTAATTTGATCATTGAATGCGATGGGACTGTTGAGCACAGCGTCAACTTCATAATCGGTCGCTTCAAGGATGTCTCCGCGCTGATTGATATAAGCGGAAGACCCAGTGTTGGCAGAACGAGCGATGCTACGACGCGTCTCAATGGCACGCAAAGATGCGAACTTGAGATGCTGCCGAAAACCAGGAGAATCATCCCACCAACCATCATTGGTAAGGATAAAAATCGCGTTGGCACCATCTCGAATATATTCGGTGCAATACTCGCCATATATGGACTCATAACAGATGACAGGCGCGACTGCATACTCATGATCATGATCCCAAAAAGCGGTGCGATGTGCTTGGATACCATTGCCAGCAACAGTGCCACCCATACTGTCGACCATACCCTTCATAAAAGGAAATAATTTAGCATAAGGGAAAATTTCCGTGCCTGGTACAAGGATTGATTTTTTATAAACTTGAAGACTGTCTGATTCATTGCTGAATTGGAGCGCACTATTATAAGATTCGATATAATAGGGTTCACCAGTTGACCGATTTCGGTATGTGCGACGTGAGCGATCGGTAATCTCTAGCGAATCTAAAGTCCGAAAATAAAGACCTGCACCACTGACTATTTTCACATTGGGATATGAAGCAATAAGCTCTCTAAACTTGCGTAGATATTTTTGGTTGAGGCCAACATTCAAATCTACTCCACGGATCAAGGTCTCCGGCAATAAAACGTACTCTGTATCCTCGTCTAATTTACTTTTGACTTGACCCAAAACTTTTTGAATTTGCTTGTCTAGTGGTATTTTAAATTTTTGGTAATGAGGTTCGAAGTTGGGCTGAACAACTAGGACCTTTTTCGAAACACCTTGATCGCTGTATGAGAAATACATCACTTGAGAGATCAAAATTGGCACACAAAATAAGGCGAGAGGAAGAGCGAGTCTCTGCAAATTGAGACCCCAAGCATTATACTTGAAAATGATCTGAAACATAATATAATTGATCAGCAAAATCCAAAACGTACCTCCGAATACGCCTGTGAAGGAATACCACTGTGCCCAAGAGGGATATTCGGCTAATGCATTACCCAGCGTAAGCCAAGTCCAGGTAAGCTCCCAGTATTGATCTAGTTTTTCGTAGGCAATCCAAAAACCGATAAAGGCCCATGCATGCAGGCTTGACTTGATGTAGCGCTTACAAAATGAGTACAACATAAAGGGAATAGTCATCAAAGCAGCGTTGACAAAATTGGCAAATATGCCGCCTCCCAAAGTAGAGTTACTCACCCAATAGGTAGATAAAATATTCCACACTAAAAAGGTATGGTAACTGAATAATGCATTCTTCCAAAACGGACGGTCAGCAAACCTACTTATCTCATGCTCCACTACCAATAAAGGAACAAAAGCGATAAACATCAAAGGTAAAAATGGCATGGTTGGAAAACCAAGATAAAGTAGTACAGCCGAAAAAGTACTCAAGACTGTCCACCGAATTCGCCAGCCATCACCATAAAAAAAACGCTTTCGTATGAGGGTGATAGCTGCTGTAAAAAGAAGTAGGAAAATCATGGGGCGTATCCCCCAAAAATCACTCGCCTCAGCTAGACGCTTCATATCAAAGCCAAGCAAAACTAGCAGCACAACGACTACAGACAATGCAATAAACCTAACTTTATTTGACATGCGAGTTTATATAATAATGGTAGAAAATAAAAGGCTGCTTACCGAACAACCCAGCCAGTCCCAAAAGGCTTGTTTGGACTCACAAGACACAATTCGCCTTGATCATTTTCAGCCATCAGGATCATGCCTTTTGATTCTACACCTCTGATTTTTCGAGGCGCTAAATTGGCAAGTAGTAGAACCTCCTGTCCGATAACTTCTTCGGGGGTATAGTGCTGAGCGATGCCTGATACCACAGTCCGCTTTTCCGTTCCGATATCAACCAGTAGTTCAAGCAACTTATCTGCTTTCTCTACTTTTTTAGCAGTGATTATTTTTGCCGTACGAATATCCATTTTGGTAAAATCATCAAAAGAGATTGTATCTTTTATAGCTTCCTTATTAGGCATAGCCTCTTCTACAATCTTAAGCAGTTTTCCTTTTTCTCTTTTTATCAAATCCATACGAGTGGTATCTTTTGTATCGTTAATCTTTGCAAATAATAATTGCGGCTTCCCAATTTGGTGACCGACTGATAAGACATCTTTTTGCGCCTCCAGCTTCTCGTCAACTGTCTTTATGGTGACTGCACTTTGCTGTAAAATACCATCAATCTTTTTAGCACTAAATGGTAAAAATGGCTCTACTATAGAAGAAAGTATGCTTACGATCTGCAAACAGTTGTATAGGCAATCTTTGACCGCTTGACTATCTGGCTCTGTTTTATAAATCGACCATGGAGAAACATCTTGTAGGTAAGTATTACCAAGGGATGAAATCTCCATTATCTTGAGTACGGCATTACGGAAATTGAAATCCAAAATTTCTATTTGGTACTCGTCCATGATCTTTTTCAAATTCACTAGGACTTTTTGATCGTAACTTGATGGAGTAGGTACTTTTCCATTATAGTACTTATTAGTTAAGGTAACCACTCGGTTGATAAAGTTACCTAAATTCGCGACTAACTCATTGTCGTGAAATTCTACAAACTCATCCCACTTGAAATCACTGTCTTTATTTTCAGGCATGTTTCTGATAAGCGCATAACGTAATGCATCTTCCTTATTTTCGAATGTGGCGAAGTCTTCAAGATATTGATGTATTTCGATCCCCCAGTTTCGAGATTTTGAAAATTTTTCTCCTTCAAAATTTAGAAACTGATTGGCAGGAACATTGATCGGCAGATTATAATCTCCGTGCGCTTTGAGCATAGCTGGAAAGACGATACAGTGAAATACAATATTGTCTTTACCTATAAAATGTATCAACTGCGTTTCTTCGTTTTTCCAATACGACTCCCAATCTTTATTATTATCTAGTGCCCACTGCTTGGTCGCTGATATATAACCTATCGGTGCATCAAACCAAACATAAAAAACCTTCCCCTCTGCGTCTGGTAATGGAACGGGTATACCCCAGCTCAAATCTCGAGTAATAGCTCTAGGTCTCAGATCATCTAACCAAGAAAGACACTGTCCTTTGACGTGCTTCTTCCATTTTTTCGGATCGTGGTGTTGCTTGCCATCCAAAGTACCGTCTGAAACAAAGGCCTTCAGCCACTCACTGTGCTTATCCAATTTAAAATACCAATGCTTAGTTTTTCTGAGACTCGGCGTTTTTTCGCTCAGTGTAGAAACTGGATTGATCAGTTCCGTTGGAGAAAGATCTGAACCACAATTTTCGCATTGATCTCCATAGGCCTCCTCGTATCCACATTTTGGACAAGTACCTTTGATATAGCGATCTGCAAGAAATTGATCAAATTCTTCATCGTAATATTGTTCAGATTCTTTCACTTCAAACTCTCCCCCTTTTTCCAACATATTGAGAAAAAACTCTTTTGCTGTCTCGTGATGGATGGGGGCGCTAGTACGATGATAGATATCGAAGGACATCCCTAGCTTTTGGAAGGAGGACTTATTGAGTTCATGGTATTTATCTATGATCTCTTTTGGACTAATTCCTTCTTTTTTTGCTCTAATAGTAATAGAAGCACCATGCTCATCTGATCCACAGACCCAAACGGCGTCTTTACCAAGGGATCTGAGAAAGCGAGCGTAAATATCCCCAGGAAGATAGGCACCAGCAAAATGGCCTAAATGAAGGGCACCATTTGCGTATGGCAAAGCGGAGGTAATGAGATATTTATTGGGTATACTTTGCATTAGAGATGATTTGGACGCGAATATAAGTCATTCGTTTTTCATAAAATGAAAGTAATTGATGAATTTACTTGTTTTTTGGGCTTCATATTATTCCGAATCATAATGTGTGGTACCTTTTTTGATTCAATTGTATTAAATTTGTTAGGTCGGGATAATTAGATCCCTTTTGTCACGACGGAATAAATCGAGTAATAAACAGATAATCCATGAAATTTAAGCCTTTTACACTCTTATTTGTCACTTTCCTCTGCCTTTTACAGATTTCCATCCATTCTCAAGAAAGTTCTGCACATGAACTGAATGAGATTCTTCTGGAAGGAATCCGAAATGATTTTGCGAGGCCCACAGTTCATGGTAGAAATTTATTCCACACTTCTATAGCAATGTATGACGCATGGGCAGCCTATGATGATGAGGCCAGACCTTATCTACTAGGCAATACAGTAGGCAACTATACTTGTAATTTCAATAAGGAAGATTTACCCGAGCCAACTGATATCGAGGCCGCCCGAGATGAAGCAATGTCATTTGCTGTTTATAGGATTATGCGGCAGAGATTCTTCAGTTCTCCCGGTAGAAATTACATATTTAATTTATTGGACAATTATATGTCAAGTAAAGGATATAATACCAGCCATATTGGTCAAGATGCGAGTACTGGCAATCCTGCTTCCTTGGGAAATTACATTGGGGCATGCGTGATCAATATGGGTAACGTAGATAACTCTAGAGAGATATTTGGTTACGACAACGCACATTATGAACCTGTAAATGATCCTTTAGTAATGGCTTTTCCTGGTAATCCAGACATTAGTGATCCAAATAGATGGCAGCCATTGACTTTGAATGTATTCATTGATCAAAGTGGAAATGTAATCCCGTTTAATACTCCTGAATTTTTAAGCCCAGAGTGGGGGGTGGTAACACCTTTCTCTCTTGAACCAGATGACTTAACTGTTTATAATAGACCTGAAGGAGAGTATTGGGTATATAACGATCCTGGTGCTCCTCCCTATCTAGACACAACTGCCATTACGCCCATGTCAGAAGAATACAAGTGGGGATTCTCATTAGTATCTGTCTGGTCTTCACATTTGGATCCAACTGATGGGGTTGAAATAGATATTTCCCCAGCCTCATTTGGCAATAACCAAAGCTACCCTACCGATATAGCTGGTCTGAGAGGTTTTTACGACCGACAACTAGGTGGAGATATTGGGACTGGACGTGCCCTAAATCCTATCACTGGTCAACCTTACGCACCAAATATTGTAAAGCGGGGAGATTACGCCAGAGTTCTTGCGGAGTTTTGGGCTGATGGTCCCGACTCTGAGACGCCACCAGGTCACTGGTTTACTTTGTTGAATTATGTAAGTGAACATCCTGACTTTATCAAGCAGTACAACGGACAGTCAGAAGTACTTGATGATCAGGAATGGTACGTGAAGGCTTATCTCACATTGGGAGGAGCCATGCATGATGCTGCAGTCAACACGTGGGGTATCAAAGGGTACTACGACTATGTTAGACCCGTCTCTGCGATAAGAGCGATGGCTGAATACGGTCAATCTACTGATCCCACATTACCAAATTACCATGTCGCTGGTTTCCAACTAGAACCTGGCTATATTGAGATGGTAGAAGTGGGTGATCCATTGGCTGGAGCTAACAACGAAAATGTAAATGAAATAAAACTTTACGCTTGGAGAGGACCGGACTATATTAGTAACCCCAGCAACAGTGTCGCTGGTGTAGGTTGGATCTTGGCAAAGGAATGGTGGCCATTTCAAAGACCTTCTTTTGTGTCTCCAAATTTTGCTGGATATCTATCTGGTCACTCTACTTTCAGTAGGGCTGCAGCTGAGGTGTTGACGCGTTTGACAGGAGATCCTTTTTTTCCTGGTGGTATGGGCGTTTTTGATGCAGAAAAGAATGAATTTTTAGTATTTGAAGATGGCCCTAGTGAGACTATAGAATTACAGTGGGCTACTTATGCTGATGCGTCAGATCAAACAAGTTTATCAAGAATTTGGGGAGGTATACACCCTCCTGCTGATGATATCCCTGGACGATTGATAGGAATGGAAATTGGAAATGAAGTGTTTGAGTTGGCAAGAACCTACTTTTATGCTGATGCTGATAATGATGGATTCTTTTCTTATGAAGACTGTGATGATACTAATGAAAATATATATCCAAACGCACCTGAAATTTGTGATGACTTAGACAATGATTGTAATGGTAGTGCAGATGAAAATTTACCTCTTTTTACATATTATTTTGACAATGATGGTGATGGATTTGGTGATGCAGGACAGAGCATAGTAGTTTGCCTTAGTAGCCCTTTGCAAAATTATGTCACCAATGCTGATGACTGCGATGATATCAATATGAGCATCAATCCAGCTACTGCAGAGATCTGCGATGGCATTGACAATGACTGTAATGGCTTCATAGATGATGGCTTGACTATATCCACTTATTATATAGATAGTGATAACGACGGATTTGGTGATGCTGGTGTAGCTATCGATACTTGTGCACAAGTACCGCCAACTGGCTATGTTGTTGATAATACAGATTGTGATGATTACGTGGCTTCTATTAATCCACTGTCGTCAGAAGTGTGTGATAATTTTGACAATGACTGCAACGGCTTTGTAGATGATGCTATTGCATATTATACGTTTTATAAAGACGCTGATAATGATGGTTTTGGAAACTCTAATGACTCCATCTCCATATGTAGAGACCTTGCTCCCGACACTTATGTAGCCATTGGTAATGACTGTGACGATAATGATGCAGGTATATTCCCAAATAATGATGAGATTCCAGATAATGGCATTGATGAAGATTGCTCTGGCATAGATTTATTTCAAGAAGTAAAGATATTCCCAAATCCTACCGATGGACAGATCACTATACATTATCCATTAAGTGGGTCCATAGAGGCAAGTTTCATAAGCATGGATGGACGCTTAGTTAGATCGACAAGTATTAACTTTGCTGATAATCGTTCATTCCTTGATATGAAAGAGCTTCCAGCAGGTGTATATATTCTAAGATTGCTAGTAGAAGGAACCGATGATTACTTCACGTCAAAAGTTGTGAAACTATAAGCAATAACTTAACTTTGATTGCCTATCATATTGATAGTACGCTCGTTTATAGGACGTACACCAGTTACATCTCCACATGTAAATGGCTGGTACTACAAAGTTAATATTAAGCTTATGCTCAATTGGGGAGTACTCGGTACTGGTGAAGTTGCATTCGATGTAGCATATGCTGTCAATTTTGTTCTAAATAATAAAGTCATTGGCGTAGCTTCTCGTACAGCCAAAAATGCCACTTGGTTTGCTGAAAATCTGCCTGACGCAAAAGGTTATGCTGATTTTGACAGTTTAATCCAAGATCCAACTGTTGATGTGATCTATATTGCTACTCCAAATTCCACCCATTGTGATATGATGCGCAAGTGCATTGCAGCTGGAAAGCACATTCTCTGTGAAAAACCATTTTGCCTGCAATCTGAAGAAGGACGCGAGATCCAAAGCCTTGCTAATGCAGCAAATGTCTTCTGTATGGAAGCCTTATGGACCCGATTTATCCCTGCCACAAAACAAATCATACAGCAATTGCAGAGTGGGGATATAGGCAGTCTAAAGTATGTAAAAGGTAGTTTTGGGCATATTTTCTCAAAAGATAGATGCTTTAATAAGGATCTAGGCGGCGGTGCTTTATTTGATCTAGGTATGTACCTCATCTCGCTTACTTATCCTATTTTAGGTACACCAGATGATTATCAATTTATGCCAAACATTGGAAAATCAGGCGTTGATGAACAATCTACCTTTACTTTTAGCTATAAAAGCGGTATTATTGCATCTTTTCATTGCAGTTTTCTTAATGATTTAGAAAATACCATAGAATTCTATGGAGAAAAAGGAATCCTAAAATTAGGTCCTCCTTTTTACAGAACCTCCAAAGTTAGGTTCGAAGCCCAATCAAATACCAATATTAACCAAGGAAAATCGGTCAGAAAAAATCCATATGGATATCCTGGCCCAGTGCAGAAAGCTCCTTATTTTAAGGAGAAATTAAAGCCACTATTACCTTCTAAGACCAAAATGAAAAACTTTTCCTTTACAGGAAATGGCTATCATTATGAAATAGAAGAAGTCTATAAATGTATCAAAGACGGAAAACTGGAATCTGATATTCTTCCTTTGGCACACAGCATAGAGGTAGTAGAAATTATGAATAAATTGTACGCAAGTAACCTGGTATCGTGAGCAAACAAAAAGTAAATGTTGGTATAGTTGGATGTGGCTTTGTAGTAGATTACTATTTGGACACTATTTTCAACTATCCTGAAATCAACCTCGTTGGGGTAACTGATATCATCAATGAGCGTTCTCAAAAAGTTAGTGAACATTACCAGATACCTGCATACAAAAGTGCAGAAGAACTTGTGGAAAAGTCTGACTTAGATATCCTTATCAATCTTACAGATCCACACAATCATTTCAAGGTAACCAAATTGGCTTTTGATAATGGCATACATGTATATTCGGAGAAGCCTATCACGATGGATATCAAAGAGGTGAAGAACCTCTTTGACATTGCCAATAGTAAAAATCTATTTTTAAGTACCGCTCCATGCAACCTACTGAGTCCCGCGGCTCAGACTTTGCTAAAGGCTGTAAAAGATAATAAAATAGGCAAAGTAAGACTTGCCTATGCTGAAATGGATGATGGCCCAGTTCATTTGATGAATCCAGAAAAATGGACTTCAAAGATGGGCGTTCATTGGCCAATAAAAGATGAATTTGAAGTAGGGTGCACTTTAGAGCATATCGGCTATGTCAGTAGTTGGTTGATTGCCATGTTTGGTAGAGTCGAAGAAATCACGGCTTTCTCAGACTGCCTAGATCCGCACAAGTGTCCAGACTTAATAGACCCCATTGATTCTCCTGACTTTTCGATTGCCATTTTAAAGCATAGTTCTGGTGTGGTGAGTCGAGTGACCAGTGGTATTATGGCACCAAAAAACAGAAGTCTACAAATAGTAGGCGATAAAGGAGTTTTAAGTGTTGAAGATACTTGGGATAACTACTGCCCTGTTAAATACGAAGAATATACTTCGATAAAATTAAAGGCAAAAAGGAAGACGTTCATTTCTAAAAATCCATTCTTTAGACTACTTTTTGGTCTTGGGAAAAAAACTATTGCGCCAGTCAAAAGAAAATGGTCTCTCAATCCATTTCATAATAATATGGAGATGGATTTTTGCCTAGGAATATCTGACTTGGCTAAAGCAATTATCTCTGGAGGACAACCTACATTTGATAATGAGTTTTCGTATCATATCAACGAGGTAAGTCTTCACACTCAGTTCGCTATGAATAATTCTGCTGTGAAACTAGGTCAAACTACTAAACCTAAAACGATCACAGTAAGCTGACTAAAAATTTCTCCTCAGTACAAGTTGCGTATTATATCTAATGACATTGGTCTTAAGATCCTGAGTTTCCTGTATATGACTTAACTGATAGCTACTTCCAAGACGCAAACTTATTTGCCAGTGATCAGACAAATCTCTTTGTGCTGAAATCTGCATTGATGTGAATGGGTTGATACTTTTTACGTTTTCAAAACTACCTTCTATCAAACTTCCACCATCATGTATATCCGCATTGTGCGTATTTAATGAGGTTAATTTATTCTCGGTGCTTAAAATTTGCTGAACCCCAAAACCTGGTGAGACAATTAGTGAAAACTTATTATTCTTTACTAGCGAAATATTTGCGTTTGCGCTAAATTCTACTGCTGTTAATTGATGCTCGTTCTCTAGATCCACTAACAAGTTTGTGTGATCAGAACTATTATCGGCTGTCCGAGATAAAGCCACTTGATTATTGACCAAACCTAAGGGAGTGGCCATAGTGATATTTTCTGTCTGTTGATTCAAATTATTATCATAAACAATAGCACTATTGTGCTCAGAACTGAATTCGATGGATTCGTAATTTCCATTTAATGATAAGCTAAATCTTGGATTCAAATTTTTTCCGACTGCTATAGATGTAACATAACCTACCCCACCAGTTTTCTTAAAATTTGCAGGCTCTACTAAAATTTTGTAGTCATCATTCATTCTAAAATTCCAAAAAGTTACTCCCACTCCAGCTTCGATGTAGAAATGAGGTGTAATGCTCTGAATATTGAGGTTTGATAGTTTATTAACTTGCAGTGTAGGGAAAATAAATTCTTCTTTGACTAATTTATTAATTGAAACAGCTGGTATTAATTCAGCAGTCAAGTTCCAAGCTTCGTTAATGGGGGTTTCCAAATTACTAGTAATACTTATGTTAAAAGCTGCATGTTGTGAAATTTGCTCATTCTCAATGTATATAATATCAGCGGATTGAGTGTAATCATTATGATCAGTTGAACTCTGAGAACTGGTTATAGTATCTTGGTTATTTATTTTCAACTTATAAGATCCATTAATAAAATCCAAATTTTGTTTTCCGCCTCTAATTAGATTCTTTTCTATTGCAACTTTATTAGCCATCTGAATCTTATCCTTTGATTCTATGTCGGCATCTACAATCTGCGGTGTATTACTAACACTTAAATATGAATTTGAATCTTTATCAAACTCTGCATTTGTTTGAGAAGTCTCATTTGCTTCTGTCTTAGAAAGCTCTATTTCTTCATATTGAGTTTGATTTTCTGTTAAATTTTTTTGGTGAATTGGATTGAAAAAAATTAAAACTAGAGTGGAACCGACTAATAATGAAATTAAAAAATAGAATACTATAGGAGAACGATTTTTTTTATCAACATCACCGATAGCCGCCTTTATATTAGAAAGAATCTGATCAGAAGGTTCTAACCAGTCCTCGTTCGCTAGTGGCGGTTTATGAAAAGCCTTTTTTATATGATCGAAAATGTTAGGCATAAGATTCCATCAAGGAATAATCCTCTTCTTTTATTATTTTTTTTAGTAGGCGCTTCGCGCGCATCAACTGAGTTTTACTAGTGCTTTCGCTTACGTTAAGTTTTTCAGCGATTTCTTTGTGGGTAAAACCATCTACCACGTACATATTGAAAACAACGCGATAACCTCTTGGTAAAGTATTAATAAGAGAAGCTAAGTCCTTTAAACTCAAATTATCAACAGCTGCTGAGCGAACTTGAAATTTGTACTTTATTTCTAACAAACTATCCATTTTTGAAAAAACAGATTTCTTCCTAAATTTCTTTAAGCATTTGTTGATTGTTATTCTTGTCGCCCATGTTATAAATTTCCCTTTCGACTCATCAAATTTTTCAAGATCTTTGTAAATGGCTATAAACGATTCTTGTAATGCATCTTCCGCTAAACCTCTTTCTGGAATATACCTCAGACAGGTAAGCATGAGTTTTCTTTTATAACGATTGTAGAGTTCGCTAAAGAGGTTTTTGTCTCCCGCAATAATCTTCAAAATCAGCCTTTGTTCATCAATGAGTTTAGTACCGAAATCCATGTAAATAGGACAATATTTTAAAGAAAATGTTTGCAAAAAAACGCTAAAATATAAAAAATGTGGGTTGCCTTCTGACAACCCACTTCCAAATTTATTAATTGACTTTGATAATTCGTTTGGTTGTTACAGATTCACCGGATTGTATTTTCAATAAATACATTCCAGAAGCTTTATTACCTAAATCAATGCTTTCAGTGTAGACACCTGGTGCTTGTACGCCAAGGTTTAATTCTTTTATGATATTGCCATTCATATCATACAATTCAAATACAGTTGGTGCTTCAAACTCAGAAGTGTATGTAACTGTAGTATTATTTCTAAATGGATTTGGCGCTATGGTCACCTCCCCTATTGAATATTGTTCTTGCGGTATTGCTGATATGGCAGCCCCACTTCTAAGCGCTACGATATCATCATTATCCAAGATAAGAGGTCCATCCCATAATGCTATTGGATATGTTCCTCCATTAGACAGTGCTACATAAGGATAGAATGTACCATCATTCAAAGATCCAGTTGCAAAAATCGTCAAGGTATTACCTTTCCACCAGTCAATATCTAATTTGTAAGATCCAACTGTTGTACTGTTGTCAGCTGTAGTTACATCTAGTCGATAGCCATTAGCTGCTGGTACGAATAAGAAGTCTGCACCAAATTCTCCGTAGGATACATCGTCAAAAATAGAGGCACCATTTGATACAACATCAATAGTTGGCGCATCACTCACCCCATGCAATAATTGAACTCCAACTTCACCTGCGTCTGCATTTGCAAATGCTCTGTCAAAAAGGACAAGCTCCACTGGGACATTATCACTTTCATCAAAGGTACCTTGTACACCTACAATATAATTTTTATCTGCTTCAAAATTTACTGTTGCGAAAAAGGGGGCTGCTGGTTGGTATGCTCTTCTAGATCTCAATTCTATATCCAAATCAACTCCAGCAGGTACCTCAAAATATGGTGTTGCAGTCAAGTATGCAATCGACGGAATTATCTCTTCACCATTTGCATAGACACCTACCGTCTCATCAAATGCATTATGTATAATCTGAACCATAGCCGTTCCTGTCGCAGGAGTTGAATTTGGTAACAATACCGCATCTATCACATGTACGATTCCATTCTCTGCTGCTATATCCGCTACGATAACTTGTGCATCATTAATAAATATGCCATCATCATTGATCGTCACTTCTACATCTTGTCCTTGTAGCGTTGTCGCCATCATACCGTCCATCAAGTCTGTTGATAGTACTTCTGCCCCAATCACGTGGTATAATAAAATATTAGCCAAG
>Ga0114957_1001258_pt1 | contig 28475 bp, 23 predicted proteins | sample BantaG_FD_87175 | JGI IMG/M metagenome (GOLD analysis project Ga0114957, IMG submission 87175) | Marine algal microbial communities from Bantry Bay, Ireland - BantryBay_4 metaG | ecosystem: Host-associated > Algae > Red algae > Unclassified | place: Bantry Bay, Ireland | collected 2014-11-21
CCTCACGCTGTCTTATTCATACTCAATACACACTCTCCTCACCCTAACCCTAACCCTCACGCTGTCTTATTCATACTCAATACACACTCTCCTCACCCTAACCCTAACCCTCACGCTGTCTTACTGCACACGCAAATACACGCTTTACTGAACGCACTTTGGCTGCACCAGTCTGTCAAAATAATATCTTTCTGGTCGGGCTCGATCTCTGTCATTCTCTCGTCAAACTGACGCATATCCAGTCGATTGTGCCACTCGTCCACACCGTGTCGTTGTCACTCGCGTATTTTGTTTATTAAAATATTCAGCGATTCGGGACCGGAATGCCAACATTGTACACACCACTCGCTTCTGCTACAGCCAGCGGTGTGCCCCCGGCTGTGCGAGTGCGTTCGGGGCGCGAAGTCGAGCCCGCTAGTGAACCACGGTTGGGTGCTTAGGGTGAGTTGGGTAAGGATATATTAGATATTTAGTGTCCGTAAGTGAGTGAGACATACCATGTATTTCAATCCGGGTCGAATCCTGAAAGTCAATTGCACGTCCTTATCCGAGATTTTTAGTCGATCAAGAGTGACTGGATCACGTTTTATCCGGTTTCCAGGAGATTGCGTGCGGTTGATGGGCCCTAACAGCGTGGGCCCTAACAGCGTCCGATCATTGGCCCAATCAACGAACGCCATCCCGTTGTGCGATGACGTGGCGCATTCTGCATGAACCAATGAGTCCGATCGTTTGCCCAATGAACGACTGCCATTCTTCTGTGCGCTGACGCGGCGCATTCTGCCTGACGCCATGAGCCCCCAATCGTTCGCCCAAAAGGCAAATGCCATGCACCTGGGTGCTGACGTGGCGTGTTCTACGCAGAGCAGACGGACACTTTGAGGCTCTCCCGAGGGCCCCGCGAGGGGCCCCGATGTGGGTAGCTGTGGACGCCCCACACTTGAAGGATTCCTACCACGTGATCGATTCGGTCCACAAGGACTACGTACGCTGCCGCACGGATGTGAGAAGTGATTGTTTCAAGGCGTTTACAGATGCCTTTCACAAACCCCCCGGTATTCCACACAAAACTCCTGAAGTGGTCAACAGAGAGAAACTGTCCAGCAGTGTCGGCATGTATGGGGCGCTCCGCCCAGGTACGACGTTTCTCTTCATAGGATCCACGCCCCGCCGCGTTGAGCTCCCCAGCCTTAAACGGGGCTCTCAGTCATCCGCTCTTCCTTTTTTGGGACACTGCCTCCAAGAGCGACGCTGCAATTGAAAAAAAGCAAAGTAGCACAATAAACACTGAGAAAAAACAATGAGACCGGACGACGAGGTGAGCACAACAGCTAAGGAACAGGACGGCTGGACGCCCTCATAATACTGAAGCTCGGAAATCTATCGCCGCATTCGAAGAGTGAGACGCTCCCTCAGTGTACCACGCTGATAGCACTATTTCTTGGCATCAGGAGTTAGCTTCTTTGCCTGTCATCCTACGCATGTGCGCAATATGCGCAATGAAGCTCGCTCGCGAGACAGCCAAAAAACCGGACAAAACGCAAACTGGGAGCCACGGCACAGTCAGGATTTCCAGCTTGCGGCGGACGGTGCTCCCGCCGTAGTGACACATGTGGAAAACGAGCGCAACGTGACTGCTGACAAGCTTCTTCAAATTGTTGGTTCCCATTCTTTCGGGAATAGGGAGCTTCGCTTCCCGGTCCTTCTCCGTGGGGACGACCCAGTCACAGAACCGCAACAACGGGGCGGGCGGTGAACGTCTGAAGAACTTTCCCATTCTAGAGGCCTGCACTGTTCGGACGGTGGGCCACTTTAGAGGTGCGACAGCAGCCCGACGACTGTCCACTCTATGTATGCGCATATAGAGTTGTGCGAAGCGCCCCGAGTTTGGGGGTGCAGTCGCTTATTGCGCCCCTCACTGCCCGCTGGTTCCGCCAAAATGAAACCTGGGGTGTTGGACTGGCTCATAAAATTTACATATGCTTAGGAAAAATGAAGGCCATAGTAGGGGATAGTTGCATAGCTTGCAGACGTCCCGCAGAGCGAGGCGGATACCCCTCACCCCACTGGCCACCGTCGCCGCCGAGACACGCTTCCACCCCGTCCCGCCTCTCCGCGGCACGGCCGATAGTCTGGACGCGAAGCGGAAACCGACGCCCGACCGTTGAGCGCCAGACGGTGATATGCCCCTCATAGTCAGATCGCCACCCGGAGGGACGCGCACCGCTTTGCACATGTTGGACTCATGTTCTTTTCCTGCTGCTCGCGTCTCCTACCACGCTGGAATGCAAACGCCTTGGTATAGTCTTCCAGCTGATATCGCACTTAATCTCCTTTGCCTGGGTGCACGGACGGCGAGTGCGTGCCCTCACTCTCGCTCTGTCGACGTGTGAACGATTCATGCGCGCGTACGGCAAAATTTCGCCACGTGCCTCCTCCTCCTAAACCCTCTGCTGCACACGCCACCCCCTTTTCATGCGCGAGCAACGACTCCACAAAATGGGCGCAAATAGGCCCAGATGACAAGACCAGATGCGAATCCTGGTCTGACAAGTCCTGGACCGACAATTCGCAACGATTTCCGTTCGTCATGTGGACCCCCCCCCAGACGTTCTCGAAACTCTCACTTGGTTTCCCTACAATGCTATCAAATGTACATGATACCTCGGTCGGTCGCCCTTGATGCACCTCTTCTTTTCTTGCTGCTTTATCGCGAGCCCATCCGCATGGGAGTAGATACCGATTGCAGATATCAACAGATTCCTGTCTGTTCCACCAAGATTCTATGCGTGCACGTCCTGGATCAGAAAAACGTGCGCGTCGGTCGGTCGGCTTGGTTGGGGCACGGCAGGAGAGCGTGAAACCATACCTCTCACGACACCGCAGTGCACTCGGAAGACGAGCGGGGGAGCTACGTAGGAGAGTCAAAAACTGGAAAATTGCACAAGCAGTGAAGCGGAGAGGTGCGGGGACACCACACACACTCCACACGGTACCTATGTACCTAAACTATGTTGCGGGCGCTCGCTGACATGGGAAGACTGTCATGAGGTGAAGCGGGGAGTCAGGAGTAGGGTGCGGTCGCGAAACAAAGATGATTGTGAGGTCGCGGCCAAGGGGTGTGTGAATGAAGGGCACACGCTACGAATATATGACTTGCTAACGTCCCCCCCCCGCCGCGAACGTGTGGGGAGTCGTACTCATTGCCTCCCCGCCAGAGGTCTCAAACGTGTACGCGGACCCGTAGTGGAGGAAAAGCTCTTCCCCAGCTTCTACCGCCCGCGTCGTCAGCAGCCGACAAAACTGCGGGTCGACCACCATCTCCACGTCGACGATGCCCTCCTCGACGGCACACTCGATTCGCACGTTCGACTCGGGCGCGCGCGCCCGGGGACGACCACCGCGACGCGCCCCAGCTCGGACCGCCCGCTCGACGGCGGTCACGGCACGGGCGTCGTTGACGAAGCCGGCAACACAGTAGGGTGCCGGGCAGATCCACACCTCATACGAGGAGCCGCCTGTTGCTGCAGACGACAGAGAAGCGGAGGACGCGCCTGGCGGGGCAGCCCCAGGTGCGGCCGCCGCGGAAACACGTACGTCCGTCAACCGCAATGCGCGTGCGCGATATTCGGCAGGTGAAGGTGCATGGCTGCCGAGCACGTCCGTCGCGTAGCGCGCCCCCTTCAGCATCAACGCCCCAAAGTTGCTGTACATCAACGCCCCAAAAAAGGGCGCGACCTCCGTCCCCTGCGCCATGTCTCGGCCCGCAAAAACACCGAGCCCAGCTGAACCGCCTGACGTCGGAGACTGTGCAATGATCAGGCCCATCGACGAGGCCAGCTCGTCCCGGAGGCTGCTCGCGTCCTCCAAGGACAGGGCGCAGCGCAGGTCATCTGGCCACTCCTCCAGTGGCTTTCCTGCCTGCTGCAAAAGAGTCACCGCAACTTCCTGCCCAGCGGCGGGCGCCCGCGGATGCGCAGCGGTGCCGAGCGACGCACGCAGCGCGTCTGCTTGACGCGCAAATCGGTTGGCCAGCGCGTGCAGCACGCCACGGGGCAGCGCCGAGTGCGCAGGAAAGCCCGCTGGAGGAGATAACCGCTGCATCCGCTTCTTGGACGTCTCGTCAGCATCGCGCATCAAGCACGGGCCAACGCCTCCGCTGTGAGCGGGCCCACACCCGCCGCCGCTACGGAAGGCGCTCCCGCTCCCACTGCCGCCAGCGCCGCCGCCGCTGGCGCCCCCGCCGCCGGCGAGCAACTCGGCCGCCACTGCACGCGCGCACGCGTGGAGGCCGCACCCTAGCGCCGCCGCAAAGGCGCCCATAAAGAGTTGCTCTGAGAACGTGCGTCGGAGGCGCACTCGTGCCGCCTCCATGACGACGCTGTCCGCGTCAGACACAATGACGCGCCGGTGTTGCCCGCCGGGAAGGCTCAACGCCGCCGCCGCCGTTGAACCGGTGCCCCCAAAGGGGTCGACAACCAAGTCGCCGGGCTGTGAGTAGCGGAGAATCAACTCCCTCAACAGCGGCACCGACTTTTGCTCGGGCCGCAAGAACTTGCCCGTGTTTTCGTCCAATCGCAGTGCTTCGTTACGGCCCACGTCAGGGACGTTGTCAATGACGTTCTCAAACGCCCGGAACCGAGACGGCACAGCATTGAAGGTGCGGTAGTTGACCATGACGTGTGCTTCCGCCGCGCTCGTACCCGCTCGAGTGGCGCCAACGATGACGTCGACCTTGTTGGCAAGCGCCGTGTTCGTGCGCCCCCCGCGCGTCCTGGCGTACACCGCTCGCACAATGTGCAACGGGTGGCTGTCCACGTAAAATGACGCCGCATGCCGACTCCCCGTGCTGCCGGCGACAAAGGTGTCCACGGCTGATCGAAGCAGCCGCACCCACATCGACACCTGCTCCCAGCTGCAATGCAGCAACACGTGGCCGCCAGGGCGCAAGATGACGCGGCAAAGCTGCACGAAACGCGCCGCATCCTCCTCAGAGAGAACGTCGTACGCAGAGTGCGGGTCCCGACACAGCCGCCGCGTGTTGAACGGCGGGTCCGTCAGCAGCAATTGCACAGTCCCCGCCAGTGACGCCCACGGCCCCGGCAGCACCAGCTCCGGGTGGTTCGCCGCGTCGCCGCCGTCCCTGTCCGCGCCTCCCGCGCTCCGCCGCGCAGCATCCGCCCGCAACAGCCTGGTGCCAAGCTCCACCGCCTCCTCGGCGACGTACGTCGAAAAAAGGTCTGAAGCCCGGCATACAAATAGGCGAGCAACCGACCTCATGGCTAAGTCGATGATCGCATCCTGCTGTTGGCGTGGCGCTGACGACGACGACGTCCCACCTGCCTCTGCCCCCCGCGATACGACCGACGCTGCTGCGGCGACCATCGCCTCAGTCGGGAGCCGGCCTTCTTCTTGCGCCAACGACCTCGACCCAACACGGCCGGCGGCCGTACCAACCGCGCGGCGGCGAATGCGCTCGCGGCTGCCATCTTCAACGCTGCGCCCAGCACTGCCATTACTGCCGCTGCTCTTGCTCTGGCCGCTGCCGCTACTCATCCACCCGCTGCTTCCGCTGCACCGCCTGCCGCGCATTTCGCCGCCGCTCCTGCTGCTGCTGCTGGCGTTGGTGGCCCGTCTCCGGCTGCTGCTCCTGCTCCTTTTGTTGCCGGCGCCACTGCCGCCTCCTCCACTCTGGTCTCCACGTCTGCCCATCCCACCACCCCGAAAAACCCGACTGGAGGCGTCCCGCCGCGAACGGTCAGATTCCTCGTCCAGAGAGGAGTCGGAGAGCATTGCAGCCGGCGCGGCACCGTCGCCGTCGCCAATCCCGCCCACTGGCGAAGGCACGGTCACTCGAGGGAACGCGGTCAGGCCCGCGACCACAGATCGCAGAATGGGAGGCACCGTCGACTTGGACCGCCGCCACACCGGTGCACAGTACTGACGGATAGACAGCCGACCCAAAGCATGGGATGGAAGCGAAACCCCTGTCGGCCCGCTGCCGCTGCTGTCAATGAGGATACCCAAAGACTGCAGGCCCGTACACTGCTCCAGGTGAGAAAAAAACATGGCCGCCACACCTCGACACTGCTCGTCCGCCAGAGGTAGTCGCGCCACCGCATGCACATCCACCGCCACTGGGTCGCATGGACAAGGATGACCGTGAAGGAGCGCGTACTGTTGTTGCACGGGTGAGAATAGCGTCCCACGATCACGCGGGCGATTCAACACCGTGTAGCAAGAGTCCGCCGCAGACCAAAGCACGTACGGTCCGATCAGCGCCTCGACGTTGACAAAGCCAAACAGCCGAGCAATCGAATCCCAGCCGCTGACAACCCGCTGCACAGCGTAACGCAGATGGCCCGTCGCTGCACCTAGCCACTCCGAATCCACCACCGATCGTCGCCGAACACCGGACAACCCGTTTGCTACGGTCAGCAGCTGATAGTAGCGAGAAAGCCACAAAATGAGCTCAAATGGCGTCAAAGACGCCACAGACGAGACACACGAGCCAGAGAGACCCTCAAAATCCTCCGACGAGAACCACGTCACGTGCACGTTTCCATGGCACTCATTCAGCGCACTCGAGCGCCCATCCCTCTCCGCACCAGCAGGAGCAATGACGGCCGCCAACATCTCCAGCGCGCCCCGCATACCGCCCATCGACAGAAACAGCTCCCACGCTCGGACATCAGCCAAAGAGGAGGATGCTGGCTTCACCAACCACACCCCCTCGTAGCGATCTAACGCATCGTCATCGTCCTGCGCAGCCAACGTTAACGTGGGCGACTGCGACGGTAACGCAGACCCCGACCGCAGCAGGAGAAGAGCGTCGCCGCAGCTGGGAAAACCGCCGACAAATCGCTTCAGCTGCCAAACGACGGCGTACACCCGAGCGGCCGACAGGGAAGAAAGCGCCTCAAGCGCCGATGGAGGCACCAACGAGTTGCACATCTCTGCCGCCCAAGATCGAACAACAGACCACCGGGCAGAACAAAGGCGCCGCCATGGCTCGCCATCACGAGACAACGCCACATCATCGCCACACACAACAGCCAAGAGGTACACATCGCGTAGCTCCGCGACGCAGAGTGCAAGCTTGTTGAACACCGCAAACCCGTCGTCCCCGTCTTCAGACGAAACAAGAGCGCAGATGCGAAATAGAAGGGAACCCACGTGTGCCGCGGACACCCCCATCACATGCAGCAACAACAAGGACATCTACAGCGCCCCACCGAAGGTCCTTCGCGAAGCAAACAGCCCTCACGCACGAATACAGGATGCAGACAATCGGCTGACAATGCATAGAGTCCAAACAAATCAAACACACTCGAACACCCAATCAAATTGACGCTAGAAAAATGCAAAATTCTTGCGGACACCTGTCCCAAATAAATTTAACGAGAAAGTTCAAGAACATTGTTTTACAGGTGCCACTTTCAAAGAAATATTGGAAGACGGATATCGAGTGAAACGCTCCCGATTACCAACGGGGTTCCTTCAACACTCTTGAGTTGCACCCCAGAAAACACTGCTCCATTCTGAACACTGGCTTCTCCATGCAGACTGCCATGAATGAATGCTCAAAACGGAAGGAAACAAAAAGCGAACGCAAGACATAACAGCAAGATGAAGATACGTCAATGGTGCCATGACAGATGGTGCAAAAACATCTTGCGCGCTGCACCACAGCAGCAAGTGAAGACGTTTCGAAAGACGGACTGACATGCACGCAAGCAACGCGTTCATGCGGACAAAGACAAAGGACAAACATCATGAATGCATTGCAAATCTGGCTGCAGTACAGTACCCGCATGAACGCGGATGCACTTCACAACTGACTAAAGCAAAGTAGACATCTGCAACTGCTGTGGGGATGCAGTCGAGAGTCCAAAAACATATGATGGCTGTGCCACAGCCGACGACCGCAATGTCTCGCAAGACTGACCATTGTTCCTGCAAGCAAAAAGAACATGACAGAGATTTGCTGTCGGCTGCACCACAGCCCCAGCACAGGGACATGCGTTGAAATGCAGCCAACGATCGTCGTGTCAGTGGCCAGTGCCTCATCCTAGAAAGAGACAAAATGTGTGAGACGTCCATCGGCTGTACCACAGCAGCAATCATCAGATTTCGACAAGTGCTTTACTGCAGCCGAAGATGGTCATGGCAGACGGCTGTGTCAGGATCGAAGCAAAAAAGACATATCTCAGATTTCCGTCTGCTGTGTCGCAGTAAGATTTTCAGATTGGAACAAATGCTGTACCGCAGCCGATGATCTGAATGGCAGACGGATGTGAATGATTCGACACAACGAGAAAGTAGCCGAGACGTCCGCGGGCTGTACCGCAGCAGAAACTGAGATGATGATATACCAACAGATGTTTGAAACCCAAGCGCAATCGGTCCGTCGTGCATGGCACAGCTACAATCTGCACCTATCAGAGACGTGCAAGACAGCAGGTTGCTGTTCGACAACATCGATGGCTCATGTGCCATAACAGCTGTACTGTAGCAGAAGCTGGACATAGTGCCTACCCCCTGATGTCCTGGCAGCCAGGTTTCAATCACAAGTGGGGACAGTTTCCGACGTTGGAAGAAATGCAATCCTGGCTGCAGTACCGACTGTTGATGTCTGCGAGAAGAAACATAGTTTGGCCTCTGCCTGATCTCGCTTCTAGGAGAAGTGCAGCATGTAGCATGACATATGCCAAAGCCCGATCTTGGTTGCCAAATAGCGAACAGGATCTCATCTGCGACTTCGCATTCCTGGCTGCGGTACAGCTGTCCCCGCAGCAGAAACTGAGAAGATGATATACCAACAGATATTTCAAACCCAAGCGCAATCGGTCCGTCGTGCATGGCACAGCTGCAATCTGCATGTATCAGAGACGTGCAAGACAGCAGATTGCTGTTCGACAACATTGATGGCTCATGTGCCATAACAGCTGTTCTGCAGCAGACGCTGGACATAGTGCCTAGTCATATCCTGGTAGCAGGGTTTCGAGCACAAGTGGGGACAGTTTACGATGTTGGCAGCAATGCAATCCTGGCTGCAGTACAGACTGTTGATGGCTGCAAGAAGGCACATAGAATGGCCTCTGCCTGATCTCGCTTCTAGGAGAAGTGCAGCATGTTGCATGACATATGCCAAAGCCCGATCTTGGCTGCAGATTAGCAAACAGGATCTCATCTGTGACTTTGCAGTCCTGGCTCGGTACAGCTGTCAGCTTGACACCCTCCGCAATCCATTCCTGATCTGAGCACGGCATTCCATTCCTGGCGCCGGTGCAGCTGCACATCCGGACAGAGAAAATGAAAAGAGTCCCAGATATTCACAAAATTCCACTCGATCTGTATAACTCCTTCACAAGTACAGGACCAAAGAGAGTGATACGCAAAATGCACCAAACTCAACCAACTTGCATCAATTCCGACGGCCACGTCAGCACACAGGGACAACGCAGGAAAAGAGAGCACGGCAAATAGCGGAGACCTTGTAGCGGTATCACAGCCGTGACTTCGACAAACATATGGTGAAACTGGATTTGCCAGAGAGGATACAATGAAAGGGAGACATGAAGCGCAAGCGCCGGAGGACATACCCAATATCCATACAGACGGACAGAAAAAAGGACTGCAAAAGGGCGGCGTCCTGGTAGCGGTACAGCCGCTCTGACACTGACGAAGAGATTGCGAACTTGCAGGCCTCAGAAACAAAGCACAGGAGAACAACAAGAAGGCGAGTGCAAGTCTTTGTGCAAACAACCCATATCCTCGAACGATTTCTGGACAGGACATTAGCAAAGCTGGCTCCTGGTGACGCTGAACTGCAGCCGAGAGGTCAACACCGACTTCTCAAAATTTGAGGCCATGACAGACTTCGAGCCAAAATTCAAACAATCTTCTTAGCTGCATAGCAGCTTGGATACACACAAAACTTCTTGACCTGTACTCCATTTTCGAAGGACCCCGGGCCCAGTGCTGAAGATGGGTCGCACAAGACGTGGATTCCTTGTCGCGAAGGAGAAGTCTTGTGCGTGCGACACAATTTGTCGGCAGACACATCATGCAACAAACATGGTGCACTCGATAAGGAAGGAGAGACGTGCGCGAAGAAGACTCGCATTGCAAGAGACCACGTGTGCAGACGACGAACCGTATGGTAAAGCGCATGACTAACACTCAAAAGCATGAAACCCACCGGCGGCAGACCGCCACTCGAAACAAGACAATGATAATCACGAAGGAAACGAACATGCACGTCACGCAGGAAAAGATAAAAGGGCAACACACTACGCGTTCATGAACACAGCCGGCGACGCTACATGGATGGCGTTGTCGATGGGAATGTTGACATCCTGAATGTACATGTGCAAACGGATGCAATGGCTATAAGACATGCCGTTGCCGCCATCCTTGGGAGCGCCATGCTCGTCCGCATCCGTCGCCATCGTCAGAGCCATCCGGTCCGAGTTGTCCGCGGCCGAGGCGCCAGCATGGACGAGGTCACCTCGAAAGATGGCCATGGAGTAGGGAGGCACGTACACCAGCTCAGGCCGAACGACACGGCGCTTGGACGACTTGGCGGTGACGTGTCGAAGCACTTGAACACTCCCAGGCCACGTACGCAGCCAGAAGCCATCCGCACCGGACGCCATCACAAAGTAGTTGGTAGAAGGCAGAACGTCATGAACCGGGGGGGTCTTGTCACCCAACTTGTTGGAGCCAGGCGTTGAAGGCGGCAGAGTCTTGCTTGCCGCTCCCTTCGCAGTCTCGGGTCCAGCAGCCGCAGGTTGGATTGGCTGCGTCAGGGGGGGGAGAAGGTCGGGTCCGAGGTCACCCTCGAGATCTGCTGCGGCACCAATAGAGCGCGCCGGCGCCGCCGTGGCAGCAGCTGCCGAAGCGTTGATGTCGTCCTCTGCATCCTTGCCCTTGTTGTTCTTGTCGGCCTCCGCGGTCGGCAGCGGCGGCTCAAGTGGGTTGGCGGTCGGGTCCGCGTCAACATGAGGGCGCTGCGGCAGGGCCTTGCTGCTGGTCAAGAGCATGCGCGATCCCGACTTCGGCGTGCGTACGCAAAGACGTCCGAGGCAATCGACGCGACCGCCAACACGAGATATGATTGCGTGCGCAAAGGCAGCGAGCATCATGTCCATGTGAAGCTTGGCCTGGTACACGTCTTGCTCCGCTTTCGACTCGCTGCTGGTCAGGGCTTGCAGCATCACCATCATCCGCCCTTGGCCCTTGAAAAGCTCCTTGGCGTCGACGGCCAAGTTGTCACGGTTGATGATGCTCGTCCAAACCGCGTCCGGATCCGCCCCGTCCTTGTACGCCTTGGCGACGGCGTCATCACCAGGATAGAGCCCGACAAAGTGAGACAGCACCTTGTGCACCGCTTCCGACGTCACGACGGGCCGCAGGGCGTTGGGGAGGACCACCCATCCGCGCTCGTGCAGAACCGTTGCTGCGGCTCGGGAGCCTTCGCTGCTGGCGATGGCGTCGGCCAGCTTGGGGTCGACAAGGCCTTGGATCAAGTGCAAGACCCCGCTTGTCGGTGCCAAGAGCGGCGGTGCCCGTGGCGCATCCCCGTCCGTGTCGCTCATAACCACCCGCTCGTTGCTGTCAGCCCAGCCCGGCTGCACGGCGGAAGTCACCAAGCCCGTCCCGCCGTAGGCCGCAAGGTAGCGCTGCACGAGGTTGGCTGCGTCCTGCCACTGCTCCGGCGCGACAAAGTCACGAGCCTGGTGCTCAGACGGCAAGAGGTACGCAAAGGCTGGAAGTTGCGTGTCTTCGCCGAGCGCAGACCGGTTGGCTTGAGCTGAAGACACCAATGAAGACATGACTGCAGGAGGATCGTCGTCCATTTGCTCCCGACGGAGAGGGTGGACGGCCAACCAAGCAAGGCGTCGAGCTTCTTCTGCGTCATCCACCAAAGTACCAGAGTTGTCGTCGGCATCGTCATCCGAGGAGCCGGGAATGACGCCCCAGTCCATCACGGCCGACCGACCATCATCGTTCCCGCGACGTACGCGACGCTTCTTGAGCGGGCGGTCAGCGTCAGTGGCGTCCGCCGACACGTCGTCGCCCTCGGCCGCCTTCTTCGCCTCGTCGTCACCATCTGCTTCCAGGGACCGGCCACGCTTGCTCCCATGTCCAGAGGGACGGCCTCCTCGCAAGGCATCGACATCCCCGTCATCCGCCGGAGCGGAACCCTTTGACTGGGCCGAATGGAGGGCATCGCCGGGGGAAGACCGCTTTTCCTGGTCCGTGCCGAGCGCGGCGGCACCAGCGGGGTCGTCCGGACCGCCAGCACGGTCACCTTTGGCTGCGTCGGTCGATGTAGGAGCACCAGAGCCACCAGGAGCGTTCGCCGTCGAAGCCGCAGGATCATTGTTGTCGCCTGCAGAAGCACCGCTTTCGTCGTTGGAGGAGGCGCTTGCCGACTTGTTGCCCTTCGGCTTCTCACGGCGGCCGCCCTTGCCCTTGGCCTTGCCGCTCCCCATCTTGGTGCCCTTCTTGGAGCCGCTGCCGCCATGCGACTTGCTGGTGCGCTTGAGAGTGGCGTCGTCCCCGCCCTTGCCCTTGCGCTTGCCCATGCTCTGGTCCTTGCTCTTATCCTTGCCCTTGCCCGAACCCGACGCACCAGCGCTGGAACCGCGACGACGTGGGCTAATGAGGAAGTCGGGCACGCCCGCCGCTGCGCTGCCAGACTTCTTGGACACTGCCTCCTTGCCCTTGCCCTTGCCGGCCGACGGCCCACGAGGCACCTTGGGCGGAGGCGTTTGTGGGGGCGTCACAAAATGAGACAGCTTCAGCTCCCAGGTCTTGAGGTGCTTCTTGGAGAATGGGTCACGGAGCCCGAGGCTCGTGGAGCGATCCTTGACCAGAGGCGCGACATACGTCATGAAGAGCGCGTGGAGCTCTTGTCCCACCGTCTGGTTTTGCCGAGGTCGGCGCTGCTCCAGGAGAGCGAGCGTGTCCGAGTGTGCCTCTAGCACCGCCGCGCCAAGCCGCCGATCCGCCCCGGCCGCCCTGATCGCCGCCGGGGTGCCCACGGCCACGCCAGCCTTGTACACGGCCGCCTTGGCACGACGGATACCGACCTTGGCGGCCGACATCATCCGCTGAATGAAAAGAAGCAGGCAAGTGAACAGCGACTTGTCAAGGCCACCCTTGAGACGAACGGCCTTGCCGTCGGCCGTCCGCGTCCCCGTGTAGTCCCACGCAATCTGAAGCATGAGAAGGCCGACCCTGTCGAGCAGCGGTGTTGGTACGCCATCCGGCTCGATCAATGCCCTTGTCACGAGCCCCTAAATGGAGAAGGCTTGGCCCTTGTTCTTCTTGGCCGCCTCCAACCCCTCAGTGGATGCCATGCACTGCTTGATGAACTCAACCGACCTGGGCGCGTCCATCGCGTACAGACCGAGCTTGATGAGGCGCTTGATGGACTCGATGCCGATCTCCTTTCCCCCAGCGCCAGTTGGTCGGATGTCGTTGTCCATGACCTTTTTGGCCATCATGGTGATGTTGACGGTCTTCAGTCGCAAGAAGATGCCCTCGTCCAGCTGCTCTTCCGTTGAGACGATGAAGTTGACGATCCAATGGATGTGCTGCGACTGAGTCGTCGGGTTGTGCGTCAGGTGCACACTGTTCGCCCGCAAGCCCAGGCCAAGCATATCAGCTTTCGTCAGCGGCTTGCCGTCGGCTCGGCGGTAGACCTGAACACCGAGCTTGCGACTGGGAGGGAACGACTCAGGATCTTCCTCCGTCAGCCGCTTCACTGCGGCCAAGCGATGTGCCCCGTCAATGAGCGTGAACCGCTTGGTCGTTTCCGACGACTTGCCGCTGGCGCCCTTCTCCGGCAGCTTCGTCAGGCACACCTTGATCGCCCCAACGCCAAAGTCGTAGTTGGACTGCCGGAATTTCACAATAAAGCGGTTGACGCCCTCCTCCGTCAGCGTCCTTGTAGTCCGGGAAGGCACGCCCACGTCTTCAGGAAGAACTTCGTCAAACGAGGTCCTGTACGTCTGGTGCTGCCCCGTGTGAGCCACAGACGCAAGAGGCTGAAGGTTGCCGCCCCCGTCGTCCTCGCTGAGGTTGCCGTCTTCCTCCTCCTCATCCCCGTCATCGTCCGCCTCCATGCTGTCCCCGACATCGCCATCACCGACCGACCCCTCTTCCGGATCATCGGAATCATCCGCCGGAGCACCTGGCTCCTCGTCGTCCGTGGGCCCCGCCGAGTCGTGCGGGTCCTCAGCCGAGTCGCCGCCGCCCGAACCTTCGCCGCCACCGCTGTCGTCGTCCTCGTCGCCACCATCGCCGTCCTCGACAGAGGAGGCATCGCCCGCCTCTTTGCTGTCGGAATCGCGCGTGCTGGCGCCAGCACGCGAGTCCCCGGAGCCGTCGCCATCACCGCTGTCGTCGTCCTCGTCGCCACCATCGCCGTCCTCGACAGAGGAGGCATCGCCCGCCTCTTTGCTGTCGGAACCGCCCGTGCTGGCGCCAGCACGCGAGTCCCCGGAGCCGTCGCCATCACCGTCATCGTCAGAAGCAGAGGAGTGGTCCTTGACCTCGCCACCATCGTCCTCGTCAACAACACGAACAGTCGAAGACGCACCGGCTCGGGAATGACGCGACCCCGACCCGGACGCAGCACGGCCGGAAGGGGGTCGCTGACCCCCAGCAGGCGCGGAAGCCCCAACTCGCGCACTGGACCGGGCAGGACCAGCAGTCAAGCGGCCAGCATCAAACGCAATGTGCGACTGTTGCGGATCAGGCAAGTTACGGGAAGAACGCCGCACACCGCCACCACGGCGGCCGGAAGCAGCCGCAGAACCAGCCCCACGCCCGCCTCGACCCCCACCACGCCCAGTTGTGACCATACGAGCCATGACTAAGACCCCAACGACTCACACCACACAGCAGCGTGCCGCAGAGCCGGATCACAATCCAAGTACGTACGAGGGGCCTCCACCACAAAACGAAGGCCGCACCTCCGCAAAAGAAACGGCTCCTCCTCGAAACAAAACCACAGACGGGAGGGCAACACAGGACAACCCGAGGGTGAAGTGAGACACTGTCGACGGCCGTCAAAGGATGGACACAAGGCTGTGGGACATAAGGACCGATAACGAGCACGCGACGGGGCCTCGAGATGACGGTTGTGGTCATGGGGCAGGCCATCGGCACTGCGGCGTGACGACCCCTCCCAACCGGTCGTCCCGAGACACGACGCGACACGCAATCAACGCCGTCAAAGGTAAGAAATTGACAAGAGTAATAAATTGACAAAATGGACAACTGTCGCGAAAGCCGGCCACAATTACCGTCGCAAAATTGTTCGTTACTTGAAACAAATTGAAAGAAATTGGACAGCAGAAACAAAGCACAGTTCATTCTAACAGCGTAAACACACCGTGAATACGACGGACCTGCTGCGGTACAGACTGAGAGAGCAGTCAGCAACAAAGAGTCAACTTACAAAGCCCTGCAACTGCAGCGAATCAACTGGGGCCGTCTCACCCAAGAAGCTGTACTGCGGCCGCGACACACACTTCGCATCCCTCACATTGTAGGCAGGACCCGGGTGCCTTCTCGAGTGAACTCTCAGGAAGGGGACGCCGTAAGCGGCAAGACCAAAGAATGCCCGGCTGCAGTACAACGATGAAGCACGACCGACCGCAGAAAAGTCAGGACGATCCACATCGAGGCCCTCGAAGAATGGGATGATTCGAAAAGGCTGTACCGCAGCCACAAAGGCCCCTGTCCACAGAGTCCGTGGAAAACGAGACCTGCTTACCGTCCCAATAACACCTACATGCGACCTCTGGACCGGGACACAAGCCACAAAAGCGGCAAAATGAGAAAACAGCATCCAGACGCAACGAGCTGGACCGCAGCCGCCACCCACATACTTTGCCAACCTGACGAAAATCTACAAGAGCAACTGAACGACAGATGATTGCTAGGTCCTGGACAAACCTGGTCGCAGCCCTTGAGGAACGCGGTACCGCAGCCGGTTCGCACGCACCAAGCCAGATTCTCACGAGGACAGGTCGGACAGACTGCAGTCGTTAGGCAGAGACATTTGAGGTTGAGCTGCTTGAACCTTGTCTTGAATGGCTGCAGTACAACTGAGTAATAGATAAAGTTCCTCATGAACATGGCCTGCTTGGTCACAGCAGAAAAAACCAAAGACTGTCATTGTGGTCGACATCATCCGCAGGCACAAGGCCTTGATGCACATCTTTTGGAATCGGCTGAAACGGAGCAAACGCATTTTGGACCATGCTCAAATGGCTATACCACAGCCGAGTCGCAACACGTGACGGGGATTCTGCTGTCGATGCCCTTTTTCCGATTGACTGGCGGCGTGCATTGTGCAACGACGATGCATAGGCGTGACTGGAACAGCTCGTATGCACACACGCTGGTTCGTCGGCAATGTTCCAAACTGGATAAGCGAATCCATTGAATCCACCCATCGGCTGCGGTACAGCAAGCGGCTCGATGAAGCGATGGAACTTTCACGGGGACCAGATCTGTAGGTGCAGATCCACTAAAGGAAGGAGTGTTGAAACAAGCAGATCCTATCGGTCGCTGAGTTCTTGAATCGTAATGGTCTGCTGCAGCACATCAGAGAAAGAGAAGAGATGGCCAATGATCAGTTTAAGCCGACTGAATCCCGCGGGATCTGCTGCAGTACAGCAGGCAGAGAGCTCGAATGTCACGATCAGTAACAGTCCACTGCCCTGCCCTCCTTGGAGCCTGCTGCCCACACATGCATCACTGAGAACTCGTTTTTCGAGCTATTGCACAGCACAGGGCAATGTGGCGCCAAATGTGTCCGCTACACCAATTGTGTAATTGGCGAGACTTACCGAGGACTGCCTATGGACTTTGTTGTTCTATTTGTTTTCATTCCAACTTATGTTGCATTTAGAGTCGAAAAGTAAACTCGGCATGCTGAGCTGGTGCCTGCAAAAAACTGTCAAGGCGTCGAACAAAGCAGTGCCGGACAACCTGTGCTGCGCCGACACGCGTGCAGTACGTGTCCGTATGTGTTCCGCTAGCGTCATCGGTCTCGTCAGCGCTTCGTATGCCGGGCATTGTGTTCGTACCGGTCCTTATGGCATATCGCGGGGACGTGCATTTGTTCGCCTTTGCCATATGTCCACTCAATAACGGGTGCTGCCTGCGCGGTTGTGGTCATGCACATGCCGACAATCCATCACAAGCCAGGATTGACGGCGCCCCAGGCAGCCTGTGCAGTTGCCATCAACATTCTCACATTGGAGACCTAGTTCGATATCGCGCAGGCCGGTTGGACGGTCATGCCAACCGAGTCTGTGGAAACCGTTGTCGTCGTCCTGTCAAGGGAGGACTCATGCCACAAGGCGACAGGGAGTCCCCTTGCACACGATATCAAGCCGTTGAGTGCGTCACTTGCAATCCACACGAAAGCGACCTCACAACGACTGTGAGAAACGACTGGGTGCTTCCAATTTACATGCGAAACAAACACTCATACATTGTCACGGCACTGACGCAACGACCGGGACAAGTGCGTGACATCATTCTTAGCACAGATCTCCATTCGCTTGATGACGTCTGCTCCGTCAGGATGACGCCTTCTGCATTCTCTTGACAAACATCAGCTTGGTCCGTAGAACAACCACATGCAGGATGGCCACGCCATTCATCGGCAATTATGCATCTTGCCGACCACGATAACGCCCTGGCCTCGTCGCATGGGAAAATCTGCGTCGCCCTACGAGAGGGATTGAATGAAGAGAGTCCGCACGTCAGCGTCGGTCATCGGCTCGCCGTCCTGACGACGCATCACTTGCACACGAATCGTATCATGGGGAAGGAAAACGGTCGGGGACTCTGCTGTCAGGCGCTTAAGAGCTTCCACCCGATGCGCGCCGTCGATGACGAAGTAGGTCACAGAGGGCCCTACCGACGGGCCATCATTGGCGCCTGCCGCAAGCTCGCTGCTAGAGATGACCTTGATTGCGCCACGGCCGACGTCATACCCGGACTTGCCAAACACGGCCATGAAGCCAACGACGCCCTCCTCCCGCAACGCGCGGCGCACGCCAATGTCGATGACACAAACATCAGCGAATGACGACTTGTACATGATGACCACAAGCGAGGACGTGCACGACGATCGAGCCAGCTCCACACCACGAGCAGCGCGAAGCTTGTCAGCAGCTCACACAGAAGCAGAAGATAGACGGGGACGCCGACGACAGGTTTGGCAACGGGAGAAGTCGACGGCCTCAGCAGGAGAGCCGAACGGAAATGACGATGAAGCGACAAGCGCACAGCCGCTCGCCAGCACGTGCACACTGCAGCGCTCTGGAATAGGTCGAGGGAGAGACCGACAGAACCACGGCGCTGGATTGGGGAACTCGGACCCGACCGCTTCTGGCGTGCGTGCCGAGCAACTGCCTGACAAAGAACTGCTCACGATGCTCAATATCACAACGGGGTGACACGCCACACGAGCGTCTCGGAACGGCGCAGGCATCACCACAGCGCGCCACGTACGGGTCGCAATGCATGTCCAGAGAAGGATTCAAAGCACTCAGAGGGCGTCACGCAGCGAATGCCCAAGGGTCGTGGCAAAGGGGCGCATGACGCGGATGCGGCTCATCAATTCGGCAAATAATTTGAATGCACAACACCTGTCGCAGGAAAAAATACTACTTAACACAACTACAGTACTTACAAAAAGATGATGACAGTTGACAAGCGAACGCGCATGGAAGAGGCTTCGTCAGCTGTACCGCAGCCGTTGTCAATCATTTCATAGTCCTGCTTACCGCCTGCAAATACGATGTCTGCGTTCTTACGCTGCAAGCATATTCACCATATCAGCCACACAAACGGCTGCACAACCGCTCTCAAGGCACTGCGGGAAGCCATACTCGGAACCGCGCCCATTCTAAACGGCTGCAGCACAGCAGTGTTGATCGACAGCCCGGCATCGGTCTTGAACTGGAATCTAAAATGGGAGTTGCCACTTGGCACAGTCGGATGCTGTACTGCAGCCGGTCGGACAACCAAGATAATAAAACGTGGGGCTCATAAATGGCAATGCCAGACTGCAGCCTTGCCCTTCGACTGCCAGTGGGCAGCTGCAGTTGCTCTGCTCAAAATCATGTCAGGCCTAGAACAGTGACAATCTGTGTGTGTCACGTGTATGGGATGTGTTCCTCACGCGGATTTCCGCAAAACCACAGTTTCAGGCTTGGCCAAATGTGGACACACACATGGATCAATGATGGCTGCAGAACAGCATTTCTTCGTCACGGCCGAGCGACTCGGATTTTTGATAAAAGTGGACGGCTGCAGCACAGCTTTCGTGTCTTTGTTCAATGATATTGTATGACCGGGGGATTGAAGATGGACGGCTGCAGTACAGCAGGTCTCGGACTAAGTCAAGCGATGCGCGTCGACTGAATGGTTTCGTCCACGGCTGCACCATAAATTGTCTGGCGAACGGACGGACGCTTGCGCTTTCTGTGGAGTGTCCTCGACTGCAGAGCAACGGTTCAAAATATCTAACGGACATTGTCAGTGGTACCGCAGCCAGAATGTTGAAGAACGGAAGGCACATTTTCCGATGAGGATGTCAACATGGATTGCTGTAGCAGCGCTGCGCTTTCAACAGACTACGCGGTTGCAGCATCACCCATGCTTCCAACAATCTTCCCAGCTGAATCCACATTTCACTTGTGGCTGCAGTACAACAATTCATGGATGGATATAATTGCTGACCGCGTTCGACGAGGCGCATCGCCTCTGATATATCTAAAAAGAAACCCATTCATGAGGTCGTTCTTTCATTAGGTATTTGCCAGCGTCACCAAGTCCTCAATTTCATGAATGACATGTCGGAAGTTGGATAGTGTCGCATTAATTGCAATACATTCCTTCATCAAGTTTTGGCATTGTGGGACAAGTCCACTCCTGTCTGTTGTCTCGAGCGCCGCTGATGGTCATCAGGATGCGTTCTACACTCTATTCATTCAACAATGTGCATAATGTGCCCCGTCCCTTGCTGACGCGCCCCCCCCGCACCCCACAGCGACAGCCTATCGTGAGACCTATGGATCTAAAAGCTCAGGTGCATGGCCTGCGCAACAACCGGCGCAAACAAGACGACGTTGGGCAATCGCGCCCCGGCTGTCAACCACTCGCCAAAGTCATCCACAGAGTGTGCAACGCGAACGTTGGGGCCCCATGAAAGCAGCTCCATTGGTGGTGTCCTCAAAGCCATCGGTTTCTCCCCGACGTTACCCGACCCCAACGCCGACGGCGGCATTGTCATCCAATCGACGCAGCACGTCTCTTGCAGCGCCTTGCTAAAGTCGGGCTGCATCGGTGACATGACGCGCCGGGCCATCATGGCCTGCAGCATCGCCACGCGGATCACATACAGCCAGCGGCACTTGAACGTCCCGTAATCCTTGTCGCCGTGGAGCGAGATCAGCCCATGCTCACCGGCGGGCATTGTGATGAGCATCGTGCAGCCCTTGCAGCGCTTCCCGCCGAGCGGCGTCGCCCCACCCTGCGTCCATGGTAACCGCTGCCGCCGGCACTGCTGCGAGGATGTATGGCTGCACTCGTCGGGCCGACCGCGACCGCCAGGTGGCCCGTGACCACCACTCGGCTTGAGGCAGGAACAACAGATGCCGACAAAGCACTCCGTCAGCGCATGCGACGTCCTCAAAGGTGCGACTGGCTGAGCCCGACACCACGCGCAGGGAGGACGGCCTTGGTCGCCACGGCTCGAGTCCCAAATTGCTCGCGCCGCTCGCAGTCCCACCTGAGTGGCCGCCTCCACCACTTGCCCGTACGCCAGGGCGCGATCACAAGCACCCACAGCCCCAGGTGCAGCGAGTTGATCTTGTCGTGAAGCATCCGCTGCTGCCGTCGCGGACGCCGTCGACGGACGAGGTGCGTCACCAGGTCGCGGCGGGCGCGGCGGCGAAAGCGTCAATTGCGACAGCTCTTGTGGAGGGGTCGTCGCGAACACCACACCGCGGCTCCCATCCCCGCCGCCACCGGTGGCCGCTCCGATGAGACTCCGCCGGAGAGATGGGGCGCCGCCCGTGCCCACGCTGCTGCCCTGCCACGACGACGACGGCGGTCGCGACAGACCCGTCGGCTGCTGCACCGTGGGTGACCCGCCGGTCAGAAACTGCGACGGGCGGCGCCGCAGAGGAGCGGGGCGGACGACGTTCTGCAAGCTCGCTGGACGCTCCGACAACGGCTGCGGAGGAGGGTGCGGCGGCGGCGGAGTGACGCGCGCGCCCACCCCATCTCCTGGGGCTACGGCCGTGGCGCGCGCTCGCTTTGCGAGCGGCGGCAGCAAGCTCCAACCGTCACCGTCATCATCTCCGGCAGCATCCGATGCTGGAGGTGCTCCGTGCTGCCCACCACCACCACCACCACCACCCCCACCATCACCATCACCGCAACCGCCGTCATCCTCGGGCCGGCGGCGCCGCGCCGGCATAGTCGCCGTCCGCCGCGTCGGCACGGCGGCGACGAAGTCGCCGCTACAAAAGTCGCACTGGGCAAAGCCCCCTTGCCGGCACGACACGAAGTCCTCGGCGGCTACGCCGTCAAAGGTAGCGTCTATCAGCTTCCGACGACAACACGTGGGAGGCCACTCTGCAAACTTGACTGCGTCACCGACCGCCGAAAGATTGGGTATCAGCGACGCGTCTTCATCGATGGGCCGCGTGTAGCCTTCGGGGCACAGAACCAATGCCGTAGCCACCGACGAGCCGTCCCGGCACAAGCGCCCAGACGCCTGCGCAAAACTCAATAGATGCCGCGGACCGAGGAAGACCGCCCACGACATGTTGACAAAATCGGTCCCCGTCGACACTGCCGGGGAACCAACGACAATAACAATGCCGACACCGGGCTGTTTTAGCGCTTTCGTCACGACGCCAGCCACGGACACTGGGGGCGGACGACGGCGGCGTGAAGAACACGACGGCCGCTCCTGCTGCTGTTCCTCTTGCTGCAGCTGCGGCCGTTCGAGCTGCTCCGTGGTGAGGCCTGTGACGCGGGCCGAGGTGTGTAGGGACTTGAGCTGCGGCTCCCAGCCACGGCCACCGCCGGCGCCGCCCTCTGCTGCCGTGCTGCCGTCTGCCGCCGCACCCTGAGAGTGGAACTTGAGGATGACAATGTCATCGAGGTCCGACGGGGATGGCGCTGCTTCCTCCGACGCGGCCGCGGGCAGTCCGAGGCCCAGCATGGCGAGGTGCGCGTACAGCTGGGTGACTATGCCGTCGACCTCGGCGACCGTCTCGCAAAAGACACCGAGCACGGTGGACCGACCGGCCTTGTCGCCGCCCGGGTTGCGCACCGACGCAGCCTGGCGCAGCACGCGCGTCGCGACTTCAGAGTGGAGCTCGCGGTTGCGATCGCCGTCCGGCACGCCTGTCACAGGCCGGCGATAGCGAGCGACCACTGGCTCGGCGCGGTAGCGGATGTGCACGCGGCGCGTCGTGGACGGGCGGATGACCGCCACGGCGCGGTCCGGCGCCGACCCGACCCCCGCTAAGAGCGTGTCGTACAACTTGGGCGGAACCGTCGCCGACAAGAGCAGCAGCGGGCACGACAGGGATGTGAGCACCGCCCGGATGAGCGCGAGGATGTCTCTAAAGAGGACCCACAACGACACGAGGTGCACTTCGTCAATGACGACACGCGCAAGACGACCGACCGATGACAGGTACCGGATGAGCTCCAAGAAGACCGCCCGGTTCAACACAATCGTCCCAATGTCAATGACGAACAACGACGCCTCGCCCGCGTGACAACCTCGCGGCCACTCGCCGACGGTGACCCCAGCAGCGGTCGCCGCTGCAATGGTGTTGGCCGTGATGGCCCGCGTGGGCGTCAACACAATGGTCACCGGCGGGTTCCACGACGTGGCCGATGCGATCGTGTTGTTGTTCGTGCCGCCGCTGCCGCTGCTGCCACCACCAGCAAATGATGTGGTCGCCGCCGCCGCCGCCGACGCCGCGGCCGCCGCCGCCACCGCCGCGTCCGCCTCGCAAGCCACGGGGATGAGAAAGGTCGCCGTCTTTCCACCCGCCGTGGGCAGCACCACCAGCTGCGTCACGGCGTCGGTCGCCGACATCACCGCGTAGATGGCTCTCTGCTGCGCACGTGACCGGTACATGCCAGCCCCAAAGGTGGACCGCACCTTTGCGTCGGCAATCTGTGAAACTGCAGCAGGGTCAAGACGGTACCGACGCGCCAGCTGCAACGTCGTGGTGCCGAGGCCAGCAGCGGCCGCAGGAGCGCCGGCAACGGCGACGCCCACTTCCACGCCGGGAGGTCGGCCCGCAGCACGAGTAGGCGTCCTAGTTGTACCGCCGGCGGCAGCAGCAGCAGCAGCAGCACCACCGGCAGCGGAAGGAGCACAAGTGCGAGCACGACCAGACGCAGACATCCGCGGCTGCAAAGGATGGCAAAGACCATCTGCCCCGTGTCGAGGAACAACGCCAAGGCCGCCTTGCCACTTGTTGGACGCGCTCAAGTAGAGCCAAAACTGCGCATTGTTGACGTTTGCGACGGACAGCCTCGGGTCGCCAGCGTACGCCGACGACGCGGTGGTCGGAGTGTGGCCGCTTTGAAGCTCCAAAACGCGTCCCCAGTCCGTCTCACCGGCCCCTTCACTACTGCCAGCACCACCAACACGAGCCGTCGCCGCGCTTCCACCCCCACCAGCGCCGCTCGCATCGGCCGAGAGGATGTCGACCTTGGTCACGTGCTTGGCCGCCGCCGCCGTCCATTGCCGGTACAGGCGCGGGCCCGTGAAAAAGTCGGCAACGCCGCCCAGCAGATCCGACGAGAGCGCCGCCGCCAGCTTTTGGTGCGGCAACTCGGCGCCGCGGGCGTCCCGGAATAAGAGCGACTGGTCGAGGCGCTGGTCCTTGTCTGCCGTCGCAAAGTACGCCTCGAGCGGGTCGATAAAGGCCAGCTGCAGCAGCACGAGCGTCGACGTCTTTGCGTCCAGCCAACGGATGATTGGCCGCCCGCCGTCGCTAAACGCCGACGACGTCTTGCTGTACGTGATCACCGTGTAGCAGCGGCCAAAGTGTACGTACAGGTTGCGAGAGGCCCCCGCCTCGGTCGGGCGCACGATGACGCCCGACAGCTCCGACGTTCGCGCTGATGCTCCACCCGTCGCTTGGAAGAGGGCACTCAGGCACGCGCGGCCGTGCGCAACGTCTTGGCGCCAGCGAGCCAGGCGCGCCGCGTTGACGACCACCGGCCGAGCCGTCGGGTCGACTTCTGGTACGGTGGGAGGAGGAGACGACGTAGAGGACTGCTGGCCGCCATCGCCGCCGCCTCCGCCGCCGCCGCCGCCTCCAGGTCCGCGTCTGACGACCCCCCCCCCCCCACCCGCAACGTCCTTGAATGCGGGGCGGACGGGGCAGTCCAAGTCGTCCAAAACGCCGCTCGCGAGAAGGTGCGACTGCCACTCCCGCACGATCGTCCGGTTGACGGGAAGGTCCAGAAAGGACTCCCCGACCCGGTTCACCGACGGCTGGTCCACGAGCTGGCGTCCCGCCCCAAAAAAGCCACACCCAGCAGGGTCGTAGCCCCAAGTGAGGGCCGAAAACAGGCGCCACAGTTTGGCCTGCAGCTGCTCGACAAGCCGCCCGAGCTGCATCGTACCGAGGTGGAACCCGCGATCAATGAGCGTACCGCACACAGCCGACGGTGGGCCACCAGCGACATGCTCGGGATCCTCGCAGGGGACAAACACAGGCGGCACCTCCTCAGCCCGGCTGATCTTCTCCGCGCGCGCGTAAAACGTCACAGCAAAGCACGCAGCCGTCGTGGAGTAGGGGTCGGTCACGCTGCGGATGTGCGCAAATGCCTGCTCTAGCGAGACGCGCCCGCCGCTGCCACTGCCACCGCTGCCGCCTCCCTGGTTGAAAAATACCAGCGCGTTGACGGCGCGGATTGCAAAGAGAAGCGCCGACGCCAGGTGTTGCCCCGTCCGCGCGTCCATGTACGCGACGGTCGGAGCGCGCATACAGCCGCGCGACGACAAGGATGACGACAGAGGGTAGAGCAGCGCCAGAAACGGCATGGCCATCGATAAGTCGGCGCATGCCTTGCCGCTGCCGCCGGAATGAGGAGGCCGCGGGTCGTACGTCTCGTGGCACAGCTTGTGCAGCAGCGCGCCGACCGTCCGTGCAAACGCCCGGACCCCCCCAATGTCCTTGTCCGGCGCCGTACTCGTATTGGCGGCGGCGGTGGCCGTGGCGGCGGCGCTATCGCCACCAACACCACCGCCGGCAGCCCTATCACCACCATCATCACCATCGCCGCCACCACCACCATCTTCCTCCCCACGAGCGACCGTCGCAGCAACAGCGCGCGCTGCAGCTGCAGCGGCATCCGCAGCATCACCAGCGGTTCTAGCGAGGGCACTAGTAAAGACCGAGTACAGCTGGTGCGCTGCGCGCACAGTCAGCGCGGAGAAGGCCGGCACATCGCGCCCGTCCGCCAAGCGTTCGGCGTCAGAGTGGGTACCCAGGTGGACCAGGCGCACAACCGTGTACAGCGTCAGCGCCGCGTCGTTGGCGTACCGCTCCACCGACGCGTCGCGCATCCACGGGTTGAACGGCCGCCGCCGACGGCCCGCCGCTCCGCCCGCGTCGTGCTCCGCAGAGGTGCCGTTGACGTTGAGCCTGTCGGCGATGGACAGGTCGCAGCTTCGCAAATGCTGCAGCGCGTTGGCGTAGAGCGCGCGCAGCGCCACCTTGATGGCGCTGAAGAGGGTCCACATGTCCTCCTGCCTCTTGGCTTCCGCCGCCGCAGCCGCATCGACGCCGCTGCCGCCACCGGCGTCGCCGCCTTCGCGACCAGGCAGCGGCGACGGCGCACTACCCCCGACCCTCGACCGTCGCGCATCCGGCGGGGGGACGAGGGCAAATTCGTCTACCACCTGCTGCGCCGTCCAGTTGAGCTCTTGGATGCTGACGGCAAAGCGAAAGAGGCGCATGAGGCCGCCACATTGGTTCTCCGGCCGCACTTCGGCCGCCATCGACGGCCGCCCCCCAGCAGACGCGCGGCCGCCACCGGCAGATCCGAGAAAAACGTCCAGCGGCAGCGCCACCGACGCAGGCGCGGGTGCACCAGGAGGCGCGCTCGTTGCCGCCACCGTGCCAGCCGGCAGCGCCGCGCGCGCAAAGGTGACGGGGAAGAAGCGGGTCTTGTTCCCCTGCTGCAGCGTCTGCACCGTCACCGTGTGGATGGTCTCTGACGAGCAGGCTGACGACGGGACGTGCTTCTTGCCAAACTCACGCTTGGTCACGCACGCCGTCTGGCACGCGTAGCACGCGACCGCCTCGTAGCGCATCGACAGCAGCGGCACTGGCGGCAGGTGCGGCGCGTCCGCCGACGGCGGCCACGACTTGCTCTGGTACCGCTCCAGCGTCGCGGCTTGCGCAGCGTCCGGCCTGATGTCGAGGCGCGCCTTGCACTCGCCCACCGTCGCAACGGCGCCGGCCATGCGGGCCTCGGGCGGCGACACCGTCCCATCGTCTGACGTTGCGCCGGCAAGGGCCTTCTTGTGTGAGACGCCTGCGACATGCTGCCGCAACAGCGCGGGAGACTGCGCGACGACCGTGTCGCACAGCACGCACACCACGGACGCGGCCTCGGCCCACACGTGCAGACCCGTAAACGGCGCCGCACTCGGCGGCGGCGGCGAGTCGGCAGCAAGCGGTAGGCCGGATCCCGAGACGGCGCGCGCCACAGCACCCGGCGCCGACGCACCACGCGCAGCAGGGTGCGGCGGCGCCGTGACGGGACGCGACGCCGCCGGAATGCCAACCGCCGGCGCCGGGGCAGCCGGCTGGCCGGCGCTCCCGACGCGGCCTACAGACGACGCCGGCGACGCCCGCGGGGTGGGGGGGGTGGGGGAATCAAAAAAGATGGGCGAAGGGGTGGGAGAAGGGGGCGACGTCCGCCGATCGCCCATACCCGCCGAACAGCCTGCGCCTGGTGGAGGAGATTGCGGGAAAGAAGGGACCGGGTACGACAGTGGATCACCAGGGGGGGCACGGCGCCTATCACAGGGGCTCCCCCGTTTGGGATGAGGGAATGTGGGCTGAGGAGAGAGACCGATGATGAAGGCCGGCAAGCCACGCGTTATATGCGCTAACGCGCTGGACTGGAGGGCCGCGCGATGCGCGTGCACACGCCCACCGGCAAGCGCGTGTGGCCATCGGGCACTGGGGCACGAGCCACCAGCCGGGCCGCTGGATCCATAACCGCCACCTGCCTGCCGTGGCACTGCGATGGGGGGAACAACTGTGAGGGCGGACAACGAAACCGATGCCTCTCGGGGATTACTGATGACAGCGCGGGAGCGTAGACGATGCGTGCGTGGAGGGCCAACGCAGGCAACGGGAGGCGCTTGACACGCTTCGCACGTGCGTGCAAGGGCGTGGGCCTACTCGGGTGGCGGGAAACAGGTATGATGCCTCTCGGGTCCAACTGATCGCAGCGCGGGAGCGTAGAGGGTGTGTTCGTGGACGGGCAACGAGACAACAAAGGCGATTGACACGCTTCGAACGTACGTGCAAGAGCGTGGGCCTACTCGGTTGGCGGGAAACAGGTATGATGCCTCTCGGGTCCACCTGATCGCAGCGTGGGAGCGTTCACCGTGCGTGCGTGGACGGGCAACGCAGGCAGCACAAGCGCTTGTTTGAGGCGCTTTCCGGCTGTGTGCAAGGGCGGGGGTGCAGTGTGGTGGAATGTGGGAGAGGTACACGCCTCGAGGGACTGGCGCCTGCGCGGGAGCGTAGAGGACCTCATCGGTCCACGGAACGCCAGACCAGAAGAGGTGAGAAACTGTGGGGGCGCGAGTCAGGACAGTACCGGTGCCTGCGTGGTCGGTGTGAGCGCAGCGCAGGAGCTTACACGTGCGCGTACAGCAGAGTCCACTGAGGTGCCTGTCTCAGGGCCATGCGATGGGCGCGGAGCCTACGGGCTGTGGCGCGAACGCATCGCGCGGGACAGGGGGGGGGGGAAACCAGTGGCGGGAATGCGTCCTCCTCAGGTGGCAGGCGTGGGGGCACCCACCGATTGCATCATCTGAGAAAACGGCGCCGTGAGAGGACCCACGGCGGACAGACAGACTCTGGAGGGGTCCGGTGACTGTCACGCGTCGCGCGCGGCGCAGTGGTGCGCGTGTGCTGACGTGCGCGTAACGAGTCGGAACGGGAGTGCATGCGGTTGGGCGGGCGGGTACGACGTCCCGCTGACAGGGAAGCGGGGGGGACATGCACGGGGCGGCGTTCCGGGTGGGGCGGGGGGGGGGGCGGGGGCGCAGCCGGACCCCCCCCCCCCCAATGGCCCCCCCCCCACCCGGCGGCCCAATAGAAACGGCCCCGGGACTATCTGCC
>Ga0114957_1001259_pt1 | contig 28472 bp, 21 predicted proteins | sample BantaG_FD_87175 | JGI IMG/M metagenome (GOLD analysis project Ga0114957, IMG submission 87175) | Marine algal microbial communities from Bantry Bay, Ireland - BantryBay_4 metaG | ecosystem: Host-associated > Algae > Red algae > Unclassified | place: Bantry Bay, Ireland | collected 2014-11-21
AATAGACTGTTTTAAGATATTTTTATTGTTTTTCGAATAGAATACATTGAACCAATCCAAGAAATTCTCTTCTCAATAGTCTTTCAATCTAAAACAACACATGAAAAAATTTAGTTTAATACTTGCTCTGGCTTTGGTCTTTTCCGGTTGCGAACACCTAAAGGAAAAAGTTGATTTAGTTATTATCAACGCTAACATATATACTGTAAATGAAGGCTTTACAAAAGCGCAGGCTTTTGCAGTACAAGACGGGAAATTTATTGCTGTAGGGTCTAACGAGAAAATTCGAGAAATGTATACTTCAGACCAACTATTAGATGCCGATGGGCGCACCATTACCCCGGGACTTATTGATGCGCATTGCCATTTTTATGGCTTGGGGTTGAACCAGCAATTGGCAAATTTGAGAGGAACCGAAAGTTATGAAGAGGTTTTAGAACGCGTAAAAGAATTTCAGGAAGACAAACCCAATACCGTAATCCGAGGTAGGGGTTGGGATCAAAACGATTGGCAGATCAAAGAATTTCCCACTAAAAAGGAACTTGATTCGCTTTACCCGGAAATACCTGTAGTATTAGAGCGAGTAGATGGTCATGCCTATTTGGTCAACCAGGTGGCTTTGGATATGGCCGGAATTAAATTGGACACAAAAGTAGCAGGAGGTGAAATAGTAAAGAACCTAGATACTATAACAGGTGTGCTAATCGACAACCCAATGGGATTGATTGATGCCGTAATGCCACCACCAAGTTTACAAACCAAAGTACAAGCTTTAAAAGATGCCGAACGCATTTGCTTTGATTATGGCCTTACCACTGTAAACGATGCCGGTCTAAATCGTTCAACAATAGAACTAATCGATAGTCTTCAACAAGCTGGTGAACTATCAATTCGGATATATGCGATGATCAGCAATAACCCAAAAGAAGTAGACTTCTTTCTCGGTAAAGGACCCATAAAGACTGATCAATTGAATGTTCGTTCGGTAAAGGTTTATGGTGATGGTGCCTTGGGGTCGCGGGGCGCAGCTCTTAAGAAGCCATATTCCGATAAATGGGATCATTTTGGGGCGATGATAACCCCTGTAGAGGACATTAAAAAGTTAGCTGAAAAATTAGCAGCATCTGAATTTCAAATGAATACCCATGCTATTGGCGATTCTGCCAATGCTGTAGTGCTTAGGGCCTACAACGAAGTGCTTACGGATAAATCGAACAGACGATGGAAAGTGGAACACGCTCAAGTCATCGACTCGCTTGATTTTGATTATTTTGAAAACGGCATAATCCCATCAATACAACCGACTCATGCAACTAGCGATATGTACTGGGCTGAAGATCGATTAGGAAAAGATCGTATTCAAGGTGCATACGCTTTTAAGAAGTTACTCAACAAAACGGGAATGGTAGCCTTGGGAACAGATTTTCCTGTGGAACAGGTTAGTCCGTTTTTAACTTTTTATGCTGCTGTGGCTAGAAGAGATACCGAAAACTACCCGGAAGGCGGTTTTCAAATTCAAGATGCATTGACACGGGAAGAAGCGCTAAAAGGTATGACCATTTGGGCTGCCTATTCTAACTTTGAAGAAGATGAGAAGGGAAGTATAGAAGTAGGCAAGTTTGCCGATTTTACCATATATAGTGCTGATTTGATGGAAGTGCCCGTGGCAGAAATTCCCAATATCGAAGCGGAACAGACTTATATCGGTGGTCGTATTGCAGAATAGTTATATCTGAACAAGGTATTCAGATACAAAAAAACCGTATGTCTTGGCATACGGTTTCTTAATTTTAGACAATGTTGTCAAATTACATTTTTCCCATTTCGAACATAATAGGAACGGCAACTCTTAATTTACCCCATCCCATGACCATATGTGCGCCACCATCGACTTCATCAAAAGTAATCGAAAATTCTTCTAAAGATTTTCCGTCGTTAGTAGATTTTACTTTCACGCGAGCAACATCAGCAGCTTCATCATAGGTATAAGCTCCCCATTGGTTTAAATTGCTGTTCAAAATAACAGTCCATTCACCATCACCTGGTATTGTAAATAAAGCATATGTACCGGCTTTTACATCACCGCCAGCGATTTTTACGTCTTTGTAGAACGTAATTTCTGGAGCTTCATTTGCACCAGTTCTCCATACTTCTCCGGGCTTAGCCAAATCAGAAACAGCTCTTCCTTTTAGTTGTGGTCGGCCGTAGGTAATTCGAACGGCTTTGTCCGAAACTTTATAGCTAGACGGGAAAGAAGCAGCATCCATAGGGCTCCTATCCAATCCATCAAAATTTTGAGCAGTAGCTTCGTTGGCGAAAACCATGGTAATTGCTACAAAGGCGATCATTAAAACATTTTTCATAATAGTGTGTATTTATTTAACAATTAAAATTACGGAGTAAAAAAGAGTTACCCTGCCAAACAGTCGTTAAAATTGTGTCAACTTACAGAATGAAGAAATTTGAGCGGTTTTTTAGTAGTAGTAGTATAATCTGTATACAAAGCATATAAAATTGTTTTAATTTGTAACTCGTTTGTTCTATATCGTATGATAAATGAAAGTTTAAACTCATCTTTGCCTTTTTAATACTTAGAAAATAGATTGATATGTGTGGAATTGTTTGTGCCTTTGATGTAAAGGAAAGTACCGAGACCTTAAGGCCCCAATTATTGGAAATGTCTAAAAAAATACGTCATAGAGGCCCGGATTGGAGCGGCATTTACTCAGATGCCAACGCTATTTTGGCCCATGAGCGTTTAGCGATTGTAGATCCTGCTTCAGGAAAGCAACCTTTATTGAGTCCAGATGGGAAGTTGATTCTTGCCGCTAATGGCGAAATATATAATCATAGGGAATTGCGAAAGCAGTTTGACGGTAAATACCAATTTAGAACGGAGTCTGACTGTGAGGTTATTTTAGCGCTCTACAGGGAAAAAGGTGCTGCCTTTTTAGATGAGATGAACGGTATTTTTGGCTTTGCTATTTATGATACCGAGAGAGACGAGTATTTTATCGCCCGTGATCACATGGGTATCATTCCGCTATATATGGGGTGGGACCAAAACGGAACTTTCTATGTTGCATCAGAGCTAAAGGCTTTGGAGGGCACATGTACCAAAATAGAATTATTTCCTCCAGGGCATTATTTACATAGTGCGGATGGGGAATTGAAACAGTGGTACTCTCGCGATTGGATGGAGTATGATGCCGTTAAGGAAAACGAAACAAGCATACAAGAGATCAAAGAGGCTTTGGAAGCTGCTGTACATCGCCAGTTAATGTCCGATGTGCCTTATGGCGTGTTATTGTCCGGTGGTTTAGATTCATCAGTTACCTCAGCTATCGCAAAAAAATACGCCCAAAAAAGAATTGAGTCGGGCGATACGGCTGATGCTTGGTGGCCTCAATTACACTCTTTCTCGGTAGGTTTAGACGGTTCTCCAGATTTGGCTGCCGCCCAAAAGGTGGCCGACCATATAGGAACAATACATCACGAAATCAAATTTACCATACAGGAAGGTTTAGATGCGATCAAAGATGTTATTTACAACTTAGAGACCTATGATATCACCACTATTAGAGCTTCTACGCCAATGTATTTAATGGCGCGGGTCATAAAATCGATGGGTATAAAAATGGTATTGTCAGGAGAAGGTGCCGATGAACTTTTCGGGGGCTATCTATACTTTCACAAAGCACCTAATGACAAAGAGTTTCACGAAGAAACGGTTCGTAAGCTAAGTAAGTTGTACATGTACGACTGTTTAAGGGCGAATAAAAGCCTTGCAGCATGGGGTATAGAAGGCCGCGTGCCTTTCCTCGACAAAGAATTTATGGATGTTGCCATGCGTATCAACCCAAAAGATAAAATGATCAATGGGGAACGAATGGAAAAGTGGGTAGTTAGAAAGGCATTTGAAGATATGCTGCCAGAAAGTGTGGCCTGGCGTCAAAAAGAGCAATTTTCAGATGGAGTAGGGTACAGCTGGATCGATACCCTGAAAGAGGTTGTTGATACTGAAGTTACCGATGAGCAGTTGGCAAATGCTCAGTTCAGGTTTCCGTTACAAACTCCGCAGAACAAAGAAGAATTTTATTATCGTTCCATTTTTGAGGGGCACTTCCCTTCTGATGCAGCGGCATTATGTGTGCCCCAAGAGGCATCTGTGGCTTGTAGTACTAAGATTGCATTGGAGTGGGATGAGGCATTTAAAAACATGAACGACCCTTCCGGAAGGGCCGTTGCTAATGTGCACGATGAGGCCTATTAGATATTACGATAGAAAATAGTAGTTATCTTAAATGGTTTCAAGTAGTTCGATTTAAACGATTCTGTTTTGTTATCCTAGGTAAAGAAGAGGCTTCCCTTTGGGGAAGCTTTTTTGGCTCTATGTTATTCTTAGTTGGTACTCTTTGGATTTGATCTTTGTAAACCTCCGTGTATTCTGCGTGCAACTCAGTGAAATAACGATAACAGAGAGTTACACATAGAAAAAAAGTATTTTAAATCACTACTGTCCAGTAAATATTTTAATATGTTGTGGTAATGCTCGCAATCACTAGTTGTCAAAGCTGAATTGAGATTTGACACTCTACTTTTGTAGCTTTTAAAAATTCCTTACCATAAGAATAAATTACTCAGTAGAGCATTTGATTTTCAATTAAATTTGTTTTAACCGTAGAATACGGGGGTCTTGCGTCTTTAACCGGAAACTACTGATTTTAAATCCACCATTTAGCATGCCTTCAAACCGTCTATCCACTTAATTCAACATAGAACCACTTTTTTTTGTTCAAAACGCTAAGAAAACAGACTTTTTAAGGTGCATTTTTTCCACAATATTTGTTGATAACTTCAACATTCATCAACCTATGAAAACATCATATTTCATAGGCTATTGCGTATATTTGGAAGATTGCAAAATTACAAGTAGAAACAACCATAATTTTATGAGCGAAGAAGCAAATAAAGAAGACGAAAACAAGAAAGAGGAGCCACTAAAAGCTAGTGCCGATTCCGGAGTCAAGAAAGAGTATTCCGCGGATAGTATTCAGGCGCTTGAGGGTATGGAGCATGTGCGCATGCGGCCATCAATGTATATCGGCGATGTGGGTGTGCGTGGGCTGCACCATCTCGTCTATGAAGTAGTGGATAACTCTATTGATGAGGCCATGGGTGGCTATTGCGACACGATTTCAGTTGTCATCAACGAAGATAATTCGGTTACGACTCGAGATAATGGTAGGGGTATTCCCGTTGGTATGCACAAAAAAGAAGGCGTTTCTGCGTTAGAGGTGGTAATGACCAAAATTGGTGCCGGTGGTAAGTTCGATAAAGACTCGTATAAAGTATCAGGTGGTTTGCATGGTGTAGGTGTATCGTGTGTGAACGCATTATCTAGCCATTTGACCGCTACCGTTTTTAAAGACGGAAAGATTTGGAAACAGGAATATTCCAGAGGAAAAGCGCAGTACCCCGTAAAGAGCATAGGGGAAACGAGCGAAAGAGGTACAGAGGTGACTTTTATGCCCGATACCGATATTTTTAAGCAGACTATTGAATATAGCTATGAAACGCTTGCCAATAGAATGCGGGAGCTTTCATATTTGAATAAAGGCGTTACCATATCGATTATGGACAAGCGCCAAAAAGACAAAGACAGTGAAACGGGCTACCTTGGCGAGGTCTTCTATTCTGATGAAGGGTTAAAAGAATTTGTCAGGTTTTTAGATAGTAGCCGCGAAGCGCTTATTAGTAATGTTATTTCTATGGAGGGGGAGAAGAATGGTATTCCGGTGGAAGTGGCCATGATCTATAATACCTCCTATACCGAGAATTTACATTCGTATGTAAACAATATTAATACGCACGAAGGGGGTACGCACCTTTCGGGTTTCCGTAGAGGGCTTACCGGAACTTTAAAAAAATATGCCGATAGTTCTGGGATGCTCGATAAATTGAAATTCGAGGTACAGGGTGATGATTTTCGTGAAGGCTTAACGGCTATTATTTCGGTAAAAGTTGCAGAGCCCCAATTTGAAGGGCAGACAAAAACAAAATTGGGTAACAGAGAAGTTACCTCGGCTGTGAGTCAGTCGGTTTCTGAAATGTTGACCAATTATTTGGAAGAGAATCCAGATGACGCTAAAGTTATTGTGCAAAAAGTAATTTTAGCGGCACAGGCAAGACATGCGGCTACCAAGGCGCGCGAAATGGTACAGCGTAAAACTGTAATGAGCATTGGCGGATTACCGGGGAAATTATCGGATTGTTCTGATCAAGACCCAGTAAATTGCGAAGTATTCCTAGTAGAGGGTGATTCGGCAGGTGGTACGGCAAAGCAAGGTAGGGATAGGAACTTTCAAGCGATACTTCCGTTAAGGGGTAAAATTTTGAATGTTGAAAAAGCGATGCCACATCGGGTATTCGAAAATGAAGAGATAAAGAACATCTACACGGCACTAGGAGTTACTATAGGTACCGAAGATGATAGCAAAGCATTGAACCTTGAGAAACTGCGCTATCATAAAGTGGTAATTATGTGTGATGCCGATGTTGATGGAAGCCATATTGAAACCTTGATTTTGACATTCTTTTATCGCTATATGCGCGAATTAATCGAGAGTGGGCATGTGTATATCGCAACACCACCGCTGTACTTGGTCAAGAAAGGAAGCAAAAAGCAGTATGCTTGGGATGATGCTGAACGCGATGCCATTGCCGATACCTACAGTGGTGGCGTAAGTATTCAGCGTTACAAAGGTCTTGGGGAAATGAACGCGGAACAATTATGGGATACCACAATGAATCCGAATTTTAGAACTTTAAGGCAAATAACGATTGATAATGCGACCGAAGCAGATCGTATATTCTCAATGCTCATGGGTGATGAGGTTCCGCCACGTAGAGAATTTATCGAAAAGAATGCTGTTTATGCGAATATTGATGTCTAATTATATAGCGCTAATAGAGCCATAAAACAAAAGCCGCGACCTAAGGGTCGCGGCTTTTTTACGTTTAATTTTTTGTTTTTAATAGCGGTATGCAACGATATCTCCGCTCATGTTTTGAAGTACTTCACCATTCTCGGTACGTTCCAAAGTAATAGTTTGGTCGGCAATATCAGTTCCGGGATATGAAATAGTATATCTATTATCTACTTCTTCCCATCTAAAGTCCGTTTTAACGGCCTCCTTTTGGTTTAGTTGCTTATTATATCGTCCTAAGTACGCATCATTGAATGTCCATACTTTTAAACTGGTTTCTTTTTCTGTTTCACTAATTTCATTACGGTCGGCTTTTTGCCAAACACCGATAATAGGGTCGTTGTTTTCTGGAATTTTAGTACAGTTACTTACTAGTATAATGCTGAGGATTGCGAGGAGGGAAAAAAGCTTTTTCATAACGTAGGTATTTGGTTATTAACCATTTGGGGTTTTAACTAAAACGGATACATTCTTTCTTTAATTGCTGGCTTTCGATGTACGACCTCTTTTTTCGGAGAACTTCGCTAAACTGCCAATTTTGTTCTGAAGACGATGCACTTCATCGATGAAAATGCAAAATTCAAGTTTTTTTTTATCGACGAATGGTCACCACCATTTGTTAAAGTTTGTGTATTTTTATCCACTGAAAACTAAATCCATTAATAAAAATAATAGCGTATGAAAGTTACCGTAGTAGGAGCAGGGGCAGTAGGAGCAAGTTGTGCAGAGTATATTGCTATAAAGAATTTTGCGTCTGAAGTTGTGCTGTTGGATATTAAAGAAGGATATGCTGAAGGCAAAGCTATGGATTTGATGCAGTGTGCTTCCTTGAATGGTTTTGATACCAAAATTACAGGTGTCACCAATGACTATTCGAAAACAGCTGGTAGCGATATCGCGGTAATAACGTCAGGTATCCCCAGAAAACCGGGAATGACACGCGAAGAATTAATAGGAATCAATGCAGGAATCGTAAAAATGGTTTCTTCCAGTTTAGTTGAGCATTCTCCCAATGTAATTTTGATAGTGGTGAGCAACCCGATGGATACCATGACCTATTTAGTGCACAAGACCACTAATCTTCCAAAGAATAGAATTATAGGAATGGGTGGCGCTTTAGACAGTGCTCGTTTTAAATACCGTTTGGCAGAAGCTCTAGAAGCTCCGATTTCAGATGTTGACGGTATGGTAATCGGTGGTCATAGTGATAAAGGTATGGTGCCGTTAACTTCGCATGCCACCAGGAACAGCATTAGAGTTTCAGAATTTTTGTCAGAAGATAGGTTAAGCCAAGTTGCCGAAGATACTAAAGTAGGCGGTGCTACTTTAACAGGTTTATTGGGAACTAGTGCTTGGTATGCGCCTGGAGCAGCAGTTTCGGGGCTGGTACAAGCTATTGCCTGTGATCAACAGAAAATTTTCCCATGCTCTACCTATTTAGAAGGTGAGTATGGCCTAAGCGGATTATGTATTGGAGTACCGGTAATCTTAGGTAGAAACGGAATAGAAAAAATTGTAGACGTGCCTTTGAGCGATGCTGAAAAAGCAAAAATGCAAGAAAGCGCAGAAGGAGTTCAAAAAACAAATGGACTTTTAGAGTTATAGTAGAGAATTTTTGTCAGAATAATGCGCCTTTGTAATCAAAAAATAGAGGCGCTTTCTTTTGAACAACAAGTATCTTCTTAAATTTATATCGTTTAAAACGTATTGTGTAGTACATCTTTCTTTTATCTTTACACCCATGAATAGAAAATGGTACATAGGTACTTTACTACTTATACTAGCATTTATAGGGCTAAATCAAGAGCAAAATAAAATTGCCAATCAGCAAATTTTGCTTCAATTTACTGATGCAGAAACAACTTCTGTTTCTGGTCATGATGATGTTTTAGTAACGGTTACTAAAAAGTTAGAAGCTTTAGGTGTTGCTGATATTCAGGTAATCAAAAATGAGGATAGGCAAATAAGTATTCGCTATTACAGCGATATCGATGCACTTCAAATAGGGAATTTTCTTTCGCAAGATAACCGACCATCATTGGCCCATACTAAAGTCGATGACCTGCCAGAAGATTACCCCGAAGATAAACTTCCTAAAAGTTGTAGTCTCGTAGTTTCGGATATTCAACAGCAAGCTAATGATGCATTCAACCTAAACGGAAAATTTTCCCCTGAATTAAATCAAGATTACAAATGTAATTCTGAACTTGTTTTCCTTCAGTTTAACAATGCTATCGTATTTAATCAAGATACCAACACGCGCGAAGCCTACAAAACAAATAGGCAAGTTATACTTAAAGTAAGCAATATTTCTTACGCCATCCCTGAAGTAAGAGCAGGACCTCGTATATAAGGGGAAATGTAAAATACGGAATGAAGTACACCGCGTAAACAAAACAAAACTCTCCCAAGATTATCTATCTAAAGTCTATTGCTTATGCAAACAGAAACCTTTCAGGTGGCTTTATTCATTAGAATTTCACAACAATTAATATCTAATTAAAACTTGACACTATTTTTTAGCCAAATGGCCGCGAAATATTGTTTACAACAAACAACAAAAAATGCAAAATAAAGGACTTATAAAGCTTTTTGCCATCTTATTCGGTTTGGTAAGCATCTATCAATTATCCTATACCTTCATTACCAACAAAATTGAGAACGATGCCGAAGGATTCGCTACAGTGCAAATAGCTGCAGACGATGAAGACTATCTTACAAAGCGAGAAGAGGTTGCCGCAAAATACTTGGATTCAATCGGTGCAAATCCTGTTTTCGGATATACCGATTACAATGAAGCAAAGAAAAAAGAACTGAATAAGGGGCTTGACCTTAAAGGGGGTATCAACGTTACCCTACAGATTTCGGTAAAGGACATTTTGATGGGGCTTGCCAACAAAAGTAAAGACCCTACCTTCAATAGAGCTCTGGCCGATGCTGATGAAGCCTCTAAGTCGAGTGATGATACGTATGTGGATTTATTTTTCGATGCATGGGACAACATTAAAGGTGATGCCAAATTAGCTTCCCCTAACATCTTTTACACTAGAGCGTTAGAAGGCACTATTACTGCCGAGATGACCGATGATCAGGTAAAATCGGCCATTAAGACTAAAATAGATGAATCTATTGAATCAGCTTTTGAAGTACTTCGCGAGCGTATTGATGGTTTCGGTGTTACTCAACCGAACATACAGCGAGAAGGAACGTCTGGTCGTATTTTGGTTGAATTACCGGGAGCACGAGATGTAAAAAGAGCACAAGCCCTTTTATCAACTACTGCCGAATTACAATTTTGGGAGACCTATGAGCCAAATAACGCTGCAATTCAAGGTTTTTTCTTTCAAGCCAATGAGCAGTTAAAATCTTTGGTCGAATCAAAAGAAGATGATATTGAAGCAAAACCTGAGTCAGAAATCGATTCGCTATTATCAGATGTAGCTCAAGATTCATTGGATATTGCCAATCAGAACAATCCACTTTTTGAGAAGTTTCAAATTGTTGCAGGTAACAATGCAGTTGGTGTATCTGCGATAAAAGATACTGCTGAGGTAGGTGCGTATTTGAGAATGCGTCAAATAAGAAAATTGTTACCCACCGAGTTACAGTTCACAAAGTTTTTATGGGAACGCCCAAGTGAAGGGTCAGAGGTGGCTCGCTTGTATGCCCTGCAGTCCAATAGAGAGGGTATTCCTAGAATTAGCGGTGATGTGGTAACCGATGCGCGATCTCAGTTTTCCACCGGAAATAGAGCAGCCGTTGGTATGAACATGAATACTAAAGGAGCAAAACTTTGGGAGAAATTGACAGGTGACGCTTTCAATAACAGAACAGGTATTGCCATTGTATTGGACAATAAAGTATATACTGCCCCCGGTGTTTCTACCGGACCTATTTCAGGGGGTAATTCTGAAATTACTGGTGATTTTACACTCAACGAAACCAAAGATATCGCAAATGTATTGCGAGCAGGTAAATTACCTGCCAGAGCAGAAATCATTCAATCTGAGATTGTGGGTCCGTCTTTGGGCAAAGAAGCTATCAGCAGTGGTTTTATGTCGTTCTTGATTGCAATGGCCTTCGTTTTGGTTTGGATGGTCTTTTACTACGGTAAAGCGGGTATCGCAGCCGATATTGCTTTGCTATTGAATATTGTATTGATATTCGGAGTGTTAACGAGCTTAGGTGCCGTATTGACCTTACCCGGTATTGCTGGTATCGTATTAACGATCGGTATGTCGGTAGATGCCAACGTACTCATATTCGAACGTATAAAGGAAGAACTGGCAAAAGGCAAGGGCAAGGGTCAAGCTATTGCCGATGGTTTTAGTAATGCTTTGTCTTCTATTTTAGATGCGAATATTACAACAGGACTTACTGCCGTTATTCTATTCATATTCGGATCAGGGCCCATTAAAGGTTTCGCGACTACCTTATTGATAGGTATTGTTACTTCACTATTTACTGCAATTTTCATCACTAGATTGTTGGTAGATTGGTATACGAGCAAGCCAGGAAGAAGTTTGGATTTCTCTACTGCATTGACCAAGAACTTGTTCAAAAACATGAACATAAATTTTCTTGGGAAACGAAAAATCGCTTACGTATTGTCATTGATACTAGTAGGTGTTGGTATCTTTTCGCTAGTAACTAATGGTTTACAAGAAGGCGTTGATTTTATAGGTGGGCGAACATATCAAGTGCGTTTTGAAAAACCTGTAAATACCTCGGAAATCTCAGCTTCTTTGAATGAAGAATTTGGTATGGCTACGGGAGTAAAAACCTTTGGAGATGCCAATCAGATAAAAATTACAACTGCGTATAAAGTAGATGTAGAAGGAATCGAAGTAGATGATGAGATTCAAGGTAAACTATTTACTGCTTTGCAGAAATTGTTGCCAGATGGTATGTCTCAGGACGAATTTATTACCGGTGGGGGTAGTGAAGATGCCCTAGGTATTTTACAGTCGGTAAAAGTGGGGCCTACTATTGCAGATGATATTAAGAAGAATGCCTTCTTGGCGATTATCGGGTCACTTGCTGTAGTGTTTTTATACATTTTAATACGTTTCCGTAGATGGCAATTCTCTTTGGGTGCCGTTGTCGCGGTATTCCATGATGTGATGATCGTATTGGGAATATTTTCAATATTGGGAGTTCTTGGTTCTGCCGTTCCTTTCAATGTAGAAATCGATCAAGCTTTTATTGCTGCCATTCTAACGGTAATCGGTTACTCTTTGAACGATACCGTGGTAGTGTTTGACCGTATTCGTGAAATCATTCAGGAGAAAGGCTGGAAAGCAGGTGAAAATATCAACCTTGCATTGAACAGCACCTTAAGTCGTACCTTGAATACCTCTTTAACTACTTTGGTGGTGTTATTGGCAATCTTCATTTTCGGTGGGGAATCGTTGCGTGGTTTTATGTTCGCAATGATCATTGGTGTTATTGTAGGTACGTATTCGTCCTTATTTATTGCAACACCGATTATGTACGATACCTTAAAGAAGAATGTAACTTCTCCGGTTAAGGAAAAAGTAAAAGAAGAAGAAGAGGTTAAGGCCTAATCTTCAAAAACGTGTTGAAAGAGCCACTTTACTTAGTAGAGTGGCTCTTCTTTTATGGTGCCAATCGAACCTTTTTCGGTAGGTGCTAACTCATAAATAAATTGAGGTGTTAATCCAGGTTCATTTCTATGCGAAACAAAGATAATAGTGGTGTCACTTTCCTTAGCGAATTTACTTACCAAGGCAACAAAGAGTGCGGCACTTGCATCGTCTAAACCAGCCGTAGGTTCATCTAGAATTAATAATGGCGGGTGTTTGATCATAGCACGTGCGCACATGACCAAACGTTTTTGCCCCACGCTGAGATTATTGAACAAACTATTTTTTTGATGCTGTAAGTTTAATAGTAAAAGCCATTTACCTGCGACACGTAGTTGCGCTTCCGAAGGTTTTGTATACAGCCCGATAGAATCATTAAGCCCGCTGATGAGCATATGTTCTATAGAGTGATAGCCAGTAAAGCTATCCGTTAAAGCGGGAGTAAAATACCCGATTTTTTGTTTGATATCCCAAACACTTTCGCCGCTGCCTTTTTGCTGTCCGAAAATATAAAGTTCTTGCCCATACCCTTTAGGGTTTTCTCCGGTAACCATAGAGAGGATAGTGGTCTTTCCGCTACCATTCGGCCCTCGAAGTTCCCAAAATTCCCCTTTTTTGATGACCCAGTCAATACCATTCAATATCGGTTTTTCTAGGTAGGAAACATTTATTTTTTTTAACTCGATTAGAACCTCCTTGTCGAATAAAATCGGTTGTAATGGGGTGGGAATATCCTCTTTAAAAAGAGTTGTTTTTTCTGGTAAGTCCGAAATATGTTTTAATGTAATTAACGTTCTTATTTCAAGTCGAGCATGGTTTTCTATAAAAGGTAGTAAATCGATTCTTCTGCTTAGTAATTGAATCAATATCGTTTGATTGGACATTTTTTTAAGCTGTGCGCGTAAAGTTGCCTGAGTGGCAACATCCAAATTGTCAAAAGTCCCATCTAGGATAATGTAATCTGGAGCACTCTCAATAATATGCGCTAACAATGCTTTTTTCTGTTCCCCGCTAGACATAGTCTTTAAAGTCAGGGAATTAGTGGTGTTTAGTTTAGAAACCCCGTGTCTAGTTTCCGTTTGTATATAAGCACGTATTGCTGATTTTGAAAACAATACGCCTTTGAGATTTGCTAAGCCTTTAAATTCTTTGGGTGGGTTTTCACCTAACAAGCTCGCTATAAAATGTTGTTTATCTGAATCGTTATCCGTAAAGATTGCCCAATGTTCAATCATAGCTTTACCCTAAATATATGAACGGGATTGCTGTCGTAAACCGTGGTTTTATCCAAATGCATTCCATTGTTTACCGCAACTTTTTGAGAAGGAATATTGGCAATATGAATAGTGGAAATCAAGGATTTAGCCAAGTTCTTTTCCTGCGCAAAGGCTTTGCATTTTTTTGCCGCTTCTGTAGCATACCCTTGTCTCCAATATTCAGGAAGAATTGAATACCCCACTTCAAGCTCTTTTATATCGTCAACGGTTTGTACCAGCAATCCGCACTGGCCTATGAATTCATGGGTTATTTTATGTATGAGCACATTCATTCCGCCAAGTTTGTTTTCATAGCGGTTGAATGCTTTGTCAAACCACTGTTGACAGGCCTCAGTGGGGTCTTCTGGTAGTCCTTCCCAGAATTGAGAGCTTCTTTTATCTTGATGAAAAGGTAGCCATATATCGAAATCTGTAGCTTGCAGCTTGCGAAATAGCAAGTGTTCACTTTCCTGCCCCGTTAACAACAGATTATCATTCATAATTACCATTTAAAATATAGTTTAAACAACGTTTCCAATAAGGTTCTTCTGCCCACGATTTAAAAAAACCAAAATGTTTTACATGTTTTTCCCCTAGACCTGCCTCATGGTGTACTCTTTTTATATCCGCACTGTTGTATTGCGTAGCCAACCAATCTACTGCCTCTTTCGGAGCAAAAGAATCTTTTGAAAAGCTTAACGCGAGTATCGGTATTTTAAACTTATCAAATACATAGCTATTCTCATCATAAAAGTGCATAAGGTAGTTTGGTTTTCTGCCCCAAGCAGCCCACTCGTAAACGACTTTCTTTGGTAGGTTTTCGAAAAGTCCGAGTTTTTTAGCAGGAAAATAACCAAAAATAGGTGTCGTGAGTGGTAGTATTACATACCAGAATAACCACATTTTTAATTTGTGCAAACCTTTGAAATAGTTCCAATACCCGGTTTGAGAGGCAACTAGAACCACTTTGTCAAGCATTTGATAATTTGAATTAAATCCCGCTAATTGCCCCCCAATACTATGGGCGACCAAAACTAATTTTAGCCCAGGATTTTGGTTCTTTGCGAACGCTACTATTGCAGCTTGGTCATTTTGGCCCCAACTAGATGCATCTGAATTAATAGTTTTTAAGGTTTTTTCGGAACTGTCAGACTTGCCTATGCCATGATAATCGAAAGTGTAGCCTACCATGCCCTTTGTTGCAAACCAATGGGCGAATTTGTAATAGTATTTTTGCAATACCCCTGTTGCAGAAGTAATTACCATAGTGCAGATGGCCGGCTCTTGAGGATAAAATTTGGTTACGGCCAAGGCATGGCCATTCGCAGTGGGTATGCTAAATTCTTCATTTAAAACTTTCAAAATATCAGTTTTTTGTAAAGACAATTTTATCGCCTACTTCCAAACGCCATTCCTGCGCTAGGCCCGCATTAATCTCTAAAACATATTGAATTGGTACCTGACTAGGTAAAGAACTTTCGTCTAGGGGCTGTGCATTTTCCTGAAAACTAGCAATGGTAAGGTCTTGTTTTATGAAAACTAAATCTAGTGGAAATTCTGTATTCTTCATGTAAAATGAATGCATTCTTTCATCGGGAAAGATGAAGAGCATGCCGTGATTTTTTTGCATCGATTTGCGATGCATTAAACCTGTTTGGGTTTCGTATTCCGTCTCTGCGATTTCGATATTGAACTTGGTAATTAGAGAGTCAGATTGTTGTTTGTAAATGGAAAGTTCCCCTTCTTTCTGAAAAGCTACTTCAACTACTTTTACTTTCTCGTTATTTTTAGAATTCTCTTTGCAGGACTGAAAAAGAATCACAGCCAATAGCGTAATTACAAGAGACTTAAAATTGTTGTGTGCAATTCCCATGAGTACCGATTAAGGGTTGTCTAAACTGTTCGTTTTGGGCGGAACATAAAGTAAAGCCCTATTAGAATGAACGGGATACTTAGCATTTGACCAATTGCCAAGGTGAACGATTCATCTAATTCGTTTTGTCGTTCTTTTAAAAATTCGATAATAAAGCGTATTCCCCATAACATAACCATGAATACCCCGAACAGAAATCCGGGTTGGTTTTTCTTATCGGTTTTCCAGTAAAGGAAATACAGCACAAAGAACATAACAATGTATAAAATACCTTCGTATAATTGAGATGGGTGTTTGTACGGAATGTTTGCTATATATTCTGCATATTCCGGTTTGCTCACCAAGGCATCGTAAGCGGCATTCACTGTTTTTTCTTTGGTAATCGACATGGCCTGACCTTTGCCAATACCTTCTCTGACAAATTTTGTTGCAAAAATGAAAGATTCTTCAACTTTGGTCCCGACGATTTCCGAATTGAAAAAGTTTCCTAAACGAACACAGAAAAGACCCAATGCTGTTGCTACAACCGCCCGGTCTAAAACCCAAAGTACTTTTAAGTTTTGTTTTCTAGAATAAAGATAGATACCGATTATCGCACCGATTGTGGCACCATGGCTCGCTAAACCTGTAAACCCCGTGAACTCGTAGCCATTTATAAAACCGAATAGCGCACTATCCGCGCTCTTTTGTATGGGCAATAGAATCTCTAACAAATTATTCTTGTAGTATGCCCAATCATAAAAGAATACATGGCCCAACCGAGCACCGAGCATTATAGAAAGCACACAGTGAATAAAAAGTGAATCTAGTTGCTCAACGGTTTTCTTTTCGCTTTTGTAAATGCGTTTCATTACGAACCAGCCAATTGCGAACGCAATTATCCATAATAGGTTGTAATATTTGATTTGAAGCGGACCTAGCGTGAAGAGTGTTTCGTTCGGATTCCAGATAATACCTAAAAAATGCATGTAGTTGTTTTTTGAAGCGACTAAGATAGTGAAATAGACGCAAGACTCCAGAAGTCTGAGGACTATTAGGTCTTAGATTTTACATGAAAAATAAGTATTTTATTGTCGGCGAAATAGCTGCCAACTGCAACTGCCAACTAAATACTATTTTGAACTTGAACTTGACGCTTGAACCTGTCTAAGGAACCGGATCATAGCCTTTTCCTCCCCAAGGATTACAGCTGAAGATCCTTTTTAAAGATAACCATCCGCCTTTAAAGAGGCCATATTTTTTGAGTGCTTCTAGCGTGTAATGTGAGCAGGTAGGTGAGTAACGACATGTTGCGGGGGTATAGGGCGAAATTGCAGTTTGGTAAAACCTGATGAGTATAACAAAAGGAGCTATCAAGATTTTTTTCACAAGTGATAGTTTTAACTTCATTCCCCCTAACCTGCCTGTAGAAAAGGGCGAAAATCTTTCTAAAATAGGTTTAATTTGTTTCAAAAGATTCTCCAACGACTGTGCATAGAAGTTTCGTTTTACACCTCACTTTAAGAGGGGTCTTTACGAAACACTAAAAGTTGTACCGTCTTTACCATCTTTCAATTGAATTCCCAAAGCTGCTAATTGGTCACGAATCGTATCTGATGTTGCAAAATCTTTATTCTCCCGCGCTTCTCTGCGCAACTGAATCAATAATTCAACAACCCCGGAAAGTTTACCAAAATCATTTTTGGTTTCACTTTCGTTTTCAAGGCCCAAGACTTCAAAAATCAAGTCGTGCATTGTAGTGCTCAAGTCAGACTTGTCAGCATCTGAAATTTGTTCGTTCCCCTCTTTTATCAGATTGATGTGTTTGACCGCTTCGAACATATTTGCAATCAAAATAGGAGTATTGAAATCATCGTTCATGGCGCTGTAGCACTTTTGTTTCCATGTAGCGATATCAAAATCAGTTGTATTGTTCGTTTCAAGTTTTTCGAGTGCATCTAGGGCATCCATTAATCTTCGGTATCCTTTTTCTGAAGCTAATAAGGCATCATTGCTCAAATCTAGAATACTAGTATAATGGGCTTGCATCATAAAAAAACGGACGACGGAAGGCGAAAATTCTTTGCTCAAGATATCATTTTCCCCAGAAAAAATCTCTCCTGGAAGTATATTGTTCCCAGTAGATTTTGCCATTTTTTTTCCGTTCATGGTGAGCATATTGGCATGCATCCAATAGCGAACGGGTGATTGGCCGTAGCTTGCTTCCGCCTGTGCGATTTCACATTCGTGATGTGGAAATTTCAAGTCCATACCACCACCATGAATGTCAAAGGTTTCACCTAGGTATTTGGTGCTCATTGCAGTACATTCCAAATGCCAGCCAGGAAATCCATCTCCCCAAGGGGAAGGCCAACGCATAATGTGCTGCGGTTCTGCTTTTTTCCAAAGTGCGAAATCTTGGGGACTCTTTTTATCGTCCTGTGCTGCCAATTCTCTGGTATTGGCAATCATATCTTCTAACTTTCTACCACTTAACTTGCCATATTCATGAGTTTCGTTAAACTTGCTCACATCAAAATAAACAGAACCATTGACCTCATAGGCAAGTCCTTTTTCAAGAATATCCTTTATGATTTCGATTTGTTCTATAATATGACCTGTTGCGGTAGGTTCAATGCTCGGGGGCAGAAAATTAAATTGCGATAGTATATTATGAAAGTCAACGGTGTAACGTTGTACGACCTCCATTGGTTCCAACTTTTCCAAACGTGCTTTCTTAGCAATTTTATCTTCCCCGTCTTCCGCATCATCGACCAAATGCCCTGCATCGGTAATGTTGCGAACATAACGGACTTTATACCCTAGATGTTTCAAGTACCTAAAAATCATATCAAAAGACATAAAGGTTCGGCAATTACCTAAATGTACATTGCTATATACCGTGGGGCCACAAACGTACATGCCGACGTAACCTTCGCTCAAAGGTTTGAAAACTTCTTTTTTACCGGAAAGTGAATTCTGGATTTTTAGTATTTGACTATCGTATAAAGGCATTCGGGATAAGATGGATTAAAAGTTGGTTTCCATATTAATGTACTCAAGAAACTCTTGACGAACGGAATCTTCTTTGAATTTTCCGCCGTATTCTGCTGTAATGGTACTGCTCTCAATATCGCGAATACCTCGAGAATTCACGCAGAGGTGCTTTGCATCGATAACGCAGGCAACATCTTTAGTAGCTAAAACTTTCTGTAATTCACGTACAATTTGAATATTCAAGCGTTCCTGAACTTGTGGTCGTTTGGCAAAATAGTCTACAATACGGTTCATTTTTGAAAGTCCGACTACGGTACCGTTTGAGATATAGGCAACATGCGCTTTCCCGACTATGGGTAGCAAATGATGCTCGCAAGTAGAGTAGAGGGTAATGTTCTTCTCGACCAGCATTTCACCATACTTGTATTTATTGTCAAAAGTAGAAGCCTTTGGTTTACGCTCTGGGTGAAGACCGCCAAAAATCTCTTTAACGAACATTTTTGCCACACGGTTCGGAGTGCCTTTTAAACTGTCATCATCAAGATCAAGACCTAGCGTAAGCATAACTTCTCTAATATTCTCGCGAATACGGTCTATTTTTTCGTCATCGGATAGCACGAACGCATCTTTTCGCAGGGGAGTGTCCTCTGCCGACGATACGTGATCGTTTCCTAGTTCCTCGAACTGCTCTTCCAAAGTACTTTTATCCTTCATCTTATTAGGGTCATTCAAACAACAAAGATATACATAATATGGCACTTTATGCCCCATTTGACCACTTACACAACATAAATTGGTGTATGGTTAAAAGGCTTTTTATTTTTAGAATTATGTAGTAAAACCAATGAAAAACAGTTTAAAAATTTTTTTTAGTTTATGCTTTCTCCTAGGGTCGTTCTTTGCTTTTGCACAGGTCGCTCCTGATTGTGTCGATGCTATACCGATTTGTAATAATACACCGGTAAACGGTGGTACAAATGGGATTGGGGTAGATGATTTTAACGGGGAAGGTGCCAGTGGATGCTTGCGCAGAGCTTTATCAGGTTCTGTAGAGTCTAATTCTGCTTGGTATCGTTTTAAGACAGGAGCTTCAGGTCAATTGGGGTTTAATATAGGTTTCGATATCTCTGAAGATTGGGATTTTGCCCTGTATAAATCGAACGACTGCGATAATTTAGGCGAACCCGTACGCTGTAATTTTTTCGATAATACCCAAGACCCGAAAACTTTTGCCGGCGTAGGACAAGACCCAACCGGCAGCCCCGATAATTTTCAATATGAAGACTGGTTACAAGTTACACCGGGCGAAGAGTATTATTTATTGATTAATAATTTTAGTAATACTAATTCGGGATTTTCAATTCAGTTTTCAGGAAATATTTTTGTTACGCACCCGAATATTGCATTGGATTGTTCGATTATAGAAGAGTTGCTAGGTCCTCCTGTCTCAGCCTGTGAGGGTGAACAGGTTACGCTTAATGCTGAAACCGCTGATGCAACTGACTATACCTGGTTCAGGGATGCCGGTAGTGGTTTTCAAGAAATTATGGGTGAAGTGGCGCCTACTTTGACAGTTATCGATTCCGGAAGATATCAAGTAGAGATTATCACTAATTTGAATAACGCTATTATTAGCGAAGTACAAGTTGCATTTTCCTCAGTACCAATTGCTAACCCAATTATAAATGATGCTTCTTGCTCAGGTTTGGATGTATACGACCTCTCTCAAAAAGATGCGGAAGCCCTAGGCACCCAGGATTCGAATATGTTCGTAGTCAGTTATTATTTGAGTTTGGGAGATGCGAACAACGGCACGAACGTACTTTCGAAACGATATGAAACACAACCTGGATCACAAACGATATTCGTGAGAATCTCTTCTATCAGCAATCCTGATTGTTTTGATGTTTCCGAGTGGTTCGAACTAATTAATCTTCAAACCCCTGTATTGGATTTTCCGTCGGAGGCGTTCCTTTGTGAAGATGGGGGCAGCACATTTATCGGAGCGCAGAATGCGATGCCCAATCATTCCTATTCTTGGGATTCTGGGCAAACGACCGCAGGTATTACAGTTAACGCCCCGGGCACATATACAGTAAGAGCAATAAATTCTCAGAATGGAATTAGCTGCGAAAATTCTAAGACTGTAACGGTTGTGGAATCAAAGGCGCCTCAAATCTTAGATATTATCGTAGAAGGACTCCAGACGAACAACACGGTTACTGTAGAAGCCAGCACCGATAGTGAATGGGAATACCAATTGAACGATGGAGACTATCAATCCGAGAATACCTTTTTTAATGTGGCACCGGGAATGAACACGATTACCGTGAACGATTCCAAAGGTTGTGGTCAGGTTTCTGAAGAAATTATAGTAATTGGTTTTCCGAAGTACTTCAGCCCTAATTTAGATGGTAGTAATGATGACTGGCATATTGTGGGTGTCAATACCTTGCAAAACGCTAAAATTTACATTTATGACCGTTACGGAAAGTTGCTTAAATATTTAGGCGAAAATGACACACAAGGCTGGGATGGAACTTCAAATGGGCAACAAATGCCAGCCTCCGATTATTGGTTTAAACTTACCTATGAAGATGTACATGGTGAAGTCAGAACTGCCAAATACGTCAATAATCATTTCTCCCTCAAACGCTAATTTTTTCTTTTTCCTGACTTAAAGATGCATTTTATCGATTAACTACACTTTGATTGGGATGAAATATACTAAAACGCCTATTAAACAAGTTATAGTTGAAACCCTCGGTACGTAAATTAGCCCCACTATCTATGCGAACCTTTTTAACTATCTGCTGCATTTTCTTTTGCTACTCATTAGTACAAGCACAAAATTCTGGTGATTGTAGAACTGTCATACCTGTATGTGCAGATAACCAGCCCATACCTTTTATTGTTGATGGTAGTGGAGATATCAATGATTTTGGTGATGAGGACAACAGGCCAAGTGGTTGTTTGGAAAAAGGTTCGAATAGTTCTCTTGCATTGGAAAATAACACTTCGTGGATTGCCTTCAGAGCAGGTACAGCAGGTCAGATAGGATTTGACATTGCGCCCGTTGCCAGTTCTGGAAGCAATATAACAGCAGAATGGGATTTTGCGCTTTACGGCCCGGATGCAGAATGTGCTAGCATCACAAACAGAACGGCAATACCTATTCGATGTAATTTTGAAGCTAACGATACGAATTATACCGGTATTGGGGTCAACCCAATAAATGGAGATGTAGGGGCATCATTCGTAAAACAGAGCAAAAACACCTATGACGAATGGATAGATGTGCAACCGGGAGAAATATATTATCTTTTAGTGAACAACTACAATACGAATTTCGAGGGTGATCCGGAAACTTTTGAACTAACTTTTACCGGCAGCTCGGTTGACGCCGATCAAAACTCCGCTTTAGATTGTACCCTACGAGATGAGTTTCTGGGCTTGGATATTGTGGGTTGTGAAGGTGATCCTGATATTACCTTAAGTGTTTTGCGCTCTCCTGCGGGGCCTGATGTTCAAAATGTTTCATGGTCGGTTGATTACGACGATGACGGTACCATAGATGATCCGAACCTGCTTAGCGGGCCCACGGCAACAGAGTATGTTGTTTCTAGCCCCAATACAGGTCGCTATTTTGTGAGTATCGAGACTAGTTTTGGAGTTGTAACCGATGATATCTCAATTATTTTTCATGGTGTACCAGTTGTGGAGCCACCAATTATTTTGGAGGATATACTCGATGATAATTCCAGAATGAACAATGTTGAGATCGTGGTAAACGGTACAAGCAGTTATGAATATTCTGTAAACGGTAGCGATTTTCAAGATGACCCTGTGTTTAATAATATTCCCGTAGGTACGAATACCTTTGTGGTCAATGATAAGAACGGATGTGGAACCACGGAACCGATTGAGTTTTTAGTCGCCGGATACCCTAAATTCTTTACCCCTAATAGCGATGGTACTAATGACGAGTGGTTGGTTTACGGAATTGAAACATTGACAAACCCGGTTGTTTCTATTTTCGACCGCTATGGTAAGTTACTATTTCAAATTTCGCCTAGTTCTAATGGATGGGATGGTACTTATAATGGTTCGCAGCTTCCGGCCTCCGATTATTGGTTTAAACTGGATTTTGAAAGAACCGAAGACAATGTGCTAGTGGCGCGTACGATTGAATCGCACTTCACTTTAAAACGGTAGGATTCTGCATAAAAAAACCGGAAGCAAACTTCCGGTCTAATTGAATTTTTCGAATGATTTTTCTTAGAAATTGAAGGTGTATCCCGCAGTCAAATAGGTATTGATTCTATCAATAGTGGCTGGGGTAGTAACTCCAGTATCAAATAAACTTAAAGCAGTTTCCTGTTGAGAGCGGTTAAAGGCAAGGTCTAATCTGCTTCCCCCGAAATCGATTCCGACACCAGCGGAAATACCATTTAAGTCACCAATTAAATCATTGTTTTCATAAGGACTTTGCTCATAGCGATAACCAGCTCGTAAGCTGACTCTGGCAATACGATATTCTCCACCAACACGAACAGTGGATACTCCAGCGAAAGAATCGGCTATTTGAGTATTAACGTTTGAAAACGCACCATCGCTACTCGGGCCTAATTTGGCCGTTGACATATCTTGATAACCGTAATCGACGCTCAGTAACCCAGTTTTACCAAATACGAGCGCTAAACTACCCGTTAGTTTTGCTGGTGTCTTTATGGTATAGCTGTCAAAGACATTTACGATATCAAAGTTGATGAAATTAATATCATCGTCAGCCAAATCGGAATTAATACGTTGCGAAAACGTGTCCTCTAAGCGATACCATGTTGGTGATTGATAGCTTCCACCGATGCGTACCATCTCGTTAATTTTATATATGGCTCCTGCACTGAAAGAAAATCCGGCTCCTTGCGTATTCAGAAAGTTATCGAATGTTACGAACTGCACTTCCGAATTGGCATCATATCTATCTTCACGAAATAAATCTATCTGATCGTATTGCACACCATGAAAGTTCAAAGACGCTCCGAGATGTAATTTTTGATTGTATCGCGCCGCTGCGTTTAAGGTATATTTACTATTATAGCCAAAGGTGTTTCGTGTAAATTCTTGATTTACATTGCTGTACTGTGCGTTTCTAATGTAATCTGTCTCACTCTCATCCATACTAACGGGGTCTATTACACCGCCGAAATATCCTAAAAACGCCTGTTGGTCAGCAAAGGGATTTTGCGAATTGGAATTTGAACCAATATCTAAATAGGCGTCTTCAATAAATTCACCATCCTGCAAAAGAATATTCCCTAAGGGCAAACCTTGGGCGAAATTCAAAAAGTAGTTGTCGATACCTTGATTACTTGTTCCTTGAATTTGGACTTGGTCGTTAAAATTAGAAACTATATCGTAATTAAAAGCAATGGAAAAGCGATCCCAACCAGAATTATCCTTGGTATTGTTAAAAACCATTACGCCACCAACTTGGTTAATATTAAAATCGGTATTGATATTTTCTGTGGTAGTACCAAAATAATTAGCCTCGTTACCGGTATTGTACATAGCACCCGTAATCGTGAACGATCCATGAGCGAAAACAGCCGACCCGGCAGGGTTGGTGTTCAACGCAGATAAATCGCCACCTACTGCTCCAAAAGCACCACCCATGGCTTGATATCTAGCGGTACCTTGCAGATTATCCTGACTGTATCGCAAGACATCATTACTATTTTGGGCACTTGTGATAGCGCATACGCATAGCGCTATAAAAATCGAAAATTGTTTCATTTTTTATAAAATTAAATGCTTAAAGTAAGTTAAAGGACTTAGTTTCTTCTCCCGCTGCTGCGACCTCCACTGCTTCGGCCAGAAGAAGATCTAGATGAACCTCCCGAGCTGCGAAAGCTTCCGCTGCTACGAGATGAACCGCTGCTTCTATAGCTTCCGCTGCTTCGAGAAGAACTTCTGCCTGAAGAAGAGCTTCTGTACCCACTACTTCGAGGTGAAGAGCTTCTGTACGATTGATTAGCTCTCGTACTCGAACTAGTTCTGCTACCGCTAGACCTTCTGTAAGTAGATGTTCTAGGTGTTGCCAAGCGTGTTCTCACTGAGCTAGAAGTACGTCCGCTTCGGTAGTTGCTACTACGTGGCATGGTGCTTCTGTAAGTTTGATTCGTTCGTGAAGAACTATTGGTTCTTGGAACGGCTCGTGTGCTTCTGCTGCTTCTGTACGTGCGATTTCTGTCCACGCCAACTGTTCGGCGCGATGTGATCGCATTTCTATTGCTTCTCGTACTTCTGTTGCTCCTCGCGTTTGAATTCCGTACTGAATTCGATGAATTTCGGTAGCGCGAAGTATTTCCTCGGCTCGTGTTTAAATTCGACCTTCCTCTTAGAGCCGCAGTTCTAGAGTTGTTGTTTGTGACGGGGTTGTTGTAGTACCCTCTTCTACCTCTATTATATGCATAGCTTCTGCCTGCATATCCGAAACCATTTCCGTAAAAACCACCGTGACCTGGACCCCAAAAGTTATTTCCGCCCCAGCCCCAATTGTTGAAGCCGACGCCCCAGCCCCAGTTGTTCCAGCCGCCGCCCCAGCCCCAGTTGTTCCAGCCGAAGCCTCCGCCCCAGTAGTTTCCACGACCCCATCTGTTCCAGCGACCTCCCCAACCCCAGTTGTTGAAGCCACCGCCCCAACCCCAGTTGTTGTATAACCACGGCGAATTGAAACCGAATCCGGTATCGATGATATTAATGTTGACGCTAGTTGGGTTTTCCCCCCATCCGGCTTGACCGGCATAATCATTATCACTTTGGTAGTAGTCAGTCAAATTAACTGCGGTAATGCTATCATTCTCTACCCCGCTAGAATACGAATCTACATCAGTGAATACCTCGTTATCCAATATCTGCTCGAATTGATTAGCTTGCTGTCCAAAATACTGCGTATAGGCATCATCTTGTTGCTGTTGCTGCTGATTCACTGCAGGTCTTACAGGTCTTTCAACTCCAACTTGTCTTTGTTGGTTAGCATATATACCGTCATTATCGTAGTAAGACGATTGCTGGTAAGAACCACAGGAAACCGCCACAGTGGCAATTAGGGCAAACATACCGAGTGTACGTAATTTTTTAAGGGGTAGGGAATGTATCATCGCTTCAATTTTATATTGTTGAACATACTAAAAATAACTAGTTTTACCAATTATTCACAAACTCAATAACACAAGATTTGTGCCAAACTCATAATAGCTTGCTAAAATTTAAATAATTACATTTTTTCAGTTTGTTTTCCTGTCTTCCGACAGGTAAGTTCAAAATTTTAAGTAAAATTATGGCACAACTTCGGTTTACGGTATTATCCTGAAATTTCGGGAGAACGATGAAGGGCGAAATAGTGTACATGTTTAATTATCGATTAAAATAAAAATAGGCTTTACTATGGCTAAGAATTTAACGAAGAGAAGTGAGGATTATTCTAAATGGTACAATGAACTCGTTGTAAAGGCCGATTTAGCGGAGAACTCGGGTGTAAGAGGCTGTATGGTCATCAAACCCTATGGTTATGCAATCTGGGAAAATATGCAAGCTGCGCTGGATAAGATGTTTAAGGAAACCGGTCATGAGAATGCCTATTTTCCGCTTTTTATTCCGAAATCGTATTTGAGTAAAGAGGCGAGCCATGTTGAAGGTTTTGCAAAAGAATGTGCGGTAGTTACACATTACCGATTGAAAAATGCAGAAGACGGGAGTGGAATTATCGTGGACCCAGATGCTAAACTTGAAGAAGAACTCATTGTAAGACCTACGTCGGAAACGATTATATGGGATACCTATCGCAGATGGATACAATCATATAGAGACTTACCGTTATTAATAAACCAATGGGCAAATGTGGTGCGATGGGAGATGCGTACGCGTTTATTTTTGCGTACCGCAGAGTTTCTTTGGCAAGAAGGCCATACGGCGCACGCCACAGAAAAAGAAGCGATTGCAGAAGCTGAACAGATGATGAACGTGTATGCCGAATTTTCGGAAGAGCACATGGCGGTACCTGTTATTAAAGGGACTAAAACCGAAAGCGAACGTTTTGCAGGTGCTCTGGAAACCTACTGTATTGAAGCATTAATGCAAGATGGTAAGGCTTTGCAGGCAGGAACTTCACACTTTTTGGGACAGAATTTCGCCAAGGCCTTCGATGTTAAATTTGCTACGAAAGAAGGAAACAAAGAACACGTATGGGCTACCTCTTGGGGAGTTTCTACTAGATTGATGGGGGCTTTGATCATGACGCATAGCGATGATAACGGTCTCGTGCTTCCGCCAAAGTTGGCGCCGATTCAAGTGGTTATCGTACCTATATATAAAGGGTTGGAACAGTTAGATGTGATTTCGGAAAAGATAAATCCACTAGTAAAAGAATTGCGGGAAAAAGGAATTTCGGTCAAATTCGATAATCGAGATACCCAAAAACCCGGTTTTAAGTTCAATGAATATGAATTAAAGGGGGTTCCGGTTCGTATTGCGATAGGGCAACGCGATTTGGCAAATGGCACCTATGAAGTAGCACGGCGCGATACCTTGGAAAAAGAAATCGTACCAGCCAAGGATATCATTTCAAAAATCGAATTTTTGATGGAGGATATTCAACGCAATGTGTATCAAAAAGCAGTCGATTATAGAACAGAACATATAACGGAAGTGCACTCTTACGAAGAATTCAAAAAAGTACTGAAAGAAAAAGGGGGATTTATTTCTGCGCATTGGGATGGTACCAACGAAACAGAAGAGCGTATTAAGAATGAAACCAAGGCGACTATTCGCTGTATTCCTATTGATGCTAAATTAGAACAAGGCAGTTGTATACTTAGTGGAAAACCGTCTGATAAAAGAGTACTTTTCGCAAAAGCATACTAAGGGACTTCGCTTTGTTTAAAAAATTGTTGCAAGCTGTTGCGGTAGTTAAAAATATTTGTATTTTTGCAGCCGCCTTTGTGACATTTTTTTGCAAAAAAGAATTTTATATTGGTGACATTCATAACAGATATTTGGTCCGTTCGTCTAGGGGTTAGGACGCCAGGTTTTCATCCTGGTAACAGGGGTTCGATTCCCCTACGGACTACTAAAGTACAAGGTTGGAGGTGTAAAGTTAGAAGTGTAAAGTTAAAACGTTTATTTCGAACTTCGTATTTCGTACCTCGAACTTAAAGAATGGTCCGTTCGTCTAGGGGTTAGGACGCCAGGTTTTCATCCTGGTAACAGGGGTTCGATTCCCCTACGGACTACAACAGTTCGAAGCTATATTAGCTAAAGAATTAAATAGTATAATAAAATAAGAAAATGGCAAATCACAAGTCAGCTTTAAAGAGAATCAGAAGAAACGAATCGGTTCGTTTGAGAAACCGTTACCAGCACAAAACCATGCGTAACGCATTGCGTAAATTACGTGGTGAAGAAAAGAAAAAAGATGCAGAGGCTTTATTGCCTAGCGTTGTAAGCATAATCGATCGTTTGGCAAAGCGAAACATTATTCATGATAACAAGGCCGCAAACCTTAAAAGTAAATTGGCCAAGCACGTAGCTGCGTTATAAATCGATTTACAAATTGATATTTAAAATGCCATTGCGTAATGCGATGGCATTTTTTTGTTTAAGCTTTACTTTTCATAGAAGGCATGCGCTTCATGACTAAGAATCCTATTATATAACAGACGTACATAATTACTATTAGTGATAAATGTGTGTATCGTAGTAGTCTAGCATT
>Ga0114957_1001260_pt1 | contig 28471 bp, 25 predicted proteins | sample BantaG_FD_87175 | JGI IMG/M metagenome (GOLD analysis project Ga0114957, IMG submission 87175) | Marine algal microbial communities from Bantry Bay, Ireland - BantryBay_4 metaG | ecosystem: Host-associated > Algae > Red algae > Unclassified | place: Bantry Bay, Ireland | collected 2014-11-21
AAGGAACTGTGGCTACAATTTCTCAAAAAAACTTTATGTCTAGATAATTTATTTATGTTTTTCCTATCTTTAACTACGAGAATTTGAATGTATAATAAACATATGAAATCACAGCTCTGTCTCACGTTGGTATTCTTGATATCAACTCTGACAAATGGTTATAGCCAATTCACAACCTATGTTGACCAAGTCCCTTTGGCCAAGCAATGTAAGGACAAAGATATTTCAAAAGCTTTAGATTGCACCGAGCAACTCATTTTTGATTTTTTCACCATAGATGTCGATACGCTTCAGTGTAGAAATGACACAATCAAATCTTATAGGGCTAATTTTAAAGTGAGCCAATCTGGAAAGACGAGTAATCTGACTGAATTTAAGTCTTGGGCAGGTGAAGATCCTTGCTTCGATTACTTCAATGAAAAGGCAGCAAGTCTTCTTAATAGCTATGATTGGTTGCCAGCCAAACTAGATGGTAAGGCTATCGATTTTAAAAAATACATTGGCTTCAGTTACCCAGTTGCTATCGATACTTCTAATTTCGAATTGGATGAATCTCGTGTCTATAAAATTGTAGAGCAGATGCCAAGATTTAGTGGTTGTGAGGAGATGATAGGCTCAGCATTGGACAAGGAGACCTGTGCTCAAACTAAGATGCTCATGCATATCTACAAGTCTTTAGTTTATCCCCCTCTAGCCAGAGAAAATAATATCCAAGGAATGGTTGTTGTCCAATTTATAGTGAACACTTCTGGATTCTTGCAAGACTTTGACGTTGTCAGGTCTATAGGCGGTGGATGCGATGAAGCTGCAGTCAATGCTTTGAAATCAATGAATGATTTGCCGTTTGCTCCGTTCGTACCAGGTGTTCAAAGAGATAAGGCTGTTAAAGTCTTATATACCATGCCTATTCGATTCAAGCTAGAAGCCAACTCAATTTTACCTAATAGGAAAAAAAAGAATAAAAAGAATAAGAAAGATAATAATTGATCTTACCTAATTAATAACCTAGCTGACCTCTTCTACCAAGTTCGACAGCTTTGAGGTTTTCTATTTTTACTCCGAGGAACGCAAACTTGATTAAGGGTATGATGGCTAAATGGACAGTAAGAAAATTAAATATTCTCATCTGTTTCGTGTTTACAATAAAAAACTACCCCTTCCAATCCTTATTAGTAACTCCCCTCATCCCCAGTTCGACCGCTCTGAGGTTTTCTAATTTACCATCGAGTATCTCAAATTTTAACATTGTCCTAATGGAATGAAATCCAATATGTCCACATGCTCCTGGATTCATGTGCAGTGTACCAAGGCTCTTGTCTCTGATCACTTTGCAAATATGGGAGTGACCACAAACATAGATATCTGGCTTAAGTTCCGTCAGAATCTCACGAACTCTCTTTGTATACCTACCGGGATAGCCTCCAATGTGTGTCATGAATACCTTCAGTCCATCTCTCTCAAACTCTAAGTTGAGAGGTATCTCAGATCTAATATCCTTACCATCTATATTGCCGCAAATTGCCCTCAGAGGAACACCTAATTGTTTGACCTGATCAATGACACCAATGTCACCTAGGTCTCCTCCATGCCATACCTCAGCACAATCATTGAGGTGCTCTAGTACGTCATCTGGTATCAGTCCATGAGTATCAGAGATCAGACCTATCGTCATCTTACTTATCCAATTTCAAAGGTGGGTAGACATTGTTTTCTAATTTGATATCAGCCATTCTGAGTGTTGGATCAATCTGTACGGATGTAATTTTTCTAGACTTTGAAGGTAGAGTAAATTCGTATGTCGAATTAGTCCAATTCCAATCTGGCAATACTGTCATTGCAGAGTGTGCTTTCTCACCTCTCATCAAGTCAAGTGGAATAGTAAACCACTCAACTGAATCATCCTTATAAGTTACCATGACATCTATTGGCATTGGCATTTGTCCAACATTGGAAAGTGTGACCAAAGTCTCTTTTCGACTTTCCCCTTTAGTGACATCTGTCACTTCATAGTTGATAGTCTTAGTTGTATTGACAAAGTAATCGTTATACCAATCAAGCACGAAATCTGACTCCTTTTCTGCTACTCTTAAGAAGTCAGATGGTGTCGGATGTTTAAATTTCCAATCATTAAAATATCTTCTCAAAATTCTATCAAAGACATCCTCTCCTACTATATACTCGAGTTGCTTAAGATAGACTTGCCCCTTGACATATGATCCTACTCCATAGGCCGAATTGGTCATGTAGTGATCAGCATGAGTTGTCAATGGTTCTTCTAATCCAGACTGAGCAAACTCTGTGAACCTGATCGTTGAGTTAGCGATTGGATTGACTTGAGCTTCACCTTCTAATAGACCGATATCACGCAAGTGATTCATCACTTCTGAAGATGCAAAGCTTGTAAAGCCTTCGTCCATCCATGGATACTGAGCTTCATCTGTAGCAAGGATCATTTGATACCAGCTATGCATCCACTCATGGACAGAGACGCCTACTAAACTTTCGAACGGTCTTTCTCCTGTAATTAATGTTGCCATTGGATATTCCATCCCGCCATCACCACCTTGAATAATCGCATATCTAGGATAAGGATACTCTCCATATCTTTTATTCATAAACTGCAAAGCCGCATCCATACAAGTGTGGAGTTTCTCCCAGTTTTCACCATTTGTTTCACTTTTTTGATAGACGTAATCTACTTGTGTTCCATCATCTGTAAACTTACGTAAATGTGTGTAATCTGTATCTGCTGCCCAAGCGTAATCATGGACGTTTTTCGCTTTGAATTTCCATGTTTTATCAGCCTTGGTCTTAGAGTATCCGACCGACTCTCCAATGACAGTTTGACCCACTTCATCTGGATTAAGCAACATCCCTGTTCCTCCTATTATGTAATCACCTGGAAGGGTAATATTGACTATAAAGTCTCCCCAAATCCCATAAAATTCTCTTCCTACATATGGATTTGGGTGCCAACCATCGTGATCATACTCACTAAGCTTAGGATACCACTGTGTCATCGAATATTGGATACCTTCTTTGTTATCTCTTCCACTCCTTCTGATCTGTATTGGGATCTGACATTGATAGTCCATAACAAACTCTACAGTCTCGCCTGGATTAATTGCCTTTGGCAATTTGACATCTAAGATTGTGCCATCATGCTCATAGGTTGCAGGTAATCCATTTACCGTGAGTGAATTGACCTTTTGCCATCCATACTCCTCTGGTGTCAGCTTAGAGATACGATCACCTACACGCTTATCAGGATCACTGATATTGAGTGACTTGACGTCCATCATACTTCCGGGTTGGAAGGCATTGAAGTAGAGATGATAGTATGCCTTGTGCAATGTATCTGGTGAATTATTGGTGTATTGAATCGATTGTGTTCCTTTATACTGATTGAGTGGGACATCGAGTACGATATCCATTTTGTAATCTGCTGATTGCTGCCAATACTGACCTACGAGAATCTGTGTGCTAAATAATGTAAGAACTAAAAAAACGAGAGTGTAATTATTTTTCATCATCGAGTAATGTTGTGTAATCAATATTTAATGATTCCTTGAGTGAACCTTCACCATGTGTTTCTAGATTAAGTCGTTCTCCAGAGATGTCTCTAAAGAGGTAACCCCAGTCCTTCCATCTATACATCGTAGTACACACTAGTACGAATACTACTCCTATTAAGAGAAAGGCTATTGTCATCATTGTTGGATCAAGATTATTAGTTTTATAGAGACTTTCTGTCTGAATCGCAGCACCACTATATCCCATAAATACTGCTCCAAAAAAATTGGTAGCCCAGTGGACTCCAAGTGCTAGTTCCATTCCATCGTCTAGTATGGTGATCAAACCAAGTAATAAGCCAGCACCTATATAGTATGTCATCATGATTCCTGTACCGAACTGACTCACTTCAGGATTAGCTCCATGAATTGCCGCAAATGCAACTGATGTAATCATAATTGGCATGAAAGGATATTTGAGGATTGATCCTAGACCTTGCATTAAGTAACCTCTAAATATAACTTCTTCAAATGAAGTCTGAATAGGCAATATCAGGAGACTTAGGAGGATGAGAGGGATAAACTTCTTCATCTCAAAGCTGAATGTATAATTCTCAGGTGCTAAGTTGAAAAAATAATATTCACCAATCCCAGTTAAAATAAACCAAAATACAAATCCAAACCCTATTCTACCCCATCTCACTTTTTTACCAACAGTGATCAGTGTTTTGAATCCTCGCTTATGCAAATACTTAAACGAGAAGTAGAAAAACAGCATTGCGAAAACGAAAGTCAAAAGTAGCAACAGAAACCCAGTATTGGATCCGATTCCAAAAATTTCAAAGTTCGGGTTACCCATGAATTGATTAAGCTCTTCAGTACCGATACTTGAGTCATTGTCCATTACTCTGTAAAGCATCATCAACATTGGTACTTGCCCTAGGAAGTAACCAACAAAAGCAATCAACAAGACAGCGAGATACAATCCAATATGTCTTCTACCATGGAAGGATTGGTGTAAGTATTTTCTCATTCAGGTTTGGGTATCTAATGATAAATCGCTAAAGTAAGTATTATAATTAAAATGTGTTGACGACATTTCTCATCTATAGAATATAAAACAGAGCTAGAAACCTATAAATAGAGTAATTTCAACATAGTAATCAGTATTGTCTTCTAAATAACATCTTATCGCATTGTGGATACTCAGATGTTTTGTAACTTGCACACAGATATTAAATGATAATAATATGAAAGAGAAATTTTCAATAAAGAATAACTGGTTGTGGGTGGTATTATTAACTGTAGGAGCTATGCTGACTAGAGTACTTCCTCACCCGCCAAATGTAACACCAATGACAGCGATCTGCTTGTTTTCAGGTATGGCATTGGGTTTCAGATTCCTTTCTTTCTTACTCCCGTTTATTGTGTTATATGCATCAGACTTTTTGATAAACAATACAATTGGACGTGCTTTCATCACAGATACAAGTGAAGTCATCTGGTGGACAGATTTTATGAACTGGACCTATGGAAGTTACTTTTTAATCATCCTGGGAAGCGCATTCTTCTTAAAAAAGGCAACAACAAAATCTGTAATATTAACAGCATTTGGCTCGGGAGTAATCTTTTTCCTTTTGACTAACTTTAGTAGTTGGATTGGCTTTTCATTTTATCCAAAAACAATGAGTGGTCTTCTTCTATGCTTAGAAGCTGGCATTCCATTCTTCAGGATTTCAATCATTGGTGACATCGCATTTGCATTGATTCTATTTTGGTCATATCAAGCGATTACAAGACCAAGGCAAGTATTGAGTCCAGTTAAACAACACAAATAAAAACCTTCTTCATAAGCAAAAATAAGAATGAAAAAACTACAATTACACTGGCAGATATTAATAGGAATGGTAGCCGGTGTCCTTGTGGGATATTTTCTTTCACAAACTAATTGGGGCAGTCAATTCGTATTGGACTTTATCAAGCCCTTTGGTAAGATTTTCATTAATCTACTCAAACTGATTGCTATCCCTCTCATCATCGCATCATTGATCAAAGGGATCACTGACCTCAGAGACATCTCTAAGCTCTCGAGCATGGGACTCAAAACAATCAGTCTCTACATTGTCAGCACTGTCATAGCCATTATAATTGGTCTAACTGTAGTCAATGTAGTCAATCCAGGAAGCAAGATCTCTCAAGAAAATAGAGAAAATCTGATGGCTGACTTTGGTGGTAATGCTGCAAGCAAAATAGAAGCAGCTATGAATACCAAAGAAAGAGGTCCACTCGACGCATTAGTCGATATGGTTCCTTCCAATATCTTTGAAGCTGCATCTGGCAATGGCAATATGCTACAAGTCATTTTCTTTGTCATCTTCTTTGCAATTGGTCTTGTATTGATTGATCCAAAAAAAGCAGCTCCGGTAAAGGGATTTTTCGACGGACTGAATGAGGTGATTTTAAAAATGATTGACCTCATTATGTTGGCTGCACCTTACGGAGTCTTTGCCCTGCTTGCCGCATTGGTAGTAGAGAGCCCAGGAAGTGATGTCTTTGTTAGTTTACTCTGGTATGCATTCTGTGTTGTTATTGGATTAGGTCTGATGATTTTCTTAGTCTATCCACTTGCTGTAAAGCTCATTACTGGTAAATCTATTCCATTTTTTTTTAGTGGAATAGCTCCTGCTCAACTCCTTGCCTTCAGTACAAGTAGTAGTGCAGCTACGCTTCCAGTTACTATGGAACGAACTGAAGAACATCTCGGGGTTGATGAAGAAGTGACATCCTTTGTCCTTCCAATTGGTGCTACGATTAACATGGATGGAACAAGCCTTTACCAAGCAGTTGCTGCAGTCTTTATTGCAGGTGCCCTTGGTGTTGATCTAAGTCTTGGAGACCAACTTACCATCGTTATGACAGCAGCATTAGCATCTATTGGATCAGCAGCTGTGCCTGGTGCAGGAATGGTGATGCTAGTGATCGTCTTAGGAGCTATCGGTGTTCCAGAAGCAGGACTTGCTTTGATTTTTGCTGTGGACAGACCTCTTGATATGTGCCGTACAGCAGTCAATGTGACAGGAGACGCTGCCGTAGCAATGATTATTGCAAAATGGGAAGGTAAGCTAGGTGATCCAAAACCGAAGCAATGGGACGACAACTATACTCCTATAAAATAGGTTAAGATACTAACAACTAAATACCTGATGATGATAATTTCACAATTCCGCCTCATTGGCTTGATTTCAATTCTTAGCTTTTTATTTTTATTTGCTTGTAAGCAAAAAGAATCAACTCTTGGTAATAAATTAATGCCTCAACCTTTCGAGACTGTTGTCAAAGAAGATATGGAAGACTATCACCATAAAGCAGCAAGACAAGAATGGTTTGACTTGCTCCATACAGCAGCACCAGGTGATGATTGGAAAAAAATAGAACAACAAAATAGAATTGCCAATACAGCATACAGAGCTGACCTAAGAACACAGGTCCAAACAAGGGATGGAGAAGTATCTATTGCTGATGGCAAACACACTGGTAAGTGGCAAGAGCGAGGAAGTAATAATCAAGCCGGCAATATTACAATGACTGCATTTGACAGCTCAACTGATCAAATCTACTGTGTATCAGGTGGTGGTTCGATCTATCGAGGAAATCTGGATGGGTCTGATTGGACACCCATTAATGAAGATATTCAGTTTCATGATCGATTTTTAGTTTTAATTCCTGAAGGGAAAAGATTAGTCTCTGCTATCTTCAATCAGCCTCACTATTCTGATGATAATGGTCAGACTTGGATCACTTCAGAAGGGATAACTGGAGGCACTGATGCGACAATTACTAGAGTCGTTCACATCGAATCAACGGATGAAATCTTCCTGAATTATAAAGACAGCGCAAACGAACCATACCGTCTCTACTATTCTGATGATGCAGGAGTATCGTTTAGGAGTGTCTATAACTACAACACTACCAATAGAAACAACTTTTACATCACACATACACATGACACTGACTACCTTCATAGTATAGAACAACTCACGGGATCAATAACAAGAATTCACCAATGGCATCCAGAAGAAAAAGTGCTAAAAGTTCTTAATGATGATAGCAAGATTGGCTTTGGAGCAAGTGGTAGAGCTAACCTAGTCACTACGGTTAATCCAGTCTCTCAATCTATCATATTCAAATGTTACAATGAAATTAACAATGTCCACACATCAATTGATACTGGGAAGACTTGGATTCCTTCTGAGGAACCGATACCAGAAACACCCTGGGAAGTAACAATGTCAGTCAGTAAGCATGATCCCAACCACCTTCAAGCTGGTGGAGTTGAAAGTTTCAGATCATATGATGGTGGTAATACTTGGTTTTTAGTCAACAGTTGGGGATCATACTATGGAGATCCTGCAACTCGATTACATGCTGATATTATGTATTATGATGAGTATACGAGCAGTACTGGAGAAGACTTTGTACTCAATATGAATCACGGTGGTATTTATATCTCATATGATAATGGAATAACTTATAAAAATATTGGACAAGATGGTCTCAATGTCAGTCAATATTATAGTGTAAGAAGTCTGCCCTCAAATCCAACAGTCGTATTTGCAGGAGCACAAGATCAAGGATTCCAAAGAGGAACGATTGACTTTAATCAAGAAGGTCCTTCAGATCTAGAACAAGCTATTAGCGGTGATTACGGACATATCGTGTTTACCAATAATGGTTCATCTCTGTGGACTGTCTATCCATTTGGATGGATTTCATTCTACCGTAATCCGATTGATGGTGGTATCGATGCATCTTATACTATTGAGTCTAATAATGAAACAGTCTGGATACCGCCAATCGTTGCTGATCCAAATCCAAACAAAAACATTGTCTATGCAGCAGGTGGAAGTGCTGAAGGTGGAAGTGGCTCATACATCATCAAGCTAGAAGTCATGCCTGATAATAGTATAGAAGCGAATAATCTTCCTTACAATTTTGCAGATAGTGGTGGTACAATTGCAGCGATTGGTATTGATTATATTAACCCGGACAAGTGGTATGTCTCTACAACAAACAGAAAATATTATTACTCACTAGATAGAGGTCAGACATTCAATAAGGTAGCGATACCTGTACCAGGTAGTCAGTATCTCTATGGGGCACATATTTACTCATCTAAGTCTGACGACAAAGTAGTCTACATGGCTGGTAGTGGATATAGTAATCCTGGTGTAGTTAAGTCAATCGATGGAGGAATCACTTATAGTAATATGAGCTCAGGACTTCCATCCACTAATGTCTTTGATCTGGCTGTTACTGAAGATGACAGATATGCTTTCGCTGCGACGGAGGCTGGACCATATATGTATCTCGCAGATGAGAATAAATGGTATGAATTAGCCCAAACAGCTGCACCACAGCAAACTTATTGGAGTGTAGAGATAGTACCTTTTACCGATATCGTAAGATTTGGTACTTACGGAAGAGGTATTTGGGATTTTGAATTAACTTCTGGACCTTTAGTTTCAAGTACTAAAGAAGTAGAAATAGAGGCTGCCAACCATTCTCTTAATGTATACCCTAACCCTGCTAGTGATGTCATTACTATAAAGACGACCGATAACACGCTAATGAAATCGGTTTCTATATTTGACACACAAGGAAGACAAATGAGCAACCAGAATATTAACGATACTCAAGTTACAATTGGTGTCACTCAATATACTCCTGGCAACTACATTATCAAGGCAAGGGTTGGTGGCAAACTGCTAATTAAACAATTTATCAAACAATAATACAGAAAGAAATAATGGCAACAATCTTAGGAATAGGATCAAGAGTTAAGCACCCAGCATATGGGGATGGAGTCATCATAGGAGCAGAGGCAGTAGCTTATAAAGTCTGCTTTATCACTTATGGAATTAAGAATGTAGGTAAGGTATATGATAAGTGGGAAGTCATAGAAGCGATAGAGGCTGATCAAGCAGTGAGCTTTAGTGAGGCGGAACGATCACTCATCAAAATACTGAGAACATGGTCAGGATTTTCTGAAGAAGTACGACTCGCTGATAAGTGGGACGGTGGTACTCTGATCTTAAAGCCGGCTGATGATACCATGAAGGAGAAGGAAATTCCAATCGAAGTGTTTTTCCATAAAATAGTGATGGTGAGAGATCGGATCAGAGTGATGGAACAAAGGATCAACAGTTCAAAACTTACAGACCAGGAGAAAGTAAATCTACAACAATACATTACAAGAATATATGGAAGTCTTACGACATTTAATGTCCTATTCAAATACAAAGAAGAGAGCTTTAAAGGTGAATCAGGAAGTTAAATTCCTAGGTATTTGCCTCTGTATATTCATCTCGGGCTGTGTGAGTATTCCTACTGCTTACGAAGGTTTAGCACCAGGAGTATGGCGAGGTGTGCTCAAACTTGCTGACAAGGAAACTGATGTCAATCCCCTAGAAGAAATAAAAAACTATAGGGGCTATACTGAGCTCCCTTTTAATTTCACTGTTACTAATACTACAGACTCACTCTATATTGAATTTACCAATGGAGTTGAGAAAATCAAAGTCGATGCAATCACGGTAGGCCTTGACCGATCTACAGCAAAAGATACTGTAATCATTGAGTTTGAGGAATATGATACTTACTTTGAAGGGATCATTGATGAGAATATCATGGAAGGTTATTGGCATGTCAATTACAAACAAGGTTACTCGATACCATACATTGCCTACCATGGTCAAAGCTATAGATTCACGACAGCGAATAATGCGACTAAGGACTTTGATGGGACATGGGAAGTAACATTTGACTATGACAAACCCGACCAATCATATCAAGCAGTCGGTACGTTTGAACAGAATGGGTCAGATATCACTGGTACATTTCAGACCGAGACAGGTGATTACCGTTACCTCCAGGGAAATGTGATTAAGGACAAAATGAAACTCTCTGTTTTTGACGGAAGTCACGCCTTCTACTTTGAAGCCAAGCAAGTGTCAGATGGTGAGATGGTAGGAGTATTCAGAAGCGGCAGACACTATACTTCTAATTGGACAGCAAAGAAGAATGCTAACATAAAACTTGCGAGTCCTTTCGATCTTACTACAAGTGATAACCAATCAATTGATTGGAGTCAACTTAAATTTAAAGATGCAGATGGTAAGTTGGTCACAGTCGTACCTAGTGACTCAGATCAGGTTACCCTTCTCAATATTATGGGGACATGGTGCCCTAACTGTAAAGATGAGATGAATTACCTTAAAGAGGTCAGGATAAAATATCCTGATGTACAAATTACAACAGTGAGTTACGAACGCTATAAAGATGAATCTAAAAATCTAGCAGCAATTAAAAGATATAGACAAGCAATGGATATCCAATGGCCTATCTATCTTGGGGGATATGCGAGCAAGGCTGAGTCATCTGAAGACTTTCCATTTTTATCTAAAATTATTTCCTACCCTACTCTGCTCGTCTTAGACAAAGAGAATAAGATAAGATCTATACACACAGGATTTAATGGCCCCGCCACTCAGGAGTATCCAGAATTTAAGAAAGAAATGAATCATCTCATAGAGCAACTTATCAATGAATAAAAGAGTGATGATAACTGGTGCCACTTCTGGCATCGGAAAGGCAACTGCCCATCAATTTGCAGAACTTGGTTATCACTTAATACTTTGCGGTAGACGGTCAGATCGCCTTGCTACTCTCAAAAACAAATTAATTCAAGAGCATGGGATCAAAGTGTGCTGTCTCACTTTTGATCTGAGATCAGAAGAGAAAACACTCGCTGCATTGAGGAGTTTAAGTGAAGAATGGAGCCAAGTAGAAATCTTAGTTAATAATGCTGGATTAGCGATGGGTCTAGCTGAGTTTCACGAATCTGACATTAATCATTGGAATACAATGATAGATACTAATATCAAAGGTCTCTTAACTCTTACTCGGACAGTATCCCCTCAAATGGTAGCAAATAAGCGAGGTCATATCATTAATGTTTGTTCGACTGCAGGTCATGAAGTCTACCCAAAAGGACACGTCTATTGTGCAACTAAGCATGCAGTAGATGCAATCACAAAAGGGATAAGATTAGACCTTCATAAGTATAACATCAAAGTCAGTCAAGTCAGTCCTGGTCATGTAGAAGATACAGAATTTGCTGAAGTAAGATTTGAGGGGGATAAGGAGAAAGCTAAAATCTATGATGACTTCAATCCATTAAAGAGCAGCGATGTTGCTGAACTTATCGTATTTATAGCGACGAGACCTTCTAATGTCAATATTCAAGACATCCTAGTTATGGGGACTCAGCAGGCAAATAGTACTTACATTGATAGATCAGGTCGTATTCACGACTAATTATTAATAATCTATTCAAATGTTAACTATTAATTTATTACTTTTGGAATTACACGTAAAGGGTTACTACTCTTTGCTGAATTTATAAAACCTAATTAAAAATTATGAATTTGAATTTTACAAAATTAATGGCAGTTGTTTGCCTCACATTGGTGTCTATCGGACTCAGTGCACAAGGTATTAACAGACTGCAAATTACAGCACCAGAATCTATTGCAGGTTCTTATGATATCGTACCAGGAGCATTTGGTATGAATGAAATAGAGCCACTCTCTGGTGAACTACTGCTTATTGAAGATGATACTGACCCGACATCAGACGGATGTACTGCGGCTGTAAACGACTTAACTGGATTTATCGCATTTATTGATAGAGGAGGATGTCCTTTCGTTGACAAAGCGGCAAATGCTCAAGCTGCAGGTGCAATCGCTATGCTTGTTTGTAATAATGATCCTGCTGAAGACCCATTCGTAATGGGAGGTGATGCACCAGATATTACTATTCCAATTGCGATGGCATCTTTCGATGATTGTGCTACGATTAGAGCAGAATTTGGAAGTAGTGTATCAGCTACATTGGATTTTTTCCAGCCACCATGTGTGGTAGACTGTGGAACAGTTGATTTCCCAGCAGGTACTGTATGGGGTCAAAATGGTGAAGGATCTTTCGCTTGTGGTCTAGGTGACTGGACTTCACTTGGTGTAACTGATGAGACTTCTATCTGGAAATGGGATGCTGATACAACTCCTGTTGGACAATCCGGAGCACCAAGATCTTTGGACTCTCCATCTGCCTGTAATGGAGCTGCTCAGATGGATTTCTGTGATTACAACTTTAATCCAGGGCCTCCAAGTACGGCTACATTCTTTGCATCTGACCTACTCTCACCTCTTATCGATTTAACAGGTGTTGCAAGACCAGTAATTCACTTTTCACACTATCTTTGTACATTGTCTGAGGATCAACAAATTGCATTCATGACATACTCAAGAGACGGTGGTGCTACATGGTTAGATACAGTACCTATTCTCTCTAGCTCTTTCATTAATACAAATGAAACGAGTGAAACTTTTGAAACTGAAACGGTCAAAATGCCGTTCTGTGGAGATGAAATTGGAAACACTGATCAGTTCAGAATCAGATTTATCGCTAATGGTAATTTCTACTTTTGGACAATTGATGATGTCTATATCACTGATGAGACTATCGCTGACGCTGAAGCGTTCGTAGGATGGTTCGCTGGAGCACCTAACTTCAAGACACCTGCTTCTCAGGTAGATAAGTTAGCATTCATGGTAGATGCGAATAATAATGGTAACACTGATTTTACAGATGCTAGCTTTACTGCAACTGTTACTAAAGATGGAGCTGAGCTGCATTCAGTATCTCAAGAGTTAGGAGCACTTCCTAAGTGTACTAATGTTGAGAATGTTATTGCACCAGACCTATGGGATATGAGTTCTGAGCTTGGTCAATATGAAGTGACTTATGTTCTTGATGCTACAAGTGACTTTGATGATACGGTACCAGAAAACAATACAGTCAGTTCTACATTCATGGTTACTGAGTCTACTTTTAGTAAATTGAGAACTGAAGAAGAAGCTGAAGAGCAATATATGGCTGGTCTTGGACAGAATGCTACATATGTATCATATGCTAATGGTTATTATATTACAAACGGTGGCGGGATGCTGAGTCCTCTTAAGTTAACAACTGGTTTCGGTACTGATATTTATACTGACTACGGATTTACTACTCTTACTGGAGAAGTAAGAGAGTGGGTATTAGATACAAATGGAGATGGATTTGCAAATCTTGAAACTGAGACTACACTCTTAGCACAAGGACAGGTACTCTTAGATCCAGATAATCCAATTGATCTTAGAAATATTGAAATTGATTTACTTACAGGTTCAGGGTTTACTGGTGAGTTCGCTCCAACTGGTCAATACTTAGCAATTATCCACGTAGCTCCATTGACACCTCCTGCTGAAGATACATTTATGGCTCCTTTATGTTCTGGATTTGTTAACAATGGCGCTGGTAACAAGGATTACTACTTCGCTCCTGCTGACTTTGCATTCGAAGAATTAGGAGAGGGTCTTGGGAGACCTGGTTCATTATCTGACTTCGCTGGTGCAGCAGGCACGCCAACTGACCAAGGTGCTCGTAACTTAGATCCTGCTGATGGTAATGTACTATCATGGCACATAGCTATGGAGATTGGTGTAGTATCAAGCACAGTTGAGATCGATGAGACTATTGACATGTCTATCTTCCCTAACCCTGCAACTAACCAAGTCACAGTGGACTTAAACCTTACTGAGGTATCTAAGGCTGTCAATATTCAGATTGTTGATATCAGCGGTAAGATTGTTGCGAATAACAACTTCACTAATGTAAGAGATAGCGCTTTGAACATCAACACAACTGATCTTACTTCAGGAGTATACATGATCAATGTTTTCACTGACAGTGGTGTTAAATCAGAAAGAATTCTTATTCAGAAGTAATCAATCTTTTGATTCTCTGAAGTAAGTTCTCTATAGAATTACAGTGGTCATCTCTTCAATAGAGATGACCACTTTTTTTGTCCATACTTCAATTTTTCTCTACATATTTTTAAACCTCAAAAATTGAAGTGTCACTCTTGCGTCATAATCAGTGAGGTGCTGTTCGGCTTATTCTTTTATTGGATTTGAAATTCCTATTTTAGATTGGTTTGAAAGTCACCCTCTTCATTCAGTTATTATGAAAAAACTAATCTTCATACTTTATCTAGTAATCGGATTACTCTCAAGTCTCAGTGCACAGCAAATCAATAGACTTCAAATCACCTCTCCAGCATCTATTGCTGGTGCTTATGATATCGTTGCTGGAGGATTTGGAATGAATGAGATAGAGCCACTCACAGGTGAATTTCTTCTTATCGAAGATGATACTGATCCTACATCTGATGGATGTACACCAGCATTAAATGACTTAACAGGATTTATCGCATTTGTCGATAGAGGAGCTTGTCCTTTTGTTGATAAAGCGGCAAATGCTCAAGCTGCTGGAGCAATCGCTATGCTAGTTTGTAACAACATCGAAGATGAATCGCCATTCGTCATGGGAGGTGATGCACCTGAGATTACAATTCCTATTGCTATGGCATCTTTGGAAGATTGCGCTGTGATTAGAGCAGAATTTGACAATGGTGTATCGGCAATATTAGACTTCTACGAAGCACCTTGTGTAGTTGAATGTGGAGCAGTCAACTATCCAGACAATACAGTTTGGGGACAGAATGGTGAGGGGACATTTGCTTGTGGTCTAGGTGATTGGACAGTTGATGGACCTAACCTAGAGACAGCATGGAAGTGGGATAAGGATACATGGCCTTTCGGGCAATCTGGAGCTCCGAGAGCTGTTGATTCGGCTACTCAATGTAATGGTGCTGCTCAAATGGATTTTTGTGATTATAATTTTAATAGTATTGGAGGAGCAAGTACTGAACAATATTTCCAATCTGATTTAATTTCTCCAACAATAGATTTAACTGGAATAGAATATCCCGTATTAAACTTCACTCATTACCTTCTAACTTTGCGGGAAAATCAAACTATTGCTTATTTAAGCTATTCAATTGACAATGGTATAACCTGGAGTGATACCATTGATATCAATACACAAAATTTCTTAGGAACAATGGGTGGTTATAACTTTGAAACTGAAATATATTTAAAACCTTTTATTGGGTATAATTCAATGAATGTATCCCAGTTTAAATTTAAGTTTATTGCAAATGGTAATTTTTACTTTTGGACAATCGATGATGTCTACATTACCAATCAGCCAATGGCAGAATTTGAAGCCTCAACCCAATGGTTTGCTGGTGCACCTAACTTTAAGACACCTTCATCGCAGGTAGATAGGGTACATTTTATGGTAGATGCTCACAATATTGGTAATACAGACTTTGATGATGTGAGTTATACAGCGACTATTACTAAAGACGGTGAAGAACTCTTTTCAACAACTCAAGAATTAGGTTCACTACCAAAATTTAGCCAGATCGCAAATATTATCTCACCAAACCAATGGGACATGAGTTCAGAACTAGGCATTTACAAGCTGGCTTATACTGTAGATGGTATAGGAGTACACCAAGATACCAATACCGCTAACAATACAGTAGAATCACATTTTATGGTAACAGAGTCTACATTCAGTAAACTGAGAACAGAATAAGAAACTGGACAACAATTCATGAGTGGTCTTGGACAGAATGCTTCCTATGTTTCTTATGCAAATGGTTACTACATTCAAAATGGTACTGACTATGCACCTATTAGCTTATCTACTGGATTTGGCACTGACATCTATTCTGATTATGGACTGACTACTTTAACTGGAGAGGTTAGAGAGTGGGTTTTGGATAGCAATGGTGATGGGTTAGTTAACCTCGAAACAGAGACTAACCTGGTAGCTCGAGGTCAAGTCTTCCTAAATCCAAACAACCCAATTGACTTAAGAAATGTCGTAATAGACTTAAGTGATAATACAGGTCAATTCAATTCTTCTGGTCAATATCTTGCTATCATCCATGTAGCACCAAAATCTGCTCCAACTGAAGATACATTCATGGCTCCTTTAAGTTCTGGATATGTCAATGACACAAATGGCAACAAAGACTATTATTTTGCACCGGCTGATTATGCATTCTCTGCGTTAGGAGAATCTCTTGGTAGGCCTTCATCTTTATCTGACTTCAATGGACAATCAGGTAGTCAAGAAGATTATGAGAAAAGGAACTTAGACCCTGCAGATGGCGATACACACTCTTGGTTTATCGACATGGAAATTGGAGCCATTGAGACCAACATTTTGGAAGCCAACAAAACTCTCAACTTCTCTCTCTACCCTAACCCTGTAACTGACCAAATTACAATTGACTTAAACCTTGAAGAAATATCTAAGACCGTCAATATTCAAATCGTAGATATCAACGGAAAGATTGTTACAAACAACAACTTTACCAATATGAGTGATAGCAGATTGAACATCAATACAAGTGACCTAGCATCAGGAATCTATCTTGTCAATGTCTTTACTGAGAGTGGAGTGAAGTCTGAGAGGATTATGGTAGAGAAGTAGGCTAAGAAATTCTTTAGCTTGATGTCAAATTACTTAATCACAATATCTGTGATTGCCTCATACTCTAGATGTTTGTTGACCTTTTCTAAGAGGGCATCTTTGGAGTAGAGCATCTCTTGCTTGAGAGGTGCAGAGTTGATCGTAATGAAAAGCTTGTTGTTGCTAATCATGAGATGAGATGTATACTTAGCAACAGTGGAACCAGCAACATCAGCCCAAATAGACTTCAGGGCATAGTTCTGAAAGTTGTTTCTCAAGCCATCTCTTGACTTAATGTAATTGCCTATCTCTTCCTTGATTCCTTTAAAACTCATACTAACTTGTCAACGCTATCTTATGGTAAGAAAATTTCATTTTTTGCAAGATATCTGAAAGTCTTGACTCTGAAGTATCTGTAATGATGATTTGTGAGTCCATCTCAGTCTCTACAAATTGCAAAATACTCTCCACTCTCTCATCATCTAACTTATCAAAGATATCATCCAAGAGTACGATTGGATTCTTTTGTGTCTTACTTCTGAGTATCATGAAGATTGACATCTTGAGTGCAAACACGAATGACTTGATCTGACCTTGACTTCCTACGTACTTCAGATCCTTGCCACCAATCTTGAACTCTATGTCATCCTTATGCACACCAAAGTTACTCCGTCTAGTGATGCAATCTTTTTGCCTAGAGCTCTTAATCCCATCTGCCCAAGTTGTCTCATCTGTAATTTGAGTCTTGAATGTAAAGTTACACTGCTCTGCATCTGATACGATCTGTATATGGATTGATTGGAACAACTCCAATAATTGCCCGAGAATCTCTTTACGAGATTTATTAATAGAGAGAGCAGGTATTGACATTTGATCATCGAATACATCTAACATTTCCCCTTGTGGGTTGATGGTACCTTTGAGGTAGGCATTGCGTTGCTTGAGTAATCGATTGTATGCTAAGAGTGACGAAAGATAGTCGTTGTCAATCTGCGAAAGCAACTTATCCAACAGAGCTCTCCTAATAATGGCACTCTCTCTCACTAAGTGGATGTCAGATGGAGCAATACAAACTATAGGTATCTTCCCAACATGCTCGATAATACTCTTTCGCTTCTTTTTATTGACTTCAATGATTTTTGTCTTACCGCTCTGTAATTTGAGCACGACTTGACTTTCATCTTCTTCTAATTGAAAAAAACCTTCCAATCTACTAAATTCGCAAGTCTCTTTGATGAGGAAGGTTTCCTTTGAGACAAAATAGCTCCTACCAAATGCAAGGCAATAAATCGCATCGATAAGTGACGTCTTACCAGTTCCATTGTTACCAGTAATGATGTTAATCTTTGAGTCTAAATGGATGTTCATCTCACTAAAACATCGAAAGTTGGTCAACTTCAGTTGTGAAATGCTCTGTGATGTCATAGGTAGGTGAAAATTATAAGTCAAAAGTACAACTATTCTAAGGTGTTCATTGTATTTTTGTCAATTGTTAAATCAAGAAACGACATGGCTGAAACATTGGCAAAATCTAAAAGAAAAACTAAGGCAAAATCTAAATATCCTAAATCAACATACTTGAAATGGTATGAGATCATGCTCAGAATTAGGAAGTTTGAAGAGAAGACACTCTTTGCATATAGCAAGCAACTGATCAGAGGATTCTGCCACGTCTATATTGGACAAGAAGCAATCGGTGGTGCATTAGCAACAGCCATTACTTCTGAAGATAAGCTCGTCACAGCATACAGACAGCATGGTGTAGCGCTTTCAAGAGGTCTAGATAGTAAGTCTTGCATGGCTGAACTCTTCGGCAAGTCTACTGGATGTGTCAAAGGAAAAGGTGGATCAATGCACTTTTTCAGTAAAGAACACAACTACTTTGGTGGTAATGGTATCGTAGGAGCACAGATTCCAATCGGGACTGGGATAGCACTCGCTGAGCAATATAGAGGAACTCAGAATCTCTGTGTTACTATGTTTGGTGATGGAGCTGCACGTCAAGGAGCACTCTACGAGTCATTCAATATGGCAATGACATGGAAGTTACCTGTACTCTACATTTGTGAAAACAATGGATATGCAATGGGAACATCTGTAGAGAGAACAAGTAATGTGCATGACCTTTATAAGGTTGGATCTGCCTTTGAAATGCCGAGCTCACAAGTTGATGGGATGAGTCCAGAGGCTGTACATGAGGCAATATTAGCTGCTGCTAAACATATCCGTAGCGGTAAGGGTCCTTACTTCTTAGAAATAAAGACTTACAGATACAAGGGACACTCTGTGTCTGATCCAGCTAAATACCGTACTAAAGATGAGCTTAAAAGTTATATGGATAAAGATCCTGTAATCCTGATGGAAAAAACAATCATCGATGGTAAAATTGCATCAGAAAAAGATATTCAAAAAATCAAAGATTCTATAAAGGCTGAGATAGAAGAAGCATTCAAATTTGCGGATGAATCTCCATTCCCACTCGGATCAGAACTCTATGATCATAACTACAAGCAGAAGGATTATCCATTCATAATGGACTAATTCTACTTAGAAACATAAATATATTTAGAAGTAGTTTAAAAAAACATGTTGTTACTATATTTGCATTCCATAGATTTCCAATGCATCAGCTTTTTATCGTCCCATCTCGATAGCTATCGGGATGAAACTCAAAAAGAGATTCGCCTTTCAAATCAAGCAAATACAACTCCTTTTAACACACATTATTAAAATACTTCATTACTAAACTCTAGTATCTGTTTGGTTTATGCCAAACTTTACTATTTTTGCAAAAATTTTTGCAATACCTATGGCTATTAGAAACGATAACAACAACAGAAACAACGCTGAAGAATTAGAAGCGAAAGCAGAAGCGGCAAACAGAAAACCATCTGGTGAAGGCGGGACTCAAGAATTTTTTGAAAAGAACAAAATGCTCGTTCTTGGAGGAATCATAGGATTGGTCTTACTCGCTATTCTCCTCTCTGCATATAAGTATGCTTATAAAAAGCCAATGGAAAAAAGTGCATCCGAAGAACTCTGGCATGCTGAAAGACAATTCCTTCAAGATTCATTTGATCTTGCATTAGAGAACCCAGGTGGTGGATATGCTGGTCTGCTTGACATCATCAATGATTATGGTAGTACTAAGGCTGGTAATCTAGCTAAATATTATGCCGGTGTCTCTTATCTCAATCTAGGAAGATATGAAGATGCGATTAGCTACCTCAAAGACTTTGATTCTGTAGGAGAAATTACACCGATTATGAAACATGGTATTATCGGTGATGCTTATGGTGAGTTGCAAGACTATGGAGCAGCAATCAGTTCATATAAGAAGGCTATCTCAACAGATAATGAATTCTTGACACCATATTATGCTAATAAACTTGGTATCCTTTTGATGAAGGAAGGAAATAATGATGAAGCAGTAAAGTACTTTGAGATGATCAAGAATGACTATCCACAGAGTAATGAATCTGCTGGAGCTGATTACTACCTCAAACAACAAGGATAGAAGGCATTACGCTTTATTAAATAGATACAATGGCTAAGAAAACTAACCTCTCTGATGTCAGCCTTATCAACCATGATGATGCTGCAAAGTGGGTTATTGGTGTCATCACCGCAGATTGGAATCCTGACATCACTCATTCCCTCAGAGATGGATGTGTCAATCATCTCAATGCCGAAGGAATCAAAGAGGAGAACTTAAAACTTCTTTCTGTTCCCGGTACATTTGAAATAACGTGTGCTGCAAAAATGCTGTTGCAAAAATATCCAGCAATGAATGCAGTGATAGGTATAGGATGTGTTATCAAAGGCGAAACATCGCACAACGAATATATCAATCATGCAGTAGCAACTGGGCTTACTCAATTAGGTCTAGTATCAGGTAAGCCTTGCGTATTTGGAGTATTGACGCCTAATACTCACGAACAAGCAGTCGAAAGATCGGGTGGTAAGCATGGTAACAAAGGTGTGGAAGCTGCTACTACCGCTATCCAGATGATAGCTCTAAAGTCAAGTCTTAATAAAACTAAGACTACAATCGGATTCTAAATACAAAATTCATTTACTAGAAATAAAAAAGCCCATCAACAAATTGAGTTGACAGGCTTTTTTTATAATTTATCTTCAATTCTAGAGAATCAACATTGAATCTCCGTAACTATAGAAGTTATATTTCTCTTTGATCGCTTCTTGGTAAGCATCTAAGATGAGTTCTGTACCTCCAAAAGCTGATACCATAATGACAAGACTTGACTTCGGTAAGTGGAAGTTAGTAATCATTGCATTAGGAATCTTGAAGTCATATGGCGGATAGATAAACTTATTAGTCCATCCTTCTGCTGGTTTTAAATGGTTAGTTGCAGATACTGCCGACTCTATTGATCGCATCGAAGTCGTACCTACAGCACAGACTCTCTTCTTTGCATCGATGGCGCTATTGACCTTATCACAACAGTCCTGACCGATCTTGAAATACTCAGCATCCATTTTATGCTTAGAAAGATCCTCTACATCAATACTTCTGAATGTTCCAAGACCAACGTGAAGAGTCAATTCTGCAAAGTTGATTCCTTCTAACTCTAACTTTTTAAATAGCGTTTTACTAAAGTGCAGCCCTGCAGTTGGTGCTGCTACTGCTCCTATTTCTTTTGCATAGATAGTTTGATACCTTTCTTTATCTAACTCTTCTGGCTCTCTTAAAATATACTTAGGGAGTGGTGTGTTACCTAGTTTAAGAAGTGTATTATTAAACTCATCATCAGTTCCTTCATAGATGAATCTTATCGTACGTCCTCTTGATGTTGTATTGTCAATAACTTCAGCGGTCAGTTCAACATTTCCATCTGGATCAGAGAAGTATAATTTATTACCAACTCTAATCTTTCTTGCAGGATCGACAAGAACATCCCAAAGCCTAGATTCGTTATTTAACTCTCTGAGTAAAAAGACTTCAATCTTAGCACCTGTCTTTTCTTTCTCTCCAAAGAGTCTTGCTGGAAATACCTTAGTATTGTTGAAGATCATCGTATCACCTTCTGCAAAATACTCAGTAATATCCTTAAAGAGTTTATGCTCAATTTTACCACTTTCACGATGGACTACCATCATTCTTGACTCATCTCGTTGGTCTGCTGGGTATTCAGCGATATAACCTTCTGGTAACTCAAAATTGAATTGTGACAATTTGGTCCTCATACTCTATTTGTTAGTTTAATTTTTTCAAGGTTGCAAAAATAGTAACATCTTGATAGGAATACCTACTCAGTGTGACATATTATCAGTATACACTATCATAAAGAACATATTCAATGCAAAAAGTTTTCCAAACTTAGAATAAGTCTGTTTCAATGCAAAATTCTTTTAATAATTCTAAGTTTGTGGGAGTAAGCACGCCTTTTCTTCCGATAGATTCCTTCGTGATCAAGGAAGTCTACCCTCACCTCTCCTGAAGCATGGAGTATCCGATTAGGTTCTGTGACCATGCCAACATGATGGATTCTTCCATTATTATTGACAAAAAAAGCGAGGTCGCCAGCTCGAGCAGAAGATAGAAAGTCAATCGATTCACCGAGATGTATTTGATCTTTTGCATCTCTAGGGAGCTGAACCCCAATCATCTTATAGAGGATCTGCGTAAGACCAGAGCAATCAATCCCAAAGAGTGATCTTCCACCCCAGAGATATGGCGCATGGAGATACTTGAGCCCAAGCTTGACTAGCATATTTTGCCTATTGAACTCCATCGTACTATCTAGTGTCTGACCATTGTAAGTAAACTTTCCCATGGGAGTCTTGGTTGTGATACCATCAAATCGATAGAGAGAAGATCCGATCATAATAGGCACAGTACGATCTCCATTATAGACAGAATTAACAAGGTCTACACTATGTATTGGATTGCCTTGATAATAAAGAAGATCCTTCTCATCAAAAAAACAAAGTTGCTTTGGATCTACCCACCCAATATAACCATCGTGTAAGCACTTTACCCTTCTCCAGTTTTTTCCATTCTTGCTGATGATCTGCACTATCTCTCCATAGAGCAGTTGGTTAACCATCTCAGAAGCATCGACTGGTAGTGCTCTCATTGGGATACAACTTACTTGTACCATCGCATATTCTCCTTCCTTTGGTCTTCCTGCTTTTGGCATCTTCTTATCTGTCAAATGCTTATCTGTCAAATGCTAATCTCTGACCTGCCAATATTGACTTGACTCCATTGCCATCATACACTTCTTGCCCATTAACATATGTACTTAATATTTTTGTTCGCATTGTATTTCCTTCTAAGGGCGACCATCCACATTTATAGAAGAGATTAGACTTCTCAACGGTCCATTCCCTATTTAAATCTACGACCACTAAGTCAGCTTTGTAGCCTTCCCTGACATATCCTCGTAGGGAAATATCAAAACATTGAGCAGGAGCATGACACATCTTCTCTACAACTCTCTCTATTGAGATCCTACCATCTAGCATGTGCTCCATCATCAATGTCAGGGTGTGTTGGATCAGAGGAACTCCAGAAGGCGCTTTAAGGTAGTGTTGTGACTTTTCTTCCCAAGTATGAGGTGCATGGTCAGTAGCTATGATATCAAGTCTATCATCAGCAAGAGCAGTCCAGAGTGCTTCTCTATCGAAATCATACTTAATCGCTGGGTTACACTTAATTTGATTTCCCAATGTTTCGTAATCTTTTGACTCAAAGGTCAAATGATGCACACAAACCTCACTTGTAATCTTTTTTTCTACTAATGGGACATCATTTCTAAAAAGTGCAGTCTCATCAGCAGTAGAGATATGAAGGATATGCAACCTAGCGTCTTCATTTCTAGCCAGTTCCATCGCCTTGACAGATGACAACCAACACCCTTCTCTAGATCTGATCCTCGGATGATCGAGAGCAGTTAAGCTTTCCCCAAACTTAGATTGGTAATATTGCATATTTTGAGCAATTGTCTCTTCGTCTTCACAGTGAGTAGCAATTAGCATAGGACTATGACGAAAGATGAGCTCTAATGCTTTTTCATTGTCCACAAGCATATTGCCTGTACTCGATCCCATAAAAATCTTCACTCCACACACTGTCTTTGGATCTACCGATTTGATAACATCAACATTGTCATTTGTTGCTCCAAGAAAGAATGAATAATTTGATGGTGAAACATTGGCTGCAGTTACATATTTCTTCTCGAGTTCATCAAGAGTTACTGCAGGCGGCTTGGTATTTGGCATTTCCATAAAGGAAGTCACACCTCCAGCAACTGCTGCTCTAGACTCTGAAGCGATATCAGCTTTGTACTCTAGACCTGGTTGTCTGAAGTGGACTTGATCATCTATAACACCTGGCATGATGTATTTACCTTCAAGGTTCCGCTCTGTCTTAGATGGTCCATTGATTTGAGGAGCAATCTTTACAATTGTATCTCCAGTGATCGCAATATCGCAGACTACCTGCTTTCCTTCATTTACAAGCGTGGCTTGCTTCAGTATAAGATCGTACATCTATTTTGAGTTTATTAATCTTCTCAAAAGTAAGGATAAAAAGAAGCATTTTACTACTTTGCAAACATGGGAAACAAAAAACAATTAAAACAGCCAAAAATTGGTGTTTTAGGTGGAGGACAGCTTGGACGAATGCTCGCATTAGATAGTGCAAGATTAGGTATCCAACTACATTTTTTAGATAAGTCTTCAGATTTTCCAGCTGGTCAAGTTTGTCAATCTAATCATTTCGTCATTGGAGATTTTACAGACTATGATTCTGTAATCAATTTTGGAAATGACAAGGATATTGTAACTATAGAAATTGAGAATGTCAATACTGAAGCCCTCAAAGTCTTAGAGGCGAAAGGAGTCAAAGTCTACCCAAGTTCTAATTTGATCAATACGATAAAAGACAAAGGGATACAAAAGAAGTTCTATACTCAGCATGCAATTCCAACTGCAGAGTATTTTTTAGCAGAAGACAAAGCGTCGATCATTTCAGCAATAAATGAAAAAAACTGGGATTATCCATTCGTACAAAAGGCACGAACAGAAGGTTACGATGGCAAAGGTGTCCAGGTCATCAAGGCTCCTGAAAACTTAGATCAGCTCTGGGACAGACCTTCAGTGATAGAAGTTGCAGTACAGATTGACAAAGAACTTGCTATCATTATTGCTCGATCATCTCATGGAAGTATCGCAGTCTATGATCCTGTAGAAATGGTATTTGATGGTGAGGCAAATGTCTTAGATTACCAAAAGTCACCTGCAAGCATCACTGAAACACAGAAGCAAACACTTGAGAAAATTGCACGAAATCTTGCTGACAAATTAGATTTAGTCGGTGTGCTCGCTGTAGAGTTCTTCTTAACTGTTTCAGGAGACATTAGAGTCAACGAAGCAGCTCCAAGGACTCACAATTCTGGTCATCATACAATAGAAGCCTGCAGGTGCTCACAGTTTGAACAACAAATCAGAGCGATTTCGGGTCTTCCGCTTGGCGACACACAACTCATCTCTCCATCTTCAATGCTCAATGTACTAGGAGAGGTTGATGCACATGGGATAGCACACTATGAAGGATTAGAGGATGTACTCAACATTCCAGAAGCCAAAGTACACCTCTATGGCAAACAATCTGTCAAGCCAAAGAGGAAGATGGGACATATCAATATCTTATCAGATAATGTATCTTTGGTCAACAAAATTAAATCCTTACTAAAAGTAAAAGCTTATGAGCAGTCCTAAAGTAGGCATTATTATGGGATCAGATAGCGACCTAAAAGTCATGTCATCAGCGGCTGATGTTTTGACTGAATTAGGTGTCAACTTTGAAATTACCGTTGTCTCAGCACATCGTACACCAAACCGGATGTTTCAGTATGCTCAAAAAGCAAAGTCAAGAGGAATACAAGTCATTATCGCAGGTGCAGGTGGTGCAGCACATCTCCCAGGCATGGTAGCTTCTCTCACCCCACTTCCTGTAATTGGAGTTCCTATCAAATCGAGTAATTCAATAGATGGTTGGGATTCTATACTCTCTATCTTACAAATGCCAAATGGTATTCCAGTTGCGACTGTGGCACTCAATGGTGCTAAAAATGCTGGGTTGCTTGCCTCACGAATTTTAGCAATCAGCGACTCAGAAATCAATACTAACCTTGTCAACTTTATTGATTCCATGGAAGGCTCAGTATTGCAAAAGGCTAAGAATGTAGAGGAACAATATGGATAAGCAAATTTGGTATTAAATAGACCAATAAGATCCATCAACTAGTCAATATCAATCAACTTAAATTGCTTGTCTTCAACAATTGAAGAGACTGCTTCAGAAGAAAGTTGATTGTGATAATAATACAAAAGTTTTAAGCTTTCAGTTTTGAGTATTCCATTTTTGAGATAGAGCGGCTTTTGGCTGTTGTAGACTCCCAAGTATTTCATCCCTTCATTGAATACATCTCTTGGATTTCCTTCTAACTCTTCAGCGAGAATCACTTGAGGATACTCAGATTTTAATCGTTTTACTACAGAGTCAATTTGGTTAATTATCAGTTCAGCAGAAACCTGAATGTGCTTTACATTTAATAGCAATAAATTGAAAATATCTGTTTCATTTTGTAATACAGTTAATTGCTTATACACTAAAAATGCAACTAGATGAGAAGGGATAATGATGTTGTTCTCTTGATATTGTTGTACAATTTTGTTGCCAAGTCGCTTCGTATAGACTGCCTCTCTTTGGATGTAATTTGCTTGGTCTTCGATTCCTGAAAAATACTTGTCTATATCAATTTCATTACCAGAAGCATCTCTACTAACTCCTTCTTCATCCACTGTATTACCAAAGACATCCATTGGTTGTCCATATGAAAGGTATGACTTCCCTTCATTGGTGTACATTCCAGTGAGGAAGATTCTGAAGAGTTTTGTTACTGACATTTTTGGTCGTTCATGGAAGTATCTTTCTTGTCCCTGCCTAGTGAGATGATCCGAAATTAATTGATTAGCATCTAGTACAAATGGAAATCTTGTCACCACAGGTACAATAAATACCTTTCGGTCTAATTGATGATCGACAATATAGCGTTGTGCTTCTACAGTAGAATTCAGCAATCCGAGTTTGATCTTACTTTCTATCGCACCACTTCGCGATCTCGTTCCTCCTGGAAAAAACAAATTATTGACACCTTGAATAATTGACAAAGTATTCATCGATTTGAGTGTTTCGATGTATATCAAGTTTTTCTTACGGCGATCGACACGGTATGTCCCAAGGCGGTTCATAAAGTATCCAATGATCTCTGTGTTGTATAGATTCAGGCCTGCACCGTAGAGGAATGCTGGAATCTTTGTTACAAAATCAACTTGATAACCTAGTAGGATGGAATCTAAATTAGAAAAGTGTGTTGGTACAAATACAACAACCCCCTTATCGAACAATGTTCTAATCTTATCAGAAGGTCCAAAGATTTTAAACTTATCTAGTAATGATTCAGTACTCCCCCAGAGTTTATAGATTCGTTTGAGGCTTATTTTGTTATAAATTCGCTTAAATAACCAAGTCAAAAACTTACGAGCAAACTTAAAGGTCTTAGGTTTGAAATTGCCAACGATCTCCTCCGCGTAGCGGTGAATCATCTTCTCTAAAATTGGAAGATAATCTTTCTTCTTTGGATTTTCTAAGGCATTGACTTTGAATAGTTCCTTTTCAGTTTTCTGCCAAAATTTTGATTCGTCAGCTGGATCTACCTTCCACTCTTCACCTTTTACTCTTTTCTTTTCAAAGAAGATTGATTTTTGGAGCAACTCAGGTAAATCATATCGCTTATGAGCTAAAACTTTTTCAATAGTATAGAGCCTCAATTCGCGGACAAAGTCCTCACGATTCTCAGAAAACTGGCTGATTGGCCAATCATTGATGTCCTCTATAATATGTTGATAGTCCTTACTCAATTGGATAGAAATCTCTAATCTTCAATTTTTTCAAATTGAGAAACAAAAGTATGGATTTCTTCCATACCTATACTTTTCTCGGCACTCGTTATAAATTCTTGTGGTAGAGCATCCCATTCCTCTAAGATACCCTTCCTAATGATATCGATATGCTCATCTACATCATCCGATTTGAGTTTATCAGTCTTAGTGTAGATAATCACAAATGGTAACCCTCTATCACCAAACCAAGTCATCATTTCTCTATCTACCTCCTGTAATGGATGTCTACTATCAATCAACATAAAAGTGCAAATCAAATTATATCTCTTTGTGAGGTATCCTTCAATCATAATTTCCCACTTCTTTCTTTGCTTTTTTGAGATTCTTGCATACCCATATCCTGGCAGGTCTGTAAACATCCATTGTTTCTCTACTTCGAAGAGCTTGAGGTGTTGAGTTTTACCTGGAGTACCTGATGTCCGTGCTATTCCTTTCCGATTCAGTAATGCATTAATGAGGGACGACTTACC
>Ga0114957_1001267_pt1 | contig 28356 bp, 40 predicted proteins | sample BantaG_FD_87175 | JGI IMG/M metagenome (GOLD analysis project Ga0114957, IMG submission 87175) | Marine algal microbial communities from Bantry Bay, Ireland - BantryBay_4 metaG | ecosystem: Host-associated > Algae > Red algae > Unclassified | place: Bantry Bay, Ireland | collected 2014-11-21
GGTTTTGTTCATAGTTTTTGCTTTGAAAGCCGCATAAATGTTGATATTTTCAGGGTTTTAAAGTGAAAAATATGGACAAAATATCCTGTCAAAAATCTGCATTTATTTAGTTCGCATTCCTTATGAATGTGTGCGAAATAAGTGTGTAATTTAGGGTAGATTATTTTGGTCTTAGTTTTTGCTTTGAAAGCATGAGTTTATCTGACTAAGTGATTGATTTCAAAATGAAAAATAAGGGCAAAATAATCATTCAGTTGTATTACTTCTTATGGTATAGGGGAGAAAAGTAATGTCCGAAAAATTGAAACTTAATTGGGTTACTGTATTGCAACAAGTTTGGGAGAAAACAGATTGGCTTAAAAAAAGAAGTTTTTTTGTATATAGTTATTTTTTGACCGTTACTAAGTAAACTTTTTACACATTTAAAAATCTGTTTTTCAAAAAAAATATAACTTGGAATTTCAAAAGCCTTTCGTATGTTCGCAATTTTTATTTTTATAATTCTAAACCTTTCAAAGAAAGTATTATTCCTTTATTGTGATTTATTATTTCTTTCACTTAATTATCCTCTTTATTTATGCAAAATGTTGTTGAACTACAATCACTTTTTAAGAAATATTTGGATGAAAATCAGTTTCATCAAAAACCAGCAGGTTTGTACGAACCTATCAATTACATCTTAAGTCTTGGGGGAAAAAGGATTCGCCCAGTTCTACTTTTGATGGGATGTAACCTTTTTAATGATAATGTAGCACAAGCCCTGCCAGCTTCTTATGCCATTGAGATCTTTCATAATTTTAGTCTTTTGCATGACGATATAATGGATGAAGCTCCTCTTCGAAGGGGGAAACCAACTGTACATGTCAAATACAATCAGAATACTGGTATTCTTTCAGGTGATGTGATGCTGGTCTATGCATACAAATTTTTTTTACAATTAGAAAATAAAGTTAAAATTCCAGCCATCATCAAGACCTTTAGTCAAGTAGCTATAGAAGTATGTGAAGGGCAACAACATGACATGGATTTTGAAACTCGAAATAATGTTTCCATTGATGAATATGTCAAAATGATTGAGCAGAAGACTGCAGTATTGATTGCTGGAGGATTAAAAATCGGAGGAATTATCGGAGGTTCATCAGAAGAAGATGCGAATCATTTGTATGAATTTGGAAGGAATATTGGAATTGCTTTCCAATTGCAAGATGACATATTAGATACCTATGGAGATCCTGAAAAGTTTGGTAAAAAAGTAGGAGGTGATATTATCCAAAATAAAAAGACATTTTTGGTAATAAAGGCCTTAGAATTAGGAACTAAGGATCAATGCGCTAGATTGTCAGGCCTGATGAATATTGATTCAATGGATGAGAATGCTAAAATTGAAGCGGTGAAATCGATTTTTAATGAACTACAAATTAGAGAAGCTGCGGAGCAATTAATGGAGTCATATTTAGCTGTAGCATTTGAACATTTGAAAGCAGTTAATGTAGCTGATGAAAAGAAAAAAATATTGATAAATTTATCTTATCAACTGATGGGGCGAGAAGTATAAAGAATCGTGATTTATTAATGTACCATTTCTAGGAGCTTGTTGGGAGATTTAGTTTTGAGTGAAAAATAGTTCATTTTTGATAATATAATGCGAAACAATAAGAATATAGGCTGCGCTATTTGACTATTTCTTTAAAGTAGTATTATCTTAAAAGGGACATTTTCGACAAAACAAAATTTCCCAACAAGCTCTAAAATATTTGAAGTAATAAAAAAAAGAGGCAACCAACTTAATATTGGTTACCCCTCACACTATGAAACACTATTTCTTTGTTTAAATTATTATGCTTTGAAATTACATTCATATACCGAACATGTAGAACAATAAGTTTGTTCAATTTTAGAAATATATAAGATGTAATTTTATAATCTGTTTAAAATAATCTACTTTATTATTTATAATAAAGTTTAAAAATCATGGAAGGTAATTTGGAATAGGTATTGATATTAAATCTTACGCTAATATAAAGCGAAGAATTTAATAAATCCAAGGAAAAGGCTAAAAAATTATTGAAAGAAAATTTTATTAAACTAATTAAATATGTAATGTAAAATTATATTTAATATGTATAGATTGTTAAGTGTTGATATACAGTACTTTATAAAGATAATATACTATATATGTAATTTTTTATCAAAAAAATCAATTAAAAATTATTTTTCCATTCCACCATTCCTTTTCAATAATTGCTTTATTTTTTTCATAAAATCGAATTGCAGGTTTATTCCAATCCAAAACTTGCCATTTTACCATAGTCGCATTCATTTCTTTAGCTTCGACTAAAAATTGATCAAATAACAACTGCCCAACACCTTTTTCACGATAATTTTCCGTCACTACAAAATCCTCTAAATATACCATTCGACCTTTCCAAGTACTCCAAGTTATATAATATATACAAGTTCCGATAACTTTTCCTTGATACTCTGCAACTATTGCTTGGAAGACCTGAGCATTAAAATTATTTTCATAATCTTTTATAGTAGCTGTAACTGCGTCGGGTTTATTTTCGTAAACTGCTAGTTCGACTACTAAATCATAAATTGCTTTTAAATCATTGGTATTTGCCTTTCTTATTGTATAAGCCATGTATTTAGTTTTGAAAATGTATCAGAGTAAAGAATTAAAAATGCTTTTAAAATTGGATTAAATGACCAGTAAAGTAAATGTAAAGTTTCAAAAGAAAAGAAAACTTAAAAACCTTTGATTATTTTAGCATAAACTTTTGTTAAAAAGAGAAATAAATATATCTTTGCACTCGCTTTAAAAAACGCTTATAGAAAAGTGTAATAAAACCTTTGAAATAAAGGGTTTTTAATCAGTTTAGAAGATTTTTAATTAAAATATAAAAATACGTATTTATGCCTACTATTAATCAGCTTGTTCGGAAAGGCAGAAAGCAGATCATCGTAAAGAGTAAAACTCGTGCATTAGAATCATGTCCACAAAAGCGTGGAGTTTGTACTCGTGTGTACACTACTACTCCAAAGAAGCCAAATTCAGCTTTACGTAAAGTTGCTAAGGTTAGATTGACTAATGGTCATGAAGTGATTTGTTATATTCCAGGAGAAGGGCACAATTTACAAGAGCACTCAATTGTATTGATTAGAGGAGGTCGGGTGAAAGATTTGCCAGGGGTGCGATACACAATTGTTCGTGGTGCATTAGATACAGCGGGTGTTACTGATCGATTACAGAGTCGATCTAAATATGGAACAAAACGACCTAAGAAATAAGGTTTTTTTAATAAAAATAATTTAATAAAGATTTGATTTCGAAACATTTATAGATTCATAAATTTTTCGTAATCTTCAATCATCAATTCATAAATAAGATGCGTAAAAGAAAGCCAAAATTAAGAGTCATTGCTCCAGATCCAAGATATAATGATCCAATGGTGACTCAGTTCGTAAATATGTTAATGTATAGCGGAAAAAAATCTACAGCATTATCAGTATTCTATGATGCAATGGATTTGATCAAAGAACGTACAAAAGAAAATGAGCATGGTATCTGGAAAAAAGCGATCAATAACGCAATGCCACAAGTAGAAGTACGAAGTAAAAGGATTGGTGGTGCAACTTTCCAAATTCCAACTGAAATCCGAGCTAAACGAAAATTGTCAATTGGAGTTAAATGGTTGATTAAATTTTCTAGAGAAAGAAGTGGAAAAGGATATGCTGAAAAATTAGCAGCAGAGTTAATTGCAGCAAGTAAAGGAGAAGGAGCAGCGGTAAAAAGAAAAGAAGATACTCACAGGATGGCTGAAGCAAATAGAGCATTTGCACATTTCAAGAGTAGAAGATAGATAGTTAGATGACATAACCTGTTCTCAAATCAACAAATTATTTAATCACATTATCTTATTTATCATGGCAAAAAATTTAAAATTAACCAGAAATATTGGAATTGCGGCTCATATTGATGCTGGAAAAACCACTACAACAGAGCGTATCCTGTACTATACCGGTTTAAGTCATAAGATCGGAGAGGTGCACGATGGTGCAGCTACAATGGATTGGATGGAGCAAGAGCAGGAGAGAGGAATTACAATTACTTCAGCAGCTACCAAGACTAGTTGGGATTGGTTGGATGACAACTATACTGTAAATATCATTGATACTCCAGGACACGTTGATTTTACAGTTGAAGTTGAGCGTTCATTGCGTGTATTAGATGGTACCGTTGCATTATTTTGTGCAGTCTCAGGTGTGGAGCCTCAGTCAGAAACAGTTTGGAGGCAAGCTAATAGATACAAAGTACCACGGATTGGTTTTGTAAACAAAATGGATAGAACGGGTGCTGATTTTTTATACGTAGTTAATGATGTTCGAACAAAATTAGGTGCTAATGCAATTCCTCTTCAATTACCAATTGGTGCAGAAGAAACATTCAAAGGAGTAGTTGATTTATTGACTGGTGAGGCAATTGTATGGAATGAGGAGGATCGAGGGATGACTTATGAAGTAATTCCGGTACCGGAAGATATGGTTGAATTAGTAGCTGAATATCGTGAAAAATTAGTAGAAGCGGTAGCTGAATATGATGATACTTTGATGGAGAAATTCTTCGAAGATCCAGATTCAATTACAATTGAAGAGATGAGAGCTGCAATTAGAAAGGCAACAATTGATATGACAATTTGCCCAATGATGTGTGGGTCTGCTTTTAAAAATAAAGGCGTTCAGGCATTATTAGATGCGGTTTGTACATTTTTGCCTTCTCCTTTAGATATTGAAGCTATTGAAGGTGTTAATCCTGATACAGACGAGCCAGTTACTAGACAACCAGATGTAAAAGAACCATTTGCTGCACTAGCATTTAAAATTGCAACAGATCCTTTTGTAGGTCGATTAGCATTCTTTAGAGTTTACTCTGGAGCGTTAGATGCAGGTTCATATATTTTGAATACACGTTCAGGTAAAAAAGAACGTATTTCAAGAATTTATCAAATGCACTCTAATAAACAAAACCCCATTGATAGAGTAGAGGCAGGCGACATTGCTGCAGGTGTTGGGTTTAAAGACTTGAGAACTGGAGATACAATTTGTGATGAAAAACATCCAATTGTATTAGAGAGTATGACTTTCCCTGATCCAGTAATCGGAGTTGCAGTTGAACCTAAAACTCAAAAAGATTTAGATAAATTAGGAATGGCTTTAGCAAAATTAGCTGAAGAGGATCCTACATTTAAAGTAAACTACGACGAGGAAACCAACCAAACTGTAATTAGCGGAATGGGAGAGTTACACTTAGAAATTATCGTTGATCGTCTTAGACGTGAATTCGGAGTAGAGTGTAATCAAGGTGCACCTCAAGTAAATTATAGAGAAGCACTTAGAGCTTCTACTACTCACCGAGAGCGTTTGAAAAAACAATCAGGTGGATCTGGATTATTCGCAGATATGGAATTTGAATTAGGCCCTGCCGATGAGGAATTCTTAGAAAGTGAAGATTTCAAAAATGGAAAAGTAAAACTTCAATTCGATTGGGGGATTACTGGTGGATCTATTGATAAGAATTATCAAAAACCAATTCGAGATGGTTTTACATCAATGATGGACAATGGTATTCTTGCAGGATATAGTATCAATGCAATGAAAGTAAGAGTGTTTGATGGTTCTATGCACGCAGTAGATTCTAAGCCAATTGCATTTGAATTATGTGCTAAAGAAGGTTTCAAAGCAGCTGCTAAAAAATGTAAACCAACACTTTTAGAACCAATTATGAAATTGGAAGTGACTACTCCTGAGGATTATGTAGGGTCTGTAATTGGTGATTTGAACAGACGAAGAGGTTTGCCGAAAGGTCAAGATGCTAGAGCAGGTGGAGCAGTAGCAATTCAAGCAGATGTGCCATTGTCAGAAATGTTTGGATATGTAACTTCACTTAGAACAATCACTTCTGGTCGAGCAAGTTCTACTATGGAATTTTCACACTATGCTTCTCCTCCGAAAAGTATTGCAGAAGAAGTTATCGCTAAAGCAAAAGGCGAAATTAAAGTATAAAATGAATCGAGCCACGGGGTTCAAAACTCGTGGCTCGGATTGTTGAAAGATAAATAATTAACAATTTAACCATATCAATCAGGTTATGAATCAGAAAATCAGAATCAAACTCCGTTCTTACGATCACAATTTAGTGGATAAGTCAACGGAGAAAATTGTAAAGACCGTCAAGAATTCTGGCGCTGTCGTTACTGGTCCGATTCCGCTGCCTACTGAAAAGAAGATTTTCACCGTGCTACGATCTCCGCACGTGAATAAAAAATCTCGAGAACAATTTCAGTTGCGGACTCACAAAAGACTAATCGAAATATATACACCTACTCAAAAAACTGTAGATGCACTTTCCAAATTGGAATTGCCATCAGGTGTAGATATTCAAGTAAAATTGACATAGTTCAATTAAAATCAAAAAGATCAATAGGAATCAAATTTTTTCAAATTGTACAGTTTTGATTTTTATTTAGATTGAATTTTTGATTAAATAAGTCTTTTGTAATTTTTTTTGTAAAAAAAGAATTCCTGAATAGTTCAGGGAATTACAGTCCATAACTGGAAGTGTGAAATCGTGGATTTCTCACCTTCCCGTTCCCGCCTTGCGCGCTGTTATTTCTAGTCCTCTCAGGATATCAAATAAATCAATATGAACGGTTTAATAGGTAAAAAACTCGGAATGACCAGCATATTTAATGAAGCTGGAAAAAACATTGCTTGTACTGTCATCGAAGCTGGACCTTGTGTAATTACACAAGTTAAAACAGAAGAATCTGATGGTTATTCAGCATTGCAACTTGGTTTCGCTGAAGCAAAAGAGAAGAACACTCCTAATCCAATGATAGGACACTTCAAAAATGCAGAGACGACTCCTAAACGGAAAGTTGTCGAATTTCGAAATTTTGATTTGGACAGTTTAATTCCTCCAACTGACGAAAACGGAGCAGCACTTGAAGTGACCGAAAAAAGTTTAGGTAGCGTTTTAGGAATAACTGAAGTTTTTTCAGAAGGAGATGTTGTAAGTGTGATCGGAACTTCTAAAGGTAAAGGTTTCCAAGGTGTTGTAAAGCGTCACGGCTTTAAAGGTGTGAATGATGCAACTCACGGTCAGCATAACAGACAAAGAGCTCCTGGATCTATTGGTGCGGCATCTTATCCTGCTAAAGTATTTAAAGGGATGAGAATGGCAGGAAGAATGGGGGGAGATAGAATCAAAACTAGAAACTTAGAAATCCTTAAAATGTTCCCAGAGAAAAATTTAATCCTAGTTAAAGGAGCAGTAGCTGGACACAAAGGGGCTTATGTAGTTATTGAAAAATAACTTTTTCGACAAATTTTTATTGAGAAGTATCAAACTTGTAAAAAGATAAAAACATCACATCATGAAATTAGATGTAAAAAATATAGATGGCAAAGATTCGGGTAGATCAGTAGATTTGCCAGACGATATTTTCGGTATCGAGCCTAATGAACATGCAGTTTATCTTGCAGTTAAACAATATTTGGCTAATCAACGTCAAGGAACTCACTCTGCAAAAGAAAGAAATGCAGTAGCAGGTTCTACCCGAAAAATTAAACGTCAGAAAGGTACTGGTACAGCTCGTGCTGGTGATATCAAATCTCCTATTTTCAGAGGTGGAGGTCGAATTTTTGGACCAAGACCAAGAACTTACGGAATCAAGTTGAATAAAAAAGTAGCTCGTTTAGCTCGTAAGTCAGCTTTGACTTCAAAAGCACAAGCAGGTTCCATTATTGTTATCGAAGATATCAAATGGGATGCTCCAAAAACTAAAAACTTTACTGGAGTTGTAAATAGTTTAGATTTAGCAGGAAAAAAATCAGTTTTCGTAATTGCTGAAGACAACCAAAATGTTTATTTATCTAGTAGAAATGTTCAGAAAACTAAAGTGTTGCGCGCACAAGATTTGAGTACATATGATGTGATGAATTCTGGGACTTTAGTTATTTCTGAAGGAGCTATTGAAAAAATTAAAGCAACTTTCGCAAATTAATTAGTTGATTGATCAACTGTTTTTCTAAAACAGATGAAAAAATAACGAATAACAATATACAAAAATGGCAAAGAACATTATTATTAAACCAATTATTACAGAAAAAGCTGAGGCTTTATCTGAAAATTTGGGACAGTACAGCTTTATTGTTGACAAAAAGTCAAATAAAGTTCAAATCAGAAAGGCTGTTGAGAAACAATTCAACGTATCAGTTGACTCTGTCAACACTATTAATATGCCTAAAAAATCTAAATCTAGAAATACACGTTCTGGGGTTGTTAAAGGAGCCGTTTCTGGTTACAAAAAAGCAATCATTACCCTTTCAGAAGGGGAGAACATTGATTTCTTTGGAGATATATAATTAGTTATTTTTCGAAAATTCGGAGTTGAGAACTTAAAAAGCACACAACTAGAATCAACAGAAATAACAACCAATAAAAACTTTTAGAGATGCCAGTTAAAAAATATAATCCAATTACTCCAGGTCTTCGTCACCGTGTAGGTAATGATTACTCTATCTTAACGACAGATAAACCTGAGAAAAGTTTAACCACTTCTATAAAAAGAACAGGTGGTCGAAATAGTTCAGGAAAAATGACCATGCGGAACAGAGGTGGTGGACACAAACGTCGCTACCGTGTCATCGATTTCAAAAGAAACAAAGATGAAATGTCTGCAACGGTTAAAACTATCGAGTACGATCCAAACAGAACTGCTTTCATTGCGTTGGTTGAATATGGAGATGGTGAAAAAAGATATATCATTGCACCAAATGGTTTACAAGTTGGTACAGAGATTAAATCTGGAAAGGGAGCAACTCCTGATGTTGGAAACACACTTTTACTTAGTGAAATTCCTCTAGGATCTACAATACATGCAATTGAAATGCAACCTGGAAAGGGAGCTGCTTTAGCAAGGAGTGCAGGAACTTACGGAACACTTTCAAGTCGTGAAGGAAAGTATGCTGTCATCAAATTGCCTTCAGGTGAGGTTCGTAGAATCTTACTGACTTGTAGAGCAACAATAGGAGTAACTTCAAATCCTGATCACGGCCTTCAAGTTTTAGGAAAAGCTGGAAGAAAGAGATGGTTAGGAAGAAGACCACGAGTTAGAGGGGTTGCGATGAATCCAGTTGATCACCCGATGGGTGGTGGTGAAGGTAAATCTTCAGGTGGGCATCCACGATCTAGAACTGGTATTATGGCTAAAGGTCAAAAAACTAGAAATAGAAAAAAACACTCTGAGAAATTAATTATTTCTAAGAGAAAGAGTAAATAATAATAATAATAATAATAAATATTAATTGTAAAACCCTGATAATCAGTTTTTTATAATTAAAATTAACCATAATTCAAAATGGCTAGATCACTTAGAAAAGGACCATACGTTTTTCACAAACTTTTGGTCAAATTAGCGAAAGCAAAGGAAACCAAAAAGAAGTCTGTTATCAAAACATGGTCACGTGCTTCTATGATTATCCCTACTATGGTAGGTGAAACCATCGCTGTTCATAATGGGAAGACTTTTGTTCCTGTTTTTGTAACAGAAAATATGGTAGGTCATAAGTTGGGTGAATTTTCTCCAACGCGTAACTTCCGTGGTCACGCAGGACGAAAATAAAATAAATAATTTTAATTGATTCAGGATTTAAGATTTAGGATTCAAGATTAATCCATAATCATTAATCCATAATCCATAATCATAAGTATAATGGAAGCAGTAGCTAAACTTAAAAATTGTCCAATGTCTCCTCGCAAAATGCGATTAGTAGTGGATAACATTCGTGGTAAAAATGTGGAAGATGCTTTAAATATTTTAAAGTTCACCAAAAAAGAAGCTGCAACTTGGTTGGAAAAAGTAGTTGTTTCGGCTATCTCTAACTGGGAAAATAAACATGATGGTACTGCCGATGCAGATGACCACAAATTGTTTATCAAGACAGCGTTTGTTGATGGTGGAACTATGTTAAAACGTTTTCGACCAGCTCCTCATGGACGAGCTCACAGAATTCGTAAAAGAACAAACCACGTTACAATTATTGTTGAAAACCGTATACCTACAGCTAAAGATCAAGAAGCTGTAACAACTACGGCTAACGACGAAGAAGAATAAAATTTTTAAACGATGAATGACAAATGATTTCATTTTTCCTTCATCACTAATTTCTAAATATGGGTCAAAAGACAAATCCAATAGGTAATCGTTTAGGAATCATCAAAGGATGGCAGTCTAGTTGGTATGGTGGGAAGAATTTTGGTGACAAAGTAGTTGAAGATGAAAAAATCAGAAACTATCTTAACGCACGTATCAGAAAAGGCGGAATTTCTAAAATCGTTATTGAGCGATCTCTAAAGCGAATTAGTGTGACAATTCACACTTCACGTCCTGGCATAGTAATCGGAAAAGGTGGTCAAGAAGTTGATCGGGTAAGAGAAGAGTTGAAAAAATTGACATCTAAAGATGTTCAAATCAATATCATTGAAATTCGACGACCTGAAATTGATGCTGCTGTTGTTGCTGAAAGTATTGCTAAGCAATTAGAAGCTCGGATCAATTACAGAAGGGCATCTAAAATGTCTATCCAAGCAGCAATGCGAGGAGGTGCACAAGGTATCAAAATTAGAGTTTCAGGAAGGTTGAATGGAGCTGAGATGGCACGTTCTGAGGAGTTTAAACAAGGAAGAACTCCTTTGCATACTTTTCGAGCTGACATTGATTACTCTTTGAAAGAGGCTTTAACTGTGTACGGAAAAATTGGTGTGAAAGTATGGATTTGTAAAGGAGAAATCCTTGGAAAACCAGATTTATCTCCAAATGCAGGAGCGAATAATGATAAAGGCGGTCGAGGAGGAGATCGAAGAAGAGGCGGCGGCGGTCGAGGAGGAGATCGAAGAAGAGGTGGCGGAGATCGAAGAGGTGGCGGCGGAGGTCGTGGAAGAGGTAATGATAATAGATAATAATATCTTTATTAAATCAGGTTTCACGGTCTGATTTTATAAAGGTTTCATGAAAAAGATGTTTTTTTTAAAATATCTGAATTTCATTTTCCTTTTAGTAGGAAAAAAGTAAAAATCTTGTACCTTTGCACAGCTTTTCAAAGAAGCAGTATCAAAAAGACAGATTTTAGACCATTTAGCCACATTTTGTGGTGGTTTTAGCAAAAAAATGTATTCACAATGTTACAACCAAAAAGAACAAAATATCGAAAGCAGCAGAAGGGAAGAAATAAAGGGCTTGCTTACAGAGGAAGTACTATTTCATTCGGAACGTTTGCTTTGAAGTCACTTGACGCTGGTCGTCTTACCAATCGTCAAATAGAATCTGCTCGTATCGCTATGACACGTCATATGAAAAGAGAGGGAAATGTATGGATCCGTATTTTTCCAGATAAGCCGATTACATCTAAACCTGCTGAGGTTCGGATGGGTAAAGGAAAAGGAGCATTAGACCATTACGTGGCACAAGTGCAGCCTGGACGGATCATGTTCGAATTAGACGGGGTTACTGAAGAGACAGCAAATGAAGCATTAAGGTTAGCTGCTCAGAAATTACCTGTAATGACTAAGATCGTCAAGCGTAGAGATTACGTTGGATAATTTTTAATAAAAAAAATTGCTCGATAATGGCAACTAAGAAGTATCAAGAAGTGCAGGAAATTAATGATAACGACTTGAAAGAGACGTTGACAGAAACAGAATCTGCTTATCAAAAATTAACGTTTGATCATGCGATCAGGGGATTAGATAATCCTTTAGAGTTAAGAGACTTGCGAAGAGATGTGGCTCGGTTAAAAACTGAAATCAGAAGACGAGAAGTAGCTGCAATGACTCCTGAACAATTGGCAAAAAGATCAAAAATTCGTGCAAGAAGAAAGAATAAATAATATCATGACTGAAATTGCAAAAAAACCATCCAAAAAGACACGAATCGGTGTTGTGTCTAGTAATAAAATGGAAAAGTCCATTACAGTTCTAGTTGAGCGTCGATTACGTCATCCTATTTATGGGAAATATGTGAAAAAATCTAAAAAATTTATGGCGCATGACGAGAAGAACGATTGTAACATAGGAGATACTGTAAAAATTATGGAATCTCGTCCATTAAGTGCAAAGAAAAGATGGAGATTGGTTGAGGTTATTCAGAGAGCTAAGTAATACAACAGAGTTCCAAATAGTTGGAATTATTTACTTCGAGAAATGGAGTGTGGAAAATATTCAATACCCGCTATTCCATTTTTTAATTTTAGCAAAAACATTAGAATAGTACTGAATTAAAATTCAGTAGAACTTAAATAATAGTAAAATGATTCAACAAGAGTCTAGATTAAAAGTGGCTGACAATAGTGGTGCAAAAGAAGTTTTGTGTATCCGAGTATTGGGTGGATCTGGTCGCCGTTACGCATCTATCGGAGACAAAATCGTTGTCACGGTTAAAGATGCTTCACCTGGTGGTGTAAAAAAAGGTACAGTTTCTAAGGCTGTTGTAGTTCGTACTAGAAAAGAAATTCGTCGTAAAGATGGTTCTTATATTCGATTTGATGACAATGCAGTTGTTTTATTAGATCCAAGTGACGAACCAAGAGGTACACGTATTTTTGGTCCTGTTGCACGTGAATTGCGTGATAAGGATTATATGAGGATCATTTCATTGGCTCCTGAGGTTTTATAAGATTTAAAAATTAGTTGCAATCATGGCAAATAACAAAGCAAATCAAAAGCGTTTCGCTCCTAAAATTCATATTAAGAAAGGTGACAAAGTAATGGTTATCTCAGGAGCAAGTAAAGGCAATACTGCACGTGAAGTAATGGAAGTTTTTCCAAAAAAATATCGTGCAATTGTAGATGGAGTTAATATAGCTAAAAAGCATATGAAACCCACACAAGATAACCCTGGAGGAATTCAGGAGATTCCAATGCCTATTCATATTTCTAATTTGATGTTAGTTGATCCTAAAACAGGAGATGCCACTCGAATTGGGAGAAAAGAGGTAGATGGTAAATTAGTAAGATATTCTAAAAAATCTGGTGAAATAATCAAGTAATGAGCTACAGTCCAAGACTTAAAGACAAATATCGGAACGAAATCGTATCAGCTTTAATGGAGAAATTCCAGTATAGTACGATTATGCAAGTGCCTAAAATTGTAAAGGTATGTTTGAATCAAGGTGTCGGAATGGCATCTCAAGATAAAAAGTTGGTTGACAATGCATTATCAGAAATGACAATGATTGCTGGTCAAAAAGCAGTTCCAACAAAAGCAAGAAAATCAGTTTCGAATTTTAAATTGAGAGACGGAATGGTGATTGGTTCAAGAGTCACTCTTCGAAACGATCAAATGTTTGAATTTTTAGATCGATTAATTACTGTTGCTCTTCCACGTGTACGAGATTTTCGAGGAATTAATGATAAGAGTTTTGATGGAAGAGGAAATTATACAATGGGCGTTACTGAACAAATCATTTTTCCAGAAATTGATTTGGATAAAGTGAGTAAGATTACAGGAATGGACATTACGATTGTAACGACTGCTAATACTGACGCAGAAGCGTTAGAATTACTGAAGTTAATCGGTATGCCTTTTAAAAATCAAAGAAATTAATCAATAGATAATATAAAGAGACTTCGAGTAACAAACTTGGGTCTTTTTTTGACTCTAACAAATTTTAATAATAATGGCTAGAAAATCATTAATTGCAAGAGAAAGAAAAAGAGAACGTCTTGTAGCTAAGTATGCAGATTTGCGAGCACAGTTGAAGAAAGATGGTAAATGGGAAGAGCTTGACAAATTGCCACGTAATAGTGCAAAAGTAAGATTGCACAACCGGTGTAAATTAACTGGTCGTCCGAAGGGATATATGCGTATGTTTGGAATTAATCGTGTAACATTTAGAAAGATGGCACTTGAGGGTAAAATCCCAGGTATCACTAAAGCTAGTTGGTAATAATTTTTTAAAATTTATATAATGGCTGTAACAGATCCAATAGCAGATTACTTAACTCGTATCCGTAATGCTCAACAAGCAGGACATCGGGTAGTAGAGATTCCTTCTTCAAGAATGAAGAAGAGTATTACTGAAATCCTCTACGACCAAGGATATATCCTCAAATATAAATTTGATGATGCTGCAGGTAAGCAAGGTATAATTAGTATCGCATTAAAATACGATCCTATTTCTAAGCAACCTGTAATCCGAAAGTTGGGAAGAATCAGTAAATCAGGTTTGCGTCAGTACGCAAAAGCAACTGAAATTCCTCGTATCATTAATGGCTTGGGAATCGCAATTGTCTCTACTTCTAGAGGAGTAATGACTAATAAAAAAGCGAAGACAGAGAACGTAGGAGGTGAGTTAATTTGTTATGTTTACTAATTGAAAAAACATTTAAGTAATGTCTAGAATAGGAAAAGCACCAATTTCACTTCCTGCAAAGGTTGAAGTTTCTGTGAATAACAGTAACGTGGTCAGCGTAAGCGGACCTCTTGGAAAATTGACGCAACAAATCGATCCAGACTTGAAATTAGCGATTGAGGATGGAACCTTAACCCTTTCTCGTCCAACTGATCAAAAACGTCACAGATCTGTGCATGGTTTATATCGTTCTTTAATTGCCAATATGGTAGAAGGTGTTTCTACTGGTTGGAATAAAGAAATGGAATTGATTGGAGTTGGATATCGTGCGGACAACCAAGGTCAATTATTGACCTTGAGTTTAGGTTATTCTCACCCAGTAATATTCGCACTTCCTCAGGAAGTAAAAATTGAGACTGTGTCTGAGAAAGGTAAACCACCAACCATTAAGTTATCAAGCGCTGACAAACAATTGCTTGGACAAGTTGCTGCTAAAATCAGAGCCTTTAGAAGTCCTGAACCATATAAAGGAAAAGGTATTCGATTTAAAGGTGAAGAAGTTAGAAGAAAAGCAGGTAAAACTGCTGCTAAGTAATTTTAATATTCAATAATAGGAAAATTCAATTCATGGCAGGTCTCTTTGTCAGATTCCATGGATACAAATTAAATTTTCAAAATGGCTTTAACTAAAGAACAAAGTAGAAAAAGAATTCATCATAGAATTCGTAAAAAAATTAAAGGCACAGCTGAGAAACCAAGATTAGCAATTTACAGAAGTAACAAAGCTATCTATGCTCAACTAATTGATGATATAAATGCTCACACTATTGCAGCAGCATCTTCAATAGAATGTGGGGCAACTGGTGCGAAAGTGGAACAAGCAAAAGCTGTTGGTAAATTAATTGCTGAAAAAGCAAGTTCTAGTAATATTAGTGCGGTAGTTTTTGATAGAGGAGGATATTTATATCACGGACGAGTGAAGGCATTAGCAGAAGGAGCTCGTGAAGCTGGATTAGCCTTTTAATTTTTATAGAAAAAAATAAAAATCAGGTGGTCGATTTTATTTAAAATCAAAACCCTAAATCATTCATTATAATGGCAAGAAATAACGATAAAAGAATCAAGCCTGCGGACTCAGAATTAAAAGAAAAGTTAGTTAATCTTAATCGAGTAGCAAAAGTTACTAAAGGTGGACGAACTTTCAGTTTTGCAGCTATTGTAGTTGTAGGTGATGGAAAAGGTACTGTTGGACATGGATTAGGGAAAGCTCGTGATGTATCTGAATCTATTGCAAAAGCAGTTGATGATGCCAAGAAAAATTTAATTAAAGTGCCAATTTACAAAGGAACCATTCCTCATGAACAAAAAGGAAAATATGGTGCTGGTAAAGTTTTAATTAAACCAGCTTCTGATGGTACAGGAGTAATTGCAGGTGGAGCAATGCGTGCAGTTTTAGAAATTGCAGGAGTTCATAACGTATTGGCTAAATCTCAAGGATCGTCAAATCCTCACAATGTTGTTAAGGCTACTATCGACGCATTGGCTAAATTAAGAAGCCCAATGTCTGTTGCAAAGGCACGTAATATCAGTATGGAAAAATTATTCAACGGATAAATTGATTTAGGATTTGTTATTATGGATTTATAATATTTCAATCCATAATTTTCAATCTATAATCTATAATTATAAAATTATGGCAAAGATTAAAGTTACACAAGTAAAGAGTGTTATCGACCGTAGCAAGCGCCAAAAAGCAACAATGATTGCATTGGGACTCAAAAAGATGAATAGTTCAGTTGTTCACGAAACTACTCCCCAGATTTTAGGAATGGTTGCCAAAATTAACCATTTGGTGAAAGTGGAACAAATGTAAATTATTACCGTAATTATTTCTTGTAAAAAAGTTTTAGATTCTTTTTGGAGAATTTAATATTAAAAATAAAAATCATGGAATTACACAACCTCAAACCCGCTGCAGGTTCAATTAAAAAAGGAAAGAGAATAGCTCGTGGACAAGGTTCAGGTCATGGTGGTACAAGTACACGTGGTCACAAAGGTGCAAAATCTCGTTCAGGTTACAAAAGCAAACGTAACTTTGAAGGTGGTCAAATGCCTTTGCAAATGCGTCTTCCAAAGAGAGGATTTAAAAATCCTAACCGAGTAGAATTCGTACCATTAAACTTAAGCCGATTACAAGCTATTTCAGAAAAACACAACTTGACAACAATTGATATGGAAACATTAGTTGCAAGTGGTATTGTGCGAAAAAATGACCGAGTTAAAATTTTAGGCAGGGGGGAATTGAAAGCTAGCCTTTCTATTAATGTACATGCCATTTCTGATGCTGCAAAAACTGCAATTGAGGGAGCTGGTGGAAGTGTTAATCTTGTTTAAAAAAATTTAATGAAAAAATTAATTACTACTCTACAGAACATTTGGAAAATTAAAGATTTAAGGGATCGAATTCTGTTCACCCTATTGATTTTAGCTGTGTATCGATTTGGCTGCTTCGTAGTTCTGCCAGGTGTTGATGCAGCGAAATTAGCTGCTGCCACACAATCAGGCGGTGGAGGTCTTTTAGATTTAATCAATGCGTTCTCTGGTGGTGCCTTTCTAGGTGCGGCTGTTTTTGCATTAGGGATTATGCCATATATTACAGCATCGATTATTATTCAGTTATTAGGATTTGCTGTTCCTTATTTCCAAAGATTGCAACAACGTGAAGGTGAGTCAGGGAGGAAAAAAATTACCCAGATTACCCGATGGTTAACAGTTGCAATTTGTTTAGTTCAAGGTAGTGGTTATTTATCATATTTAGATTCTCAAGGAGCTATTGCAACTGCGATGGAGAATCAAAAAACATTATTCTATTTTGCTAACTTAATCATTTTGACTACAGGTACTGTATTCGCAATGTGGTTAGGAGAGAAGATTACAGATAAAGGAATTGGGAATGGTATTTCACTTTTGATTACCATTGGAATTATTGCAACACTTCCTGGTGCTTTAGTTTTTGAGGTTACAAGTCAATTTAATGATGGCAATCTTATTATGTTGATTTTGGAGTTTGCAGCATTATTTGGAGTAGTGGTAGCAACAGTTTTGATAGTACAAGGAGTTCGAAGAATTCCTATTCAATTTGCTAAGCGTATGGTTGGAAGAAGTTCCAACGCAATGCCTGCAACTGGAAACAGGGATTATATTCCATTGAAAGTAAATGCAGCAGGGGTAATGCCTATCATTTTTGCTCAAGCATTAATGTTCTTGCCTGCAGCTTTAGGTAACTATGCTTCACCTGATGGTGGAGGAACTGGATTCTTGAGTAGCTTGTCTGATTTTACTTCATGGTCATATAATATTATCTACTTCTTTTTAGTAGTTATTTTCACATATGTTTATACTGCACTATTAGTAAATCCTACTCAATATGCAGAGTATTTGAAAAGACAAAATGCATTCATTCCTGGTATTAAACCAGGGAAAAATACAGCTGATTTCATCGATTCAGTAACATCAAGAATTACTTTACCAGGATCTATTTTCTTAGGTTTAATCTCTATTCTTCCTGCAGTAGCTGCAAATGTTTTAGGAATTAATATTGGATTTGCAATGTTCTTTGGTGGAACATCATTATTGATTTTAGTTGCAGTTGTTTTAGATACATTACAACAAATCGATAGTCACTTACTAATGCGAAAATATGATGGATTAGTGAAGTCGGGAAGAGGTCAAGGAAGAAGTAGAATTCAAGGAATTGGAGCAAGTATGTAATTGTTCAAAAGGTAAGAATTTAATTGTATTCTTTTTTTGATTGATTTTATAAAAACGGTAAATACGAATTTCACATTTTGAAAAAGAAGCCAATATATAAAACTGACGAAGAAGTAGAGTTAATTAGAGAAAGTTGTTTGTTAGTTTGTAAAGCTTTAGCTCATGTTGCCAGCGTCATTCGACCAGGAGTAAAAGGAGCTAAAATAGATCGAGAAGCAGAAGAGCTTATTCGTGATCATGGTGCAGTTCCAGGATTTAAAGGTCTTTATGGTTTTCCAGCAACACTTTGTATTTCAATAAATGAAGGTGTTGTTCACGGAGTTCCTTCAGAATATGAATTTCAAGATGGAGACATTGTTTCTGTCGATTGTGGAACATATATGAATGAATTTTATGGAGATGCAGCTTATACGTTTGCACTTGGAGAGGTAAAAGAAAAAACAATGGAATTACTTCAAGTAACTAAGACAGCTTTATATAAAGGTATTGAGCAAGCAGTTGTTGGAAAGAGGATAGGAGATATTAGTTACGCAATTCAAAATTATTGTGAAAGACCATTTAATTTTGGTGTAGTTAGAGAATTGGTTGGACATGGTTTAGGAAGACAATTGCACGAAGCACCAGAGGTGCCTAATTTTGGAAAAAGAGGGAAAGGCCCAGTTTTAAAAAATGGATTAGTTATCGCTATTGAGCCAATGATTAATTTGGGAAAAAGAGAAGTTAGACAATCATCTGATGGTCATACCATAGTTACAAAGGATATGACTCCGTCAGCACATTACGAACACACAATAGTAGTAAGAAAAGGAAAAGCCGATATCTTATCGAATCATAGCAAAGTAGAAGATAATATTAAAAATAACCCAGAAGTTAGGGAAGTTTCGATAAAAAGTTAGATATTTGCACTCCGAAAATTTGAGTATGGCAAAACAGGATTTAATAAAACAAGATGGTATCATTGAAGAAGCATTGTCAAACGCAATGTTTCGGGTACGTTTGGAGAATGACCATCAAATAGTCGCAACTATTTCAGGAAAAATGAGAATGAATTATATTCGAATATTACCAGGAGATAAGGTTGCTGTAGAAATGTCTCCATACGATTTATCAAGAGGTAGAATAACTTACCGATACAAATAATAACATTGTTATTTTTCTAAAATAACAACTAAAAGAAATATCATGAAAGTAAGAGCTTCCATAAAAAAACGATCAGTAGATTGTAAGATCGTTCGAAGAAAAGGAAAATTATACGTAATCAACAAAAAGAATCCTAGGTTCAAGCAACGTCAAGGATAATTTTTAAGTAAATAATTTATTCCTTTTAAGGGATAAATACATAATCAAAATAATATGGCTCGTATTGCAGGTAATGATTTACCACGTAACAAAAGAGGAATCATCGGTTTGACCTACGTTTATGGCATCGGATCAACTTTAGCAAAAGAAATTTTGGATAAAGTGGGTGTTGATCAGCATACTAAGATTGGTGATTGGACGGATGATAATATCCGTGAAATTTCTAAACTTATCCAAGACGAATATCAAGTAGAAGGTCAATTAAGATCGGAAGTTCAAACTAACATCAAGCGATTGATGGATATTGGATGTTACAGAGGATTACGTCACAGAAAAGGATTACCATTGAGAGGTCAACGTACCCAAACTAATGCTCGTACTCGAAAAGGTAAGAAGAAGACTGTTGCAGGTAAGAAAAAAGTTACTAAATAATATAATTGATCATTGTTGCCAGTTGTTTGTTTTACATTAGACTTACAACTTCTCAACTAACAACGACATTTCAAAATGGCTAAAGGAAAAGTAGTTAAAAAAAGAAAAGTTAGAGTTGAAGCTGAAGGCCAAGTGCACATTCAAGCTACCTTCAACAACATTATTATTTCTTTGACAAATAAGGCTGGACAAGTTATTTCTTGGGGATCTGCTGGTAAGGCTGGCTTTAGAGGTTCTAAGAAAAACACCCCTTATGCTGCACAAGTTGCTGCTACAGATGCTGCCAAGGTAGCCTATGATGCAGGTATGCGGCATGCAATTGTTTACGTAAAAGGACCTGGTTCTGGAAGAGAATCAGCTATCCGTGCAGTTGACAATGTTGGAATCAAAATATCTAAAATTAAAGATATGACTCCAATTCCTCACAACGGTTGTCGTCCACCTAAACGTAGAAGAGTTTAATCCCTTTTGGGATTATTTTATTCCAATAGGAAATTAAATATCCATAGAAAATACCTGTTTTAAAAAATTATATTTTTAAATGAGAATAAGAAACAGAAATCACCAACGAAAAAGTTGGTTTTAGTTTTTAGTTGATTTAAAAATAGAATTTTAAAAAACTCAAATTAATTTTAGAAATGGCAAGATATACTGGACCCACTTCAAAAAAAGCTAGAGCATTAGGAGAACCAATCTTTGGTTTTGACAAAGCTTTTGAAAGAAAGAAATATGCTCCGGGACAGCACGGTAATTCTCGAAAGAGAAAACAAAAATCGGATTATGCTAACCAATTAATGGAAAAGCAAAAAGCTAAATATACTTATGGTGTATTAGAGCGACAGTTCCGAAACTTGTTTGAGAAATCAACTCGTAAGAAAGGGGTTACTGGTGAAGTTTTACTTCAATTCTTAGAGGCTCGCTTAGATAATGTTGTTTATCGAATGGGTATTGCACCTACTCGAAGAGCAGCTCGTCAATTAGTTTCTCATAAGCATATTGTAATTAATGGCATCGTGAATAATATTCCTTCTACTCAATTATATCCTGGTGATGTGATTTCTGTTAGAGGAAAATCTCAAGGATTGCTTGTGGTTGAAGAGAGCATCAATGCAAATAAAAATGAATCTAAGAAATTTGGTTGGATTGAGTTTACTCCATCTAAAATGACTGGAAAATTCTTAGAATACCCAGAAAGAGAAAATATTCCAGAGAATATCAATGAACAGTTGATTGTTGAATTATACTCTAAATAAAAATAAACTCCAGCAACAATTGATATTTTATCAGTTGTTGCTGGTTGTTTTTATACTACAGAATAACTGCACAGTATTTTCAAAAAAAATTAAAACCTAGTTTTCAATAGTGAATTTTCATTATTTACTTACAAGTTTTAATTATTCATTTTTCTTCAAATAATACCTCCAATAAATATGAGCATTTTAAATTTCCAGAAGCCTGATAAGATTTTGATGCAGAAAGCCAACGACTTCGAAGGCACTTTCGACTTCAAACCACTTGAGCCAGGATTCGGTCAAACAGTAGGGAACTCATTAAGAAGAGTTTTACTTTCCTCTTTGGAAGGTTTTGCTATTTCTGCAGTACGTATTGCTGGTGTGGAGCATGAATTTGCAACCATCCGAGGAGTAGTAGAAGATGTAGTTGATATTATTTTGAATTTAAAACAAATCAGAATCAAGCAATTAATTGCTGATGAAGATATCTCTTCTGAAAAAATATACTTAACAATTAGTGGTAAAGAAGAATTTAGAGCGGGTGATATCGAAGAACACACTAATGTTTTTAAAATAATGAATCCAGACTTGTTAGTTTGCAACATGGAGCCATTTGTTAATCTTGAGATGGAATTATCGATCACTAAAGGTCGGGGATATGTTCCTGCAGATGAAAATTTGCCAAAAGATGCTGCAATTGGAGTTATTCCAATCGATGCAATTTACACACCGATCAAGAATGTTGCATATAAAGTATCTAACACTCGTGTGGGGCAAAGAACGGATTATGAGAAATTGACTATCGATGTAAAAACTGATGGTACAATTCATCCAGAAGAAGCAATTAAAGATGCCTCCCGAATTTTGATTCAGCACTTAATGCTGATTACTGACGAAAATATCACATTCGAAGATGGTGGCAGCCGTGAAGATAATATCGTAGATGAGCACATCTTACATATGCGTAAGTTATTGAAAACATCTTTGGAAGATTTGGATCTTTCAGTACGTGCATATAATTGCTTGAAAGCTGCGAAGATTAATTCTTTGGCTGAGATGGTTAAGTATGACACGCACGAATTGTTAAAATTTAGAAATTTTGGTAAAAAATCTTTGGTAGAAATCGAAGAATTACTTCAAGACAAGGGCTTGACTTTTGGAATGGATTTATCAAAATATAAATTAGACGAAGAGTAAAAAAAATGATTTAGGATTATGGATTCATGATTTTTAGATTACTTCTTAATCATAAATTCATGATTTTTAATACATAAATGCAGTAACCGACGCATCTTAAAGATTCCGGTGCTGAGATGTTCTTTATTTTTTAATTAAAAATTAAACCAGTCAAAATGAGACACGGTAAAAAGTTTAACCACTTAGGTCGAAAAAAAGGTCACAGAACAGCATTGTTGAAAAACATGTCTAACTCATTAATTGAGCACAAAAGAATTAATACAACTTTGGCAAAAGCTAAAGCATTAAGACTTCACTTGGAACCAATTATCACAAAATGTAAAACTAATACCACTCACTCTCGACGAGTTGTTTTTAGTTATTTACAAAGTAAAGAATCAGTTCAAGAATTATTTGATAATGTTGCATCAAAAATTGCTGATAGACCAGGTGGATATTTAAGAATTATCAAAACTGGCTTTCGTAAAGGTGATGCAGCAGAATTGGCAATGATCGAATTCGTAGATTATAACACAGTTTATACTAATGATAAAGCTCCTGCTGGAGCTGGTAAGAAGAAAACTCGTAGAAGAAGAAGGGGTGGTGCTAAAGCTGCAACTGCCACGGCTGCTGCCGTTGTTACTGATGCAGTTGAAGAGGTAGTAAAAGGAGATGATCCAGAAATGGACACTTTGATGAACGATGCAGTTGAAGAATCTGGAACAGTTGTAAATGAAGATACTCATACTAAAGATTCTGATTCATCTGAAGAAGAATAATTAATATGATTTCATTATAGTTTCGTAAAAAGGCTGTTCTACTTTCTAAGTGAACAGCCTTTTTTTAAATAAAAAAAGAGAATTTTAAAGTTTAGCATTTAATTTGCAATAGTTTAATTTTAGAAATTCATATTCAATTTTGAAAGGACAGTTTTTAATCATATTCTACAAATTATAATTGATTTTTATCATGAAACAAGTACCTGCAGTTTTATTATTAGAAGATGGAACCGTTTTTCACGGGAAATCAGCTGGAGCAATTGGAACCACAACGGGTGAAATTTGCTTCAATACCGGAATGACTGGATACCAAGAAGTTTTCACAGACCCATCCTATTTTGGCCAATTGTTAGTTGCGACTAATGCACACATTGGAAATTACGGAACGAAAGATGCCGATACCGAATCAGATTCGATAAAAATTTCAGGATTGATTTGTAAAAATTTCACTTGGCAATATTCTCGAAAAATGGCTGATGAATCTATTCAAGATTATTTTGAAAAAGAAAATTTAGTCGGAATTTCGGATTTAGATACTCGTGCAATTGTTCGACACATTAGAACAAAGGGAGCAATGAATGGAATTATCTCTTCAGAAATTTCAGATTTAGAAAAATTGAAGGAGCTTTTGAAAAAAGCGCCAAGCATGGCTGGATTAGAACTAGCAAGTAAAGTGAGTACAGATAAACCATATTTTTATGGAGATCCAACTGCTAAATTTAAAGTTGCAGTTATGGATTTTGGAACGAAAATGAATATTCTTCGAAACTTCACCAAACGGAATTGTTACCTACAAGTTTTTCCAGCAAAAACACCTGCGGCAGATGTGATCGCTTGGAATCCTGATGGATATTTTCTTTCCAATGGTCCTGGTGATCCAGAACCAATGGACTATGCAGTTGCTTCTGCAAAAGCATTTTTAAAAGAAGACAAACCTCTTTTTGGAATTTGCTTGGGACATCAAATATTGGCTTTGGCCAATGATATTCCTACTTATAAAATGCACCACGGACATCGAGGAATTAATCATCCTGTGAAAAATTTATTATCTGGGAAATGTGAAATCACAAGTCAAAATCATGGTTTCGGAGTAAATCCAGATGCCATTAAGGCAAGTGATAAAGTGGAAATCACTCACGTGAACTTGAATGATGATACGATCGAAGGAATTAAAGTGGTAGGCAAAAAAGCATTTTCAGTTCAGTATCACCCAGAAGCTGCACCCGGACCGCATGATGCGAGATACCTTTTTGACCAGTTTTTAGAGATGTTGGAGAAGGATGTAAAAGTTGTGGCAGTAAAATAAAATCCATCGTGATTTAGAATAAAAAAGAAAGCGAGCTTTAAAATTTAAGGCTCGCTTTTTTTATTCACAGTTCCTTTAAAAAAGATAAATTTGTTCTTTTTAAAACCTTCAATTCCCCCTAAATTTTTCGTTTCTTTGCACCTTCAAAACTACCTTTTGAATGCACTAACCAATCTTAAGTTCTAAGACTTAACCAAAAGAGATAACCTATTTTTTTCAAATCAATTCTGTTCCAAAACGGAGTTAAAAAACATTTTAAACATGAGTGCAATTATCGACATTCACGCAAGACAGATTTTAGATTCACGTGGAAATCCTACTGTAGAAGTTGAAGTAACTACTGAGACAGGTCATACTGGATTGGCGGCGGTTCCTTCTGGAGCATCAACTGGAAAGTATGAAGCAGTTGAATTAAGAGATGGTGACAAATCTAGATATCTAGGAAAAGGAGTTTTAAAAGCATGCTCCAATGTGGAAGAGGAAATTAGAGATAACTTGATAGGTACAAATGTTTTTGAGCAAAGAGAGATTGACCAAGTTATGTTAGATTTAGATGGTACAGCGAACAAATCTAAATTAGGTGCAAATGCTATTTTAGGAGTTTCTTTAGCTGTGGCTAAAGCTGCTGCTGCTGAATTGGAGCAACCACTTTACCGATATTTAGGAGGGGTGAACGCACATGTTCTGCCAGTTCCAATGATGAATATTTTGAATGGAGGATCTCATGCAGATAATAGCATTGACTTTCAAGAGTTTATGATTATGCCAGTTGGAGCAGAGATTTTTTCCGAAGGATTAAGAATGGGAGTGGAGGTTTTTCATACCTTGAAAGATGTTTTGAAATCAAAAGGTTACTCAACTAACGTTGGTGACGAAGGTGGTTTTGCTCCAAATATCAAATCAAATCACGAGGCAATTGAAATCGTTTTGCAATCAATCGAAAAAGCAGGTTACAAGCCAGGGGAAGATATTTTGGTAGCAATGGATGCTGCGGCTTCGGAATTTTATAATGCTGAAGAAAAAGTATATCACTTTGCTTCTTCTACGGGAGATAAATTGACCAGTTCTGAAATGGTGGACTATTGGAAAAGTTGGGTAGATAAATATCCAATTCTTTCCATCGAAGATGGTTTGGATGAAGATGATTGGAGTGGATGGAAAGCATTGACTGCTTCTATCGGAGACCGATGTCAATTGGTAGGTGATGATCTTTTTGTAACTAATACAGTTCGATTACAACGAGGAATTGAAGAGGCTTCTGCTAATTCAATTTTGATAAAAGTAAACCAAATCGGTACATTGACTGAAACCATCGAAGCGGTGAGTTTGGCGAATCGTCATTCATTCACTTCAGTAATGAGTCATCGATCAGGAGAAACGGAAGATACTACGATTGCTGATTTGGCAGTAGCATTAAATACTGGTCAAATCAAAACAGGTTCAGCTTCTCGTTCTGATAGAATCGCAAAATACAATCAATTGTTGCGAATCCAAGAAGAGTTAGGTGATGCAGCAATTTACCCAGGAAAAGCACTTCTTGGGTAACGGTTAATGATTAACGGTGAACTGTTAACGATTCCAGAGTGGGGGTAACACAAGTGGTATTAACCATTCATCATTATACATTCACCATTAATATATTTATATTTGCATTTGAAAAAAAATGCCCAGACTATGGCTGTGAGAAATAATCCATTTAAACCAATTGTGCAAGCAATTCCTGCTCCGATAAGAAACAAGTATTTTTTAGTACTCGTGTTTTTTACGATGTGGATGATTTTTTTTGATAGACATCAGTTTCACGAAATTTTGGGGTTAAGCCAGAAGGTTGATCAAATGAAGTCAGATAGAGATTATTATATTGAACAAATCAAACAAGTCAAAGAAGACGAAAAGGATTTGTTACTCAATATCGAAAAGTACGGGCGAGAGCATTATTTTATGAAAAAAGATAACGAAGATGTTTTCATTTTCGAAGAAGAAGATAAAACAGAGTGATAAATTATGAGTGAGAAGTGATGAGTATTTCCAACTTTGAGAAAACTCATCACTCATCACTTCTCATTAATCACTAAATTACATTACTTATAAAAAAATAAAGATGGCAGTTTTAGTAGGAAAAGATTCCAAAATTATCGTTCAAGGATTTACTGGAAAAGAAGGTACATTTCATGCGGGTCAGATGATCGAATATGGAACACCTGTAGTTGGTGGGGTGACTCCTGGAAAAGGAGGAAAGACTCATTTAGACCGTCCAGTTTTTAATACAGTTGCTGAAGCAGTTGAAAAAGTAGGAGCAGATACTTCTATTATTTTTGTACCGCCACCATTTGCTGCTGATGCGATTATGGAAGCTGCTGCTGCTGGAATCAAAGTGATCATTTGTATCACGGAAGGAATTCCTGTTCAAGATATGGTAAAAGTGAATGCATTTCTTTCAGATAAAGACTGCAGATTAGTTGGACCAAACTGTCCAGGTGTCATGACTCCAGGCGAAGCAAAAGTTGGAATTATGCCAGGATTTATTCATAACCCAGGTCGTATTGGTATCGTTTCTCGATCAGGTACATTGACTTACGAAGCGGTGGATCAAATCACAAAAGCTGGATTAGGGCAATCAACTTGTATCGGAATTGGTGGTGATCCAATTATCGGAACTACGACACAGCAAGCAGTTCAGTTATTGATGGAAGATCCTGATACCGATGCTATCGTGATGATCGGAGAGATTGGAGGAAGTATGGAAGCAGATGCTGCTCATTGGATCAAAGCTAATGGAACGAAACCAGTTGTTGGTTTTATCGCAGGTCAAACTGCCCCTAAAGGTAGAACGATGGGACATGCTGGTGCAATCGTTGGTGGTGCGGAAGATACTGCTGAAGCAAAAATGAAAATTATGGATGAGTGTGGAATTCATGTAGTGAATTCTCCTGCGATGATTGGTGAGACGATGATTAAGGCTTTGGCTGAAGCTGGAGTAGTTGCTGGCTAATATCCATTTTTATAAAAATATTAAACGCCTCATTTCGAGTAATCGGAATGAGGTGTTTTGGTGTACTTACGAAACTCCTGCTTCGTAAATAAAATGTTATGAAGCAGGAGCTTCGTAGTTACTTATAAAGAATCGAATATGCCAACGTCGCCAAAACCACAACGACCAAAGCAATTAAAGCAGTCATATAAGTTGAGTTATTTCGATATTGATTAAATAACAATTCCATCACATCTCGCCATTCCAATCCTCGAACTGCACCCTCCCGAGCTAAGACAAAATATTTTTTTCCACCTTTTCGCCTTTGATCTCCATGTTTTTTTAGAATAAAAAAATCTTTATTTAAAAAAGCAAGATCATACAATTCGCTAGTGACAGCCGTTTTTTCGATAATAAAAGTATTGGACTTACTTAATATTTTCCAAACTCCCTGAGTGATGTTTCCATCAATGGAAATTAAATATTCCTCTTCCTCTCGAAAAATATGCAAGACCGATTCATGAAATTCATCGTCATCTCGAATCTCCAACCACCGAGTATCTAAATAAAATTGTTGCTCGTAAAGATCTTCTCCCCACGGTCGAATTTTTGGAATAATCTGATCCAGTTGCTGATCCATCGTAGCTGCATCAGGTAAAGGCAATTCAAAAGTCCGAGAAATATTTTCAGTTATTTTATTTTCCACAAGCTGTTTTTATTAAAAAAAAGGTTGATTCGTTTTTTTCAAAATCAACGTTGTAAATTTAGTCAAAAACAAACAATAGTAAAAGTATTTTTTATATCGCTACCGCTAAAACATATACAAAAAAAAGCTACTGAAACTAATTTCAGTAGCTTAGGCAAAGTTCAATAATAAACTTACATTCTTGACTGTTTCTTTTGTTCCTATTTTTCACTTTGAAATCAGTCATTTATCCAGATAAACTCGTGCTTTCAAAGTAAAAACTAGAAACAAAA
>Ga0114957_1001270_pt1 | contig 28323 bp, 20 predicted proteins | sample BantaG_FD_87175 | JGI IMG/M metagenome (GOLD analysis project Ga0114957, IMG submission 87175) | Marine algal microbial communities from Bantry Bay, Ireland - BantryBay_4 metaG | ecosystem: Host-associated > Algae > Red algae > Unclassified | place: Bantry Bay, Ireland | collected 2014-11-21
AAATGATTTAAAAATGGTCGAATAATTACTTATCCGACCATAATAAATTACTGTTTGCTGCTATTCTGCAGATAATGTTTTCTTGCCCTCTATAGAAAAAGTACCTTGCGATGAATTGCTTGTACCAGAAATTTTACTGCCGCTAACGGTAAGGCTTACTCCCACCTTGTCACCTTGGACCATAACATCGAACATAATAGTACTTGCTTTGGTCGTTACATTTTCACCTAACATGGTCGCACCGCCAATTTGTACCTGCACTTTATATGTTTTTTCATCTTGTAAAATCAACAAAAAACCTTCGCCATATCCTTCTGGAGCACCTGCCACTGTGTATGCCCATCCGCCGGCAAATTTATCTTTGACGACAATTTCATTTTCATTAGTTACAAAATCGGCAGCGCTTGCAATAGCTGTTTGTAGTGGTAATGCCATTATTACCGCTCCCATAAAAAGTTTATAGATTGTTTTGGTGTAATTTTTCATTTTAAATTGTTTTAAGAGATTGTTTTAAATATCTCGATTATAAATGTATAAAAAAATTCAATGCCTCGAATCTTAATACACATACCTTGCCATAAATAGTTTATAGTTGGTTAATAATGTAAAGGTAATTCGGTCTAGAATACCCCAAAGGTTTCCTAGCTTTGTTAAAACGTATGCACAGTATGTCGAAAGAAAATCAACATTTTACTTTGATCGGAGCAGGTATAATGAGCGCAACACTGGGCGTTCTGCTCAAACAATTAATGCCAGATGCCGAAATCGATATTTTTGAACGTTTAGATAAAGTCGGTGCTGAAAGCTCTGATGGATGGAATAATGCCGGTACCGGCCATTCTGCATTTTGCGAACTCAATTACACTCCCGAAGACGAAAACGGCCGCATTGATATCTCAAAGGCACTTAAAATCAGTGAATCTTTCGAAATATCGAAACAGTTTTGGGCATTTTTGGTCAAAAACAATTTGGTGCAAACTAAATCGCCATTTATCAATGATATTAACCACATGAGTTTTGTATGGGGCGATGCGAACAATCGCTTTCTAAAAAAGAGATTCGATGCGCTTAGCAACTATGGCATTTTTGCAGATATGAAGCATTCCACCGACTTTGATGAAATTACCGACTGGGTACCTTTGATGATGACCGGTCGAGACCGAGATGCAATTATTTCTGCAACACGAATGCCAATCGGCACCGATGTTAATTTCGGGGCTATAACCCGCAGTATGGTCAGGTATCTCGAAACTCTTGGCGGCGTAACCTTACATTTAGAACATCAAGTAGAAGATATTGACCAAACGGATGCTACCGATTGGGAAATCGAAGTAAAAAATTTACATACTGGAATTGCAAAAACGATTCAGAGTCAATTTGTTTTTATCGGTGCAGGTGGTGGTGCTTTAAAACTGCTGGAAAAATCTAATATCCCAGAGGGAGAAGGGTATGGGGGATTTCCGGTAAGCGGACAATTTTTGAATTGTACGAATCCTGAAGTAGTTTCCAAACATGAAGCCAAGGTATACGGAAAAGCTCAAGAAGGTTCCCCACCAATGAGTGTGCCACATTTGGATACCAGAATGCTGGGCGGAAAACGTTCTTTGTTGTTTGGGCCTTATGCCGGTTTTTCAACGAAATTTTTAAAAAACGGGTCCTATTTCGACCTTCCGCTGTCAATTGAAGCGCATAATATTTTTCCCATGCTTTCAGCTGGTCTACGCAATATTTCGTTGACAAAATACCTCATCGAACAAGTAGTGCAATCCCCAGAAGAGCGGTTTAAATCCTTGCAAAAATACTATCCCGAGGCGCGCTTCGAAGATTGGGAGTTAATAAACGCCGGGTAGCGCGTGCAGATTATTAAAAAAGACAAGGAAGCAGGTGGGGTTTTAAAATTCGGAACTGAAATCGTTACAAACAAAAATAAAAACCTAGCAGCTTTATTAGGAGCTTCTCCCGGAGCTTCGACTGCAGTTTCAATTATGCTCAAGGTTTTGAATGAATCTTTTTCCGAAGAGATGAAAACAAATGATTGGAAGACCAAACTGACAAAAATGATTCCCAGTTACGGCCAATCGCTCATTACGGATTCATCACTCTGTATGAAAACCAGAGAGTATACTTCTACCATTTTAAAATTAGAAGACAAAGGTTAATTATTTTCTAGTAGCAACTTTTCCTTTGCGTTTTTCTTTGATTTTCACATAAATCAACTTGTTCCTACCTTTGGAATCATCACGACGTTCTACTTCAAAGTTTTTAATAGAATTGATCAATGGGGTCAACTTGTGAAAACCATAATTACGAGAATCGAAATTGGGCTGTTTTTTTAGTAATAAACTCCCAACATCGCCCAAAAATGCCCAACCATCATCGTCGGCCAAATCTTGAATAGTATTTGAAATCCATCGCACTTCCTTTGCGGTAATCTTATCTACATTTTGTTTTGGCCTCTTTTCGCCTTTCTGTTGATCTGAAATACCGTCTTCCTCTTCTTCGGTTTGATTTTTAAGTATCTCGATATAGATAAACTTATCGCAGGCTACTATAAACGGATTTGGTGTTTTTTTCTCCCCAATACCGAATACTTGCATACCCGCCTCTCGCAAACGAGTGGCTAGTCGGGTAAAATCGCTATCACTACTTACCAAACAGAACCCATTTACCTTACCTGAATACAGAATATCCATCGCATCGATAATCATTGCCGAATCGGTGGCATTCTTCCCTTGGGTATACCCGTATTGCTGTACGGGCGTAATTGCATTATCGAGCAAAATATGTTTCCATTTGCTTACGCGAGGGTTTGTCCAGTCCCCATAAATGCGTTTAATAGTCGGGTTACCATATTTGGCGATTTCCTCCATCATTTCCTTTACATAAGCCGAAGGAATATTGTCGCCATCTATTAGTACTGCTAGGTTTACGTCCATTTAGTTATAATGATTTGCCGCAAGTTACGAGGTTTTAAAATGATTAAAAACAAAATGGCACCTTTAAAGGTGCCTATAGACTGATTAAGTATCTATTTTAAATCTTAAAACGTTCTCTTCAAAAAGGTGGCATGTTCGACTTATAACAAGCAATATTAATTTAAAAACATAGTAATTACCGAGCTTCTCCTCATAATCTCAATTTTCGAGGTATTTCTATTGTTTGAAAAACCATTGGTATTATCTCCAAATGAGATACCATCGCCTTCATAAATAATAGCTACAGCATGATCATTTATCTCACTGATTTTCCCGATACTAGGGTTGTAAATCATCGCGACAAGACTTTCTGGAGTTTCAGTAACATCATCATTTAATACTTCAAGTCTCAATGTTGTTTTAGCGCTTTTTGGATCTATTGCGATTGAAGAAGGGAAAGCGGTTCTCATATCGCTTCTGGTTGCATCTGAATCTATACCAAATTCGATATCTAAAATAATTTCTGTGTTTGTGGTATTAATCAAATCGTTTCCTAATTCATCTGTCATTTTAATGATATAAACTACATCGGTACCATTTTCAGAACCATCTTGCATTTTAGTAATACTAAAAATTGGAGAACTTTTGGTATGCTCTTGGGCGAAGATGTTTGTACTTGCCATGAAGAGAAACGATAATGATGTCAAAACAAGTTTAAATGAGTTTAGTGCTGCGGGGGATTTAATATTCATAGCTATTATTTACGTCCGTTTTGTATGCTGAACACTACTAAGAACGCACATCTTTTAAATTGAAATACTTTTTTTCCTTTCAAATCGATAAATCACACGTTCCTTTCTAATTTATCCGTTGAATAGCCTTCAAAAAGCCGATAAAGTGCATTTTGAGTTAAATACACAAGCTGAATAAAAATAAAAAAACACCTTCTTTAGGTGCCTTTTTATTAATTATATATGTACGTTATGTTGTTGATCGTTACTTCAAAGTAGTATTATTTTTAAGGCAATTAGCAGATTAGTCTAAGAACATAGGTATGACAGAGGCGCTTCTAGTTTCATCCATTTTAGCCTTACTCGCCATATCGGAAATCTGACTAGCATCAGTGGAAAGCGAAACGGCGTCTCTATCTAAAATAGTAGCGGTGGCATAGTCATTGATTTCGCTGATATTACCAATACTAGGATTATAAATCATCGCTACTAAACTTTCGGAAGTTTCTTTGATACCATCGTTAAGCACTTTAAGTCTTAATGTTGTACTTCCAGTCCCGGGAAGTATCGCAATTGAAGAAGGGAAAGCTGCGACCATATCGTTGCGTTCAACATCAGAGTCTACGCCAAATTCAATATCCATGACGATTTCTTGATCGGTCGTGTTTATCAAAATGTTTCCAACATCGTCGGTCATGTTAACAATATAAACCACATCAGTACCATTTTCAGAACCGTCCTGTAACTTAGTAATCTGGAAAACAGGTGAATTGGTAGTATCGTCCTGAGCAAAGGTTGTCGTGTTCGCCAGTATAAGGAATGACAATAATGCGAAAACGTTTTTAAAATAGTTTTTCTTGAAAGTAGATCGAGTGTACATAATATTTTTTTTAGTTCAACTTAAATGCTGAACAACAAAAGAACGCATGATATTTAATTTATATAAGTTTTTCCCTACAAAATCGATAAATAACTCTTTTCTGAAATAGAAAAACCGTTGTATGGACATTAAAATTCGATAAAGTGTTATAACCCGAAAATCGAATTTGCTCTTAAATTAGTTTGGATTACCCCATTTTTAACTCCTTTTAAGCAATCCTGAATACTTTTCTTATTACCCGAGATCACCACAAAGAAGCACAGAACGTACTATAACCAATGCAATAATTTCTTCCTACCATTGGTAAATATGCTAAATACTGCTAGTATCTTATTATTTAAGCAAACTATATAACGTCAACTATTATCGATGTGCTCATTTGGGATCAATAGCAACTCATTAACTCTAAGCTACTTTTGAACCGTATTGGAATTTTTGGTTATTACGAATTCAACACGGCGATTGAGTTCTCTACCATAGTGGGTCGAGTTATCACCAATGGGATTAATGCCCCCGTGACCCTTCCACGAAACTCTTTCTTCAGAAATTCCGAGTTTCACAAGGTAATCAGCCACAGCTCTTGCCCTAGAAGCTGATAACTCTTGGTTGTACATTGCAGTTCCTATACTATCTGTATGCCCACTTATACTAACCTTTAGTTGATTCCTATTTTTTAAATACACATAAAGTCTGTCGAGTTCTGTAATCGATGAAGCTACCAAATTAGATTTATCAAAGGAAAAAAGTAAATTCTTAAAGGTATATACCTCATCGAGTACATACGATTTTGCAGATGACGGAACTGGCTTTAGCACAACCTCATCAAGATAATAGTAAGCTCCTTGCTTCGCTGTTCTTCTGGTTCGAAAAAGTCTCGTACGTTTGTTGTTCTTAAAATTACCCAGTAGCAAATACCTTTCCGTACCCTTTGCCTGAAATTGCGTATGTACCAAAAGCCAATCTTTAGTGTCGGCGTAAAAGTTCGTGTATCCAATTTCCATGTAGTGGTATGTATTCCCTTTTAACGAATACCAAAGCTTTTTAGAAAACTGTTTTCGCGTCTCAACCGTTATTTTGTTATTACTGAACAGGAGTCCAAACTCTTTTACCGCAAAATCAGAGCGTTCTGCCAAACTGATATAGAATGACACTTGATAGGTTTTTCCCTTTACGAGCGGTTCTTTCAGCGCTACTTGTAAATATTCTCGATAATCTTTGGGTGCATATAAATAGAGACCTGCATAGCCTTCTCCAAAGTCTGCGGGTTGTTTGCCGTTAAAATTTTCAGGGGTGCCCATTGCCAAACTACAACCATTAAAGTAGTCGGTTGACCCTAGCGTTGGGGTAGACCAAAAATCAACGTCACTGGCCAAATTACCCAGTCCTTCGGGGCAATTTGAAAATTCTTCAAAACTGGGATTTTTAATAAGGTTTTGAGACCACGATGCTAAAAAACAACAGAGTAGTACGCTGGTGAGAGAATGCTTGTTTAGAATCGAAAGTGCCATTTAGTGCTCTTGACTTGCACTAAAAATAAGAATTTAGGAACTACAAGTAGCTTACTCTTCGATTAAAATCCAAATTGTCGGCTAAGGCGAACTAGTCTTGTTCGTCTTCAAATAGCGTTTCTGCGATTCCTGAACGGTCATCGAAAGTACCGTCAGAAACGATAAATTCAGCTCTTCGGTTTTTTTGCTTTCCTTCGGTACTTGTGTTTTCGGCAACTGGTTGGTCTCCCCCAAAACCTGCCCAACGAATTCTATTTTTCGAAATACCTTTCGCCAAAAGGTATTTTGCTACCGCGCGCGCTCTCTTTGAAGAAAGACTCTTGTTATAGTACTTAGAACCAACATCATCTGTATGCGCTTGTACGGTAACAAATAAGTTCTTGTTATTCTTTAGACTAGCATAAAGATCGTCAAGCTCCTTTTTAGAATTGTTATTAAGCTGAAATACATCAGTAGGAAAAAGTACATTTTCCAATACATACGTTTTGTTCAGCTCCAGCTCATTAAATGGGTATTTAGAGTTGTAATCAACAACCGAAACTTGATCTAAATAATAATAAGCAGCAGCCTTCTCACCATTCAATTTTTTCAACTTTGAGCGGGCATTATCCCTGAAATTACCTAATGTGAGATATTTTTCGGTACCCTTTGCTATGAAATCGGTTTGAACGAGCATCCATCCCTTTTTATCGGCAAAATATGCCCAGTTTCTAACTTCGGCAAAATTATAATCATTGTTCTTATTGTTATCTTGATGTTGCGTCAACGCCTTTCTTGTTTCTTGCTTAATCTGCTTTTCAGAAAACAATACTCCGATATCGCGAATCGCATTTCGAGATTTTTCAGCAAGACTTATATAAAAACTTACCTCGTATTTTTTGCCCCTAATTAAAGGCTCAGCAAGCTCACCTTGTAAATACTCTCTATAGTCATTGGGAGCGCTTAGATATAAGCCTGCATACCCGGTACCAAATTCGGCAACTTGAGACCCATTGAAGTTTTTAGGAATTCCTAGTCTATCACTACATACATTAAAATAATCGGTTGTACCCTCTGAAGATTTTGACCAATAGGGTACGTCGTTCTCTATATTGCCCAATTCTTCAGGACAACTATCGAAGTCTTCAAAACTAGGGTTCTTAACCAAGTTTTGAGCACTTAGTGTATTGAAAAATGCTATTATTAGTAATTGGTGAAAAAGTGATTTTCTAACCATGCCCCTTAACTTTTTAGGTTAGCGTTCTCGCAAGACTTAGGTCTAGAATGAACGTTTAAGGCTTTTGATTATTGTTTTTTTTCGATGAACTGCACTATTGGAATTTCGTTTTATTTGCAAAAACGAATATGTAGCGGTAAAACCACCTTATACTTTCCAAAACCTTCTGGAAATCGATTTTTGTCTGATAGGTGGTAAAAAATACCCATTCTCCTACTGAATTTTAAGAAAATCTCGCGGTTCGAACACGTAAACCAAGCCACTATAGACTAAAGTACCATGGGTTTTTAAATATGAATAAATTCATTTCACATCCCATTACAGTATGCAATAGCAGTTAGCAGTAATAAGCAGCACATATTGCTGCCTGAAAACTGCAACTGAAAACTGCAACTGAAAACTGCAACTGAAAACTGCTTACTATGGAACTATTTTTAGAACCCAAAGGTAGATGCACTAAAGTGCATAGTTTTAACTCCAATTGAGACCAATGAAGAGAATGTTAGTTCTTAAAAATCAAATTTGTACGTAGCTCCCCCCAGAACTTGAAGCCCTTGCACGGGAGTATTTGCCCAGCGCTGATAGTTATTGTTTGCAATGTTGGCCGCTTTCACAAAAACGGATAGCTGATCGTTCAAACGATAACCGATATGGGCATTGGCATCAAAGTAAGAGTCTAATTCAATGAGCGTAGCTGTAAAGGTTTCAGGATTGTTGCTCGCATTACCGATGGTTTCTAAATCGTTTCGTTGCCCTACAAAGAATAGGTTAGCCCCTGCATACCATTTCTCACCAATTTGATAATCCATGAACAATGAACTTTTTACTTCGGGTAAATTCCATGCAGTATTATCAGTTTCCGTATTGTAATTATAATACTCCGCGTTAATGCCCAAAGTGAAATTTCGATTCACATCTACATTAAGTTCCCCGAAAATGCCTAAAGTCTTGACATCATCGTCGAACACCTGAAACGAATTACCATAGTTATATCCTTTATCATCACCTCGCCCGGCCCTTTGTGGGTTCAATAGGTAAAGTAATTTTCTGTTCTCAGCGGTATAAGAACCTTTGATATTGTAACTTAGAGAAGGTAGTAATTGACCGCGAAGCCCCAAATAAGCATCGTATTGTTTATCCGTGGGGACAATATTTAAAGTTGGCGACACATACGGATTTTCGGCTACCAAATCATAATAAGAGTTTTGCTCCAGCTCGCCTTCGATACCAGCATAAGCAATAGCAAATTCACTTAACAAACGATAAGACGCAGTTACAGCAGGGTAGATATAAAAACTACTCTCACTTCGTTCACCATCAAGTCCATATACCAAATTCACGCCAAGGTTCAATACCAAATCGTCTCTCAAAAGTGTAACACTCGGTTTTATACCTACTTGAAGTTGGCCATAGCCAAAACCACCCGTATTATCGGGTGATGTCAAAGGTGCATTTTTAAAATTTCCATTTACATAATCGACTTTTAAATCGATATCTAGATTTTCATCTAAGACAGGAAAGTTAAAGCCCGGTTTAAAAACAACTCGGTTTTCACCTGATTTTGTTGCATCCCAAAATCTGCGATATTGCAGGCTTGCATTTTTAAAATAGGAATCGGCAACATTAATATGTCCGCCCACTTCCGCCATATAATAGTTCTGACGTTCATCAATACCATCGATGGTCGCTTGATCGAAAACCCCGTTCGGCAGACCGTACCAATTGTACATTTGATGCTGTGCACCCACATTAAAGTCCCAATTGACGTCCCTATCACGTTTTTTATAATTACCGTCTAGACGGCTTCTAGAAAAAATATTATTCAAAGATGTGTTCTTAATATTAGCCCGTGAGGAGTTATGCTCCAAACCAACGGTATATCCAGATTCACGATCAATGGTTCTACTGGTATAAAACTTGGCCAATATATTTGCCGGGTTACCACCTCCTGCAGATGCATACGAGTTATACAACGCTGGTGGCGGAATTCGCTCCACTCTTGACGCTTTGCCTTTTGCAGGAGTAAATGTGGATGCCACAGGCACCGAAAAAATACTGTACGTTATGGGCTTTTTTTGGAGCACTATCGAGTCGTTCATATTAGGAAACGATTTGATTTTAAAGGCATCAGAAATAGTTGGTGAATACGCTTTGGTAACTGTTACTGTTTGGGTACCTAAATCTTTTTCATCATCATCTTGCGCAAACATGATGTTCGCAGTTCCCAAAAATACCAGAAATAAAAATTTGATGTGCTTTTGCATAAGGTGTTCTTTTATCCTAATTGCTGTGATGCTTTAATTGCCTGATCGTATTGACGAGTTACTCTTCGATTCTTTCGATTTTATAATCGCTAGTTCGGCCTTGGCTTCAGAAACCAGTTCAGGGTATTGTGAAAAATTGGTGGTAACACTCTCTAAAATATAGGATGCTTGGTACGCATCGCCCAGCGCATAATAGTTCTTAGCCATTACGATGAGCCCCTTACCGCCCCATTCTTTATACGCAGCATAATCTTTGGCCAATTTTTGAACTGCCGTGTTAGAATTTTCAAAATCACTCTCTTTATTCATAAAATAGGCATTGTAATACAAGGCTTCGGCAGCCGTTTCACCCGAAGCTATTTTAAGTACCTTTTGATATGCTTCTTTTGCTTTGGTTTCATCGCCAGTGGCAATGGCCGAGCGTGCAATCATAATTTGGGCATCACTTTTTATTCGATCGTCAATGCTGGGAGTCGCCAGTACCTTTTCGGCATAGGCCAAGGTTTGATCGTAATTCTTCTGCTGGTAATAGCCTTTCATGAGGTTCGATTGCGCAAAGGTTCTGTTTTGTTGAATGTCGGCCTCATTCTCCAACATTTCCAAATAGGGCAATGCAGTTGCATAATTTTTATTGCCGATATAAATTTCACAAACGCGAGTCAACGCCTGCTCCGAATATTCGCTTCCTCCCCTGTCGGCAACATATTTATAGTAGGGCAGCGCACGTTCTTTTTGGTCTTTCCCAAAATACAGCTGTGCAAGATTAAAGTTCGCTTTAATAGCATGTGCACCGTTCGGAAATTGCTGAATATACTTTTCATAACCACGAATGGCAGCGTCTTTTTTACCTTCTATATTTTGCTTTTCCGCAGATTCAAAAGTGGCATTATCTAGTTCTGAATCGGTTACCTCAACAAAATCAAGACCTTCTACCCATGCGGCATATTCATCTACCCGACCCAAATCAACATATATTAACTTTGCCGTTGCGACGGCCTGAATTGCCTCTTGGGTTTTTGGAAAATCGCGCACGACGCTTTTAAATTTGCCCAAGGCTTGGTCGTTTCTACTCGCGTTGTAATGCACCAATCCTTGACGCATCATGACCTGTGCCACTAATGGGCTCTTTCTATTCTCACGAATGAGTTTATCGTAGGTTTGCAATCCTCTTTGCTCCTGACCTTCTGCTACATAGGTGTTGCCGAGTTCAAAAAGCGCATCATCATGTAAAGTAGATTTAGGGTAGGCCGATACAAAACGGTCTAATTCCTCCAATTTGGTTTCTCGCTTGCCCACAAAACCGTAACTCATGGCTTTTTGGTAGGCGGCATAATCTTTTTGAGGACCGGTTAGTCCTAAGGCTTTGTTGTACGTTTCAATGGCTGGCCAGTATTTACTTGTTACGAAATAGCTATCTCCCAATCGCAAATAAGCATCGTATAATTTTTGTGTATCGTTCGTGCCAGAACCCGTAAAACTCGTAAAACTTGAAATGGCATTTGGGTAATCTCGCAGTTTAAAATGGGTATACGCCAAGTTATACTCAAGATCCTTGTATTCTTCGGTGGTCTGCGCGGTTGAATTTTGTTTAAATGCGGTAAAGTTGCTCAAAGCATCATCAAAACGGTTGAGTAAATAATCAGATTCGCCTTTCCAATAGTTGGCTTTAGCTTTAAATAACATATCCTCGGCACTAGCTAACGACTTTGTCAGCGTCTCAGATGAGCCCGCATAATCACCATCTATAAATTGTTCCAATCCCCGGTAATAAGCAACTTTCTGATAGGTAGTTTTACTAGCGTAACCGCGATTTTTTTCAAGCAATTCCATGGCGCCGGCAAAATTTTTGGAGGTGATATAAGAATCAACCAACAACTCTTGCATTTCTTTTTGATGGGTGTCGTTCGGGTAACGTTCCAAATAATCGGATATGACCTGCGGCACCGGCTCATACGCATTCCCTACCTCATAACTCAATCGCGCATAATTTAGATAAGCATCTTTTTGAATCTCGGCAGAAAATTCCATTTGAGAAGCATTACGAAAAGCGTTCAGGGCTTCTTGTTTTTTATCAAGCTTCAAATAACATTCTGCCAAATGGTAATACGCATTTTGTGATACGCTGTTCGTGCCCCCGATAATCTTATTGAACTGCTGAATGGCATTGGCAAAGTCGCCTTGTTTGTAATAACTATATCCTAAGAAGTAATAATCGGTATTGCTCCACTTACCTCTTTTTCCATTATACTGTTCTAAGTATACAATAGCATTATCATATTGTTTAAGGTTAAAATAACTTTCCCCGATAATTTTATTCAATTCAGATTTCTCGGTCCTGTCTGATCTGGGAATCTGCTTTTTAGCCAAGGCAATCGCTTCTTCGAACTTACCCAGTTTAAAGTTCATATCCGCCTGATAGTAACTTAGTTTTTCTTCTAAAAGTTCGGGGTCGGTAATCTCGTCAAAACGTTCATTGGCCCCTTCATAATCATCTTGTTGGTAGGCGATATAGCCTAAATAGTATTTTGCTTGAGAACCATATGCATCGGAAGAGGTGACTTTTTCCAAGTAGCTTTCGGCCTGTGATTTTTTTCCAGAAGAGAAAAGAGAATAGCCATAATTAAAATTGAACTTATCCATCTCTTTACGAGAAAGCGCTTTTTGATCAACTTTGTTGTTCCACTTTAAAGCATAGGGGTATTTTCCTGTATTGAAATAATATTCGGCAACGTCGGTAAAGGCCGAATTACGCTTGGTAGAAGTCGGGTATTTTTCTACAAAATCCTCCATCAATCTATCCGCTCCAAGTTGGTTCAAACGCACTGCAGCATTGGCCTCAAAATAGGCACTGTTCGCTTTCGTTTCTAAATTATCGGTAGTATTCTTTACTCTTTCGAAGATTGTTTGCGCGGCTTGGTATTGCTCGTTGTTGTAGAGTGCCAAGGCATCTTGATAGGCTTTATTTTCGTGGGTGTAGATTTTGGTCTCCTGTGCTAATCCTGAGAAAACCATCCCTAGAAATAAGGGAAGTAGTACTAATTTTATTTTGACCATAGTGTTCTAACTATTTACTAGAGTATATAACGGCAAATATGGTGCCTAAGTATATTTTCTATATTCAAAGGAAAAGATTTTATGGAAAGTGCAATCCCTTATCCGATGTAACTTATTACTTTTATATCAACAACAGCAATACAAAATTCTAGATACAAAGCACGAAGTAGGAGAAAAGAGCTGCAATTTATAAAGCGTCAATTGTATTTCAATTTTCAATAATACCTGTATAACCCTTAAGCGTTTTAAAACTTTATTTTATGCCCGAAACTATTCTAGAATTACAAGATGCTTTCATTTTTCAAAAGGAAAGTCTTGTGCTGCAGAATGTGACCCTTGATATTAAGCAGGGTGAATTCGTATATCTCATCGGAAAAACAGGAAGTGGAAAAAGCAGTTTTATGAAGACACTTTATGGTGATATTCCACTAAAGAAGGGAGAGGGAAGCATTGTTGATTTTAATCTAAAAAAATTAAAGGAAAAAGAAATTCCGTTTTTACGCCGAAAATTAGGTGTCGTTTTTCAAGATTTTAAACTCCTCCCCGACCGCAATATCAATAATAATTTGAAATTTGTGCTTAAAGCAACTGGCTGGAAAGACGCTGCTAAAATGCAAGTGAAAATTGAAGAGGTTCTCGATAAAGTGGGTATGAAAACCAAGGGTTTTAAATTTCCTCATGAGATTTCTGGCGGCGAACAACAACGTATCGCTATTGCAAGGGCTTTGCTAAATGACCCTGAATTGATTATAGCTGACGAACCTACAGGAAATCTAGACCCACAGACCAGTGTTGAAGTAATGCGCGTGCTACAAGAAATAAATAAAACTGGGCGAACCATTCTTATGGCTACGCATGATTATGCGTTGATTCTCAAATTTCCTTCGAAAACGTTAAAATGCGATGCTGGAAAAGTGTTCGAAGTAGTGCAACGAGCGGTATGAGGTTTTTATTAAAATAGTAACGTCCGATAAAAGACGTAAGACCGCTACGCTTCTAGACATAAGACCTAAGACTTACTTCTAACTAATTGAAAATCATTGTTTCTACCAAGTCATTACTTTTTATTTCTCGGAATTGCAAAAAAATTTATAGCAGGGCGTCAAATCTCGGTTAACAGTAATATCTAATGATTGAGGACGTTACCAAAACTTGTAAAAATGCCTACCGGACGAGAATGATTTAAAAGAAAATAATATCTAAAATTTTGTAGCATCGTTCCAATTTTCTTATTTCTCTTTAAATAAACCGCTTTAATTCTTGTTTGCCCTACTCATTCTTTTAACCATGTATCAAATACTACATGAAAAAAACCCTGACTTTAATCGCATTTATTGGTTGTTTAGGTGTTATTAACCTTACAGCCCAAAGAGCTAATTTAGACCGTGAATACCTTAAAGTGTCTTTTGTAGACTAACCTAGCAACCCTATTCTTGATAATGCCAAACAAACATTTACGTCTAGTGACCGTAAGTTATTTTTATAAGGTTTTTCGAGAGTTGCAGAAAATGGCACTCTCGATTTTCGGTTCGATTTTCACGGCACCAAAATAGGCGATGTCGACAATTTGGTATTGTTGATATTGGTGGCTCTGGAACATCGGGAGCTTTGATAGTTTCAGAAACAGGGTAATACTTACAAACCTTTGCACATCCCCAAAAAAAAGCTGTGAGCCGCCCATTTGGGCAAATTGAGAGAAGAAGAAAGCTATCGGTAACTACAGCGATTAACGTAGCTTATCTGTAAACATGTCGATTATCGGCTGGCTCGCATTACTGATATCAGGCAACGCATTGGTCGGTCCCTTATAAATTCCAAAGGTGTCACCATGGTAGTCGAAATATGTAAAGTGGATATCTTTTTCCAATAAAAGATCTACCATATCCGATGCCCAGTTAAGCCCGCCTTTATCATTTTCAAAACTAGGTGTACCTGCTCCAAACTCACCCACGTAAACAGGTCTGTTTTGAGCATTCGACCACGCTTGAACATCATCGAGTATTGATTCTAAAAACGCTCTGTTTCTTCGATATACTTCACCATCGGTCTGGTAGAAGTCGATACGAATAAGAGCATCGCCACCGTTTGCCATACCGCTGGCTTTCATCCAACCGCTTATCTGGTAGGAATACCCTTGAATAGGTTCAAAATTAGCAAAAACGTTACTCAAATTACTTTCGTCAGTAGCTCCCGTAATAAAGAGGCTAGTTGTGTCAGTACGGCCATCGCTTTCATCTACGCCCCCATCTCCGTCTTCGTTACGCGACCAAAAACTCCAACCAGGAGCGGCGTTCAATTCATTCTGTTTTATAGTACGTACAAAACTTCCATTTTCATCAAATTCATTCAGTTGGATATCATCAAAATTCACCGTACCATTAGCACCAATATTACCCGTAATCACAACAGGAGTTCCAAGGGCAATTTCAGAATCATCAACCAAATAGCGCTCTCCTTCGAAAAACTGCCAGTCAGAGTTTTCTGTAAGCAATGGATTATTATAGATTGCCGTATACCATTGTGAGTCTGCAACCTCAAGTACATCTTCATCTGGATAAACACCACCATCACCCTGATTGGCAAATTGTAATAACTGGTGGGTAAACAAAAATGGTTGATAGGTATGAAACTCGTACATGATGTTATCGCCAGTTACTAAAGGAAAATTTAGATTATCGTCAAAAGTAACTTGCCCCTTAACAGCGATGGCCTGCTCTACCATAATCAAATGGTCATCTACCTGTCGAATCTCACCTATTAGCCGTTGGGCCAATTGACTCCATTGTTGCATCGACTGAGACGGTATAGGTTCGTTTACAATACCATAACCTGCAATTTGTGGTTCATCGGCGTACCGTTCTGCAATAGCTCGCCATAAGGCGACCAAACGGTTTTGGTTCTCGACCTCGTCCCAAAGGGCATCGCCAGTACCTTGTGATTGATAACCACCTTGAGGCGTATGCATGTTCAATATCAAATAAACTCCGTTATCTTTTGCCCACTGTACGTTATTATCAATCCAGTCCCATCCTGTTTGTTTGTATTGGTACGGGGCAGAATCGTCTTCAAATATCCAATAGTTCATTCCAAAGCGAACTACGTTCATTCCCATATCGGCCAAACGCTCATAATCCAATTCGGAATGGTGTGCCGCTGGTGGCAAGGGATCTTCAATCCAATGGTAATTACTAAAAGCAACCCCGTTCAATTGCAATGGACTGCCATTTTCTGCAATGATTTGCGTTCCTGAAGCCGAAAGTAAGGACGGTGCAGAATCGGTCGGGTTATCTGAAGTCATATCATCATCGCCTACAGGCACTGAATTGTCATCGCTGCCACAAGCGATTAACATAATACTAAGAAAGAGTAGGGTACCTAATTTTTTTAACTTCATGGTAATTGAATTTATTTGAATAAACGACCTCAGGGCAAGCCAATAACGTATTCTAATAAGAATTGAACTTGCGGCAAGAATAAAAACATTTAATTCTCGATTATAGTAAATATACCATTTTAACTTACAAAACTGCTAGAAGCTGGTGACTTCAGCAGACTATGTGAGTCCGTTTATTTTGGCAACATCATTAATAAAAGCTAAAAATTTCGCAGCGTTAGTTTTAGTGTAAGTGTTTTTTCAAACCTCGCCTGAAAAATTTTTAGTGCTTTCATCAGAATATTTACAAATGTTCAAAGCTATTTGTAGCGAAGCTTAATTAGAAAATGAAAAGAATACTCACATACTTTTTCGTTATTTTGCACACGAATATAAAATGAGTTGAATGAACGTACTTGGAATTGATATTGGTGGCTCTGGAATAAAGGGAGCTTTGGTAGATTCGGAAACCGGTGAAATGCTGACAAAACGTTTTCGCATTCCCACCCCAGAATCTCGAAAACCAAAACCTATGGCCGAGGTGGTCGCTCAAATAGTGAAACACTTTGACCATAAGGGTCCTATCGGTGTAGGTTTCCCCACAGTCATCAAAAAAGGGGTCTGCAAATCGCCTGGTAACCTTCATAAGAAATGGTTGAACTGTAACGTTCAAGAGCTTCTTGAGCAACATGTCAAACTACCTGTTACCGTGGTGAATGATGCTGATGCAGCGGGGTACGCAACCATGAACTACGGTATCGGAAAAGATAAAAAAGGACTTGTCTTAATGATTACCATTGGTACAGGACTCGGTTCTGGAGCTTTCTGGAACGGGGAGCTTCTTCCTAATTTTGAATTGGGTCAAATTCCTTATAAAAAATACCCCAAGATTGAACTCTGGGCTGCGGGCTCTGCTATGGAACGTGAAGAGCTCACCTATCAAAAATGGGGAAAAAGATTCAACAAGTTTTTACAGTATGTTGATTTAATCACCGCCCCTGATCTGATTATTTTAGGAGGCGGAGCCTCTAAAGATTTTGAACAATACAAAAATTGTATTACTATCGAAACTCCAGTCTTGCCTGCGGAATTGCGAAACTCAGCCGGAATTGTCGGGGCCGCAGCGGCAGCTTTACAAAAAACGCCAAAAAATTAAACAAGTCAAAAAAGCAACAAAAAAACCCTGAAATTATTTTCAGGGCTCTTTGTTAATCTATTTTGTTTCGCTTACGGTCTACTTCAGTCAACCATATTTTTCGCAATCGAAGGTGTTTCGGGGTAACCTCAACATATTCATCTTTTTGAATGTATTCCAAAGCCTCTTCCAATGAAAACTTGATCGCAGGTACGATTTTCGCTTTGTCATCAGCACCAGAGGAACGTACATTCGAAAGTTTCTTCGTTTTAGTGATGTTGATTGTCATATCATCGCCACGAGAATTCTCGCCAATGACCTGACCTTCATAAATATCCTCTCCTGGATCAACGAAAAATTTACCACGATCCTGAAGTTTATCTATCGAATACGGTATCGCTTTTCCTTTTTCCATAGAAACCAATGAACCATTTTGTCGTTGCGGTATATCTCCTTTCATAGGTTGGTATTCTAAAAAGCGGTGCGCCATTATAGCCTCACCAGCGGTTGCAGTCAACAATTGGTTACGCAGTCCTATAATGCCCCGTGAAGGAATCATGAACTCACACAACATACGATCACCCTTGGCTTCCATACTGGTCATTTCCCCTTTTCGTATCGATACCATTTCAACAGCCTTACCAGAAACAGTTTCTGGAAGATCAATTGTCAAATGCTCAATTGGCTCACATTTTACACCATCAACTTCTTTTATAATTACCTGTGGTTGCCCAATCTGTAGTTCGTAGCCTTCGCGCCGCATCGTCTCAATCAAAACCGAAAGGTGCAATACCCCACGACCAAAAACCAAGAATTTATCGGCGCTATCGGTTTCGTTTACACGTAAGGCCAAATTCTTTTCTAGCTCCCGCTCCAAACGCTCTTTAATATGCCTAGACGTTACGAATTTACCATCCTGACCAAAAAACGGACTATCATTAATAGTAAACAACATACTCATTGTCGGCTCGTCGATTGCAATGGTTTTTAGCCCTTCCGGATTTTCCAAATCTGCAACCGTATCTCCAATTTCGAAACCTTCTACACCTACTAAAGCACAAATATCGCCTGTAGCCACTTCCTGTACTTTCTTACGACCGAGGCCTTCAAATACAAAAAGCTCTTTTATTTTTGATTTCACAAAACTACCATCTCTTTTTACCAAAGAAATTTGTTGCCCTTCCTTTAAGGTACCACGAGTTAATCTCCCAATAGCTATTCTTCCTGTAAATGAAGAGAAATCCAAAGAGGTAATCAACATTTGCGTATTCCCTTCTTTTGGCTCAAAAACAGGAATATGCTCGATAACCATATCTAACAACGGCTCAATATTTTCGGTTTCATTTTGCCAGTCTTCGCTCATCCAATTGTTCTTGGCAGAACCATAAACGACTGGAAAATCTAACTGCCATTCTTCGGCACCCAATTCGAACATCAAATCAAAAACCTTTTCGTGCACCTCTTCTGGTGTACAGTTTTCCTTGTCCACTTTATTGATTACCACACATGGCTTTAACCCAAGGTCGATAGCTTTTTGCAATACGAAACGGGTTTGCGGCATAGGGCCTTCAAAGGCATCTACCAACAATAATACCCCGTCTGCCATATTTAGAACACGTTCTACTTCCCCACCAAAATCGGCGTGACCAGGCGTATCGATAATATTTATCTTAGTGTCTTTGTATACAACCGAAACGTTCTTAGAGGTAATCGTAATTCCTCGTTCGCGTTCCAGGTCATTATTATCCAAAATCAGGTCTCCTGTATTTTCGTTATCACGAAAAAGTTGGCAGTGGTACATGATTTTATCAACCAGGGTTGTTTTACCGTGGTCAACATGGGCAATAATGGCAATATTCTTAGTGATTGACATAATCTTGTTTTGAGCGTGCAAAGATACTGCTTATTTCTACTTGCCACGCTAAACTTGCAATATTTTTATTTAATTGATTTTGAGGGTATTAAAATATTTCTTTCCCCGAAGAACCCAACCAAGTTTCAAATCGATAAACACGGTAAATTGCGGGTCGATATCGCCAAAATAAAGTCCAGGGCCAACGGAGAAACCCCAATAAAACCCTTTTGGTCTAGTACGCTGAATTCCATAACTCAATGCCGTTATATAATTAAAACCATTGTCTAATTTTAGATTGCCTAAAATGGCATTTCCTGAATACAATTGATTCATAAGGGCTACAAAATTACCGCTGTTACCCGAGATATTTTTACCCTTACCCGATCTCCTTTTCATGTTAACGAAATATCTTAAATCTGCCTGAAACCCCGGAAGTACTCCAAATTGAGTTTTGTTATTTAATCCTCTTCCGCCGCCTGGAATAAGTAAGGCATCAAGATTAAGCGTCAAATTATTACTAAGACCCAATTCATAAGAAACACCGGGTACAAGGGCATTAATTTTAAAAAGTTGACGTTCGACATTATTAGAAGTTTGAGCGTATGCAGCTAATGAACTTAAAATTAAGATAATGACAGCAAACTTTTTCATACACGAAGAATTTTGTTGGTTCCACACAAAGCGTCAAAAACTAAACCAAACTTTCTAGTTTGATAAATTAAAGACTGGTTTTCTAGACTTGCGTTTGGTAGCCACCCAACCAAAAGTAAAATTTAACAAAGCACCATAACCGTTTGAAACTCCATCTCCAAGATACCGGCCAACGCCTAATTCCGCGTTAAAATTGAAACCCTTGGGGTAGGTTCTTTGAATACCATAAACACCGCCATAAAAGGCCAAAGCAAAATCTTTTGGGGCATCTAGATTGTTCGAAATTTGCAAAGGACCCCAGAATACGCTTCGAGCAGCCGAAAGATAATCGCCAGAATTGCCCGAAACATTTTTTCCTTTATTGATTCTCCTTTTCAAATTATGATAGTACTTAAGTCTTGTATGCCATCCGAACCCAAAAGTATACCCTTCTTTATAAACAGCAAGCGCTGGACCAAAACTCGTGGAGGCAGTTACATTTCTAAAAAGACCCAATTCATAACTTACACCTGGGCCGAAAAGATTAAACTTAACTTGATGCCGCTCAAGATTAATAAGTCCGTTGCCTTGCTCAGCGATTTTACGTACCTGCCCGTTTAAACAAATAGTAAGGGGTAGCAACAGCATCAGGAGTACTTTTTTAGACATATCTTTTTGGTTTAGTCGTTTTGTGTCAAATGCCGGACTTGGCTACTGCATAAATCTAAAAAGGAAACCCCAACGAAACACTATCTTTGTGTAAATTTTAAGAAATGGATCTCACACGCATTCCCAGATTAAAACACGGCAATAGCAATAACTTTTTTCTGCTTTCAGGACCCTGTGCCATCGAAGGCGAAGATATGGCCTTACGTATTGCCGAGCATATAGTTAGTGTTACCGACAAGCTTAGAATACCCTATGTTTTTAAGGGTAGTTTTAAAAAAGCCAACCGAAGCAGAGTTGATTCTTTTACTGGCATCGGGGATGAGAAAGCTTTAAAAATCCTTAGAAAAGTCTCAGAAACTTTTGATGTACCCACCGTAACCGATATTCATCAAAATTCTGATGCGGAAATGGCTGCGGAATATGTTGAGGTATTGCAGATTCCTGCTTTTTTGGTTCGCCAAACCGATTTGGTGGTCGCCGCTGCGGAAACGGGCAAGGTTGTCAACCTTAAAAAAGGACAGTTCATGTCTCCCGAAAGCATGAGACATGCAGTAACAAAAGTAACCGATTCTGGTAACGAACAGGTGATGATTACAGACCGTGGCACTATGTTCGGCTATCAAGACATGGTAGTCGATTTTAGGGGCATTCCTACAATGAAAGAATATGCGCCAGTGGTGTTGGATGTAACCCATTCACTTCAGCAACCCAACCAATCTACAGGAGTAACGGGCGGCAGACCAGATATGATTGAGACCATTGCCCGTGCAGGAATCGCAACAGGCGTAGACGGTATTTTTATGGAAACACATTTTGACCCTTCCGTCGCAAAAAGTGATGGGGCGAACATGCTGCATCTAGATCATTTAGAAAAACTATTGACCAATTTGGCTGCACTACGACAAACTGTAAACCACCTGTCTTAATAAACCTCCAAGCTTTATAAAATGCAAACCAAATCATTACTTCTCTTTTTCGTAGCACTGATCGCCGCAAAATTTGGAATAGCTCAAAATGATGTTACTTTTGGTACGCTTACCGCTGAGGAGAAAAACTTTACTACATACGAGAAAGACAGTACTGCAAACGCTATTGTGCTTTATGAGAAAGGGGATAACTATTTCGAAGTAATCAATAACCGTATTCAATTGGTAAAATTATACCACGCCAAAATAAAAATTCTCAATGATGAAGGTTTCGAGGAAGCGTACATCTCCATCCCGTATTATCATACTAAAAGCGCTCCTGAAATAGTCAAAAATATAAAGGCGATTACACATAATGATGGCCAAAAAGCTTTTGTTCCCGAAAGCAAAATATTTACTAACGACCTCAGTGAAAGGGTTTCAGAAAAGAGATTTACATTTCCTAAAATAAAAAGTGGAAGTATTATCGAATATAAGTACAAAATAATATCACCCTACTTATTCAATTTGGACGGCTGGCAATTTCAATCGAATATTCCCAAATTATACAGCGAATTTAATGCTAAGGTTCCTGCAAATTACCGATATAATAGAACCCTGGTAGGCTCTTTATCGCTTTATATCAACGAAGCTGACATTAAGAAAGATTGTTTTTATGTTGAAGGCTACCCAAATCCTGCAGAATGTGAAGTTTTGAAATATGTAATGAAAGACATTCCTGCATTTAAAGCAGATGATGATTATATGCTCGCCGCTTCAAATTATATATCGCGTCTAGATTTTGAATTATCTGTCTACCATAACTTAGATGGTTCTACAGATAAATATACGAAGAGTTGGAAAGATGTTGATAAGGAGTTCAAGACCGATAAGGACAGTGGAAAGCAACTCACCAAAAAGCAGTTTTTCGAAAAGAATGTTCCTGAAAGTTTATTAGCCGAAAAAGACCCTTTAACACGAGCAAACAATATTTATAAATTCGTTCAAAACCACTATACCTGGAACGGGCGCCATGCCAAATATGGCAAGGCTAGAGTTAAAGATGCTTTTAATGTAAAAAAAGTAAATGCTTGGGAGATTAACATGTCGTTGATTAATTTATTGAATGCCGGGGGAATCAAGGCCAACCTCATGCTTTCTTCAACGCGGGAGAATGGGCTGCCTAAAAGAACACATCCGGTAATGTCTGATTTTAATTATGTTATCGCAAAAGCTGAAATTGATGGCAAAGACTACCTTTTGGACGCCACCGACAAATATAACCCGTTCGGAATGCTGCCCTATAAAGCCCTAAACCATATTAGCCGTGTTATGGATTTTAAAAACGATAGCTATTGGTTTGATATCGAACCCGAGATTAATAACAAATATCAAATACGGGCCAGCATGATGTTTAATCCAGAAAACCAGAACGCTGAAGGTTTTTTTAATGTGTATACAGCAGGATATCCGGCAATCACTTCCAACAAAAATTTAGCTGCGTATAGCAACGAGCAATACCTAGAACGAATGGAAAAAAATAGTAGTGGAGATTTTGAAATCACAGAACACCATTTGAATAAAGGTCGTAGTAATGTAAAGGAAGTTTCTGAGCGTTTTGAATTTGAAATGGGTAATACTCTTGAGGGCGAAATGGTCTATTTTAATCCATTTTTCATTAAATTTTTTGAAGAAAATCCCTTTTCGGAAGAGGAACGTAACTATCCAATTGATTTTGGCTTCCCCGTTACGTACAAATACCAGATTAGCATAGCAGTACCAAAAGGGTATGTCGTGCATGATTTGCCCGAAAAAGCAGCTATTGCATTGGGGGAAAGTAGAGCAATTACTTTTCAGTTTAATCATCAGCAAACAGCTACAAGCATTTCATTTTCCTTCGACCTCTCATTAAATCAAAGTTATTTCGAAGCTACTGACTACAATTTTTTGAAAGATCTCTTTAAAAAAATAACGAACATTCAAAAAAATTCTTTGGTCGCACTAAAAAAAGAGTGATGCAACACAACAAATTCCTTTTTTAGATTTTAAACTACCTTTGGCTTATGCAAAAAATCTTTCCATTTTTAGGATGGTTGAACGGGTACGAAAAAACCCATTTCCCAAAAGATTTAATTGCAGGGGTAACGGTTGCCGTTGTTTTGATTCCACAAGGTATGGCCTACGCCATGATTGCAGGCCTACCCCCTGAATATGGTCTCTACGCTGCAGTTGTTCCCATCCTGGTCTATGCTTTTCTAGGTACTTCTCGCCAAGTAGCAATGGGTCCTGTAGCTATGGATTCTTTGTTGGTGGCCGCTGGTCTGGCGACTTTGGCCATTTCTGACGTCGAAAATTACATCGCAATGGCCTTGGTACTGGCTTTTCTGGTTGGCGCCATTCAATTGCTATTGGGTATATTTAAAATGGGGTTTTTGGTTCGCTTTTTATCAAAACCGGTCATTAGCGGCTTTACTTCCGGGGCTGCGCTAATTATCATCTTCAGCCAATTAAAACACCTTCTCGGAACAGATATTCCTAATAACAGGTTGTTTCACCATCAAGTAGTAAGTGCATTTCAAAGCTTTAGTGAAACCAATAGTTATGATTTGGCTATAGGGCTTTTGGGAATTGGACTTATCATTTTATTCAAAAAATGGGACAAGCGAATTCCTGGAATACTGCTAGTTGTCTCCCTAGGTATTTTGGCTGTTTACGGTTTCAATCTAGAGAATTATGGCGTTCACGTGGTCGGTAAAATACCTGTAGGCCTGCCAAACATTAGCATACCTGAAATTGATTTGGAAAAAATAAAATCGCTGTGGCCTATCGCATTGACCATCGCCTTAGTGGGGTATCTTGAAACTATTTCGATAGGAAAGGCAATTGAGGAAAAAAACAATACCGACTACATCAAACCCAATCAGGAACTAGTTGCTCTTGGCGCTTCGAATATTATGGGTTCATTATTTCAATCCTATATCTCGACCGCTAGTTTTTCACGGTCTGCAATTAACAATGAATCTGGGGCAAAGACGAATCTAGCAGGAATTTTTAGTGTACTTCTAGTAGTGCTTACCCTTCTATTTTTAACCCCATTATTTTACTATCTGCCCAATGCGGTCTTGGCAAGTATCATTATGGTTTCTGTTTTTAGCCTCGTTGATATAGCCTATCCTAAAAAACTATGGAACCAAGGCAGAGGAGAGCTTCTGGTATTGATAGTCACCTTCTTGACAACGCTATTTATCGGTATAACCCAGGGTATTGTTATCGGTATTCTATTCTCTCTTTTATTGATGGTTTACAAGACATCCCAGCCGCATTTTGCTATTTTGGGTAACATTCGAAATTCGGATTATTACAAAAATGTAAAGCGTTTTGGGGATGAAGTACTATTACGAGATGACCTTTTGATTGTTCGGTTCGATGCGCAGTTGTATTTTGGAAATTCGGAATTTTTTAAGAATGAATTACTAGAACAGATTGCCTTAAAGGGAAACAGTTTAAAAGGGGTGATACTAAATGCGGAAGCAATCACTTATATTGATTCTACCGGAGCGAATGTATTAACCCGGGTCATAAACTCAATTCACGACAAAGGACTTCAATTTTATATCGCAGGAGCCATAGGGCCGACAAGAGATACCATCTATAAAAGCGGGATTATCGATTCCTTGAAAAAGGAATATCTATTTGTAAAAATAAAAGAAGCCGTAGCCTATTTTGACGACCCAAGATCACTTAACGAGATACAGGATAAAGTAGCACATCAAAATGGTTGAATTTTGACAAAAATCATATCATTTAATTTTAAGGAAACGTACTTTTGTACGACATCATACCTTTCGAAACAGATTAGCAATGAAAGTAGAACAGATTTATACAGGTTGCCTTGCACAAGGGGCATATTATATTGAAAGTAAAGGTGAAGTTGCTATTATTGATCCTTTGCGGGAAGTAGACCCATATATTCAAAAAGCCCATAATGACAACGCGAAAATCAGCTATATTTTTGAGACTCATTTTCATGCAGATTTTGTAAGCGGTCATGTTACCTTATCCAAAAAAACAGGTGCACCGATTGTTTATGGCCCAAATGCCAACCCCTCTTTTGAAACGATTATCGCTGAAGACGGACAAGAATTTAAACTCGGAAATATTACGATAACGGTTTTGCACACCCCTGGTCATACAATGGAAAGTACAACCTACCTACTGCGCGATAAACACGGAAAGGACCATGCCATATTCTCTGGCGACACTTTGTTCTTAGGAGATGTCGGCCGACCTGACCTTGCACAAAAAGCCGCTGACACTACACAAGAAGATTTAGCAGGCATGTTGTACGATAGTTTACGAACTAAAATAATGCCATTGGCAGACGATATTATCGTTTACCCAGCCCATGGCGCAGGTTCTGCATGTGGTAAAAATATGATGAAAGAGACGGTAGACACCTTGGGGAATCAGAAAAAAATGAATTATGCCCTTAGAGCCGACATGACAAAACAAGAGTTTATAGACGAGGTAACCGACGGCTTGCTACCACCGCCAAAATACTTTCCACTAAATGTAAAAATGAACAAAGAAGGCTATGAAGATATTACCGAGGTTTTACAACGAGGAACAACGGCCTTATCACCCGAAGCTTTTGAAACCGCAGCTAACGAGACAGGAGCTGTTGTCCTAGACGTACGGCATCAAAACGATTTCGTAAACGGGCATGTACCCCGTTCTATATTTATAGGGTTGAACGGTGATTTCGCCCCATGGGTAGGTGCTTTGATTGCAGATACAAAACAACCAATTTTGTTGGTATGCCCTGCTGGGCAAGAGGAAGAAGCAGTTACACGCCTAAGCCGTGTGGGGTTTGATGGAACAATTGGTTATTTGGAAGGTGGCTTCGAATCTTGGAAAGAAGCGAAAAAACAAATCGATACACTTGCTTCACAATCTGCACAAAAGTCGGTAGCCGATATCAAATCATCAAATGCCCTGATTTTTGATGTACGTAAAGATGGGGAATTTGCTTCCGAGCACCTAGAAAATGCCCATCACACGCCACTAAGCAATTTAAATAACCACTTGGCTGAATTTCCGAAAGAAGGTACATTTTTTGTACATTGCGCTGGCGGTTATAGATCGGTTATTGCAGCATCGATTTTAAAGAGCCGTGGAATTCATAATTTAATGAACATTGAAGGTGGCTTTGGGGCACTAAAAGAAACTGGTATTAAAACTACTGACTACGTTTGCCCTAGTACACGCTAAGTATACACTGCTTATTAGTTTGTAATGAAATAGGTTAATTTTTGATGCAATAGCATCAAAAAAATGCACAAGTTCTTGCGAATTTTATAAATGTTAAGAATTTCTTAATGTTTTTTAAGTATTTTTCACTTAAATTCTTATCTTTAATAGAACACTTACCATAGAATGATTAAAAATTTTATAGAAAAGATGGGAGCAATAAATTGTGTGATGCTCCTTTTGGTCATTTCAATTATTATCGTGTCAGAATATCAATTTTTGAAAGGCGAAAAACTGGATGCAATTTTTATTGCTTTCTGGGCACCGACCATACTCGGTTTTATGAACTATTTGAAATATAAAAAATAATGGATTTCATTCTGTATTATTCCATTTTCGTTGCTGCCATATTCATGGTTTGGCTTCTTTTTGTGATTCGAATGTATCGTAAAATTAAATAGACCTACTTGGCAAAATGCTCTTCATTCAACACTTGTAATTTTCTTTCTTTTTTGTTGAGGTACGAGCGTAATATGCGTTCTGTTTCCAAAGTATTTTTTTGAGGGATTAGAAATGTCTCTAAATCTTCAGTAGACTTTATATCATACTTTTTTTCAACAAACCCATAACCGCAATAACTTCCGCTATGTACCTTAATGAAAGCATCTTCATTAGTAGTGCGTCCCTTTTCTTTAATCAGCATATCAGTGTTAAGTTCGGCCAAACTGGCCATTGCAGCATCAACTCTTAGGTTATACACTTCACTTCTCTCATCTCCGCTGCAGATTCCCTTACAATTGGTGATACTGTAATGCGAACAACCAGATTTCGTTTCCTGTAAATGGCAGAATTTTGGGCACAGGTTGAACGTTTTGCACAACTGCTCCAAAAATAACCGGCAATCGGTAGGACTGTAACAGACATGCAAAGGCCTTGGCACCATTTTCAGCTTATTGAACGCCAGATGTTTTACACCGTTACGATCTTCATATTCAAAAATACCATACTGCTGTACCGTTCTTTTTTGTGCTCTATTGTACTCAGGGTAATGATGTTTTATCGCAGTTGATTCCATCAACAAGGCCAATAATTCGCTACCGGAAAGCTCAAAGTCGATATCAGTGGTCGCTTGGCACATGCGTACTTCTTTATTCGATTTGTCATAAAAATGACTCAGCACACGTTTTTTGATATTGATTGCCTTACCTACATAAATGATTTTACCCGAAGCCCCTTTAAAATAATACACCCCTGGTGCAGAAGGCAATTTCTCAAAAGTAGCTCTCGGCAAACCTGGTGGTAAGGTAGCCTCTTGAGAACGTGCGTTTAAAAACTGTTTAAACACCTTTTCGGCACCCTGCGTACGCAGCAGTTTTTTAAATAGCAGCATTGTGGCATGAGCATCGCCCCGCGCGCGGTGCCGGTCGCTTAAAGGAATACCCAGTGCAGAGCATAATTTTCCTAAACTATACGAATGATACCCGGGTATGAGTTTCCGTGAAAGTCTAACGGTACACAGTTTTTTTCTTACAAAGTCCAACCCTATAATTTTGAGCTCGTTCTTGATAACATTGTAATCAAAATTAACGCTATGAGCCACAAAGATGGTATCCTTGGTTATTTCTAAAATACGGGGAGCAATCTCATATAGTTTAGGTGCATTGCGTACGGTATCACTATCGATTCCGGTTAATCTGGTGATAAAATAGGGGATTTCGCATTCGGGATCTACCAAAGAAGTAAACTCTTCGACTACCTCATATCCATCGAATTTGAAAATGGCGATTTCGGTAATCTTGTTGCCTTTGATTCCGTTGCCGGTGGTTTCTATGTCTATTATGGTGTACAGTAGAGTGGTTCTCGAAATTTTTTTTAAAGGTAGTCCGTTCCTTTAATAAATCAAAAGGAGCTTCTAAGCAAGCGCATTTAAAAATCAGT
>Ga0114957_1001272_pt1 | contig 28289 bp, 35 predicted proteins | sample BantaG_FD_87175 | JGI IMG/M metagenome (GOLD analysis project Ga0114957, IMG submission 87175) | Marine algal microbial communities from Bantry Bay, Ireland - BantryBay_4 metaG | ecosystem: Host-associated > Algae > Red algae > Unclassified | place: Bantry Bay, Ireland | collected 2014-11-21
ATACGGGGTGTATCCCCAAACTTTGACGGGTTTGCGTGGTGTTATTTTGAGTCCTTTTATACACGGGTCACTAGAGCATTTGTACAACAATACGATACCTCTTGCGGTTTTAACCGCCGTTTTGTTTTATTTCTATAGGAAAAGCGCTATCACCGTATTAATTCTCGGCATTCTTATTTCAGGTTTGATTACTTGGGCGATTGGAAGACCATCATACCATATTGGTGCCAGTGGTTTAATATATGTGTTGGTAAGTTTTATTTTTTTTAAAGGTATTTTGACCAAGTATTATCGGTTGATAGCCTTGTCGTTATTAGTTGTTTTTATTTATGGGAGTATGTTATGGTATGTGTTTCCGGTAAAGGCGGGTATTTCTTGGGAAGGACATCTAGGCGGTTTTCTAACAGGTCTATTTTTAGCGTTCGTAATAAAAACGAAATTGCCCATCTCGAAGAAATTTCCTTGGGAGCACCCAGATTACAATGAGGAAGCAGATGAATTCTTACAGCATTTTGATGAAAATGGGAACTTTGTCGAAAAAGTGCTTGAAGATATCGAGGAAGGAGATGAGCCTCTCCGGGTTTCGTATCACTTCAAAAAAGACACTACGAAGCCAGAAGAATAATTACATGCGCTGCCGTACCACTTCATACAGAAACACAGCACAGGCTACCGATACATTTAAAGATTCGATTTCTCCAAGCAGTGGTAATTTTGCCAAATTATCGGAGCCCTTCAAAACCGATAGTGAAATACCTCTATCCTCAGCACCCATTATTACCGCAGATGGTCCGGTAAAATCGACATCGTAGATGGTATTGTTGGTTTTCTCTGTTGCAGCTGTTACCGCGATACCACTTGCCTGTAGGTAAAAAACAGCGTCTTTCACATGATCTACTTTGGCGATAGGTACTTTAAAAGCGGCCCCGGCCGATGTTTTAATGGTATCTGCCGTTACCGGAGCCGCCCCCTTTTTCTGAATAATAATGCCTGCTACTCCTGTACATTCCGCAGTGCGTATAATGGCTCCGAAGTTACGAACGTCTGAGAGTTGATCTAGAATAAGAAACAATGGTGTCTTATCATTTTCGAGTACAGACGCAACAAGTTCTTCGATTTTGTAAAATGTTATCGGGGAAATATTGGCCACCGCCCCTTGGTGGTTATTTTTGGTAAGACGATTGAGTTTCTCAATGGGCACGTAGGAGTTGTTGATGCCTTTTCGCCTCATAAGACTCTCCAATTCGCGGTATAAGTCTCCTCTAAGTCCTTTTTGCAAGAAAACCTTATCAATAGGTTCATCGCTATTTATTGCCTCTATGATGGCACGTATACCATAGATTTGGGTTGTTTTGCTCATGGGGTAAAGGTAATTAAAAAAGCCATTTTGTTTTTTCAACAAAATGGCTTTTTTATATAATAGGTAACCTGACTATTCGTTAAGAAACTCGAAAGCTTTAAGTAAATCAGCTTCTTGCTTTACATTTAAGTCATTTTCTTTTAAAAATACTTTCAACTTTGTCTTGTCGTCATCTTCTAGCAGTTTTAAAAGTTTGTTGTTTTTTCTAGACACCTCGTCCATTCTGTTTACACCTTTTTTCTGAAAATAGTATTCGGTAAATTGTGTGAACCTTGCTGGTACTGCCTTGGTAAATGAGTTTGTAGCCGCTTTACCTTCGGTGTATTTTACATGGGTTCTTTTGTATAAACTATATTTATCACCGTTTATCATCGTTACCAAATACCCATTCAAGGTCTTTTTCTTAGAGGTAACAAAAGTCTTAAAAGACATTTTTTTACCGTCAACTAAGATATTAATACTCTTGTCTCTAGCTAAGCTTCTAATACCTTCATCCTTAGAATTTGTTTTTTTGATTTCGATTTCTTCGTTCAGTGCGTTATATCTGTAAAAAATTGTTCCAAGATTTTCATCATTGTAAGACAATTGAGTTAAGTTAAAATCATTGGATAAATAAGGAGAACCTTGAAATTCATCGTACTTCTTATCGGTTTTTTCATCACGGTCAGCTACAGGGCCTAACAGCGTATTTATTTGAGCTGCGGAACCATCGCCGCTACCACCAGATGTTAAATTGCTTGCAACTTGTCCTGCATATTGGGCTACTGATATATTTGCAGCTAGTGCGAAAATCGAAAGTGTGAATAATTTTTTCATAGAATTTTTAATTAAGGAATAAAGTTAAAAAATTATTTTTAAAATTAAATTAATAAAATCTTAATTTAATACCAATTTATACGCATTTAGACGATTATTATTAGATGTTGAGAGCAAAAATGTCTCTTTTCCCCGTCCTATTTTTAAAATGTGCTTCACATCGCCGGTAATATATAGTCCGGTTTGATGGTTGGGAAGGGCAGAATAACCGTCTTTACCGTTCGATTTTAGTATAATCCCTGAAATTGCATCTAACCTGGGAGTTTCGACCTCAGTATCATATATATTTCCCGCGATAATACAATCTTCGTAACCATCTTTATCTATATCTAAAAATTCTACGGCGAGTATAGGATATTGTTGCGCTAAAACCGGAAGTGTCACTTTTTTAAAATTGAAGTTCCCTTGGTTGAGTAAGAGGATAGATTCGAAAGTATTTGCTTCTTTTTTGAATGAATTTTCAAGGTTTTTTGTGCCGTAAATATCCTCTAATCCAGCATTGGCAAAAGAAGAATACGACTTAAACTTTTCCTTTATAAATGGCATTTGTTGCGACGAGCATTCCCTGCCTCTTACAGGAACATAAGTATTGTTGTACTTTTTGCTAAGTACAATATCATTGATGCCATCTTCATCAAAATCGTTAGAAAAAATTTTTAGAGGCTTCTCGGCACTAGCGTTTAATTTAAAATTTAGACCTATGTTGCCTATCACATAGTCTTTAAGACCGTCGTTATTAATATCGGTTTCGTTAATAGAAAACCACCAACCTTTATCCTCAGAAATAGATTCAGTTATGTTTGCTTTTGAGAATACTCCGTTTGTGTTTTTGAAAATACCGATACCGGTCCATTCTCCCACGGCGATGAAGTCTTGCCATCCGTCATTATCGATGTCGGTAACAACAATACTATTCACGATGCCAAAATCAACTAAATCAGGAGCAATTTGTTGGGTTATGTCCCGTAAGTTACCACCGGTATTTTCGTATAATATGGAACCGCTATGATGCGGGTATTTACCAGGAATCACACGATTGCCAACAAGTATGTCCGAATCGCCATCTAGGTCAAAATCGATAGCTGTAACTGCTTTTCCACTCTTGGAAAACGAGGAAAGTACATCAGTTTGAAATCGCGTAAAAACACCTTTGCCATCATTGATGTAAATTCGATCTGCGTAAAGTGATGAGTTTTCGGAGAATTCGTAACCTCCACTTACGATATATAGATCTTGATCTCCGTCTTGGTCAAAATCAAAAAATAACGATTCCATATCTTCATATAGTTTGTCATCCTCAAAAGCTTTGTTCTTAAGCTTTTTAAAACCCGTAGTGGTCTGTAGAAACAATTGTCCTGCCTGGCCCGATGCTCCGCCTACATAAATGTCCAATAGTCCGTCTCCATTTATATCCGATTTTGCGAGAAATGGCCCCAAGGTGGACTGTTTGTAGGGCAGTAGTATTTCCTCTTTAAAATCATCATTGAGATTTTCATGGTGTTGAAAATCAATACCCAATTTTATCGGATCCCATGTTTTAAAATAGTGAGAAGTTGAAACATCTGCAATTGTTTTTCGTTTTGACGCTTGTTCCTGTTTGAATGTAATTTCAGAATTGACCACTACGTCGTATAATTTTTGATAATCCCCATTAAGCCATTCAATTGAAACTGTGTCTACTACTTTTGACTTCCCTAGTCCAAAGTGCATGGTTTTATCTTGTGCTGACATATAGCCACGAACTCGTTTTGATTCTAAAATTTGAGATTTACCATTGTGGGTAATGGTTACTTTTGAAAAGTCTTCAGAACTATATCCTTGGGTTTTGACTTTCAAATAGTTACCCAATCCGTTATCGGAGGTGGTATTCTGATAAAGGAATGCCTCTTCGTCCATATTGTTAACTACCAAATCTAAATCCCCGTCATTATCTAAATCTGCTTGTGTTGCCCCATTGCTAAACGAAAGGTCATTCAGCCCCCATTTTTGTGTATTTTCTTGAAATTTGAGACCAGTTTCGTTCTGGAATAATACATTAGTAAGCTTTTCGGATGGTATTTCATTATAGATTTGTTTTTTTACCGCTAATGGTACTCTTTGGCCGTATTTGTTTTTTGCTTCCATTACCTTGGTTCGCAAATCATTGTCAAGTGCATATTTTCGATACCCATTTGTCACATAAATGTCAGAATCAGCGTCATTGTCAAAATCGGACATTAAGACCGACCAGCTCCAATCTGTATTGGCGGTCTGGGTCAATTGAGCGATATCATTGAATTTATTGTCGCCTATATTCAACTGAAGCGAATTATACATGTACTGATATTGAAAATTTGCCTCGTTGGTTAAATAGTCGAACTGTTCAGTGCTCATTGAAGCCATTAGGGTTTTTGCTCTTACATGATCGTTTGAAGACATATCTAGAACAAAAATATCTTGTAGCCCATCATTGTTTATATCCGCGATGTCTACACCCATACCGTAGAAAGAAATGTGTTGGGTGTACTCTTTAATCCTATCATCGAACGAACCATTGCGGTTATTGATAAAAAGTGCGTCCGGGATGTAGTAATCGCTAGCGATATACATATCTAACCAGCCGTCATTATTGATATCGCTTACGCAAAGCCCTAGACCAAAAAAGGGCCTCTCCAGACCAGCCGATTTGGTGATGTCTGTAAACCTCCCATTGTCGTTTCTATAGAAGTGGCTACTATTACTTGACTTTTTTTCAGGGTTTCCCCCTAACAGTTTATAAAGATTTATAGGATCTACACCATACAATTCGTTTTCATTTACTACCACGCAGTCTAGATCACCGTCGTTGTCAAAATCAAAGAAAGCTGATTGAGTGGAAATTCCCGAATCGTGGAGGTTATAGTGTAATGCTCTTTCTTCAAAGGTAAGATCCCCGTTATTAATGAGTAAGAGATTTTTACGATCATCAGTCTTTTTTGGACCTCCTTGCGACACATAGATGTCCATATACCCATCGTTATTGATGTCAACAAAAGTTACCCCGTTTGACCAGTGTTTGCCCATGTTTACCTTGGCTTTTTCTGAAATATCCTCGAATTTTAAGTTGCCTTTATTTAGGAACAACTTGTTAGGTACTTGATTGCCACAAAAGAAAATGTCCAATAGGCCATCATTATTGAAGTCTTCGACGCCAACGCCTGCACCGTTGTAGAAATAATCAAAGTCAAATAGGTTGTCTATAGTTTCTAAATTTTCTTTGATAGTATTACTAAAATGCAAACCGGTCTCCTCAGCGTTCAATCTTTGAAATACCGATGATATAGTAGTAATGTCGTCTGCAACAGTGTCCTTTTTTTCAATTTCAGTGCACGAACTATTACTACTGCCAATGAATAATAGTAAAGTAACAGTTGCTCTTAGCTGTTTTAAACAGAATTTGGAAAGTATCATTATTAGAAGAGGCTTTTTATAATGTTTAGCACTATCGAATATAATTAAATACTTGTTAAAGTGTTTCAATATTTAAATACATCGATTATTGAAAACAAAAAAAGGTGGCTCTAGCGAACCACCTTTTTAAAAGAACATATATAGTGTATATGCTGTAATATATTTACACTTTGGTAAGCGTTATAGTGACCTCTGCATCAGCGCCACAACCTCCACCGAATTCGGTGAAAATTAAAGTAATAGTAGAATCATCAGTACTATCATACATCGTAGTTGTAGCTGCTGGCCCATACATAATGGTAGGAGCAGCACATTGTACACCGGTATCGTAATCAACAATCTTATTCACATCACAGATTAACTCAAAAGGGAAATCGAAAGCAAAGCCACCAAATTGAGGGTATCCATTCACTGCGATTGTACGAGTGGTGCCTCCTGTAGCAGTTATTTCTACATTTGCATCTTCGAAGGTAACCCCAAATATACCAGGGGTATCTTGCACTAGTGCATAGGTGCCGGTGTATAAGCCTTCTGGTACAGGGCATATTACGGTAGGTGTGTACAAAAATGGCGAGCGAAAAAACGAGCCCGTTAATGTACCTGAATTCTGAGCAAAAGAATATCGTCTCCCATCAGACAATACCAATTCAAAACGAACTTCAAATTGGTCTCCTCCTGTGATATCATCTTCCGTTCTTCCTACGAAAGCCAACATCTCGGGCAAAGTAACTGAGTACGTAAATCTAGGCAGTCCAAAATCACCAGTAACAAATGTTGACTTGTCAACAGTGTCAAACAAGGATTGATCGACGTTAGTTCCTGGGCCGATCTCATCAGTATTATCTCTAAAACCTACATATACTTCAACAGTATTGATCAGTGTACCTTGTTCTTGGTCTTGAACTTCAAGTTCAACTGAAAAGCTTCCATCGGCCACACCGATAGGCAGTTCATTCGATATCAAGTCTATAGTTCTAAGAATAGCACCACGCTCGGTGTTATCAACTATGTTGTCAACAACCGCATCTCCTTCATTACATGATGTCAATAGCAATGAAGATAGCGCTATGATTGAAAAAATCTTATAATTAATTTTCATCTTCTTTTTGTTTTAATAATTAGTTAGCGGGCGGAAAAGCCGGACTAGAAGGATTAGTATCCCAAAAAACTTGGTTAGTCAAATCAGTTCTTTGCGTCAAATTTGGGTTAGTAGTAACCTCATTTTGCGGCAGCAAGAACGATCTTGGGAATGGTCCAGGATTTAATTCCCAGTTCGGTGTTAATGTAGTAGGAAAGCCCGTTTTTCTATAGTAGTTATAAGACTCAGCAGCTCCGCCGTATAATGCTATCCAGTATTGCTCAGCATAGATGTTTTCTTTACCATCACCGTTAGCGTTGTCGTAATCAGTGATAACTCCGTCAACGTATGCCGTTATATCAGCATCGGTAGGTAATTTTGAACCAGCCAATACTGCGTTCGTAATTTCTCCTGTGCTAGTATCGAAGGTCGATTCGTCTAGAAGAGCACCAGCACTAAAACTAGGGTCTCCAAAAGAAGTTACTTTTGCAATAGATTTTTCCATTCCTGCTCTAAGGAAACTTGATTTGTCAGCATCGCTCGTTGCCATATCCGCTCTCCAAAAATCAATGTACGAAGCAAGAATAATAGGTTCGATTCCTGCTCCTTCTGCACCTAATCCAAGACCAACACCATCGTCAGTAATATCATATTCGAAATCATAAGAGCCATCATCTTGTAAGACTACTGAACCGTTTGCAAAAAGATTGCCGTCTAACTTACCACCTGCAGGGTATACACCCGATGCTGCACGTTGAAAACCATCTGGAGGAGTTCCTTCATCATTACCATGTGTTCTACCCCAATATCCTTGTGGCACAGAGCAGTAGGTAAAACCACCGTCAATAAAATGTTGTGGAGGCGTTACCAAAGAACAAACCAAAGTTTCTTCATCTGGCGGAGCATCTGCTCCAGGTGTTGCACCAACTTGACGGTAAAAGTAATACCGAATACGTGGATCGTTGTTATCCAACATTTTTTCCATTAACCAGTTTGATTGGTAAATATTAGCACCACTTACAGTATAATCGGCAGCATAATCTGGATGACGAGTATCTGGTTGAAGCACATTTGTACCATAGTTGAATTGTAAGTCATCGGCAGTATCTGATATAAAGTTATCACCTGCAATTACAGCGTTAAATGCTGCAACGTTGTTTGTTGTAACATAGGCTTTCAAACGAATCGAGTTGATTGCTTTTATCCAATTATCTGTATCACCACCATAAAATAAATCAGTGGCTCCAATTAACGGAGGGTCTGCGGCAAGTAAAGTTTCTGCTTCATCTAATATACTCAAAGCAGCTGCGTAAACTGAAGCACCATCATCTAACATAGGTGCCGGAAAAGCAACAGGATCGTTAGCTTCCGAAAATACAGCCGTACCTAATTGATCTACTAAAAGTAATAAAGAATGTGCTTGCATTACTTTGGTTACCCCTACATGAAAATCATAGTTGATATCGGAATTTGCGTTAATATCTTCCAAGGCACTTAGATTAGGAAATATACCACTGTACACTTGTGACCATGCAAAGTTCATAGTTGCACCCTGAAAGTTGTTAAAGTAATCTCTACCACCCATAAAACTTATACGGGTTAATATAGATCCTCTGTTGTTCATGTTTTGCATTACACCTGTGTATTGCAATTGTACACTGTTCAAAATCAGAGCAGGATCTGCCGTTCCTAAAATGTTAGGGTTTTCCCTAAGATTTAGGTCGGTTGTGTCACAGGAATTGAAAAGGCTCCCAGCGACCAGTACTACCATAAAATATTTAAATAATTTTTTCATAATATCTATATAATTTAGATTAGCAATTTTTAAAATGTCATCTTAATACTCAAACCATATCTGCGAGTACTAGGACCGTTCAAGAAATCAAATCCTCTACCGTTTCCTACACCTACACCAGCTACGTTAGGGTCAAAATTTGCGCCTTTTGGCGTGTTGTAAGCATTGTACCAAAGGTTGAATCCTTGTAGAGTAAAGGTTAATGAACCAAACGGTGTTTTGTCCAAAAACTTCTGCGGTAAAGAATACCCCAAAGATACTTCTTGTAAACGAACTACAGAAGCATCATAGATTTTACCTTCTGCAGGGCCAAATAACAAGTTGCTGAAATAGTATGTAGAGTTGTTGATTTGTATATCATTTGGCTCCCCAGTTGTTTGGTTAACGCCTGGTACAATATAGGTATCTTCCCTGTTCTCCGTTTCAGTAATCAAACCTCTACCCAATAATGTTGCTACAGTACTAGACATAATGTCACCACCTTTAGTGTGGCTGATTTGAAAGCCCATGTTCCAGTTCTTGTACGATAAAGTATTGATATAGTTCATGGTGTAATCTGGTATGGCGTCACCAATAATCGGTACGTTACCGTCTAAATCAGATTCTGTGATAACATAGTTTCCACCGTCATTTGTAATTAAATCGCCAGCTGCATTTCTTTGGAAAGCCGTACCTACAATGGTACCTAATGATTCTCCTAGAATTGCCGCGTTTGCTCCAACAAATAGGGCCGTGTTACCAGAATAAAATATAATATCCTGTTCTTGCTCTTCAACCACTTCTTTATTAGCGAAGAAATTTACGCTAGAAGTCCAGCTGAACCCTTCTGGGTTTCTAAACAGATCGATAGATAAGTCACCTTCATACCCTTTGTTACTTATTTGACCAATATTACTCTGCGTAAATTGAAAGCCTGTTGAAGGAGAAAGCGGTTCGCTTACGATCAAATCATCGGTTCTTCTATCATAGTATGTACCGGACAAAGAAACTCTATTTTTCCAGAACTTGGCATCGAAACCAACTTCAAATTCTTTCAGTAATTCTGGTTTTAAATCAGGATTCGCTTTAAAAGAACTTATGTTGTTCGTAACAAGTTCCCCGAAAGCACCACCCCCTACTTGAGTACTTTGATCTACCCCACTAACTGTTGGATAACCTGTTGGGAAGTTTGCAGAGGTACCATAACTGGCTCTAAGTTTCAAATAGTTCAAACCATTTTCTGATTTTAAACCGTTGAACGCCGCAGTTGGTAAAAATGATAAACTTGCTCCTGGATACGTTAAACTTCTGTTAGCTGTGATAAGGTTAGAAACCCAGTCAGTTCTACTACTTAAGTTTAAGAATAAGAAGTTGTCATAGTCAAAACTAACATCGCCGAAAACACCTACAATATTTCTTTTTGAAGAAAACTGAATCGGAGTTTGGTTTTCATAGTTAAAGTGTCTAGTAATACCGAATACGATTTGACCAGTACTTCCAACACCGCTTAAATCAAATTCATCTGATCTTGCATTTGCTCCTAGATTAAAAGTCATACCCACTTTTTCGGAAAGGTCATAATTACCATTCAAAGAAAATGTATGATCCCAAATCGTATTGTTGTTATCAAATGTATTTAGGAAACCAAAAATATCGGAATCAAACTCCACACCACCTTTGTTAGATGACTGGTTATTGCGTTCGTTGTAAAAATCCAATCCTGTTCTCCAAGTAAGTCCTAGGTTCTCGCTAAGTTCATAGTTTAAAGAAGCGTTCCAGTAAACACGATTGGTTAACTGGCGAAATTTAATGTTCTTAGAAACCCATATTGGATTCACGATATCGTTACCGTTTCTGTAATAGACACTACCACCAGTAATTGGATTTTCGAATGGCAGACCATTCAAATCAACACTGATAGGTGTAAATAGTACAGCACCATATACCGAGTTAGAACTAATACCCCCGTTACCTCTACTGGCTGAAACTGGAGGGGTTCTATAATCCGTTCTTGAGTAGTTCATACTACCCGCGATGGTAAACTTGTTTGAAAGTTTAGACCTGCCCCCAATTGAGAAGGTAGTTCTTTGAAGTTTATTGCCGGGTGTAAAACCTACATCATTTAAATGACCTAAGTTAGCATTATAAGTGGTATTGCCATCTTCGGAACCACCAGCAAAGTTTAAAGAAGTGTTGGTTACCTCACCTGGAGAGAAAAATTCCTCTACAGAATTGTATGGCTTCCAATCATAGCGTGCATTTTGCAATTCTGGAAATGCATCACGAGTTCCTTGGACTGACGTAGTTGAATAAGGGTGCGCCAAAGTTGCATTATCATCAATAGCACTTTGTGTACCGTACCCTGCTGCACCACCTTCCTCAAAACTAGGCCCCCAGTTACTGAAGAACCATCCGAATGATTGGTCAAAACCACCACCGTATTTTTGTTGATAGTCCGGTAACGAAGCATATTCATTAACGAAGTAAGAAGTGTTTACCGTAATTTCATTTTTCTTCTTACCACCTTTACCGGCACCTGCCTTAGTGGTAATTAAGATAACACCATTTTTACCTAACGTTCCGTAAAGCGTTGTAGCTGCGAGACCTTTAAGTACTTCAATATTTGCAATGTTGTTCGGATCAATATCTAAGAAACGAGAAGATCCAGTATTTCCACCTAAGAAACCACCTGAGTTCGTGTCGTTACTGAAAGGTACACCATCTACAATGAAAAGTGCTTGGTTACTTCCACTAAAGGAACTTAAACCTCTAATGGTAACACTTGTTGCAGAACCTGATGCACCACCAGCAGATGTGATTTGAACACCAGAGGCCTTACCAGCAAGAACCCTGGCAACATCACCTTCAGCTCTGTTCTCTAAAGCTTCTTCCCCAACTGAACTCACAGCATAACCAAGAGCTTTTTTCTCTCTCTTAATACCTTGAGCAGTTACGACGACTTCCTCTAGAGCCTGCGCATCCTCTTGCATTTGTACATTAATAGTACTGCCAGCACCGATTGCTTGTTTAACCGCTTTTTGCCCAATGTAGGTAAAAGAAAGTGTTTGGCCTGCACTACCCTGAATGGCATAGTTACCATCAAAATCAGTTTGGGTACCGTTAGTCGTACCCTCTACAACAATGTTGACTCCGGGAAGCGGCAGACCATCTTGATCTGTCACAGTTCCGGTAATCGTTTTGTCTTGTGCAAACGAAACATGCACGACGAACGCTAATAATAGCGTTAAGATTCCATTTAGTTTTGTTCTCATTTTTAATTTATTTGAATTAGCTATCGGCAAAAATCAAAAAAGGAAGTTAATTATCCAAACCTTTTTTAATAAAATTTTAAGACTTTCTGGTTAAAGTATCAGTTGTGCATAAAACAATAGGCTGCATTATATAACTGATATATAACAATACGGGGTTTTGCCATATCCTCAAAAGTCATGTCTTAAAGGAGCTGAAAAGCGTCCAAAAAACCATTTAAAAACGAAAAGTGGGCTCAATAAACGCATATCGACATGTATTTTAGAATGATTTTCTTGATTTTTTCAAGAGAAACACAGGCTTATTTTATGAGGTCGAAAAGGTAAATAGCACGGATTAAAAAAAATCTATAAAAATTCATCGTTCAGTATTTGAAATGCTAACAATTAGTATTACATTTGCCAGCCCTTAAACAAAAGGGGTAAGTTTATTATACATATATATAGTATGCCAACAATATCACAGTTAGTACGAAAAGGAAGAACCACGATTACTAAGAAGAGTAAATCGGCTGCTTTGGATTCGTGCCCTCAACGAAGAGGAGTTTGTACACGTGTTTACACTACTACACCTAAAAAACCCAACTCTGCCATGAGAAAAGTGGCAAGGGTAAGGTTGACCAATGGTAAAGAGGTAAACGCTTACATACCAGGAGAGGGACACAATTTACAAGAGCACTCGATAGTATTAGTAAGGGGAGGAAGGGTAAAAGATTTGCCAGGAGTTAGATATCATATCGTTAGGGGCGCGCTCGACACAGCAGGTGTTGCAGGTAGAACCCAACGTAGATCTAAATACGGTGCAAAACGCCCTAAAAAGTAAAATCGTTAAAAGTTAATTGTTAAACGAACTCGCGAATAACGATTGACCAATAACCATTAACGAATATAGAAGTAATGAGAAAAAAGCAGGCAAAGAAAAGGCCATTATTACCAGATCCAAGATTTAACGATCAGTTGGTTACCCGTTTCGTAAACATGATGATGTGGGATGGAAAAAAATCAGTCGCTTTTAAGGTTTTTTATGATGCAATGGATATTGTAGCGGAAAAAAAGACCGATGAAGAAAAAGGCGCTTTAGAATTGTGGAAAGATGCTTTATCTAATGTTATGCCACACGTTGAGGTTAGAAGTAGGAGAGTTGGCGGGGCTACCTTCCAAATTCCAATGCAAATTCGCCCTGACAGAAAAATCTCCACTGCAATGAAGTGGTTGATCAGCTTTTCAAGAAAGCGCAATGAAAAAGGGATGGCCGCTAAATTGGCCGGCGAGGTGCTAGCTGCTTCCAAAGAAGAAGGTGCTGCCGTCAAGAAAAGAATGGACACCCACAAAATGGCAGAGGCCAATAAAGCATTCTCACACTTTAGATTCTAAGCGAAAATGGCAAGAGATTTAAAATACACAAGAAATATAGGTATTGCCGCGCATATTGATGCCGGAAAGACCACGACAACAGAACGCATTCTTTTTTATACGGGTGTAAGTCATAAAATCGGTGAGGTTCATGATGGTGCAGCCACTATGGACTGGATGGAGCAAGAGCAGGAACGTGGTATTACCATTACTTCTGCTGCAACTACCTGTGAATGGGTTTTTCCAAAGGAAAATGCGCAGCCTACACCAGAAGCAAAGCCATATCACTTTAATATTATCGATACACCAGGTCACGTTGATTTTACCGTTGAGGTAAATCGATCACTTCGTGTGTTAGACGGATTAGTTTTCTTGTTCAGTGCGGTTGATGGCGTTGAGCCACAGTCGGAAACGAACTGGAGATTGGCCGATAACTATAAGGTGCCGCGTATCGGATTTGTGAATAAAATGGATCGCCAAGGGTCGAATTTCTTAATGGTTTGCAAGCAGGTCAAAGAGATGTTGGGTTCTAACGCGGTTCCTATTGTATTACCGATTGGAGAAGAAGGTGATTTTAAGGGTATTGTCGATTTAGCCAAGAATAGGGCAATTGTTTGGCATGATGAAGGTTTCGGTGCTACATTTGATGTAGTTCCTATTCCTGAAGAAATGAAAGCCGAAGTAAAAGAGTATAGAGCTGCTTTAATTGAAGCTGTTGCTGAATATGATGAACATCTGATGGAGAAATTCTTTGAGGATGAAGATTCTATTACTGAAGCAGAAGTGCACGCTGCCTTGAGAGCTGCCGTTATGGACAGGGCTATCATACCAATGATTTGTGGGTCTTCTTTTAAGAATAAAGGGGTTCAATTTTTGTTGGATGCTGTATGTAGATACTTGCCATCGCCTATAGATAAAGATGCTATCGTAGGAACTGACCCTGATACGGGAGAAAAAATAAGCAGGAAACCTGACGTAAAAGAACCTTTTTCGGCGCTGGCGTTTAAAATTGCTACCGACCCATTCGTTGGTCGTTTGGCTTTTTTTAGAACATATTCCGGTCGTTTAGATGCAGGTTCTTATATCCTGAATAATCGTTCAGGAAAAAAAGAACGTATTTCACGTATCTATCAAATGCACTCGAATAAGCAAAATGCTATCGATTATATAGAAGCTGGCGATATTGGAGCTGCCGTAGGTTTTAAGGATATTAAGACAGGAGATACGATGTCTTCTGAAAAACATCCGATCGTTCTAGAAAGTATGGACTTTCCTGATCCAGTAATTGGTATTGCTGTTGAGCCTAAAACAAAGGTTGATGTTGATAAATTAGGTATGGCTTTGGCGAAATTGGCTGAAGAAGATCCTACATTCCAAGTGAAAACTGATGAAGCATCAGGTCAAACCATTATTTCAGGTATGGGCGAGCTTCACTTAGATATTATCGTCGATCGTTTAAGAAGAGAATTCAAGGTTGAAGTTAACCAAGGGCAACCTCAGGTAGAATACAAAGAGGCTGTAACCAAAACAGCTGCGCACAGAGAAACGTATAAAAAGCAATCTGGTGGTCGTGGTAAATTTGGTGATATTTCATTTGAAATGGGTCCAGTGGATGAAGATTTCGAAGGAGATGGGTTACAGTTTGTCGATCAAATTAAAGGTGGGCGTATTCCTAAGGAATTTATTCCATCTGTTGAGAAAGGTTTTGCTGCCGCAATGCAAACAGGACCTTTAGCTGGATTCGAAATGGATACCATGAAAGTAGTATTGAAAGATGGTTCTTTTCACCCGGTGGATTCTGATGCACTTTCTTTCGAATTAGCGGCAAAAATGGGGTATAAAGCTGCTGGAAAAGCTGCTGGTGCCGTGGTTATGGAGCCAATCATGAAAATTGAGGTCATTACTCCAGAGGAGAATATGGGTGATATCGTAGGTGATTTGAATAGAAGACGTGGAACTATTAGTGACATGGGCGATAGAGCAGGAGCAAAAGTTGTAAAAGGTACCGTTCCATTATCAGAAATGTTCGGTTACGTAACCTCGTTGCGTACACTTTCTTCTGGTAGAGCAACATCTACAATGGAATTTTCGCACTATGCCGAGACTCCATCTAACATTTCGGAAGAAGTAATCAAAGCTGCTAAAGGTATAACCACTGCTTAAAAAGAATATAGAGTATAGAATATAGAGAAGAGATAAGGATGGGTTTTAAATGATAATTTTTTCTAACTCCGAACTCCGAACTCCGAACTCTTAACTTTAAAAAGATGAGTCAAAAAATTAGAATAAAACTTAAATCTTACGATCACAATTTGGTAGATAAATCTGCTGAAAAGATTGTAAAGACGGTAAAGACGACCGGAGCGGTAGTAACGGGGCCTATTCCTTTACCAACGCACAAGAAAATATTTACGGTATTGCGGTCACCGCACGTAAATAAAAAGTCGAGAGAGCAATTTCAATTGAGTTCTTACAAGAGATTGTTGGATATTTATAGTTCTTCATCGAAAACTATCGATGCTTTGATGAAGCTTGAGCTTCCTAGCGGTGTTGAGGTTGAGATTAAGGTGTAAGCGTTCTAATCCCCTTTGAGGGAATATAGGATTTAGAGGAGAGAGGCCACATGTCCTGAGCTGCGTGCGAAGGAAAAACGGAAAGAAAATTAATTCAGGGTAGAATTGTTTTCGACCCTGTTTTTTTGTCAGAAAATTAGAGTAACGAATAAGTAATACAAACAGATTTGCGAATATGGTACTCTATATTCAATAATCATTTAATTAATAATTATTATGTCTGGGTTAATAGGAAAAAAAGTGGGCATGACCAGTATTTTCGATGAGAACGGGAAAAATCTTCCTTGCACTATCATTCAAGCTGGACCATGTGTGGTTACCCAAGTCAGAACTGAGGAAGTTGATGGGTATGACGCCCTTCAAATTGGTTTCGATGACAAGGCAGAAAAACGTGCTAGCAAGGCCGAATTGGGTCATGCTAAAAAAGCAGGTACTTCTCCCAAGAAAAGAGTCATTGAGTTTCAAAGTTTTGATGAGGAGTACAAATTAGGAGACACCATAGGTGTTGATATTTTTGTAGAAGGAGAATTTGTCGATGTGGCAGGTACTTCAAAAGGAAAAGGTTTTCAAGGTGTAGTTAAAAGGCACGGTTTTCGCGGTGTCGGTCAGGCTACGCACGGGCAACACAACAGGCTAAGAGCACCGGGTTCTATTGGTGCTGGCTCTGATCCATCAAGGGTCTTTAAAGGAATGCGCATGGCAGGTAGAATGGGTGGCGAAAGAGTTACTGTTCAAAACTTGCGGGTACTTAAAATTGTTTCTGAAAAGAACCTTATTGTAGTAAAAGGATGTGTCCCAGGACACAAGAACGCTTACGTAACTATTCAGAAGTAATGAAAGTAGCAGTTATAGATATTAAAGGAAAAGAAACGGGTCGTAAAGTAGATCTTTTAGACGCTGTTTTCGCTATTGAGCCTAACAATCACGCTGTGTATTTAGACGTGAAGCAATATTTGGCACATCAAAGACAAGGTACTCACAAATCGAAAGAGAGAGCAGAAATTGCTGGTAGTACAAGAAAAATCAAAAAACAAAAGGGAACTGGTACCGCTCGAGCAGGTAGTATCAAATCTCCGGTTTTTAGAGGAGGTGGTAGAATTTTTGGTCCAAGACCAAAAGATTATACCCAAAAACTAAATAAAAACTTGAAACGATTGGCGCGAAAATCCGCCTTGAGCATCAAGTCTAATGAGAAGGCTATTACGGTATTGGAAGACTTCAGTTTTGATGCTCCAAAAACAAAGGATTTTGTTCAGGTTTTGAAGTCTTTAGGGCTTGAAAACAAAAAATCTTTATTTGTGTTGGGCGATTCAAATAATAGCGTATATTTGGCTTCTCGTAATTTGAAGGGTTCTGAAGTTATAACTTCCTCTGAATTAAGTACTTACAAGATATTGAACGCAAATAGTGTTGTGCTTTGTGAAGGTGCATTGGAAGGACTTCAAACGAACTTAACTAAATAAGGAAATCATGAGTGTGTTGATAAAGCCAATTATAACAGAAAAGATGACTGCTCAAGGGGAGTTGTACAATCGTTATGGTTTCATAGTTGATCCTCGGGCGAACAAGATTCAAATCAAGGAAGCTGTTGAAGCTGCTTACAGTGTTTCGGTGAGCAAAGTTAGAACAATGAACTATGCGCCATCACGAAAGACGAGATTCACCAAAACTGGTGTTCAGCATGGTAAGACAAACGCAATTAAAAAAGCGATTGTTGATGTTGCGGAAGGAGATATAATTGATTTTTACAGTAATCTATAAAGACAAGAAATGTCAGTTAGAAAATTAAAACCAATCACTCCTGGACAGCGTTTTAGAGTCGTAAATGGATTTGACGCCATAACGACTGATAAGCCGGAGAAGAGCTTGCTCGCTCCGTTAAAAAAGTCCGGAGGTAGAAACAGTCAAGGAAAGATGACCATGCGCCAAAAAGGTGGAGGTCACAAAAGAAGGTATCGTGTTATTGACTTTAAAAGAGACAAGCAAGATGTTGCCGCCACGGTAAAATCTATTCAGTACGATCCAAATAGAACTGCGTTTATTGCACTGTTGGAATATGCCGACGGTGAGAAAAGATATGTAATTGCTCAGAACGGGTTGAAAGTAGATCAGAAAGTAATTTCTGGTGCTAAGGCTACTCCGGAGATCGGTAATGCCCTTGCTTTAAGTGATATTCCATTAGGAACTATTATTTCTTGTATAGAGTTGCGCCCTGGTCAGGGAGCTGTAATGGCGAGAAGTGCAGGTACATTCGCACAATTGATGGCGAAAGACGGAAAGTTCGTTACGGTAAAAATGCCTTCTGGAGAAACAAGGTTGATTCTTTCGGGTTGTTTGGCAACTATAGGTGCAATATCTAACTCTGATCATCAATTATTAGTGTCCGGTAAAGCTGGGCGAAGCAGATGGTTAGGTAAGAGACCAAGAACAAGACCGGTAGCTATGAACCCAGTCGATCACCCAATGGGTGGTGGTGAAGGTAGAGCTTCAGGTGGTCATCCGAGATCTAGAAACGGTATTCCTGCGAAAGGATTTAGAACCCGTTCCAAGACTAAGAATACCAACAAGTATATCATAGAACGTAGAAAGAAATAAAAAAGTAGAAAGCAATGGCACGTTCATTAAAAAAAGGACCTTACGTTCACTATAGTTTGGAGAAGAAAATCCAACAAAGTGCATCATCGGGAAAAAAGTCGGTAATCAAGACATGGTCTAGGGCATCAATGATAACGCCCGATTTTGTAGGGCTTACTATAGCTGTACATAATGGAAGACAATTTGTTCCAGTATATGTTACAGAGAACATGGTAGGACACAAACTTGGAGAATTTTCGCCAACACGTTCTTTTAGAGGGCATGCGGGAGCGAAGAATAAAGGAAAGAGGTAAGCTATGGGAGTTCGAAAAAGACAAATGGCCGAAAGAATAAAGGCTGAGAAGAAACAAGTTGCTTTTGCAAAATTGAACAATTGCCCAACTTCCCCGAGGAAAATGCGTTTGGTTGCGGATTTGATTAGAGGCTTACAGGTTGAGAAAGCATTGGCGATTTTGAAATTCAATTCAAAAGAATCTTCTAGAAGACTAGAGAAATTGTTGCTTTCCGCAATTGCAAACTGGCAAGCTAAGAATGAAGATGCTGATATTGAAGCCGCTGATTTGTTCATCAAGCAAATTACCGTTGATAGCGGAGCGATGTTAAAAAGACTTCGTCCAGCACCTCAGGGTAGAGCGCATAGAATTAGAAAACGGTCCAACCATGTAACATTGGTTTTGGGGTCTAACAATAATATAGAAAGCTAGAATGGGACAGAAAACAAATCCGATAGGAAATCGTCTTGGAATTATCAGAGGATGGGAATCTAACTGGTACGGCGGAAACGACTACGGCGATAAACTAGCTGAAGACGATAAAATTAGAAAATATATTCATGCCCGTCTTGCAAAAGCGAGTGTGTCAAGAGTAATTATCGAACGAACTTTGAAGTTGATAACGGTTACCGTTACAACGGCCAGACCTGGAATTATTATTGGTAAAGGCGGTCAGGAAGTTGATAAGCTTAAAGAAGAGCTTAAAAAAATTACTGGGAAAGAAGTTCAAATCAACATTCATGAAATCAAAAGACCAGAAGTAGAAGCGAATCTGGTTGCTGCCAGTGTAGCAAGACAGATTGAAAGTAGAATTTCTTTCAGACGCGCTATAAAGATGGCAATTGCAGCAGCAATGCGAATGAATGCTGAAGGAATCAAGATTCAGATTTCCGGTCGTTTGAACGGAGCTGAAATGGCACGTTCAGAGTCCTACAAAGATGGTCGTATTCCATTGTCCACATTTAGAGCGGACATCGATTATGCTTTGCATGAAGCGCAGACTACTTACGGTAAATTGGGTATTAAAGTGTGGATTATGAAAGGTGAAGTTTATGGAAAGAGAGAATTGTCCCCACTTGTTGGAATGAAAAAAGGTGGCGGTAAAGGAGATAAGCGAGATGGTGGAAGAAAACCACGTCGAAGAAAGTAATTTTTAAAGAGATAGAGCAATGTTACAACCTAAGAGAACTAAGTTCCGTAAAATGCAAAAAGGCCGTATGAAAGGCTTGTCCTCACGTGGGCATCAACTTTCAAACGGAATGTTCGGAATTAAGTCGTTGGATTCAAAATTCATCACTTCAAGGCAAATTGAGGCTGCGCGTATCGCAGCGACAAGATATATGAAAAGAGAGGGGCAACTTTGGATAAAGATATTTCCAGACAAGCCTATTACTAAAAAGCCTTTGGAAGTACGTATGGGTAAAGGTAAAGGTGCTCCCGAATATTTCGTGGCTGTTGTTAAGCCCGGAAGAGTAATGTTCGAAGTTGCGGGTGTTCCTATTAATGTAGCAAAAGAGGCGTTGCGTCTTGCAGCTCAAAAATTACCGGTAAAGACCAAGTTTATGATAGCAAGGGATTACGTTGAAAACTAATAGTTAGGGAAGCATGAAAAATAAAGAAATAAAAGAATTGTCTGTCGAGGAGCTTACGGCTAAACTCGGTGAGTACAAAAAACAGCATGCAGATTTGAAAATGGCGCACTTTGTGACACCGTTGGATAACCCGCTTCAAATAAGAAAAGTACGTAGAACCGCTGCGCGATTGGCAACGGAATTAACTAAAAGGGAAAACCAATAATTGGTTCTGCTTTATGGAAGATAAAAGAAATTTAAGAAAAGAGAGAATCGGTGTGGTAACCAGCAACAAAATGGAGAAATCTATTGTCGTTGCAGAGGTGAAACGAGTAAAACACCCAATGTACGGTAAGTTCGTTTTGAAGACAAAGAAATATGTCGCTCACGATGAAAAGAACGATTGCAAAGAAGGTGATACCGTTAAAATCATGGAGACCCGTCCGATGAGTAAGACCAAATGTTGGCGGTTAGTAGAAATCTTAGAAAGAGCTAAATAATATGTTACAGCAGGAATCTAGACTTAAGGTTGCGGATAACACAGGTGCTAAAGAGGTATTGACCATTAGAGTGCTTGGTGGTACAAAACGGAGATACGCCTCAATAGGCGATAAAATCGTTGTGACCGTAAAAGAGGCAACCCCTAACGGCGGTATCAAAAAAGGAGCGGTTTCTACAGCGGTAGTGGTGCGTACCAAGAAAGAAGTAAGAAGACCAGACGGTTCTTACATTCGATTCGATGACAATGCATGTGTGCTTTTAAACCCTACTGGGGAAATGAGAGGAACTCGTGTTTTTGGACCGGTAGCAAGAGAACTTCGGGATAAACAGTTCATGAAAATTGTATCATTGGCCCCTGAGGTACTTTAGGGTAGAAAAGGGAGAAGAGAATAAAGAAAAGAGACCTAAATAAGTAGGCAGTTGCAGTTGGCGGTAGATGGAAAAATCAAAAAAAAACATCTAAACTCATAAACTATTTTTTAGCTTGAACTTGAATAAAATGAGCAAATTAAAGATAAAGACAGGAGATACGGTAAGAATCATTGCTGGAGACCATAAAGGTACAGAAGGTAAAGTGATGAAAGTATTTGTTGAAAAAAATAAGGCTATTGTTGAAGGTGCCAATATGGTGTCGAAACACGAAAAGCCAAGTGCGAAAAACCCGCAAGGGGGTATCGTAAAAAAAGAGGCGGCAATACATATTTCCAATTTAGGATTGATTGACGCCAAGTCGGGAGATACATCTCGAGTTGGTTTTGAAATCCGAGATGGAGAAAAAGTGCGCTATTCTAAAAAATCCAATGAAGTAATTTAGTTATGGCATACGTAGCAAGATTAAAGACAGAATATAATGACCGTATCGTAGGTGCGCTTGTTAAGGAATATAGTTACAGTAACGTAATGGAGGTTCCAAAATTGCAAAAAATAGTTGTGAGCCGAGGAGTTGGCGCTGCAGTTGCCGATAAAAAACTTATCGACCATGCCGTAGATGAACTATCTGTTATTACGGGTCAAAGAGCTGTATCTACACTTTCTAAGAAAGATGTCGCTGCTTTTAAACTGAGAAAAGGAATGCCTATTGGTGCCAAGGTAACGCTACGTGGAGAACGTATGTACGAGTTCTTGGATAGATTGGTGACCAGTGCCTTACCACGTGTTCGTGATTTTCAAGGTATTAGAGCAACAGGTTTCGATGGTAGAGGAAACTACAGCCTTGGTGTAACCGAGCAAATTATTTTCCCGGAAATCAACATTGATAAAATCAATAGAATCAACGGTATGGATATTACTTTTGTAACATCTGCTGAAACCGATAAAGAAGCAAAATCATTATTAACCGAATTGGGATTACCCTTTAAAAAGAAATAAGTATGGCAAAGGAATCAATGAAGGCTCGCGAGCGCAAAAGAGCTAGAACGGTTGCAAAATATGCTGAGAAAAGGAAAGCTTTGAAAGAGGCCGGAGATTACGAAGGATTGCAAAAATTGCCAAAAGACGCCTCACCTGTACGTATGCACAACAGATGTAAGTTAACGGGTAGACCAAAAGGATACATGAGAACTTTTGGTATCTCTAGGGTTAAATTTAGAGAAATGGCCAATCAAGGGTTGATTCCCGGTGTTAAAAAGGCCAGTTGGTAGTACAAAATTAGAATAAACTGGTTTCAGGTCTGGCGATATTGCCAGAAACCGTTACCAAAATATATAAGAATGGTTACAGATACTATTGCAGATTATTTAACAAGGATAAGAAACGCTAACGATGCGGGTCATAGGGTTGTAGAAATCCCTGCTTCCAATGTTAAAAAGGAAATGACAAAGATATTGTTTGATCAAGGATATATCTTGAGCTACAAATTTTTGGAAGATAAAGTTCAAGGTGTTATTAAAATCGCTTTGAAATATGACAAGGTTACAAAAGAGCCTGTCATCAGAGAAATTCAGAGAGTAAGTAAGCCAGGTTTACGTAAGTATGCCGGTTCTGATTCTTTGCCACGTGTGCTTAATGGCCTTGGAATTGCTATCGTTTCTACTTCTCACGGGGTAATGACTAGTAAGCAGGCCAAACAGGATAATGTAGGTGGTGAAGTATTGTGTTACGTTTACTAATAGAGAAAAGTATTAAGAAATGTCAAGAATAGGTAATAATCCAGTTGCGATTCCAGAAGGTGTGACTATCGAGGTCAACAATAACGTGGTTATCGTAAAAGGTAAATTAGGAGAACTTTCACAAGAGTTTTCGGGAGTTGATGTTAAGATAGAAGATGGGCAGGCATTGGTGACAAGACCGTCTGATTCAAAAGAACATAAATCCAAGCATGGTTTATATCGTTCATTGATATTGAATATGTTAGAAGGTGTTTCTAAGGGATGGACTAAAGAGCTTGAGTTTGTCGGTGTAGGTTATCGTGCTAGCAATCAAGGGCAGAAGTTAGATATGGCGCTTGGTTTCTCTCACAATATCGTTTTGGATATTGCACCAGAAGTTAAAGTTGAGACGATTTCAGAAAAGGGAAAAAACCCTATCGTTAAATTAACGTCTCATGACAAACAATTGGTAGGACAGGTAGCGGCGAAAATTCGTTCTTTCCGCAAGCCAGAGCCGTATAAAGGAAAAGGTATCAAGTTCGTTGGTGAACAATTAAGAAGAAAAGCAGGTAAATCAGCTTAATCATTGTAGTATGGGATTGTCTAAGATTCAAAGAAAGTATAGAATAAGAAGAAGGATTAGAAAAGTTTCCTCTGGTACCGCTGAGCGACCAAGGCTATCCGTTTTCAGGAGTAATAGCGAAATCTACGCTCAGATTATAAACGACGTTGAAGGTGCGACTATGGTGGCAGTTTCTTCGCGCGATAAGAATTTGGCTAAGGCCAAAGGTAACAAGACCGAAATTGCTACTTTGGTAGGAAAAGCAGTTGCTGAAAAAGCAAAAAAGGCGGGTATTGACAAAGTTGCTTTTGATAGAGGAGGTAATTTGTATCACGGACGTGTCAAGGCATTGGCTGATGGAGCAAGAGAAGCAGGATTAGAATTCTAAATAAAATTTATGTACCAGAAATATAAAAACGTAGAAACTGTTAAGCCAGGCGGTTTAGAATTGAAAGATAAATTGGTTGGTGTACAACGTGTAACCAAAGTAACCAAGGGTGGTAGAGCATTTGGCTTTTCTGCAATTGTTGTTGTAGGTGATGAGCACGGTGTAGTAGGACATGGTCTAGGGAAATCAAAAGAAGTTGCCACTGCAATAGCAAAAGCTATTGAAGATGGGAAAAAGAACCTTATTCGAATTCCTTTGAATGGGCATACTTTACCGCACGAACAAAAAGGTAAATTTGGTGGTGCACGTGTTTATATAAAACCAGCTTCTCATGGTACCGGTGTAATTGCAGGGGGTGCCGTAAGAGCGGTATTGGAATCAGTTGGAGTGCATGATGTACTGTCCAAATCGCAAGGTTCTTCTAATCCGCACAATGTGGTTAAGGCGACTTTTGATGCGTTATTGCAATTAAGAGATGCGGGAACGATAGCACGACAGAGAGGTGTTTCGTTAGAAAAAGTTTTTAAAGGATAAATCCTGACGGAAGTCAGGAACAAATACTAAAGAAAAATGGCAAAGATTAAAGTAAAGCAAGTGAAGAGTAGCATTAAAAAGCTAGGCAGTCAGAAAAAGACACTTGCGGCTTTAGGGCTAAAGAAAATCGGACAGGTAGTTGAACATGAGGCTACCCCGAATATTCTTGGTATGATAAATAAGGTTCAACATTTAGTTTCTACTCAAGAAGCTTAATATATAAGACAGTAATGAATTTAAGTAATCTGAAACCAGCCAAAGGAGCTGTAAATAGAGCAGGAAAAATTGTTGGTCGAGGACAAGGTTCCGGTAAAGGCGGCACTGCGACAAGAGGGCACAAAGGTGCAAAATCAAGATCGGGTTATTCTAAGAAAATCGGTTTTGAAGGTGGTCAAATGCCATTGCAAAGACGTGTGCCAAAGTTTGGTTTTACCAACATCAATCGTAAGGAGTATCAGGGAATAAACTTGGATAAACTTCAAGCAATGGTCGATAACAAAGTTATTAAAGACACTGTTACTTTTGAAACCTTAATCGAAAACCGTTTGGTTCGTAAAAACGATTTGGTAAAGATTTTAGGCGGAGGGGAACTGAAAGCATCATTGAAAATTTCCGCACATAAATTTACTGCCTCTGCTAAAGCTGCAATTGAGGCTGCAGGTGGAGAAGCAATAAGCTTATAAGTAGAGACTGTTATGAAGAAATTTATAGAGACTATAACTAATATTTGGAAAATCGAGGAGCTCCGTAATAGAATTCTTATTACGTTGGGGCTTTTATTGGTTTACCGTTTTGGTTGTCAAATTGTTTTACCGGGAATTGATTCTTCCCAGTTATCTTCTTTGGAAGATGGTACTGGTCAGGGAATATTTGGTTTGCTAAATGCATTTACCGGTGGGGCATTTTCTAATGTTTCTATTTTTGCCTTGGGTATTATGCCTTATATCTCCGCATCGATTGTGGTGCAGTTGATGGGTATTGCTATTCCTTACCTTCAGAAGTTACAAAAAGAGGGGGAGAGCGGTAGAAAAACGATTAACCAAATAACGAGATGGTTGACTATAGGTATCTGTATTGTGCAGGCACCGGCTTATTTGTACAGTTTAGGAACGATGTTCGGTGTGCAGGATAGTGCATTCCTTTTAGGAAAAGGATTGGATTTTATGATACCTGCCGTAATAATCTTGGTAACAGGTTGTGTATTCGCAATGTGGCTAGGAGAGAAGATAACCGATAAAGGAATAGGTAACGGTATCTCGTTATTAATTATGATTGGTATTATCGCTACAATGCCGCAGTCATTTGTTCAGGAATTCGTTTCAAGAACCACAAACAATACCGGTGGTTTAATGTTCATTTTACTGGAAGTGATTATATGGTTTTTGGTAATTTTGGCATGTGTGTTGCTGGTAATGGCGACAAGACAAATACCTGTGCAATACGCAAGAAGAACTGCATCTGGTGGTTATGAGAAAAATGTAATGGGATCAAGACAATACATTCCTTTGAAGTTAAACGCTTCTGGGGTAATGCCTATAATTTTCGCACAAGCAATCATGTTCGTTCCAGGGCTGATTGGAGGTGCTGGTTTTATGAAAGATACTGCCGTAGGACAATGGATGCAAGTAAATTTTGCCGACATGTTCGGTTGGGCATACAATTTGCTATTCGCACTATTGATTATCATTTTCACCTATTTCTATACGGCGATTACGGTACCGACCAACAAGATGGCAGATGATTTAAAACGAAGTGGAGGGTTTATACCCGGTATACGTCCTGGTAAGGAAACCGGAGATTTCTTGGATAAGATAATGTCGTTGATTACCTTGCCGGGCTCAATATTTTTAGCACTTCTTGCAATTTTGCCAGCTTTCGCGGTCAAGTTGTTAGACATACAATCAGGTTGGGCGTTGTTTTATGGAGGCACATCATTATTGATTATGGTTGGTGTGGCAATAGATACGGTACAACAAGTAAATGCATACTTATTAAATCGTCATTATGATGGTTTGATGAAGTCTGGAAAAAATAGAAAAGTAGCATAAATTAAGACGTTAGTAGATAGGCGTTAGACGTTAGAATTACATTTTGAAATGTTCTGAAAATGTAAAATTAATAGTCGTCGACTAAAAACTAAAGATTAAAAATATGGCAAAACAAGCAGCAATAGAACAAGATGGAAGCATCATAGAAGCGTTATCAAACGCGATGTTTCGAGTTGAATTGGAAAACGGTCACGTTGTTACCGCTCACATTTCAGGAAAGATGCGTATGCACTATATTAAGTTGCTTCCGGGTGATAAGGTAAAACTTGAAATGAGCCCGTACGATTTGTCAAAAGCTAGAATTACTTACAGATATTAAGATTTAAAGATGAAAGTTAGAGCATCAGTTAAGAAAAGAAGTGCCGACTGCAAGATTGTACGCAGAAAGGGCAGATTATACGTGATTAACAAAAAGAATCCTAGATTTAAACAAAGACAAGGATAATTATGGCAAGAATTGCAGGTATAGACATACCAAAACAGAAAAGAGGCGTAATCGCCTTGACTTACATATTCGGTATTGGTAGAAGTAGGTCTAAAGAAATTTTGGAAATCGCAAAGGTTAGTGAGGATACTAAAGTGTCTGATTGGAGCGATGATGAAATTGGTCGTATTCGTGAAGCCGCAGGTAGTTTTACTATTGAGGGTGAATTGCGTTCAGAAACACAATTGAACATCAAGCGATTAATGGATATTGGTTGTTATCGTGGAATTCGTCATAGGTCAGGTCTTCCGTTAAGAGGACAGCGAACCAAGAACAATTCTAGAACAAGAAAAGGTAAAAGAAAAACGGTTGCCAACAAGAAAAAGGCAACTAAGTAAAATTATTAATTACTCATTATTTATTATTAATTAATAATTAGTAATCAATAATCAATAATCTTTAAAGAATGGCAAAGTCAAGTGTAAAATCAAGCAAGAAGCGCAAGGTCATCATCGAATCTGTCGGTGAAGCCCATGTAACTGCTTCTTTCAATAATATTATTATTTCATTGACCAATAAGGGGGGAGATGTTATTTCATGGTCGTCTGCTGGTAAAATGGGATTTCGTGGTTCTAAGAAGAACACGCCCTACGCTGCGCAGATAGCTGCTGAAGATTGTTCAAAAGTGGCTCATGAGGCAGGTCTTCGTAAGGTTAAGGTATATGTAAAAGGACCTGGTAACGGAAGAGAATCTGCTATACGCTCAATCCATAATTCAGGTATCGAGGTAACTGAAATCATCGATATTACGCCAACACCACATAACGGTTGTCGGCCACCAAAAAGAAGAAGAGTTTAATTTCATATTTATATTTCTAACCGAAGTGTAGTTAACGATTATCGAAGGATAAGCCTTAATTCATAATCACACTTCAAACTACAAAAGAATGGCAAGATATACAGGACCAACTAGTAAAATCGCACGTAAATTTGGCGAGGCGATTTTTGGTGACGACAAAGCTTTTGAAAAGAAAAGCTATCCACCAGGACAACACGGACAAACAAGACGTCGTGGAAAACAGTCAGAGTACTCCGTTCAATTAATGGAAAAACAAAAAGCGAAATACACGTACGGTATTTTAGAAAAACAATTTAGAAATATTTTCGCCAACGCCAAGAGAAAAGATGGCGTTACTGGTGAGATTCTTCTTCAATTGTGTGAGTGTAGACTAGATAATGTGGTATACCGCATGGGTGTCTCTAATTCAAGAAGAGGCGCTAGACAACTAGTTTCCCATCGGCATATTACCGTTAATGGTAAGTTGGTAAATATACCATCTTACTCTCTTAAGCCTGGCGATGTTGTCGGGGTTAGAGAAAAGTCAAAATCATTACAAGCAATTGGCGATGCTTTGGCAGCCAATAGTAGAGTTTACGAGTGGATTACATGGAACTCAGAAACGAAACAAGGAACTTTTGTTACCGTTCCAGAAAGATCTCAGATTCCTGAGAACATTAAAGAGCAATTAATCGTCGAGTTATACTCAAAATAAAACCAACACTGATCTAATTATGGCATTATTTAATTTTCAGAAACCCGATAAAGTAATAATGATCGATTCCTCTGATTTCAAAGGGAAATTTGAATTTCGTCC
>Ga0114957_1001273_pt1 | contig 28284 bp, 23 predicted proteins | sample BantaG_FD_87175 | JGI IMG/M metagenome (GOLD analysis project Ga0114957, IMG submission 87175) | Marine algal microbial communities from Bantry Bay, Ireland - BantryBay_4 metaG | ecosystem: Host-associated > Algae > Red algae > Unclassified | place: Bantry Bay, Ireland | collected 2014-11-21
CTGCTTTTAAAGTTGGTCGAAGTTAAGGAAGCTTACTAACATTTGTTTTTTTAGTTATGAGTTATGAGTTATGAGTTATGAGTTATGAGTTATGAGTTATGAGTTATGAGTTATGAGTTATGAGTTATAAGTTATGAGTTATGAGTTATGAGAAGGATGATGGATGACCAAGTCAAACAACCCCCCCCCCTACTTTTTATCCGTGCCTTAGGAGTTTCCCCTTCGGGGGCTAGGGGGATTACTTTTTATTCGCCAACTCCATCAAATCAACATCATTGCCCAATAGCACTTCTGTAGGGTTAATACGCCCTGCCTCAGGGCCGTTTTCTAATTTCAATACACCACGTGGGCAAACTGCGGAACAAACGCCACAACCGACACAACTTGAACGCACGATATTTTCGCCCTTTTGAGCGTATGCCCTAACATCGATACCTTGTTCGCAGTAGGTAGAACAATTGCCACAAGAAATACATTGGCCTCCGTTGGTGGTGATTCTAAATCTTGATTTAAAACGTTGTACAAAACCAAGATATGCCGCTAATGGGCAGCCAAAACGGCACCAAACCCTATTTCCGAAGATAGGGTAGAAACCAGTGCCTATTACCCCTGCAAACACCGAACCGATGGCTAAACTATACGTATTTTGAACGCTCTGTGTCTTGAGGCCAAGAACAGTGCCTGATTCGGCGAAGAAACTATAAAGTGTCATACCGGTCATAACAACTGCAAATACTAAAACACCATGAATGAGCCAGCGTTCAACTTTCCAAGCGAACAACGACTTGTTGGAATGTTGTCTGTACGGATCGCCTAAAGTTTCGGCCAAGCCACCGCAACCACATACCCAAGAGCAGTACCATCTTTTTCCAAAAAAATAGACCATTACGGGCACGATAACTAGAGTGAGTACGATTCCCCAAACGAGAATAAACAAACCTATTCCACCGCTCGAAGTGAGTTCTTTTAAATTCCAGCTGAAAAAGAAATCATAATCCAAAGGAAAGGCATTTTTAAAATCGTAATACGGCATTTGCAAGCGCACCATAATTTCGGGAATCAAGAATGCAAAAACGATTTGAAAAAACAATACCGATGTCGTACGGACTATTTGATATACGTTATGGCGGTATTTAATGTACATGCGTACAGCCATAACGGTCATAATAACACAGTACATAAAACCATAAACGAACCAATGCCCTGCCGGATTTCCGCTCAAGCTTTCGCTAATGGGGTCTACAAGATATGTCCAATTTACCGCATACTCCGAACCAAAATAAAGCACTATGTAAAAAGAAACCAGGAAGAAAAATACCAACCAAGCAATCCAACCTCTATTGGTAGAACTCTGGTGGTAAATGCCATCATTTTTAACGCCCTTTTTACCCAAGGTTACCACTTGCGGAATGATAAACATAAGTGCTCCAATAATTCCAAGCCCAAAGGTTAACCACCACATGGTACCTTTATTGTTGGCTATGAAACCTGTGCCAGAGCGTTTGCCGATTAAGGCAGCCATATCGCTCGACTTAGTATATATTTTTTTCTTGTATTCTTTATTCTTAACGTGAGTTGTATTGGCATTGTCCAGCGCGCTTGAAATTTTGGAAGACAGTTCGATCATTCCCGTAAATTCTTTGCCTACTAACTCTTTCTGAAGGTCGGCGGTAAACAGTTCGCTCTTGATTTCCTTTTCGGTTACAATCTGTTCAAAAGTACTTTGATCAAGTGTAAAGGAACCGAGAAAAGGTAAAGCGGCGAAAATCCCTAACCCTACCAAAAAAATTACGATGCCAATGTTTTGTATTGCTTTCATGAATAACTCATTTATTGTCATTCCCGCGAAGGCGGGAATCTCTATTAGTTACCTAATTCAGGTCTCGATTGCGACTTTCGGCCGGGAAGGCAGACTCGACCAGACAACGCTAGTTAAGCATAGCTAAAAATTCGTTTCCAACTTTTTTTCTTTGTGGAGATATTCGTTCCGAATTCAGAATTAAATTTCGCGACGATTTTATTCTCGTACTGTGCATAGAATTCAGGATCAAAATTGGCTTCCTTCAGAAATTCCATGACATAATTAACATCCCTTTTTTCCGTTAGCCAGCGGTCGAAAATTTCATGTCGCATTCGAATACCGAAAGTATTAATACCTAAAAATCGTTTAGTGTTTTTATCAAATGCTACGGTAACACATATTTTTTCTTTGGTATCTCGCCAATGAAAATGTTGCTCTTCTTCTGAGATATTACGTTCACTAAATACCCAACCGTATGTCTGATATTCTAAATCCAAGAACTTGGCCGAGTTAAACCAGTGGCCAGGTTTATACTCTATTTTATTACCGCAAATAGTCTGTGCAACGGTTTCGCCCATCATACGACCGGTGTACCAAACAGCCTCTATAGGCCTTCTTTGCCCAATACCTTCATGCTGTTCGGCACAATCACCAATGGCATAAACATCAGGAATGTTGGTTTCGAGATATCGATTGACTTTAATTCCGCGTCCAAGTTGAATTCCAGATTCTTTTAGGAAATCGATATTTGGCGATACTCCAGCGGTAAGACCAACAACGGTACACTCTATTATATCACCTTTATCGGTGGTTACTGCTTTTGCCCTTCCGTTCTCATCCGCAATAATTTCTTCTAGATTAGTTGCTAATCGCAAGTCAATATGATGTTCTAGAATATGCTCGTTGATCATGGCAGATTCACCCGCGGGCAGAACCCCGTTCCAAAAACTATTTTCGCGAACCAAAAAGGTAACAGGTATTTTTCGGCTACGTAACATTTCGGCCATTTCGATACCTATTAACCCGCCACCTACAATAACAGCTCGTTTACAGGTTTCTTTATCAGGAGCATTTGCCTCCAACTGTTCCAGATCTTGTTTGGAGTAAAGGCCTTGAACCCCGGGTAAGTCTTGCCCCGGCCATCCAAATTTGTTTGGTTTTGAACCAGTCGCGATAATAAGTTTGTCGTAAATAACTTCTTGTCCGCCTTTCAAATTCAATTTCTTGGCCGCATGATTTACGGTGGTAACATAGCCATTTACTAAATCGATTCGGTTTTTTTTCCAGAACCAATTCTCGTAGGGCTGGGTATGTTCGAACTTCATGTGCCCCATATAAACATACATTAAAGCAGTACGTGAAAAGAAATATTCGCTCTCGGCAGATATAATGGTTATCTTCTTGTCAGAAAGCTTTCGAATATGTCTGGCAGCCGTAACTCCGGCTACTCCGTTGCCTATAATAACAATATGTTCCATGGGCCCTGTGTTGGTGGTTGCGAATTAGGTCGCCTTTAAATGTAAGAACTTAAAACGGTTTTATTAATTTAGAAAGGGTTTAAATACATACCATTGTTGTAAGGTTGGTATATCTTTTGCGTACGTAAAGTGCTACTCTTAACGAAAACATAAAATTTAATATTCTTTGTAGGGTTGTTAAAGTTTGCTCGACAGAGGTTACAGTTCTAATAGTGTTAAACTAATTGTGATGAAAAAAATATTACTTACCAAAGTGGCTTTTTTCTTGGCGTTATCGTTCGGGACTGCACAGAGTACTTGCGAGTTCTTTTCGAAGTCGAATACTTTTTTTAAAGCCAATGTTAAGAATGGTCGGGTAACTTATAAGAAAATTAATAGTAACACCTCTGAACTAGATAATTTACTTGAAATGGCAAAGGGTATTTCGGTTTCAACAGATAAGGCAAGTGAATACCAGTCTTTTTGGATCAACGCATATAACCTTTCAGTAATAAAGGGAGTTATTGATAATTACCCATTAAAAAAGAGTTTGGTGAACATTGGTGGCTTTTTCGATAAAACTACATACGAACTTGGCGGCACGAGCATTACCCTGAATGATATTGAAAACAAAATGCTTCGGGCAAAATTTCCTAAAGAGCCTAGATTTCATTTTGTATTGGTATGTGGTGGTTTAGGATGCCCTCCTATCATAGCCTCCGCTTATAAGCCTAGCACTTTGGATGCACAACTGACCACTCAGACAAAAAAGGCAATTAACGATTCAAATTTTATCCGTGTGAACAAAAATAAAGTTCAGCTTTCGCAGATTTTTGAATGGTACAAAGGTGATTTTGAACACGACGGAAATCTGGTTGATTTCATCAACAAGTACAAGTCAGAACAATTGCCCGAAAAGGCAAAGGTGTCGTATTATCAGTATGATTGGACACTGAACGAAGCCAAATAATTCCAAGCATATATTTAAAACTTCCCCCATGTCTTCATTAAAAAGAACCAGGGCAGGGATTCCTATTGCAACAACCAAAATTTAAAGACAATAATATGAAAACAATACGTAATTACATCACCTTGGCCGGTATCTTTCTTGCTGCCGGCATTGGCCTAGCCCAAGATGATACTAACGATGAGCCAGCGCAACAACAAAGTAACATTCAACAGTATACTCCGTCTAAATTAATCGGAAAGGGGCAATGGGACGTTAAATGGTTTAACAACCTTTATACTCAGACAAGAGTGGCAAATGCGGATGGAGATGTTACAAAAAATCAACTAAGGGCAAGTTTTCTAACGTCTACGTTCGAGGTATATACTGGATTAGGACGAAACAATCGGGTAAACCTTGGGGTAATAGCCAGAGTGCGTTCTAATGTAATTAGTAGCCAGAATGATGAAAGAGGTGCTTTGGAAGTTTTTAGTTTTAGGCAGGAAGATGGTTTTTCTAGAATGGGACTTACCGCGATAGCCCCATCTGTAAAATTTGTGCCTTTCCCCTCGGTCAGTAATTTTTCTATTCAAAGCTCGGTTTTTATTCCGATAGTTGATGGCGAAACCGTTAATGGGGTATTCTTAGAGCAAGATGGCTATGTTTGGCAGAATAGGTTCTTCTACGATTATACCTTTACCGGAGGAAAATGGCAGTTATTTTCTGAATTGACAACTGAGTTGAATTTGGGCGAGGAACGTTCTTTCAACTCAAATTTGGATACGGTTTCAGGAAGTTTTGCCAATAATAGTTTGAACATTAATCCAGGTGTTTTTCTTAGCTATTTCCCAAGTGCCAACTTTACGGTCTTGGGATTGGTGCAGCACTCCTCAAGGGTAAATTTAGGAAATGACTTTACACAGAATTTTACAGCTGTCGGGGGCGGAGCTAAATTTCAATTAAGTGATGCATTGAATCTTGAACTGCTATACACCAATTTCGTTAGGGGTAATGCCACAGGTCTTGGCCAAACTTTTAATTTGGGCCTTAGAGGTATATTTTAGCGCGTATTTTTTATAACACTTCCCAATAAAGATTTGGACGGATTTCAAATTTAGTAATACGGACTGAAGAGGAAATAAGTGATAGTAAGAGAAAGATAGTCCCCCCATGGGAGGGGTTAGGGGAGGTCTTTTGATTTATTAATCGTAAACATGGTTCAAAACCACTATTTTAGCTTCCTAAATTGCTATGAATGAAAAATCTAGGATTGCTCATCCTATGTTTATTACAGTTTTCCTGTAATAGTCAAGTTATTGAAAAAGTTAACGGTATCAGCTTCGTTGCTAATAAGTCAAAGGTAACACAGGGACATATAGACAAGGTATTATCGGTGCACGCAAACCATGCCGCGGTAATGCCTTTTGGTTTTATAGGGGATATCAGCTCTCCCCAGATTGTATTCAATACCGATCGCCAATGGTATGGTGAAACAACGGAAGGCGGCAGGCAATATATTGAAATGTTGCATAAAAATGGAGTGAAGGTATTGTTAAAGCCCCAAATATGGATTCGCCGCGGAGAATTTACAGGAACCCTGAAAATGGAAACGGATGCCGATTGGAAGGCTTTAGAAGAATCTTACGAAAGTTTTATAATGATGTATGCCGAACTGGCGCAAGAAACCAAATCTGAAATCTTTTGTATCGGAACAGAATTGGAACAATTTGTAAAACACAGACCAGAATTTTGGTTTGAGCTGATAGGTAAAATCAAAAAGGTCTACAAGGGAAAACTGACTTATGCTGCCAATTGGGACGAGTATACTTCTACTCCTTTTTGGGACGAGTTAGATTATATCGGGGTGGATGCTTATTTTCCCCTCTCGGAAGAGAAAACACCATCTATAGTTCAATTAAAAGAGGGGTGGCAAATATGGAAGCCTACGATGAAGAAGCTTTCCGCAGAAAAAGGAAAACCTATTTTGTTTACCGAGTTTGGATATAGAAGTATGGACTATACCGCTAAAAAACCGTGGTTGGTAGATCGTAATGATGAAGGTGTTAATTTAAGTGCCCAGGTGAACGCGACCCAAGCCATTTTTAACGAATTCTGGAAAGAAGATTGGTTTGCGGGAGGGTATATTTGGAAATGGTTTATTTGGCACGACCAAGTTGGCGGTGCTGAGGATAACCGATTTACCCCTCAGAATAAACCTGCCGAGAAAACCCTTAAAGAGTGGTATCAAAAATCATAATATGACGCGAATTCTCCCCCTTTTGCTGTTGTTTTTTGCTCTCGGGTGTTCTACCGATCAGCTAGATGGTGAGGGCACATTAGATGCCTTAACAGATGACGTGGAAATTGTGATTGATAACGTTATCGCTTGTGCCGCTAGTAATGAAAACGATGACTTGATAAGTGTTTTTTTATACCCAAGGGATGGGGCAACCAATATTTAATATTTTGAAACAGAAACCGCCGATGTCGACAAAAATGATTTTGAGAATTATAGACCCAGACAACTTGCCCTAAAAAATGTTTTTAATGGCTATCTGGTGAAGTACGAAATAGCCTCGGCCAATGAAAAATGGGTCATTGTATCTTTTGACGAAGACGGTAAAAGACATCTTTCGAACCCTATTCGACTAAAGCAAAATACAAAACCAACAGAGTACTTGCCTCAAAATATAATAGTCGATTCAAGTACGGCGATGCCAAATTTCACCTGGCAAGATGGTACTTATGATGATACCAAGATTTATTTTCAAGTAGTTTCTGATGCGAATAATAACTTATTGGCAGGAACCTATACCTTCGAAAAAAACTTTCAATATTACAAATTGGACAATGTGGTATTGAATATTACAAAGGGCGATCCGTTGACCTTGGAGTCTGGCGATTCATACGGCTTTACACTTTTGGCCGTAAGCGAAGACAATTGGGTAAACCAGTTTTCAGTGATACCTTTTACCATTGAATAAGCTCACGAAAATTGTGAGTATAGCGATTTTACGAAATCATTTAATTCCTTTATGAGAGTATTATATCTCTTCTTTTTATGTCTTTTTTCAGTGTATTTAGCGCATGCCCAAGAAGGCACGGTTCTAGATGTGAAAATTCAAGGGAATAAAAAGACAAAATCTAACTTTATACGGCAGCTTGTGGCTCAGAAAGCCGGGGCTGAGTTAGACTCACTTTTGTTGAATTCTGATATAACCTGCCTTAAGCGACTACCTTCGGTATCTCATGCATATTATCAGGTTTTTGCGGTAGAAAAAGGCCAGTATGATGTGCATTATACCATAGAAGAAAACTTTACACTAATTCCTTTTGCCAACCTTTACACTTCTACTAATGATGATTTTGCCTTCAGGGTAGGCTTGCAGGAATTCAATTTAATGGGTCGAAATATTACAGTCGGCGGATTCTATCAGTTTGATATTTTCAATTCTTATGGGCTGCTGTTTCGGGCTCCCTACTTATTTTCCAATAAATTCGGCTTAGGCTTCAACTATAAAGACCTTACCACTCAGGAACCAGTTTTTTTTGATGACACTAGCGGCCAAGATGCCTTGTACCGGTATAATAATAAGGGTTATGAAATTTCAGGCTTGTATGAGTTTAACTTTAAAAATAACATTGAGCTCGGTTTTAGCCTTTTTACCGAAGATTACCGATACGAATCAGGAGCTACTAGCCCCGATGTTCCTCAGGCATTGAAGGTTAATAAGCACTTGATTAAGTTAATCTATAATTACGACAATATTAAATACAATTACCAATACTTAGAAGGTTTTAGAAGCACTTTAAATTTTCAGTATGTAGGTAGCACCGATGAGCAGCTACCTGAATTCCTGATAGGTTTTAACGATTTCACTTATTTTAAAAGAGTAGGAAATCGGGGTAACTGGGCCAGTCGGTTGCGTTTGGGGTTGGCCAGTAATGTTGATAGTCCGTTTGCGCCATTTACGGTAGATAACAATCTGAATATTCGTGGAGTGGGCAATACGATTGACAGGGGTACTGGTGCTATTGTATTCAACACCGAATACAGACATACCTTGGTCGATAAGGAGTGGTTTGTAATGCAGTGCAATGTTTTTCTAGACGGAGGTTCTTGGCGAAACCCAGGCGGACCATTAAGCGATTTCGGTCAAAATCAGAACATACGCATTTTCCCGGGGTTGGGCGTACGCTTTATGCATAAACGTATCTTCAATGCTATTTTTAGAATAGATTATGGATACGGCGTTACAAATGGAGACGGCCGCGGTTTTGTATTTGGCATCGGTCAGTATTTTTAGAACTTGAGGGTGATTTAGGAACCCTGATTTTCTATGAATAGCTGTTTTTTAAAAGCAACTTTAATATAAATAATTTCCCGACGGCTCTGGCTAGGTAATAGTCAACTTTAGGAAATTTTTTACCAAGGAAAAAAATTAAAAGAGACTATATTTTCTTGACCCAAGAATCTATGCCAAAAGCTTGATTTAGTTCACTTAAAAGAACTTGTTTCTTTTGTGTTTGATCACAGGCCACTGGAACACCCACATAACTCATGCCATCTCGTAAAATACCATCTGAATAACTATATCCAAGAGATTTGAGTTTATCGATAACGGCCGTACGATTACCAACATCTCTAAAAACACCCACTACAACGATACAATCTAAAGTCGTTTCAGTGGTTTGGGATACGATTTTACTAGCCTCTGTAGATTTCACCGTGTTGGTTTCGGGTGCTATTACTTTTTCCTGCACTTGCTCTTTCACTTTCAAAACAACAGGTGTAATGCTATCAGCTACTTTTTTTTGAGTATCAGCGATAGGTGCGGTTTCGGTGGTTATGGCTGTTGAAGTACTGTCAATTGCTGTAGGAATACGCTTTTTTAAATCCGAAATAACAACAGCGGTAGTCACATCATTATTATAAGCATCTTCTGCTTTAATGGTTATCGGCTGGTAGGTATTCGAATTTGAATAAAGATATTCTTTTTCTTCATCAGGAATATTTAAAAGGGCGGGAGTTATTTGAGAGTTTTCGGGTTCAGGCGTAGTGTTGACTGCTATTTCATCACTAGTAGTAAACAAGAATTGGTAAATGAAAATCGAGAAGGCCGCGATGACCAACAATGCGATTGTGAAATCCCATTTTCCTTTTGAGGTGGCGAAAATATCTTTTTTAGAATCCATGGTTGTGTATGTAATGTCTTAATGTAACGAATTTTTTAATACTGCAAAATAGCTATTCGAATGCTCGTATTAAAAATTATCTGATTTTTAAAGGCGTAGTCAAAGGAAAATTAATTTGATTTAGGCAGTTAACAATGCGTCTGAACGAATTTTTTTTAGTATCCATGATTTTAGATTTTCTCCTTGGTATTTGTTTTTGAAGACCGTGAAAATTTTATGTATTGCATTTCGACCAACAATATACCAATGGGCGGTGTCATCGTCAAATAACTATTGGATACGACTATAGGAATAAATACGGTACATGATTAGCTGTGAGGACTAGCGAATGGAATATTTGCATGACCACCCTAGAAATATTGGATAATCTCATTTCGGATTACGACGTCCAAATCTTAAAAGGCACGGATTGGAAAAACAATCCTCCTATAAAGTTAACACAGATCAAAGGCGACAAATTTACAAACTCTGGTGCAGCTTTAGCGGTGAAAGTGCCATCTCCGGTGGTCGAAGGTGATCACAACTTCTGAACATAAGAACGCGAGCAAAATCAAAATTATAGCTAGTGAAAGGTTTAGTTTTATATAAGGTTTTAAATCTTCTAGTCAATAGGAGTGGTTTAACTCAACTCCAAAGGCATACTCCGTAAGCGCTCCCCCTTCAATCGAAAAACAGCGTTCGCAATTGCCGCACCTATTGGCCCCAGAGGAGGTTCACCTACCGCACCGGGGGTATCTGAATTTTGTAACAATACCACATCGATTTCTTTTGGGGCATGTTTCATTAAGGCCATTTGATAAGGGCCGTATATGGTCGGCGTCAGTTGACCATCCTTTATATCCATCTTTTCAAACATCGCTGCACTCATCCCCATAATAATCGCCCCTTCGCATTGCGCCCTTACCTGATCGGGATTAATGACCAGACCAGGGTCCATGGCACAGGTTACTTTATGAACTTTTATTTTATTGTTTACTACGGATACCTCAGCTACTTGGGCACATGGGGTATTGGCATCTGTTGAAACCGCAAAACCCATTGCGCGGCCTTTGATGACTTTATCGGTGTAGCCTGATTTTTCAGCAGCAGCTTTAATCACTTCCTTTAAGCGAAAACCTCTATCATCATCCTGTATTTGTGATAATCGAAACGTAACAGGGTCTACTTTGGCGGTTATCGCTAGCTCATCCATAAAACTTTCTATGGCAAAAGTATTGGCTAAAAGACCTAAACTGCGCCACCAACTTGTAGCAAAAGGCAGTTTTTGGCGCCAAGAGATTGTCCTAAAATTCGGAATAGCACCATATTGAATCATTCCTCCGCGCCAAGCACCCAGATCAGCACCCAAAATAGGTTCGGCGATGCCCGGTAGCATGGGTGAACCAAAGGCCACATCGCCACTTGAAACATTATGTTCTATAGCTTTTATCGCTCCTTCTGAAGTGAGCTTTGCCTTTAGCACATGATGTGTTGGCGGGCGAAAAGTATCATTTTGAAACTCTTCTTTACGGGTAAAAAAGCACTTTACGGGTTTACCAACGGCCTTAGAAAGTACGGCTGCTTGAACCGCATTCGGAGTGTGAAGACGCCGGCCGAAACCGCCACCCAAAAATGTGGGAACGATATTTACCTTGTCGGCATCCATATCTAACCTTTCTGCGATTTCATCACGGGTAATTTTAACCACCTGAGTTGACATCATTATAGTTACTTTGTTCTCCTCTACATGAGCCAAAGCACCATTGGGTTCAATTTGCGCATGTGCCCCGATCGGACTTTTATATTCCGAGGTAATCAGACCTTCCGAATCATCTAGAATTTCTTCTGCGTCGCCTTCTTTTTGAATCAAAAAAGGTTCGCCCTTACCAACTTTAATCATGTCTTCGATATCGGCTGTCTGCCAATTACGCTCTACTTGCCATTCTGCTTCGATTACTTCTTTTGCATTCTCAGCTTCTATAAGGGAAGTAGCAACCACCCCGACAAAATCGTTTTCTTTTATGATTTTCACCACCCCTGGCATATCTTCCGCCTTTGAAATATCTGCTCCAATGTATTTTGCGCCAATATATTCAGGTCGCACTACTGCGCCAAATAACAAATCGGGCATTGAGGCATCCATACCAAAAATTGGCGCACCAAACACCTTGTCTTTTAAATCTACTCGTGGTATGGCTTTTCCAACAAACTTATAATCTTTAACATCTTTCAACATTGGGGTGTCCGGTACATCCCATTCCTTGACATTTCTTGCGATATCGGCGTAGGTCATTGTTTTTCCGCCACCTAAGACCACACCGTTTGCTACACTGACTTCGGAAACGGAAATCCCTATTTTTTCAGCTGCTTCGTTTTTCAGCATTTCCCTCATAGTTGCCGCTAGCTCACGCAGGGGAACCCAAAGCGCAGATACCGAGGTGCTTCCGCCAGTCGCGAATCCATCTATATTACCTGAAATTGAATTGGCATGCACGACTTGTATTTGGTCTATTCCTACTTCCAATTCGTCCGCTGCCATTTGTGCCAAACTTGTAAAAGTGCCTTGTCCCATTTCTACTTTTGGACTGTGAACGATTACCTTGTTTTGAGCTGTAATTTCGAACCAAATAATCGGTGTGGAAGTATTTCCCATATAAGGCGTATCGGCGGTATTCACCATACCGGCTATACCACGACGTATCGTGTTACGAAATAAATAAGTTCCCACGGCAAGAACTCCAATGGTGCCTAAACCCCCTCTTACCAAAAACTTACGACGAGATAGCTTCTTTTTTTCCTTTGTCATTATGCCTCTGTTTTAGGCTTGTTTGTTTCTTGTATTTCGACGGCACGGTGAATGGCTTTTCGCATTCGGTAATAGGTGGCACATCGGCATACATTAAAAATGTTCTGGTCGATATCGGCATCTGTGGGGTTCGGCACTTTATTCAATAGGGCAGCTGTGGCCATCATAAAACCAGGTTGACAATAACCGCATTGCGGAACTATTTCTTCAATCCATGCTTGCTGCACCGGGTGTGGATTTTTTTCATCTCCCAAACCTTCTATAGTGATTATTTGTTTGCCCTCGGCAAATTTAACAGGGTAGGAACAGGAGCGCACCGCCTCGCCATCAACATGCAAAGTACATGCGCCGCAGGCTGCTTTTCCGCAACCGAACTTAGTTCCTTTGAGGTTTAGCCTATCGCGCACAACCCAGAGCAGCGGGGTATGCTGATCTTCAATTTCAACCGTTCTAGAGGCTCCGTTGATTTCAAATGATATTTTCATAGTATAATTTTAGTGTTCATAGGTTTGCGGGGTTGAAAATTCACAAATAAGCGTTTGGCCCCTATTTTATTTTTATTCTTTGGGAATTAAGGCTCCATTCGCAAACCATTTTTTGACCGCAGCTTTATATGATTCTTCTGAAACAGGAGGCTTTGTACGCGGTTTTCCTTCGTTGTCAACACCGGGATCAAAAGCCCAAAGCACTAATTCATCTTCGGTTAAATGATGAATTAAATCCTCATGAGAACGATTACCATTTGTGGTTTTGTCAAGCATTACTGTAGCGATTTCCGCTGCTGATAGTCCTTCCCATGCCATACTTTTCGGAGCCAAGGCCCAATGAGGCGCACCCGGTACACCGGAATATAAATTGTTCTCTTTTTGATGGCAGGTGGCACATTTAGTCGCAGCGAAACCCTTGTCGTTTGTACCACGCGACATGCCAAAATTATGAGGATTGCTATCATCGCCCTGTTTGGGAACATTATCGTTTGGGTGACAATTGAGACAGCGTTCATGGGTTAACACCTGCATCATGGTACGGTATGAAGAATCTTCGACTACAGCTGTTTTCGTAGTATCTAGGGGTACGTATTCGGAAGTTCCGATTTTGGCTTTTAGTGCACTCATAGCGGATAGTACTATCACCAAAAATACAGTAGAGAAGACCAACACTTTTGTTTTCATAGCATCGATTTTTTGCAATATTGTCATAGTAATTGAAATTCCATGAATCAAAAAATAGTTACGGCGAAAATTTCTACTTCAAAAGAGAATAGCCGCTAAATTCAGGTTTGAATTACATCAAAGTTTTTACAATTATTTGGGTTGTTTTTTATTAGAAATAGAGATTTGATCAAAAACCTCTTAAAGGTCGTGATTAATTGTTGAATAAATGGTTAACTAATTTTTGGTTTCATCTTTTCAAACTTGTTTCACTTCTTTAATTTTGTATTATGTCATATTCAGGCATGGTTTTGGACATTAAGTCCAGTGTTGCGGTTACTGAATAAAATTCAGCATAAATGGAAGGAATATTGCTCCGATTTAAATCTTTTACTTTTTCAATGGTTTTCACTCTAGTAGCCATTAGTGCTATTGCACAAGATTCTTTAGTTACGGCCAAAAGGGGTGATGGTATACTTTCCATGCTTCGCAGCCAAGGGGTAAACCCTTATGATGTTTACGATGATTTCATTGCCATGAATATTGAAAATTTACGCGATAGCGTTCATTTATATGAGGGCAGGGTTTATCGTATTCCTGTCATCAAAAACCAAAAAGTCGCCCTGACTAAAGAGGCTGCGGAACAAGCGGAAGAGGTTAAAAAAATATCGGGCAAAGAATTTGCCATTTTTGGTGAAGACCACGATTCTGTAATAGCTAAGAGTGAAAAATTAAAAGGGGCAGTGTACTATTTGGTCTCCGGTCATGGAGGGCCTGATCCTGGAGCAATGGCTGTTTATGGCGGTAGATCAATAGCTGAAGATGAATACGCGTATGATATTACCCTTCGATTGGCTAAGGAACTTTTGTCGCATGGTGCAACGGTATATATTATAATTCGTGATAAAGATGACGGCATACGCGACGAACGCGTACTAAAAATTGACCACGATGAGGTCGCCTATGGTGATAAGACTATTCCGTTAAATCAAGTAGCGCGATTAAAGCAAAGAGTTGACATCGTAAATAAACTTTACAAAAAGAATAAAGGCAAGTACCAAAGATTGATTGTTACCCATGTCGATAGTCGCAGCAAAGGTCAGAATATAGATGTTTTTTTCTACCACCACGCAAAAAGTAAAAACGGAAAGCAATTGGCCGAAAGTGTTCATCAGACCTTTCAAAAAAAATATAAAAAATACCAGCCCAACAGAAAGTATTCTGGTACTTTTCAGGATCGAACCTCTCTGTATTTGGTTAAAAAGACACACCCTGCGATGACATTTATAGAAATAGGGAATATTCAAAATAAAAAAGATCAACGTCGTATACTAGACCCCGAAAATCGTCAGGCACTCGCAAAATGGATCGGTGAAGGCGTGTTGTTAGATTTTGAGAAAGGCGAAATTGGGCCTATTCGTTAGCAAATAGTTTTACATGTATGAGTTCAGATCAACTGCAAACGTATCTAGCATTACTAGAAGATGCGATAATGAACAGGAATGTTTTGTTATTGGAATACCGTTCGCCAGCCAGTGGCAACCGCTCTGAACGGCAAATAGAACCTTTAGGCATGTGTTACGCTCAAGATAAATGGATGTTGGTCGCCTTTTGTAGGCTCCGCGCTGCACAGAGGAAATTTCGTTTTGACGGCTTCCTCTCCATAAAAAAGACTGGTGATACCTTTCCACCGCATCAGTTTACTTTTAATTATTAGTGTATCTTCAAACCGGCATGGATAAAAATCAGTTGATTTTAACAATTACTATCTTTACCCAACACCGATAATTCAACAGTGACGCATGAGTGAATTTACCGTACATATTGATGATGTGAGTTTCGAATTAGAACAGTCGACTATTGCATCTCTTGACATACAGGCCATAGGTTCCAATCATTTTCATGTGCTTAAAGACCATCGCGCCTTTGATATACAGGTGTTCGAAATGAATATCTTGGAAAAAACGGCTACTATTTCGGTAAACGGAAATAGGTATCATTTAAAAATTGATGATGCGTATGATAGTATGGTCGAAAAAATGGGATTATTGGTGCATGTAGCTCAAAAAATGAGCAGTATCAAAGCCCCAATGCCAGGTCTTATTATTGACGTGCTTGTACAACCAGGGGATGAAATTGAAGAGGGCACGCCGCTATTGGTACTCTCCGCTATGAAGATGGAAAACGTTTTACTTGCTGAGGCTGAAGGCGTAATTAAATCTATAGCCATTAAAAAGGATGATACTGTTGATAAAGGGCAAGTACTAATTGAAATGGAGTAATAGACCTTTTGAAGTGTTGACTGAGCGTGGCCGAAGTCAAATGTGAGGCACATAAAGAGAGATTCCGACCTTCGTCGAAATGAAAGTAAAGTGTATTATTTATGAAAAAAATACTAGTAGCCAATAGAGGTGAAATTGCCATTCGCGTTATGCGAACTGCTCAAAAGATGGGAATAAAGACTGTTGCGGTATACTCTGAAGCAGATCGGAATGCTCCCCATGTGCGTTTTGCAGACGAGGCTGTTTTATTGGGGCCTGCAGCCTCTGCGGAGTCTTATTTGGTTATGGAAAAAGTGATTAAGGCAGCAAAAGATACTGGTGCTGACGGTATTCATCCCGGTTACGGATTCTTAAGCGAAAATGCTGTTTTTGCGCAGCTAGTCGAAGATAACAATATTGTATTTATCGGTCCCAAGCCCCATGCCATCAAAATAATGGGTAATAAATTGTCGGCGAAAGAAGCAGTGCGTGATTACGATATTCCCATGGTCCCCGGTATTGAAGAAGCCATTACCGATAAAAAACTTGCAGGAAAGATAGCCGAAAAAATTGGCTTTCCAATTCTGATAAAAGCATCTGCCGGTGGGGGCGGTAAGGGCATGCGGATCGTTGAATCGGTAAAGCAACTCCCCGAACAAATGGATCGAGCTATTAGCGAGGCAATTGCCGCTTTTGGTGACGGGTCCGTTTTTATTGAGAAATACGTAGGTTCGCCACGCCATATTGAAATACAGGTGTTGGCCGATACCCATGGCAATGTGGTGCATCTTTTTGAGCGTGAATGCAGTATACAGCGTCGGCATCAAAAAGTAGTAGAAGAGGCGCCGTCGGTAGTATTGACACCTGAGATTAGAACCGCGATGGGCGAAGCTGCGGTAAAAGTGGCTAAGGCCTGCGATTATGTAGGTGCCGGTACGGTCGAATTTCTTCTCGATGAAAACAAAAATTTCTACTTTTTGGAAATGAACACACGGCTACAAGTAGAGCACCCCGTTACCGAAATTATTTGCGGACTTGATTTAGTAGAACAACAGATAAAAGTAGCACGTGGTGAAAAACTGGGTTTTGCCCAAGAAGATTTGAAAATTCAAGGGTATGCGCTAGAAGTACGTGTATATGCCGAAGATCCACTTGATAATTTTAATCCGAGCATAGGAACCCTTACCACATACCGACCGCCCCAAGGGGAGGGTATTCGCGTAGATGATGGTTTTGAAGAGGGCATGACCATCCCCATTTATTACGACCCCATGATCGCGAAATTGATAACCTATGGTAAAACCCGTGATGAGGCCATTCAACTAATGATACAAGCTATTGCAGCGTACCAAATCGAAGGTGCTTTTACTACATTGCCTTTCGGGCAATTCGTTTGCGAACACGAGGCATTTAGGTCTGGCAATTTCGATACGCATTTCGTAAAACAATATTACAGCCCCGATGCGCTAAAGCAAAAATATAACGAAGAAAAGGAGATTGCCGCGCAAGTAGGCCTTCGTCTGTTTCTAGAGCAACAAAAAAATCTAAAAGTACCAGCTGAACACCGTTCAAATTGGAAAAAGAACCGTGTATAGACGGATTATCATTTGGAATGAAAGAGAACGAGAAAAAACTACACGATAAATTGGCAGAATCCCGATTGGGAGGTGGCCAAGCACGTATTGAGAAGCAGCACTCAAAAGGGAAGTTGACCGCAAGGGAACGCATTCATTTTTTGTTGGACGATGGTTCTTTCGAAGAATTGGGTGCCTTGGTCACCCATCGTACCAAAGACTTTGGTATGGAAAAGCAAAAATTCTATGGTGATGGGGTCGTAACGGGCTATGGCACTATAAATGAACGTCAAGTCTGTGTTTTTGCACAAGATTTTACCGTTTTCGGCGGGGCCTTATCCGAAACACACGCCGAAAAAATATGTAAGATTATGGATATGGCGATGAATATCGGCGTACCCGTAATCGGCTTGAACGATAGTGGTGGTGCTCGCATTCAAGAAGGCGTTCGTTCGCTCGGGGGATATGCCGATATATTTCATAGAAATGTAATGGCATCTGGGGTCATACCTCAAATTTCCGCCATTATGGGCCCTTGTGCAGGCGGTGCTGTGTACTCACCAGCCATGACCGATTTTACACTCATGGTCGAAAATTCTAGCTACATGTTCGTAACTGGTCCTAATGTTGTGAAGACCGTTACGAATGAAGAAGTAACTTCCGAAGAATTAGGTGGTGCCATGACCCATGCGACCAAATCAGGAGTTACCCATTTAACGGCCGGCAATGACATTCAGTGCATCAACCAAATCAAGCAAATGATCGGGTATATGCCCCAAAATTGCGAAGATACTCCGAGGGATCTTCCTTTTGAAATTGGTGATGAGGTCAGGGAGGTTCTAGAAAGTATCGTGCCTGGAAATGCACAGCAACCTTATGATATGCGTAATGTTATCAAGGGGATTATAGACGAAGAAACGTTTTTTGAAATTCATAAAGATTATGCCGATAATATTGTAGTGGGTTTTGCACGGATTGCGGGGAAAAGTATTGGTATCGTAGCAAACCAACCCATGAGTCTTGCTGGTGTTTTAGATGTTAATGCTTCAAAAAAAGCGGCTCGTTTTACCCGTTTTTGTGACTGTTTCAACATTCCGTTATTGGTTTTGGTAGATGTTCCCGGATTCTTGCCGGGTACCGATCAGGAGTGGAACGGGATTATTACCAACGGAGCCAAGCTATTGTATGCCCTAAGTGAAGCAACTGTGCCAAAAGTAACGGTCATCACCAGAAAAGCATACGGTGGCGCGTATGACGTAATGAATTCAAAGCACATTGGCGCAGATATGAACTATGCTTGGCCCGGTGCGGAAATTGCGGTAATGGGAGCGAAAGGTGCAAGTGAGATTATCTTTAGAAAAGAAATCGCTGCTGCCGATGACCCTGCCGCGAAACTTGTCGAGAAGGAGCAGGAATATGCCGAGCTGTTCGCAAACCCTTATAGCGCGGCTGAACGCGGATTTATAGATGAGGTAATCCTTCCGAAGAACACCCGAAGAAAATTAATAAAAGCGTTTAAAATGCTAGAGAATAAGGCGGTTTCTTTACCCAAGAAAAAGCATGGAAATATTCCGCTATAAATATTTAATTAGATGGAGTGCAACATAGAACATAGAACCGAGACAAGAGATAAGAGAAAAAGAGGGTTCTTGTCAAAAAAGCTCTGTGAACCTCTTTTTACGCCGTATGCCTCCGTGTAATAACCTCGCAGGGGTTATCTTTAAAGAAGAATTAAATTTAGAATGTCCAGAAAAGATCTATTTAGCGACTTCCAAGAAGTTTCCTCAAAAGCGTGGAAGCAAAAAATTCAGTACGATCTTAAAGGAGTCGATTATAACGAAACCTTGGTATGGGAATCTCCTGAAGGGATAAAAGTGAAACCTTTCTACCACCAAGACGAAGAGGTACTTGTTGCTGCCGTATCTCGTGCTGAGAGCCAATGGCGCATCGCACAACCCATTTATGCCGGTGACACTAAAAAAGCCAATGAAAGGGCCAAAACCTATTTGGAGAAGGGAGCAGAAAGTCTATTTGTCACTTTTCCTTCCGAAGCGATTGAGGTTCATGAATTATTTGATGGTATTGCTATGTCAAAGATCAAGATTCATTGTCGATTTGAATTTTTATCCACGTCATACATTCAGAAACTAAGTGCTTTTGCAGGGGACTACCGAAACCATATCCATTTAAATATCGACCTTATCGGAAACCTTGCAAGCACGGGCAATTGGTTTAAAAATCTTGAAAGTGACCATAGGCGTTTCGACGAAATCATGGACTTGGGTTTTAGTAATACAATAGCTGTCGATGTAAGACACTATCAAAATGCTGGAAGTAACATGGTACAGGAGTTGGCCTATGCACTGGCACACGCCAATGAATATCTGAACCACCTAGCGCAAAATATAAGGGTTTCTACCGAGCCAGTTTTTACATTTCAAGTTGCAATCGGCTCCAATTATTTCTTTGAAATAGCCAAACTACGAGCGTTGAGAATCTTATGGCAAAGTTTGGCGGTGGAATATGGTGCCAAAAAAATATGCCATATCGTAGCAGTACCGACCAAACGCAATAAAACGCTTTACGATTACAATACCAATATGCTGCGCACAACTACAGAATCGATGTCGGCCGTTTTGGGTGGGGCAGATACGGTCATGAATATGCCCTATGATGCCATTTATCATAAGAACAACGAGTTTGGGGACCGTATTGCAATTAACCAATTTCTCTTGCTAAAGGAAGAAAGTTATTTTGATAAGGTGCAGAATGCGGCTGAAGGAACGTACTATATCGAATCGCTGACCCATCAATTAGCTGAAAAGGCACTCACTTTATTTAAGAATATTGAGAAAGTCGGCGGTTTCCTAAAGCAATTAAAGGCGGGTACCATTCAAAAGAAAATTAAGGAGAGCGCTGCAAAAGAACAGATGCTTTTCGATGCGCAAAAGATAGTCTTGGTCGGAACCAATAAATATCGAAATGAAGCGGATAAAATGAAGGATACGATCGAGTTGTATCCCTTTATGAAGACCAATCCACAAAAAACCTTATTAGAACCTATCATCGCAAAACGCCTTGCCGAAGCGACCGAGCAAAACCGTTTGAAAGATGAGTAGAAAGGATGTACAACATCTTAAATTGAAGAACGATGCCAGCCAGCTGGTCGGGGAGGAAAGAAGCACGAAGCGCGAAGTGAAAAAAGTGGGCCAAAAAACTTCTAACCTTGTACGTCGTACCTCCGACTTTGAAACTGCCGAGGGTATTGAAATACGGAAAACATACTCAAGCGATGATATCAACGACGCTGAACATCTAAATTTCGCTGCAGGTGTGCCACCTTATCTCCGAGGACCCTATTCCACAATGTACGTACGCCGACCTTGGACGATTCGACAATACGCCGGTTTTTCAACAGCTGAGGAAAGTAATGCTTTTTACCGCCGTAATTTAAAAGGAGGTCAAAAAGGCCTCTCCGTAGCTTTTGATCTGCCGACGCACAGAGGTTATGACAGCGATCACGAAAGAGTTATTGGTGATGTGGGAAAAGCGGGTGTTGCAATAGATTCGGTCGAGGATATGAAAATTCTCTTCGACAGTATCCCGTTGGACAAGTTGTCGGTTTCTATGACCATGAACGGGGCGGTACTGCCTATAATGGCTTTTTACATTGTTGCCGCTGAAGAGCAAGATGTTGCTCAAGAGTTATTGGCGGGGACGATACAGAACGATATTTTGAAAGAGTTTATGGTTCGCAATACCTACATCTATCCACCAAAACCTTCAATGCAAATAGTAGCTGATATCTTTGAGTATACAAGCAAAAACATGCCCAAATTCAATAGCATTAGTATTTCGGGCTATCACATGCACGAAGCAGGAGCTACCGCTGATATCGAGTTGGCCTATACCTTGGCCGATGGACTAGAATATATCAGAACAGGACTGGCCGCCGGACTCAAAATAGATGATTTTGCACCGCGATTATCCTTCTTTTGGGGTATCGGTATGAACCACTTTATGGAAATCGCCAAAATGCGTGCGGCGCGAATGTTATGGGCCAAATTGGTGAAGCAATTTAATCCCAAAAATGACAAATCATTAACGTTGAGAACCCACTGTCAAACCAGTGGTTGGAGCCTTACCGAGCAAGATCCTTTTAATAACGTTGCGAGAACGACCATTGAGGCCACGGCTGCTATTTTGGGGGGTACCCAAAGCTTACATACGAATGCTTTGGATGAGGCAATTGCCCTACCTACGGATTTTTCGGCACGCATCGCACGGGAAACCCAACTATACCTGCAGGAAGAAACCAAGATTACCAAAACCGTAGACCCTTGGGCAGGCAGTTATTATGTGGAATACCTGACCAAAGAATTGGCTAAAAAAGCATGGGCATTGATAGAAGAAGTGGAAGAATTAGGTGGTATGACGCAAGCAATAGAAGCCGGCATTCCTAAAATGCGCATCGAAGAGGCCGCTGCGCGCAAGCAAGCACGAATAGATAGCGTACAGGATGTTATTGTGGGCGTAAACAAATACCAATTAAAAGATGAAGATCACCTTCAGATTTTGGAGGTTGATAATAAGGAAGTTCGTCGGCAACAATTAGAGCGTTTGGCAAGGTTGAAAGCGAATAGAAACGAGGTGGCGGTCAACGCTATTTTAACACGGCTCACCCGAACCGCAACGCAAACAAAAAACGACAAAAAGTCAACCTCTGATAGCCATCAGAGCGAAAATTTACTAGCTTTAGCGGTAGAAGCTGCTCGAGAAAGAGCCACGCTGGGTGAGATTAGTGACGCCCTCGAGGTAGCTTTTGGTCGTCATAAGGCAGTTATAAAATCATTTTCAGGCGTGTATTCCAAAGAAATCAAAAACGATTTAGGTTTTAAAAAGGCCCGGGAACTTACCGATAAGTTTGCCGAACAAGATGGGCGTCGCCCTAGAATAATGATTGCCAAAATGGGGCAAGATGGGCATGATCGTGGTGCAAAGGTTGTGGCCACAGGTTATGCTGATTTAGGTTTCGATGTTGATATCGGGCCTTTATTTCAAACTCCGGAAGAGGCTGCAAAGCAAGCTGTTGAAAACGACGTGCATATTCTTGGGGTATCCTCATTGGCCGCTGGTCACAAAACCTTAGTGCCAGCAGTAATCGCCGAATTAAAGCGCTATGGGCGTGATGATATTATGGTTATAGTCGGTGGCGTGGTGCCCAAACAAGATTATCAATTCTTGTTCAATGCAGGTGCTGTAGCCGTTTTTGGTCCTGGAACCAAGATCAGCGATGCTGCTATTCAGATTTTGGAGATTCTACTCTCTTAGAATGCGAGATTTTCAAAATAGGATTAGATAGGTGCCATTTAGGTATTAACCGATATGTTTTCTGTAGTATCGGTACAATTGCTCTGGCCCGTTCCCGAAACGACTCTTTAGGTGAATAATACCGTAATGATATTGTAATTTTAACGTGCCACATTCTTCATACCTGCGTGCAGAGGTCTTTACCTGTTGGGGTAAAATCTTGAACTTAGTAGTATGGTCATAAAGCCGACCTATAAATTCGTTGTCCTCATAAATGCGGTAGTCTTCATTGAACCCATTAAGGGAGTCAAATAGCTTTTTAGAAATGAAAAGCGATTGGTCTCCGCCTCTACATAGCCTACTATTTATTCTAGAAAACCAAGCAAAAAAACTTAGAAAACGACTATTGCTGTCGAATTTCATTTGGAAACACCCCGCTTGATAGCCTCTATGAATGGCTTGAGTTATACTTTTATCAAAGTGTTTAGGAGGTATGGTATCAGCATGTAAAAAATATAGGATACTGCCTTTGGCCAGCATAGCGCCGTAGTTCATTTGTGCAGCTCTTCCCCTTGGCGAGGAAACAACCCTCGCGCCTTGGTCTTCCGCAATTTGGTTTGTTGCATCTGTACTTCCCCCATCAACCACTAAAATTTCGATTAGCTGCTCTGTCAAACAATTTTCCTTAAGATGACGAATAGTTGTTGCGATAGTATTCGCCTCGTTCAAAACGGGAATAATTATACTTATATCGAATGTTGCAATTGACATAGGGAGATTGAAATATCTACCATGTAGTAGCTAACTTATATGGAACCTTACAAGTTAGTAAGGTGAGTGTGGGCGGTTCGGCATTACAGTTCTTTAATCAATTCTTTGAACAATTTGACCATCTTAGGCTCTGTCTTTCCAGCAATAGCTATAATTTCCTCGATATTGACCGGTTTTAAATTATCTGGATCACACTCGTCGGTTAAAACTGAAACAGCAACAATCGGTAATCTTAAATGATTGGCTACGATCACTTCTGGTACCGTGCTCATACCGACTGCATCGGCACCGATTATTTTAAGCATGCGATATTCTGCCCTGGTTTCTAGCTGAGGCCCTACAACCGATGCATAGATGCCTTCTCGTAAACTTATATTTTCCTTTTTCGCAATAGCTATCAATTTTTTACGCATTTCTGCATCGTAGGGTTTGGCCATATCTGTAAAACGATCTCCGAATTTCGCTACATTTTTAAAAGCTAGAGGTGAACTGCCTTGCAGGTTAATATGATCTTCAATCAGCATCATATCCCCTTTTTTAAAGTCTAGATTTATAGCGCCCGCCGCGTTGGATATGAAGAGTTTTTTGATGCCTAATTGGTGCATGACGCGAATTGGGTACGTTACATCCATAAGGTCATAGCCTTCGTAAAGGTGAAAACGCCCTTGCATTACGACCACTTTTTTACCTTGAAAAGAGCCATAGAGTAATTTTCCGGTGTGAAACTCTACGGTTGCCAATGGGAAAAAAGGAATATGGTTGTAGTGCGCTTCTATTGGGTTTTCTATATCGTCCACCAATTTACCAAGACCAGTACCTAGTACGATTCCTATTTCCGGAGTTTCAAATCCCCGACCGACCAAATAGGCAACGGATTCGTCTAATTGTTTTTGTGTCATTTTTTCACATGTTTTAAATAAGGTTCAAAAGCGGCATTTTCTGCAATATCCTCATAGATATCAACATCATTTCGAATTTCCAGTAAATGTACTTTTTCATTTTTTAAATCGCCCATGGTATCTTCTAAAACCGTCTCTGTACCCCAATTCTTATTTTCAAATACAGCGGGTTTAAATTTTGTCATGCCCAACAGATAATAACCACCGTCTTCAGCACCCCCGATGACAAAATCGCTATCGTTCAAGCCTTCGAACGCATCTTCTATATCAACTTGTTTTAAATCATACATATCGCTTCCGATGACGCATATTTTTTTGAAACCTGCCTCAAAGCCTTCGGTAAAAGCATTTGCTATTCGAACACCCAAATCCGCTCCCTCTTGAAGTTTTTTATCGAAAACAGTATTGTCCCAAATATCATTTTCCCATATTTCTTCTGAATACCAAACTTGCTTTACAGTGTTCAGATTCTTCGTGATATGGGCAGTATGTTGCAATAAGAATTTGTAAATGTCCAGTGCACTTTGCTTACCTACAGTCGCCGCTAAGCGACTTTTACATTTTCCCAGCTCGGGGTTACGCGTAAAAATGAGCAAAAGATTTTTAGGCAATGCTTTAGAGTACTCCACTGCTTTTTCGTCTATTTCTTTTTTAAAGGGATTTAAAATACCCATAAAATATGATTGTGATTTTTTAGTAGTGTAAAGGGTTTAATCGACTTGTTCGACCATCGCTTTTGGCACGTCATATACTTTAATGCCCTTATGCAGTAATTTTCCCCAATGCTTGTTAAGGGTATGAACGCTATCGGTTTCTATTGTGTTGGTATTGTATACCGGCTTATCGTTATTTTTCCATTCAAAAATCCCCCCGTACAGGTTTTTTACGTTTGTATACCCTGCTTTTTGCAGTTTCTCGCCAATATTTTCGGACCGTACCCCGATAGAGCAATAGACCACAATAGTGGTGTTTTTGTCGGGACAATGTGCGAAAACAGAATCTTGTTCGAACTCTTTGTGCCCCACCCAAATAGCGTTCTTAAGATGGCTTACAGAGTACTCCTCTTTCTTTCGAGTGTCAAGTAAAACTATATTTTCGGTATCTGTAATTTCCGCGACATGAATATAAGGCACGCTTTCTCTATTGAATTTTTTTAGGGTACGAGCAAGTTTGTCTTGCCCAAAGCTCAACTGGGTAGTAATAACAATTATGAATGTAAAAATGAAAAACCGCATGATAACTAGATGTATTAAAACAAAGATACTATTTTACAATTGTCCTAAGGCTTACAGCTATTGGCCTTATTTTCTTTGGATATGCTGTTTTTGTTTAGGGGACTTTATCAGCGTTCCAACTCATTGAAAGACTATACTTCTTCATAAATATTTTTTAGGACCCTCACCAAATTACTCACTTCGCTTAAAAGAGTATCACTTGAGCAAAATATTCCTATCCAGAGCATGTAAATTTAGAATCCTGCTTTTTTAGCGCAGTTCACCGATTAAATATAATAATTGGGCGGATTTTTAGTTTGTAAAAGACTGGTCTTACAACCGGTGTCCTGTAACGATTAACCCACCTTATGAGTACAAATTGCAAAACCTTACCAGTATTGGCATGTGAGATATCTCCTTCTCAGATGATAAATCATTCGTACTATCTGTGCAAACTAGTATTCAATTTGCTTAAATCATGAAAAAAATAATAACCTTAACCTTGTTGGTTTTTAGCTTCGCAGTTAGCGCCCAACGCATCGTCTTTCCTGGTCAGGATTTGATATTTCCGCATTTGAACGACCCCTCTTATATAGGAGTTAGCGGAGACGTAACCGCGATGGGTATGTTACAGATAACCGACTACGAACGAAAACAACATTCTCAATTTGTAAACGCACAACTTCCGGTATCTGAAAACCTATCTTTCGGGGTTGATTATTTTAAAGACGCGGTTGATTATTACAACTATTCAACAGCTATGGCCAGTATGGCTTATAAAATTAATGTTGGTGGAGATCAAAGTTATATCAGAGTAGGTGTTTCAGCGGGTATAGATTCGAGGAGGCAAGACCGTTTTCCTATTGATGAAATACCCAATATGGAAGAATTTGTACCAAGAATTAACGAAAGTAGTATCAGTTTTACCTATCGTGCCGGCATACATTATAATTGGAACAATTTTACCATTGGGGGTTCTTATAATAGGTTGCCAATTCAAAGCGTCTTGGCACGCAATAATATAGAGGATATCATTGGTTATTGGATAGAAGAAGGCTTTACCGCTAATGTCAGGTATGGGTTTAATATTTCGGAGACATTTAGGCTAACACCTGTTTTAAGGTATCTTAGTTATGCCAACGATCCTATTTATGAAGGAGCATTGTTAATTGATGTAGGCAACTATGTTAGTGCTAGCGTTTCCTATAAAGATGATTATTCTATCAATCCTGCCATTCGATTCGAATTGTTCGATGCGCTGCAAATTGGTTATTCCTATGAAAAATCGATGGGCAGCCTGACTTTTGAAGATATTCATTCGCTAAGTATTTTATATAAAATTAATAGTGATGGAGCTGTTCAATCTGAATGGATGCAAAATGCGGAAAGTACGAACAAGAAAATCAAAACGATTAAACCGGTAAATGCGGAGAAAGAGGAAAAAAGAAAGATAAAGGCCGCCGAGAAGGAAAAAGAGGCTGCTCGAAAAGTGAAAGCTGCCGAAAAAGCTGAGAAAGCGACGCAAAAGCAAGCTGAGGAAGCAGCGGCAGCGCAACAAAAAGCAGCGCAAAAAGAGGCTGATGCAAACGAAGCAGCGGAGCGAAAGGCCGTAGAGCAGGAACTGGCACAGCAAAAAGCTGAGCAAAAAGAAGCAGAAGCAGCGGCTCAGCGAAAGGCTACGGAGCAAGAAATAGCACTGCAAAAAACTGAGCAAAAAGAAGCCGACGCAAAAGAGGCGGCTCAGCGTGAGCTTGCAGCGCAAGAAATGGCACAGCGTGAAGCTGAGCAAAAAGAAGCTTCAGATAAAGAGGCGACAGCACAAGAGCAGAAAACCGACCCAGTGGTTATTAGCAAGCCAATAAAACCAAGATTTGAAAAAGACGGTTCTGTCATGAAAAAAGGATATTATATTATCGTAAAGACTTTTGATACCATGGCAAAGGCCGAAACCGAAAAGCATAGGTTGAGTAAACTCGATTACTATACGGCAATCGGTACTAAGAAGGATGATAAGAGTTACTACTTATACATCGATTTTGATAGCGACGGTGCAAATGCTCAAAAGAGATTACGGGCCCATAAATTGGATTCCAATTTTAGAAAAGCCACTTTGCTAAAAGTCGACTAAGACATCATTATTTTATAGAACAAAAAACCTCGCCAATTTGGCGAGGTTTTTTGTTGGCTATTTTTGAATTTAGATTTTGACCAGCAATCTTCTATGATAGTTGATTTGGCCTAAATGATAGGTGAGGTGTGTTACTAGGTGTATTAGAAAAAAGGCGATGGTCATTTTTTCTTTGAAAATTACAACTGGATAATCCTTTTCTAAATCTTTGGGATCTAGTTGAGATAGTATTTTGTCAATTAGAATTTTAGTCTCTTTGATTTTTGAAATCAATTTATGTTTAGGAACGTTTTTTAAGGAAAATTCGAGTTCTCTCTGTCTAACATAATTTGACTTACCAAGTTCGGCACCAGTATAGGTGTTGAATTTCCAATGAGATGAAGACAAATATTTCCTGCGGAATTGCTGATACCATTTTCAATTACCCATAAATCTGACTCATTTGGGTAAGATGTGATTTCAGATTGAAGTTTGTCGAGGTCTCTCGTAAAATTTTTCTAAGCGAGTCTAATAGCATCTTGTGTCTCTTTAAATTGTGGAAAAAACCCTGCTATGGCGAGGGTTGACTGTAGTGCTTTCCAGCCCCGACACTTCGGGGGAACCAAGAACCATTAACCTTCGTTAATCATCAATATAAACAAAAAATCCCCGCATTTGCGGGGATTAACTGTGGTGCCTCCAGGAATCGAACCAGGGACACATGGATTTTCAGTCCATTGCTCTACCAACTGAGCTAAGGCACCATGCCCGTTAACGGGGTGCAAATATAATTTCTAAATTAGGATATCCAA
>Ga0114957_1001274_pt1 | contig 28278 bp, 25 predicted proteins | sample BantaG_FD_87175 | JGI IMG/M metagenome (GOLD analysis project Ga0114957, IMG submission 87175) | Marine algal microbial communities from Bantry Bay, Ireland - BantryBay_4 metaG | ecosystem: Host-associated > Algae > Red algae > Unclassified | place: Bantry Bay, Ireland | collected 2014-11-21
CATTTGTCCAATACGCTTATGAAGTTCTTTCAAGATAACCAACTCTTGGAGAGTGATAAGCATACGATCTATTCCGTGCGTCACTCATTTGAAGACAGGATGCTGGAAGCCGGGATTGATCATGATCTGCGCTGCACGCTTATGGGACATAAATTGAAACGTCCTCTCTATGGTTCGGGTGGCTCTCTAGCATATAAGAGAGATGAGCTTTCGAAAATTGTCCATCCATATGACGAACAACTATTCATTTAAAAAGAAAGACAACAAAATCGGAAAAATATCCTCATTGCAGACATTAACGCAGAGGGCGTTCTCGCACAGAAACGGCCGCTCGCAGTGGGCTGCTTTAAGGCACTTTAATCTCTGCTTCGGTCAAGACGGCCTTGTTTTTACCTGTAACCTCCAACCGATATGTGCCCGGCCTGAGTGACAAAGGTTTGTCTGAATGAGGCGGGCGGTAGATTGTGTCTTCCACGACAGCGGAGACGACCTTACTGACATTCTTCGCCGTAATTCTTGTATATTGATCGTCAAATTTCAGCTCCGCCGGAACATCGACGAAACGCCGTCCAATTTTCTGAAGCCAGACGGGGCGGCCATTGTACTGCGCTTCTTTCGGCGGGATGAGAATGACATCATAGCCATCTGAAGAAATCGGATTTCCGTCTATATCAACCGGCATGGCATAACCAAACAGGCCCGCATCATAGGCGCTCTGACTATAGCAATCCGTCTGATTAATCGTGAGCGGGTCGATTCCGCTCATTTCCGTAAAATATTCTGCCATCCATTTCGTATCTCTGAACTCCGTCGGCACTTCCCGAATGTGGTGATAACCCGCGTGGATGAGAATTTTCTTTTCCCTGTCGTCTCCTAACTCATGCAAGATGTTCTTAGCTTGTTCTGTATCTCGATGAGCCTGCGAACTCTTCGCGCCTTCCGGTAAAGGCTTAGATACTTCGTAAGCAAAGAGCGTGTAGTCATTCTCAAGCGCCGTCTCCATCAGCTGTCCAAAGATCGGTTCTCTGACATAAGAGGTGCCGTCTTGAACGACGGGGTATCCGCGTTCAACCAAGGCTTGATTCCTATTGTCATCCGAAAATGCCCAAGGCGAAAATCCCTCAGCACCAAAATGATTGAAGTCAAGACTAATCAATGCCTTTGCAAGCTCACCCGTAAAGGCCCGATGGAGGGGCTTATAATGCGCCTCATTTATCATGACCACATTATGGTTTCGGGCAAGCTCGACCAGTTTTGGAATCGGGTCGATGTAAAACACGCCCCTTTCTTCCAGCCGACATTCTTTGTTGGCCGTCTGAGACGTAAAGTCGATATGCGTGTGTTCAAAAACACCCCAATTTTCTGGCGCGTTTACTTTTTCGTCTGCGACAGGGTCAACCTTCCCGTCTGAGCAGGCTGTCAAAACAATGCATGATAGGATGAGAACCAAACCAGCCAGTTTGTAAAGCGTCAGGTTGAAGTGAGACATATAAGAATATTGAATAAGTCGATTTATCTTTGCAACCTTTTTTAGACTTATTGCGAAACCGCATGAGCTTAAACCTACACGACTTTGCCTGCTTCTACCGCAATCATAGAGCTGATCCGAGCGTCCTAAAATCGCTTGCGAGTTCATTTAGGACCCTCGCGAAGTTGTTACTTACGTTCGGCTTTCTGGCCAACACCTACAAATATAATGTTACCAACTCCAAAAGTCTCGGATTCATAATTTTTAGTCAGGCTTTCGGCGTATTTCGAAATTGGTCGGCTAATATCGCTTCTTGGCAAAGCATTTAGCACCCTATTGATGATGTCGCGTTTCGCTCGGTGGCCGTCTAAGACGCCGAAGGTGCCGTCTTCCTTCAATAGGCTCAATGCTTTGTGCATTATGGACTGCCAATCCGGCATGACCGAGAAAGATAATTCACCGATGACGTGATCAAAGGGGCGACCATCCCGAAGTTGGTCAGACATAAATTTGGGCGATAAGTTTCGCGCATCCGCGTGTATCAATTGAATATTTGTCCATCCATGTTTGTCAATTTTGTCTTGCGCGTGACGCAACATATTTTCGGACGCATCTAAACCTACGATTTGTCCTGAACCCTTCAATTTTTCTTGAATATGCGAGAAAATAAGACCGGTGCCACATCCAATCAGAAAAACGCGGTCGCCGTCTTTGATGTTCATTTTCCGAACCAAAGCTGCACGAGGTTTTTTATAGGACCTGACCGCAGCATAGTCATACACATCGGCTATCAAGTCATACCAATTAGGCACGTGTTACCTCCAAAATTATTTCCAACCCTGCGAAATTTCCTGCCGGTAAAGACAGGCGTTACTCGGGGTATGATAAGGTTTCTGCTCCATCGCGCATGAGAGTGATTTGATACTCACCGAGTGCGAGTTGGAAATGGTCCGGTAATTGTGTGGGTTCCGCAATGGATTCACCGGTCAGCACCCTGAGGACGATACAGAGAGCATTTTCTTTTGTAGCAAATTTCTTTTGCTGAAAGGCGTAAGTGGAATCTTCTACGCAATTATGTTCGTCCAAACTTCCTGTGACTTCACCTTTGATATTGGCTCCGCGAATGGTTGGATTTTCCAAATATGGACGAAAATTCCCATATTGAATCTTGCGTCTCGAAATCTCTAAAAGCTCCGGGGTAAAAAAGTGACCGCCAAGTCCCATCCCGTCATTATTGACCATGGTGACGCGCCACTTTCCCTCCAGGCTATTAAAATTGCGGATGGCGTGTCTCATTTGTCCTATTTCAGATTTTTCCAAGATAAGCTCATGCTCTTCTGTCCAAAGGCGAAGACGGTGTTCACCAAACCGTTCGACTTTAGGCTTTTCATACATCATTGAAAAAAACTGCGTATCAAGTTCATGTAAATGAGGCGTGCAGCCTCGTTCTGTCGCAATACCGTCCAGCGAGCGGGGAATATGAACAAGCTCTGAGACGGGTTTGTTCGATTTCAGCTGAAGATAATTCTCCGCATAATTACAGCCGATATGAAAATTTGCGTACATTGAATTTGGATAGAAATTGTTATCATGAAAATATATATAGGCGCTGCTTTTACCCTCAAGGTTCAGACGCGATGGCGGTACGAAATCATCAAATCGAAGAATGTTCCATTTTCCAGTCAGGTTTTCTTGAGAGATATCCTTTTCCGCAGGGTTTGACCAAATGCGCCTGATTTCCACTTTATGATCGTCAATCGAAAAGCTGAGAACATCAGACCCGTCACTCACACTTGTAACGGTTGATGGTCCTATCATGAGTGAAGTCAAAACTTTATCTTGCTCACCTTTGATGCCCTGACACCCTGCTTCGGTCGTGGCATAACGCTCCCGCGGTACATACCATTTGTCTTCATCTAACAAGGCGCCTTTGACTGACATTTGATTGCATTGATAATGAAATATGGTGCTCTCGCCGGTAAAGTATATGCGCCCTTCACCGGCCCAGTCATCCAAAGCCGTTATTTCCCAATTACCAAATAATTCTTCACGCAAAACGGGTTGGGATGGAGGTTCGATGATAATTTCAAGCGCCGGCAGTCCAAGAGGCGGAGGCGTCCCTGTATCCTCCAAGGTATCGGGTTGACCTTGGCAGGCTGCAAAAACAAGGCAGGATAGCAACAGCCAATATCGAGATAATTTACTCGTTACCTCAATTGAAAAGGTGAAAAAATGCCATGGGGCGCTATTAAGCATAAACCCTCTTATCAAGAACTTCTATTTGACGATACTAAATAGAGATATCGAATTCGTATGCAATGTTAACTGGATTCCGAGTGTCTGAAAATCACTTCATCTAAGTCGCTGGTAATGTTTGAGATAACGGTTGAAAATAGCTCATTTGAGGACACTTGCTGAGGTCCGGTTTACCCCCCAACCTGAAGTCACGATGATCCTCATTGCGGACATTAGCTCTCCCTATCACTCCTAATAAAAATTGGCCTGAAAATGGATGCGTTAGAATGCCATATTGTTTACGTAAGTCGATCGGACGATAGTTTTAACGTGGGTATGGTGCCGACCAGATACTCTCAATATCTTGTCACTCTTATTCTCTCGCTTTAACTGTTCCGCAATGGGTTATATTTTGATATTTAAGAGCCCAGTCAAAATGGTTGAGGACTCGCGAGCAGGGAAATCACATTCTGAAATTTGTTGTTTTATTGCGATGATCGTTTTGCGCAATTCTAATCGATATTCTTGTGAACCAAAATTATAGTCTTCGACCAGATCAATACTATCTTCGATTGGCCATAGGCATGGGATGGTGTCTTTTTCACTTTCAAATTCTTTGTATGCGGCAGGTGCTGTGACTTGGCTGCCAAAGATTTGTTTATGTCCGAGTGACATCAAATACCTATCAATAGCCGCTAATCGCAACGACTCTCCCACAGGATGTCCCAATTCCATAGATTTGTTGGCATAGGTTATGGCTTGCATGTAATGCTCTGGAAGACTGCCATGCTGGAATACAACTGCAGCGGTGAAATAGTCGTTTTTGTCTTTTAGGCAAGCTTCCGCTGCAATTTTAGCAACTCTAGCGCGCCTTTTTATATCGTTTGAAGTCATCTCCGGGTTCGGTGAAGTTCTGTCAGCCTGGTCATTCTTAGAAATTTCAATCAGTTCTTTTTGGAGTCGGCTATGTTTGGTTTCAGGGCAGTAAGTGTCTCGAATTATTAGCTGAATTTGTTGGAAACTTTCATAGGCTGATGCAGTGGTTTTGTCATCGGCTGCTGAGTTGGTTTTGTCATCGGCGGCGCATGCGCTTTGTGATATAAAAACGCTGCAAAAAACTAAGGTTTTCAAAATTCTGTAGTTCATTATTTTCCCCTTTACAGTCTAACAATACGGTTCGTTATCGCCTTGTGAATCGTCAATATCCTCTTTACGTTAGTTATGCAATAACATAACAAAATTAGTTAGGCATCGAACGCCTTCCTCCCAAGAGTGCTCAAATGCCAGAAAATACTGCCAAATTGAGGTATCCCCGAGCGGCTTAAAATCGCTCCAAAACGGCCGTTGGTAATGTTTCTGTTTTAGCACTAGCTGACGTCCGCTTAGCCCCCCCAAGCTGAAATAACTGATGTTCCGAATTGGTTAAATTAGGAGAGCAAAAAACACATTTTGTTATCAAAAGTATCACTCAATGAACATCCTGTGGAGCGCAAGCCTTTTGAAATGATGGAATATGGCTGAGTGTTTTGTTCAACCTTCTCCGGCGTGACCGAAGCCTTTCTAACTCTTCCTCAAACAGTTTATAGACTGGCCAATAGTCTTCGCCGTGGTGGTCAATCACGCACGCGACGACCGCAAGGCAGTCTTCTAATTCTCTTTCTGTGGATGGCAAGTTCGACATAGGGGAATCGGTGCGCATCTCAATGCGCACCCATTTTCACTTTTTGCTATGTGTTAGATTTTGGACGAGACCACACAAGGTCAGCGCCGTCATCACGGTGAAATAGCGCTGCATTAATTGGCTTAGTCATTTCAGGGCCGTCGAGTTTCACGCTGATATACTCCAGCGGCTCTGCGTCGTCCTGTGGTTCAGTGACATCATTCCATGCGCCTCCAATGTCACAGCGGCCGGATTTCACGAAGTAGTCCGGACTGTTCTCAGTCTTTTTCTTTTCATTCGCAACAAAGCGAACCTTCTTGTTTGTCATCAGTGTAGCGATCGTGCCCTCAAAGCCCGTCGCGGTCGGTTTGAATGTTCCAATAGTAGCCATAGCGTTTTTCTCCTGTGCTTGACGTGGTGGAAATTAGGCCAGCTCGCGCTTGGCCTTTTTGAACCCCGCATCACTGGCAAGAAAACTTGCGAGCATTGACGGGATAAGCGCTGAGACATCTGCCTTTTCGCCGTAAGTCTTTTCATAGACTTTGGCATAGGCTTCCAAATCAGCTTCCAAGTCCGGCATCACAGATATTGTGTGCTTGGTTGGCTTGGTATCGGGAAGTTTGTTTAATTTGATTTGAGGCTGGTTCATGGGCTTGCTCCGTAGGGTTTGAGGATAAGGTCGCGCGAGACAATGACGTTAAACCGCCAGCCTTGGCGTACTTTAAGTGTGGGCTGCACATTGAGGTTACGGTCAATGATCCGCTGCCCTGCTATATTGGCCGTGTCTTGTCCTGCATTTTGCAAGGCGCGCGTCAGCCGGTCACCGTCATCACTGGCAAGTTCCGACCCAATTGAAAGCAGAGACGACAAAGCCGCCCCTTTGATGAACTGCCATGTATGCTTATCGACTTTGTCCTTGAGGCCCGCAAAGCCCTGACCGTCTGAGCCCGGTAAATTATCGAGCTGAATGCTATCGCCATTTGGCAAAATAAGCCGCGTCCAAACAACGAGCGCGCGACTCTGACCGAAAGCGATGACGCTATCATAACGCCCCATGAGGCGAGAGCCCTGCGGAACAAGCAAATGTTGGCCTGTCACCGTGTCATAGACGTTCTCAGTTACCTGCCCAATGACTTGACCGGGAAGGTCTGAATTCAGACCTGTAACCAGCGATGCAGGGATAAGATTGCCCGCCATGACTTGATAAGGTGAACGAGGTGATACGAGGCTGTGGGAGTTGTAAATATCGTCAGTTTCGCCTTCTATGAAAGCCTGCTTTGCGCCTTGCTTATTCGGATCACTACCGATTGGGTTTGAATCAAATGCTGACGGCGGCGGAGAGAACTCAGGATAAGCGGGAGCTGGAAAGCCGAGTGCTTGAGCCTCGGATAAATTTACTCCCGCATTTGCATATTGTGTTGGCTTTGCATTACCTGACCGACTTCCAACCTTAAAGAAGAGGCTAGAACTCCCTGTTAATTCAGCCGGCGGCGTATAAGTTGGCGTTGTCGGTTGTTGACGAACTTGTGGCACTGCTTGATGAGAGACCTGCCTTGATGCACGCGGTTTCGTCGTCACCGGTGGCGTTTGATTATCGACAGCAACTGTTTCATTAGTGACTAAGTAAGCGGCACCGAGATCGCCCGGCAATGGCGGCCCCAGTTTGGGCTTTAGTTCCGCATAAGACTTGGGCAAAAGCTCCAAACCATCTGCCATAGGCTTATGCGTTACATTATAAAGCTCACTCGTATCTGCATCGTCATAGTCTGGCGATTGCAATGCCACGGCCAAGGCCGCGAACATTAGCGTTGCTAAGACGGCTCCTCCCCCTAGCAGCGCCTTACGACTGAAGCGGCGCACCGCTCTTGGACGAGCGCGTATGGAGAGGTCTGGTGATATGTGGTTCACGATTGGCGCTCTATGCGAACAATCATTTGATCTTTTTCGCCAAGTCTTAATTCAGCCGCGTCAAAGAGGCGGTCGACAACATAATAGTCACCTTTCACGCGGTAATTAACGAGGTTGGCTGTCTTACTCTTACGCTCTGTCACGAATAGCGGCGGAGCTTCCGATACGGATAAATCCTTGGGAAATTGGATATAAGTTTTCGCTCCATCATCAAAAACACGCGTTGGACGCCAGTTTGGACTATCGCCCTTAATCACATAATCAAAACGAAGATCTTCTTTTTTGAGCTTTAGGTCCGACTCACTAAAGCTGGCCTTAGTAACGTATGTTGCCTTCGGTTTTGGTTTGATAATTTGTCTGATTGCATCATGAGGATAGCGCCATGAGACAGCAGCCATATAGGTATCCGCGAAAGATTTAAGGTCCAAATAATAAGTGCGCTTGGTCGATGTGATAATGGCATTTGTGGAGAGATTTGCGGCCATTGGCTTAACCAATATATGTACCTGCTCATTTAAGCCTGAACCTGAAACAGTGTCGCCAACCGTCCAGCGCTCAGTGTCACCCGCCGATACCGTTATAAGCCCTTCCCCTTTCTCCAAAGCTATATCAGTAACCTGTGTTGGGGACGTATAAACCTGATAAAGTGATCCAGGCGTGTAAGGATAAAGCTGAATGGCGTTGAGGTAATTCTCTGTTGTCGGCTTTACGATAGCCGCATTGTTTGCATAACTGACGGCTTGAAAGCCAGACATAGACGGCCTGTTATCAAAAAACTCGACATCAATTGGGTTGGGTTTCATCTGTCCCGGCATTATCATTTCGGGGTAATGCATTGCGGGTTCTTCAAGAGCCTCATATTCTAGCGGCTCTTCCGCCATAAAGGACGCCTGCTGCATATCGGCTGGGAGAGTAACTGAGTCTGACTTCAAACTCTTGAAGGCCGATTGAAGACTGGCGCAACCTGATAAATTGATAGCAAATGCCGCCATTGATACTGCGGCTAGTAGACGTGAATGTTTCATTGGGAAGCTCCTGTTGAATTGAGGTCCTTTGACCAATTAAGGCCGTGAACGTAGAGTCCGAGCGGATTACGATGCAGTGTCTCTGCGTCGGTCGGCGGCTCCGTTATGATTGATAGGCTGGCCGTAAATGTCTGCGTCTGGAGCTGGGCCCCATTTCGGAATGAAGTTTCCCGCCAGCGAACTTCGAAACTGTCTTCGGAAGAGCGAACAATACTGGACACATCAACGGTGACGCTCCGTTGTCCAATATCGGCAAATGGGTCATTTTCATTCGCGTATATATTCAAAGTAATGGCCGCTTGATCGGTGGCGTAGTTGTAGGCGCTGAGCCAATTTTCACGAAGCACAACAGGGTCTATTGAGACGGAACGCACGTTTTTAATAAACCGAGCAAGTTGATGGGCTATCTGCGCGTCAGTTGGCTTAAAGCTCGCATGGGCCGGCCCTATGGCCTTTACGCCGCCCGTATCATCGACCTCTATCACATAAGGCATAATAGTCGCCTGAGCGCCTTGCCATATGAAACCACCCGCGAGCATGGCGCAAAGCGCGGTTTGACCAAAAAACGCCATTCGCCAGTTCTTTCCGCGAACCAAGGCTGACCCCAAGCGATTATCAACGACTTGCTGTGCCTTTTGGTACGGTGTTTCTGGCACAGGTGTTTTGCCAAATTTACTAGATGCGCGTTTCCATTTCATGATCTACTCCTCGTTTGTTTCTATCCATCCGGATTAAGCGCAGGGCCGTTAGCGCCGCCGCCGCTGTCGCTATTTCGTATGGCGTGTGATGCAGCCCGCGTGGCGTGACGGGTTTTTTGCTGACGATGGACTTTCTTTGCCCAATTCGGACCTTTGCCATCACCGCCGCCACTGGCTGGGTCAGCTTTCGGCATGCGTTTTATCCCTTTAGATAAGGCATACATACTTCCGCGCATTCCGTTCGTGTGCGCCGCTGAAATTGCGCCGCCTGCTTCGAGCGCTTTTCCGGCTCCTGCTTTTGCAACTGACATGACGCCAGCTTGTGCCACAGCCGCTACGCCGGCCGCTGCGCCTTTGATGCCGCCTGAGCCTGAGCCCATTTTACCAAGCGTGAATGCGAGTTTTGATCCGCCAGCCATAGACGCTCCGGCTTTTATTGAGGCGGCGCCGCCCTTAGCCACGCCTTTAACGCCTGCACCGGCGATTGCGCCGCCCGCTAACGCACCCGCGCCTACTGCGGCCATGGTGCCGACGGCTGCGCCTGCGCCCAATTGCGGCGCACCCGACACTAATCCTGTCGCAATACCTGGCCCAAATATTCCAAGGGCAAGTAAAGCCATTGAACCAAGCATAATTGAGGCTGCGTCCTTGAGCGTGATGGGCACAACCATATCGGGGTTATCCACTGGCGGCGTGAACGCCGATGTGATGTCGCCAAAAATCGTTGAACCAATGCCAACTATGATTGCCAAAACCATGAGCTTAATTCCGCTGGCGACGACGTTACCAAGAACCTTTTCGGCGAGAAACGAAGTCTTATTCCAAAGAGCAAACGGGATGAGAATGAAGCCAGCCAATGTCGTCAGTTTAAATTCCAGTATGGTCACGAAGAGCTGAATTGCGATGAAGAAGAACGCGAACATCGTTATTATCCAAGCGAGGAAGAGCGCGACAATCAATACGATATTATGGAAGAATTTAACTGGCCCTGTGAGTTCACCAATTTGGGTTAAGATTGGATGGGCTGCGGTGAAGCCTGTATTGGCGATAAAACCGGGCCGCAATAAATCTTCTGCCGTCATGGTCGTCGCTGTTGCTTTGAGACCTAGGCCACCAAAACTACTAAACACGATATTTGCGAGGCCGGAGAAATTTGTAATGATCAGAGCAAAGACGCCAACATACATGACTTTTTTGAGGAACTTCCCAATAACAGAACTGTCGGAGCCCATAGCCCAGTAAAGGCCCGCTAAGGTGATATCGATACCGATAAGAATAGCGGTCAGATATTGGACTTCACCGCCCAAGAGACCGAAGCCGCTATCGATGTAGCGCGTGAATATAACAACAAATTCGTCTATTACGCCGAGACTTGTGGGATCAGCCATTACGGTGTGCCTCCGCTATAAGCGTCGTCAGCACGTCCCATGAAAAGCCGTCTGCGAGCGCGGGCTTCTTTTTCGAGGGCGAGTTGGCGCGAGGCCTCCAGACTGCTTGCGCGCGCCTGAGTAATTTGCATTTGCTGCGCTTGCATGGACTGTTTGACGAGCAAGCCCATAAGCTGGTTCGTTGATTGCGTCGCTTGCAGCTCGCCGACTGAGCCGTGGCTAGAGTTCATAAGCTGACTAAGCAGCACTTGATCCTCTTGCAGGCTTTCCACCATTTTTGACTGCATGAGCATGGCGTCATTTTGGGCGCGCTCTGACATCTCAAACTGCGCTTCAGCTTGCACGACAAGTTCATCTTGCGACATGCCCTCATAGCTTTCAGGAAAGTGCTCTCTAATAAGCTGGCGCGTGCGATTTACATCATAGGCGACATTGTCTGCTTGCCGGTTCAAATAGGCTATCTCGTTCAAAATACGGTTCAGATTGGTGACTGAATTTATGTCCAGCCGGGATAAATGCTTAGCCTGATTAATGAGCATGCTCGCTTCATTGCGAAGCTGTTGCGCTTGGCGAATTATTTGCGTGTAGCTGCGAACGGCGGTGTAGAAATTTTGCACGTAGTTGGCCGGATCATAAACAACCCCGCCAAATTGCGCGTGACTTGCAGGCGCATGAGAAAGCCCCATGGCCGTGATTAAAGCCAGTGTGATTATTCCGCGGCGTCGAGCCATGGCACATACTCCTCTTCATGAAATTGATTGGCCATAAGGTCTGCGGCCCATTCCAAGCCTTTGAAGCGCAGCCAATGGGCCGCGAAATTATCAGGCCCGCCTAATTCGAGGACGCGGTCAATCTGGGTTTGACCTTCCTCCGAGCCCACCGCGCAAAAGGCGAGCGCAACCGGGCCGAGCTGCAAATCAAACAGGCGGTTTCCGCCGTGGCTTTGAAAGTAGTAGTCTCGCTTGGGCGTTGCCGAGGCGATGATTTGGACTTGGCGTTTGTTGAGACCGAAGCGGTCGTAAGCCTCTCGCTGCTGCGGCTCCATGGCTCGGTTATTGGGCAAAAATATTCGAGACAGGCAACTCTCAATGATTGCCGGTGCAATTGGGCTATTGGCAATGTCGGCCAATGATTGCGTCGCGAAAATGACGGAGACGTTTTTCTTGCGCAGGACTTTGAGCCATTCTCGAATGCGGTCCGCGAACATAGGGTCGTCAAGAAACACCCAAGCTTCATCAAGGATCAAGAATGTTGGCTTGCCATCAAACCGTGCTTCAAGCTTGTGAAAGAGGTAAGTTAGCACGGGCGCTACAAGCGCCTTGGAGTGCATCAGTTCTTCCATTTCGAAAGCCTGAGTGGAGTTCTCACGAAGCTTGTCCTCGTTACCGTCCAAAATATGGCCGTAAGCACCTTCGAGCGTGAACGGTTTTAGCGCGAGGCGTAAATCACCGTCTTGAATTAAGGCGGACAATCCCGTGAGAGTCCGTTGATCTTGCGGGGCGCTGGCAAGGCTTTGTAGCGCTGACCATAAGGTGTTTTCAATTTCAGGTGTGACATCGACACCCTTGGACTCAAACAGGCCAATCACCCATTCCATAGCCCAGGATATTTCCCCTTCATCGTCGATGCCTCTCAAGGGCTGAAAGACCAATCCTGTATCCGTATCGCCAAGTGCGTAGAAATCACCCCCAAGTGCATCAATCGTCGCCCGTGATGATGCTCCCTTATCAAATGTGAAAACCTGGGCATCGGGATAGCGTTTGAACTGCATCGTTAGCAAATTTAGTAGCACGGATTTACCTGCACCCGTTGGCCCCACTACCAATGTATGCCCAACATCCCCCTGATGAGTGACCAGCCGAAAAGGCGTATGGCCCTCCGTCGTTGCGTATAATAACGGCCCATCGTCCAAGTGCGCATTATTTTCTGGCCCAGCCCATACGGCTGATAGCGGCATCATATGCGCGAGGTTCAATGTCGAGACTAACGGGACACGAACATTAGCATAAGCATTACCGGGATGCGTCCCTAGCCAAGCATCAACCGCATTGACCTTTTCATGAATGCTAACAAAGCCGCGCCCGTTTATTACACGCTCAACCGCGCGATTACGGGCTTCTGCGACTGTAGCATCTTGATGCATCACGCAGATAGTGGTCGTCATGTAACCATAGGAGACATAATCTCCGCCTAAGTCTTGCAGGGCAGCATCAGCATCAATAGCTTTATTATCGGCGTCGTTATCGACCAAAACCGATTGCTCATTCATCAACGCCTCTTTGAGAAGCGCAATGACCGACTTGCGCTTGGCGAACCATTGCCGCCGCGTCTTGGTTATGACCTTTGTGGCTTCAGCCTTGCTGAGCGGTAGAAACCTCGTCATCCATCTGGAAGAAAAGCCAAGCTTATTGAGTTCGTCCAAAATCCCAGGGGTCGTGTCACTGGGAAATCCCAAGATGGATATGCTATGTATGGAATGCTCATCAAGGCGCGGGACTAGTCCGCCAACAAGGTCCGCCCCGCCTATTACCGCATCGAGGTAAGCGGGCGTTTCCGGCGTTTTCACCAAGTGACGTTTTGGCGAGACCGTTGACTGTAAATACGTCAACGTCGCATCATCATCTAGCCAGTAGGCAAGCGGAAACTGCGCTTGAAGAAGGTCTAAGCACCTGTCTGCCTCAGACATAAAACTGTGTAAGTGATCCTGAACCGAAAGCCCTTTGTCATCCTCAGGGGTCTCGATGAGTAAGTTTTCTGCCTTATTAGAGCGGTCAGCCGGAGGAATGAACTGTAGCGTCAGGAAATAAACGGATTCAAATAACTGATTTGTATCTTCCTCAAACTCTCCGCGCCTCTCCTGATCAACAAGCCAAGCTGCTGGGTCTATAAAAGTTGATTCAGGATACCCTTTGGCCGGAATGCGAGCCGCTTCAAAATATAGTGCCCATCCAGAGCTAAAACGGCGAAGGGCATTATTAATGCGCGCGCACGTCGCGACCAATTCTTCTTCAGTTGAACTTTCAAGGTCAGGCCCGCGAAACTCTGCTGTGCGCTGAAAGCTTCCGTCTTTATTGAGCACGACGCCGGGCGCAACAAGCGCCGTCCACGGTAAGTAATCAGCTAAACATTCAGGACGTTTTTGGTATTCGTTTAAATACATCATGAGAGGTAGCCCTTGTGTTTTATGTGGCGAATAAGAACTTCCATAAATTGAGGGTCGCGAGAGGCCGCGAGCACGCACAGAGTATGGGCGCATACATAGTAGATGATCCCAAGCGCCCAGAGCTGAAGCCCTAGCCCTAACGCTGCGGCCAAAGTGCCGTTCAAGATAGCTGCCGTTCTCGGTACGCCGCCCATAAGAATAGGCTCGGTAAGAGAACGGCGAACGGGGATTATGAAACCTTCTGGAAGCTCGGCTTGCATTAGATGACCGCGCCGCCGGAGAAGCTAAAGAAGGATAGAAAGAAGCTTGTTGCCGTGAAGGCGATAGACAGTCCAAAGACAATCTGAATGAGCTTGCGAACGCCGCCGCCTGCATCACCAAAGGCCAATCCAAGGCCCGTCATGATAATCACGACTGTGCCGAATATCTTAGCAACCGGGCCTTCAATAGATCGCAGAATTTGCGTTAGCGGCCCTTCCCAAGGCATAGCGGAACCAGCGGCATGTGCAGTTTGCGGCATGAACATCATAATCATGACAATGACTGCCACGCCGTAGAAAAGCCGTTGGTTGAGTGTTCCATGTGTTAGTGGTCCGTACATTTTTCACCTCCTTGATGAGTTAGTTTAGGAATGGAGGACGGGGCTGTGAGCGGCTGAATCTCGTAAGTTCCACCGTTCACGCCAATAAGACGCGCGATTGTTTCAATACGCCTCTTGGAGCCTCGTCCAGAAATGAAGACAATCACGTCGATTGCCTCCGCTATGAGAGCACGCGGTACGACAGGCGCGCCTTCAAGAATGAGTTGTTCGATACGGGACAAACCCGCTTTCGCTGAATTGGCATGGACCGTCGCAATGCCGCCGGGATGGCCCGTATTCCATGCCTTGAGCATATCCAGGGCTTCCGGCCCGCGCACTTCGCCCACGATGATACGATCCGGACGTAGCCGTAATGTAGAGCGCACGAGGTCAGCGAGGGTTACGTTTTTACCGTGAGTGCGTAGCGCGACTGTATCTTCAGCTTTGCATTGTAACTCGCGAGTATCTTCGAGGATGAGAACGCGGTCGCCGCTTTCGGAGACCTCTGACAGCAACGCATTCGCCAATGTCGTTTTTCCGCTTGATGTGCCGCCGACAATCAAAATGTTCTGGCGAGACGAAACTGAATATCTCAAGCCATCCGCTTGCTCGTGGGTCATTGTGCCGGCTTTCACATAATCAGTCAGTGTGAAGACCGCGACAGCCCCCTTACGGATTGAAAAGCATGGGGCGGTCACGACTGGCGGCATGACGCCTTCAAAACGCTCACCATTACCCGGTAATTCGGCGCTTATAATCGGAGACTTTGCTGTCACATCTTGATTGATATGGCTGGCAACGAGACGCACAACGCGTTCACCTTCATCAGGCGTCAACCGCTTGTCAGTGTCAAAGCGTCCGACGCCTAACTTATCCAGCCAAAGGTGGCCGTCCGGGTTGACCATGATTTCAATGACCTTGGGATCATCTAAGGCTTCGGTAATATGCACCCCCATAGCGGTGCGCAGCATCGCGAGTGTGCGTTCAGATGTGATTGTTTCCGGTTGCTCAAGCATCTTCTGTCTCCTTGTGAGTGGCAGCAGATTTTTGCTTTTTAAGAGCGGTTAGCAGAGCGATCTCTTCGAGCTTGAAAAAGTCGTCTTCGGTTACGAGAACATCTTCCAAAGCATTTTTGAAAGTCTTACCGCCATTCTTCATTTTAAGACCGAGTTGATCAATAAATTGGTTCAGGAGTTTCACCCCCATGACGGCACGGAGATCATTATCTCCCGCGTTTTGATTGGGCGCCATTGTGAAGAAATATTGTAGGAAGAGAGAAAGCGTTTCCGTTATGAGGTTCATATCCCGGCTGTGCCGATGGTTGTGGCGCAGCATGAGGTCTAACCGGTCATAAATATCGCTATCGCGCCGATCATCGCGCTCAAGACTGTAATAGCATGCTAGCGCCGCGTTTATTTCTTTCGACTGAGAGCTGCCTTTGCGTTTTGAAGCATTGGTGAGGTGCTTCCAATTCTCCTCAGTAATGCGGCCTCTAATTCTACGTGATAATTTATCCTTAAAATTCATGACATCCCCAATTCTGGCTCGTTTGTGCGGGAGAATTCATGAGCGCGGGCAAGGTTGGATGTATCGCGGACAAACTCTCCTAGTTTGATAGAAGGAGTGAGGTCCTCACCGTCGGAGAGCTCTGGATCTTTGACTTCGTTCTCGGGTGTGTCTGCCAACAAGTCAGCAGCATCAATTCCAGGCTTTTGGTCTTTACCGCCATCATCTTTGAGCGAAGATTTTTCTGTCTCTGCTTTCTCTGTTTCGGCATATAATCGGTCATCCACAGACCGTGTCTCAATTCCCCAGACACAAGACGCTACAGGGGAGAGACCGCCATATCCGTCTGGTGAAATGAGCGGCGGGTTTAGAACACGGCCTGTGAAATTCTTGTCTGAATAATAGCGAACCTTTTGCGCCTTGATTGGCGAAAACCCTGATAGAAGGATAAGCTCTTCTGTGGCTGGTAGCTGCATGATCTCGCCGGGTGTAATGAGCTGGCGGGCAGTTTCTTGGCGGGACACCATGACGTGCGATAACCAAGGCGCAAGGCGATGACCGGCATAGTTCCGCATGGCCCGCATTTCTGTCGTACTGCCGATTGCATCAGACAGACGTTTAGCTGTGCGTTCATCGTTGGTCGCAAAGGCCACCCGCACATGGCAGTTATCAAGGATGGAATTATTATGCCCGTATGCTTTTTCAATTTGGTTCAATGATTGAGAAATCAGGAAGGCTCGCAATCCATAGCCTGCCATGAAGGCTAATGAGCTTTCGAAGAAGTCGAGACGTCCAAGAGCGGGAAACTCATCAAGCATCAATAGGAGTTGACGCTTGGGCTTGTTATCCCCGCTGACAACGAGTTCTTCCGTAAGACGGCGGCCAATTTGATTGAGTATAAGCCGTACAAGCGGCTTGGTACGTGAAATATCTGACGGCGGAATAACGAGATAGAGCGAGACAGGCTTGTCCGCGTCTATCAAGTCTGAAATACGCCAGTCGCACTTTGATGTAACCTGAGCAACAGTGGGATCACGGTAAAGACCCAGAAAGCTCATCGCCGTTGAAAGCACGCCAGACCGTTCATTATCCGACTTGTTGAGAAGTTCACGGGCGGCTTGAGCGACGACCGGGTGAACACAGACTTTCTGGCTATCGCCGAGATGATTGGTCGTCATCATGGCCCGCAGAGTTTTCTCAAAGCTACGCTTAGGGTCAGATAAGAAACCCGCAACACCCGAAAGCGTTTTATCTTTTTGAGCATAAAGCACATGAAGGATTGCGCCGACTAAAAGGCTATGAGCCGTCTTTTCCCAATGGTTGCGCCGCTCTAGCATACCTTCGGGATCGACAAGAATGTCAGCTATATTTTGGACATCGCGAACTTCATTTTGACCCTTACGAACCTCCAATAGAGGATTATATTTTGCGCTCTCAGCATTCGTTGGGTCAAAGAGTAGACAGTGAGAGAAGGTTGATCTCCAACCGCTTGTGAGCTGCCAATTCTCGCCCTTGATATCGTGAATGACAGCGCTATCGGTCCAAGATAAAAGCGTGGGAATTACTAGGCCTACGCCTTTACCGGACCGCGTCGGCGCGACTGCCATAATATGCTCTGGGCCATCGTGACGAATATAGTCATGCTTGGTTCGTCCAAGAAATACGCCCCTGTCTGTAAGCAATCCTATGCGCTGGATCTGTTTATGTGTGGCCCAACGTGACGAGCCGAAAGTATTTACTCCGCTGCGTAAGCGTCCGCGCCAGACTGAGCATATGACGGCGAAGATAATACCGACGAAACCACCGCCAGCTGAAATTTGTCCGCCTCTTGAAAATATGTGAGGCGCATAGGCATCAAATTGATACCACCACTGAAAGAGCTTCCAAGGCGCATAAAGTTTATGATTGCCAAAGCTCGCGAATCCCGTTCCGAGGTAAGCATCATAGTCAAACTGAAACGCGACCCACTGCGTGGCATACCAAGTCGTCAGGATGATCGTCGAGAACACAACGATTATTTGTCCAATGAGTATGCTTTGTGGCGACATAGCCTCTAGTCCTTTGAATTGATGGACTTAGGCTGTCAGAAATCTCGCTTTCTTGGATAGTGTAACAATTCGCCACTTTTAGCCGCTTTTTGTAACTTTTAGCCAGCTTTAGCCACTTTTAGCCAAAACTGATTTCGGGATGGTTGAACCGTCACCCATTGAGTAAACTGGAAATACTTAGGGAAACGAAGGTTAGCTTTGTCCCTAGAGCTGAGGTCGCGAAGATCCTCATACCGGACGTTAGAATGGGGTTAAGAATTGCGGTTATCTGACATTCTAAGGGTCACTATCAACGAATAAAAGATCGTGGACAGCACTTTGTTTGGTCGAAGATAGTACATGTATTCGCTGCATACCGAATGAGTTTGTGAAAGCTTGATGGCATAACAACATAAATCGTTTATATGTAATCGTATATGTCCCATCAAACTTTACACCGCACCTGTCCAATCTGTCGTAAAAAAAGGCAGATGAAACTGGTGCATCAAGATGACTACACAAGCCACGAAGACCCACGGTACTCTTACACGAACAGGGCTTATCTGCTCCAATGTTTGCATTGCAAGCTTCATTCGATGTTTCTGACGCACTCGAACGAGCATGATGAAGATGTCTATTTTGATGACTTTGGAACTGCGACCCGGATTTGGCCCGAGCGCCCCTTCTTCGTTCCCCCAGCTCCAACCCGAGACGATCCAGAGTGGATATCTCGACTCCAAAAAAAAACGGAAACAATTCATAAAGACTTAATTTCCATCTACGTTGCTCTGGACAACAAACTCTACAAGCTCGCTGCGGTGGGTATTCGGACGCTCTTCGAGGATATCGCTCACGAAGATGGCGCGCTGAAAAAACTACATTTCAATAAAAAACTCGACGCGCTCGAGGCGAGTGGGCGAATTACAAAAGTTGAACGCGAAAGTCTAGAAGTGCTTGTCGAAAGCGGTAACGCTGCAACGCACCGGAGTTGGAATCCTAAATGTGAAGATGTAGAGATCTTACTCCCTATTGTGGAGAGCTATATCTACCGTGTATATATAAAAGCCGATGATGAAGCCGCTGCGCAGGAGGCCGAAAATACGCGCCGTTCCCAAGTACAATCACTTAAAAACCGCTTACCTCCTGACACTAGAAAAACGCCCACTTCAAAAGGTAGTCCATGATAAAACCGAACCCTGTTGGAAATTTAATTAAACGTGACATTCAAGACTCTCCCACATCGAGACTAAGGAGTCATTTTCTTCTCCCATATCGGATCTCCATTTCAATCAAAATACTCAGTTTTTGAAATTGGAGGCCAGCTAATAGAGTTGAACTTTACTAAAGTATCATTTCCAAAATCTGGTTCCACGGCACGCGCCCAATATATCAAACCAAGTACATGATGGTAAATTTTTGAAATAGATGTCTTGCGGGCATTAGCATGGCTTGCGGGTCCAAAGTTGGGGTGTGTTAGATAATGAAGATGGAGCCGTATCTTATCTTTATATTCTTTAGGCAATTTCGTTTCTTTGCCATCAACCATTATACCAAGTACAATTTTTCTAGTACCTGGCCCGCGAATGACGGTTTTCCTTAAGTTAGGTCTAAATCCGCCTTCGTTGATGATTTGCAGCATCTTACGTTTAACAGTGTTGACTGAAGCTTTTTCCCTTGCATCTGCACAAGAAAATACGATGTCATCTGCATATCGGCTAAACCTCATATTAGTTTTTGCGGCAAGTGTTGAGAGAGCTTCATCAATATCCCTCATCACTAGGTTGGAAAGCATCGGGCTAGTGGGAGCACCTTGAGGCACAATACCGAGGTATGGTGTCTTATAATACTTTATTTTATACCTTCCATCCTGCTCTAGAACTGTATTGTGACCAGGATGTTTTTCACAAGGAAGTGTACATAGTCGAGCAAGTTCAAGAGATAACAGACGTGCATATCCGAGAGAACGAAAGACACGGTATACTTTGTGTTCCGAGATACCGTGAAAGAAATCATGGATATCAACCTTGATCAACCAATGCGCACCTACATGCAGTTTAGCCGCTAAGACCGGGCTCGATTTGGGGTGGTAGGCGTAACTCGCATGATGAACAGCCCCGTATCGCAAAATATTGTCTGAAATCCAACGTTGGCATTTCAATAGCGGCGTATGTGGAACATTTATAAACCTCATAGTCCTACGCCCGGGAATGCGCTTCTTGAGATAAAAATGGCTATAGGTATTTATTTTACGCCCGACCGCCCTGCGAAGATATCCGTACGACACTCCTGTTTCCACACACAGATGATTTAGGGTCAGCAATGGAAATAAACGGGCATCTACCCTTTGAATCCGTTCAATCGTATTGAGAGAGTTTGTAAGAACTGGAGGGTCGATTCCAAGCTCTATACCTCTGGCTTTATATCGTTGAGGGGTCGTGTTTTGCATCTACTTTGGCCCACCTAAGGTGGGTGAATAGTCAAGAAAGGTCCAAGGCCTCGCAAGGCCTTTGTTGACTAATCGCGCAGAGCTAAGACTTCGCTCCACTTGACGAATGTCGGAAATCCAACATTCCAAGTTCGTGAGAACTCGGCACTGCTCGCACAGCGCATTGCTAGACGTATTCACAACGCCCTCAACTGAGTAGGAAAATACAACTTATCCTCATTTGAGACAAGCAATTCCTCCGGAAAATCGCGTTTCTTGAGAAATTTCAATTCACGGCGTCCTAACGCCGTGAGAGAGGTTTTTGGAGTTAGCCATTTCGCATTTGACGCTAGACCAAGCACTTCTTCAACACGTGATAACTCGATTTGCGTGCGTGCAGATAGTTTGGTTTTAGTACGTAATCCCTTATTGATAGCGTCCATTATTAATACCGTGTGTATCCAAAGTTCGCTCTCAGGGTCTTGTAGTAATTTCCGCGCGTTTCTGACCTTAATAACCTTATTTGAATCTGCTTCTAGAATGCTTGCATGGTCAGCAATCTTATCAATATCTGCTTCAATCGTACTTCTATCAAAAAACAATGGCTTCCAACCGTTAGCCTTGCTGTGAAGTATAGGCGGAGCGTTGTTAGGAATGCCGTGTGAGAACGCTATAAGGGATCCTGTTTGTCTAAAACCAAATGGAAATCTAGATTTCTTAGGGTATTTTTTACACAATAGTTTGATAGCACCCAGTTCGCTGCCCTCGAACCTTTCGTTAATGGTCGGACATGCAACATGTATATGTATGGTCGGTTTTAAAGGGTGGCTTTTCACCCACTTGAGCCCGTCTGCGGTCGCTGAATAACTAACTACTTCAAAGGAAATAAGCTTATAAGACACCCAGCTTTTGATAGTGGCTACTTTTTCAAAAGCATCCAACATGTCGTAAAGTCGAAAACCAGAACCGATAAAGTCGGTCACTATTACTATTTTCCTAACTTTTTCTTTTCTTAGCTTGTCTGGCCCAGGATGTGAAAAACAGTAATGCGGTCGGGATTTGCATAATTTTGATATTGTTGTTGCAATCATTCCCTCACTACCAACATCTTGTTTTTTGGGGTCAACTGTTACCGGGGGAACTCCGTCACCAGACGCGCGTCCAGACTCGGTATTTGGAAAATACGCTTTAACTTCAATACCATTTTTATCTACTTCTCGCTCAGCGTAGAAAGCTACAGGATGATTATAAATCTTTGCACCATCTGCGACATTCATGAGTCCAGCATTCACTCTTGACGTGAATTCGCTGGCGCCGACCAACATCAAATTATCGATTAGTAACGACGCAGCTTGGCGATCAGTTGAATCAAAGTTGTTCAGCCAATCTTTCCCATATTTGGTATTTGATAAAAGTGCCAAGTCTCAAACCTTATTGAGCCTACATTGGAATCTTCCAATGGGGGCGTGCATTTCTAAATTTGCGTTCTTCAATTTGGAGAATTCCTTCTCTCGCCTTCTTGTCCCTACTAATCAGACTCAACATTTTACGTCTGATGGGCCCTAGTGTAGGGAATCGAGCGATATCCTCAACTACTGTTCGATACATACTTCTGGCATGCTTGGCTTGACTAAATAATATGCCGGGATTTGGCAATTCAATGGCCTTGCTTATAGATATACCAAAAGTGGTCCCGATACTTGCACCGACATTGACGCAATAAGCGCCACCTTTCTGGATGCCATATTTATTCCCTAATTTTTCTTGCTCGTCTTCTATCGCCGTACGCAATAGATTTATGTTTTTCTTCTTGGCACCCGCTGCTCTTTCATTTTCTAGTTCATTTAAGTATTCTCGAAGTTTCCTTGGTGATTTCTCCATGCGAAAATCTAAAATCATATCAATGGCTTTAGCGGGGTCTCCCGCATTACCAACAGCCCATGTCGCAAACAATGGCATTCTGAAACCGATCTCAGTTGTCTCTGAACCTTCATTAATTTCATTCACTATTTCTTTGGCTTTTTCACCAAAATAATCCTTAAATTTGTCTCGCCATATTTTTGAGGATGAAAAGAAATTATCTTCAATTGAATAGCTAGCCAGAAAATTATGTCTGATTGGATGCAAGCATGCAGCAGCGTTTAAATGTCCAGAAGCCAGTGAGTAAAACGCCGATCTACGGCTCAACCAATTTAATGAATTTGAGAAGGCTTTTAACTGCGCTCCTATTATAAAATTTTGTTTGTTTTTCTCGTAAGGCGCTTCTTGAATAATTTCGCCATCACGGCTTTCCAAATACAGCCTATTGATGTCTTCTGAATCAATTTGCCCGCCGTTTATCTGATTAAAAATCATAGATGTTAAAGGTGAATATTTGTAGCGTTCTTCGTCATAGTCTGGCGAATCTGAGAGAACTTTAAGGGTAAGGAAAAAGTCGCTAGACTGCATCTGCCACGCACACGTTAGATGTAGCCCCATTACTTCCAAGAATTCAGTGAGCGCGGATCTCGAAACCTTCCCTCCTCGAATATCTAGTAGTAGGTGGTCTGTTATATCTACAGAGTGTTTTTCCAGTTCTGAATATGGAAATGAACTGATGGAAATAGGTCTTATATAGCTGAATTGAGAAAGACGTTCTTTCCTATGTTCTTCTTTATAATCATCTATAAAATAAAAGTTGTCGTAAAACATCAGACTACATAAAAAGTTCTCAAAGGCTGAATAGTCACCTTCAATACTGTAGTTTTGCGGGACTTGAATTTGCCCTGTTATTCTTTGGATAGAAGATAATGTGGAGTTATCGACTATTATATTTGAATCGAGCATCCAGTTCTCCTTGCAGTACTAATCTCGGATAAGGGAAAATCCAACATCATATTAATTTAATATCCGCTCCATTCTTAAAGGCCTCGGCAATATTATTACTTTCTCGATACCTGATAGTGACTCGAGCCCATTTTGAAGCGTTCTATATTCTTCAGTTTGCCTCGCTTCGTCCCAAATAAACACAACCATTTTGGAATAATTTGTATTATCACGTAGATAAAGTGAACGATCAGCCGCAACTTCATCAGTAATCTTTTTTAACGCTGGCTGTCCAGACCTTCTCATATATTTGACTTCAATAATGGTATGCAATGAAGGAACACCTAGATCGTAACGGGGACTCGTGTGCCCTAGCTTCTTAAGAGATTCTTCATCAACAAGATCAGAAAAAATTGGTCGAAGGATTGTCCAAAGCAGGTTCTGGACGTGATATTCATGGTCCATTTCCCACATTTGTGGAGTTACATTTCTAACTCTTTGTTTGCCCTCATAAGTCCAATGAGACATCGATTGCGAAACTCCTTCAAGCACTTCAATTAATTCAGATAGCCCTGCGCCATTGAGTGGCATTCTAGCTAAAGCCGCAGCACAAACATCAAAAACTCTTTGAAATACTGCGACCTTTGTTAATTCAGTTTCGCCAATATCAGATATAAGAATCTCCCACGCATTATTGAGTTTTTCTTTGGGGATATTATAATTCAGGGCCGCAGACAGACCAACATCTAAAACAGCATTTTTACAATCAAGGATATCATCTGTTACCAATGATTTCGCTAGCTGTGTTAGTCCGTATTGCCATTTATCATCTTTCAGCGCATGCGAAGAATTATCTAATAGATCTGTAAACCATTCAACATCCTCCAATTCTCCTGAATTAAATTTATACCCTAGTGATATTCCCAGCAATGCTATGCCATCTATTTCAAATATTGGTACACGCCCCTCAGAAAAATACTTTCTTCCCGCTAATTGTTGAACCTCATTTCGAAATTTTTCAATATCGTCACTAAAGCCATCATTTGTTGCCAAACGGTATCCTCTCGCCGCCGTTTCTCTATATGTTACTGGTGAATCTTTGGTATTTTCCAATCCATCCCTACGCAACCAAGGGCTCATAAAGGTACAAAAAGCCGATACATGAACTGGCAGTTCAGAAAAATCGAATGCCTTATTTGCTAAGACAGCTTTTATATCACGAATATTCATCATAAAAACCAAGGTGTACGGCCGATATCACGGAATTTTATGGCGTCATCATCCCAACTCGAAATTTGTTGTAACCCCGTTAGTTTCTCGGCAATCAAATCTGAGTATTTGATTGTAATCGGATATGGCTCTGGTGCCATAATTCGCCAAGAATGAGCCGTAAAATCGAATGCCTGCCTTGCAAGATATGTCATGTCCTTAAACGTAGAGTTCCTGTGAAGCTTGAGAAGGCAAGCCCTAGGCAAGCCATCAGAAGCTTGCTTGAGTTCTGAAGCACCAGAAAAAACGACTAGTGACTCATAGTCTCCAAGTTTCAAATGCACTCCCCGACTTGGGCCAAGAATTCCTTTCTTTACATTTCCCCAACCAACTCCATTCTGTTGTTGATCAAATATAACAAATGGATGGGATGGGGCTATATGTAAAAATGCAAAAGCAACATTCGACAATTCAAGTGCTTCGACAGCACTTTTAATTGCATCAGCTTCAACATCTTTTGCTGGCTTAAACATATGAAAAATTAGACGGACTCGATCAGTATTTTTCCAATTATCTTGTTTCCTAATAGTACTGATTGTTCTCTTAAGAGTGTTAGTTAACGCTTGGGCATACTCGTCAAACGGAACAGCTCCGGTACGCTCACTAATATGGTATCCGCCATCGCTTGAAAATACTGTAGTGAAGCCAACATGGCGCGACCCTCCTCCTATTCGGCTATTCGATGCGGTATGAGACCCAACGCCAATAACCAGCTCATGACCAACCGTCTGTTGCGCGCTCAGAAGCCACGGACGTCCTCCTAGTTTCGCATATGTTGCTAGACTTATCTGGTTCATAGTAAAAACTAGGTTTTTGTCTGCAACAAGCATTGTCTCAAGGCGGATATTTTGAACCGCTACATTATTTTTGAGTAGCAACGCTTTAGTTCCATAGTATGGGTTTTGGTGACCCGGCAGTGATTTAAAGCTTTCTTCGATCTGCACTAAGGCCAAATCCCATTTAAATCCTGAATCTGCAGCTTGTTGTAAGGCTTTTTCACAAGCGTCCTGATAGGACTCTAAAGTACCTGTCGAAGCTGTAAATGTCTGCACATTGGGTTTTTCAAGCTGAAACCTCCGAAGGAAACCATCTGCATACCTCGCTCGTTCTTTTCCTTTACTACCCGTTTTTACGTCAGGCATCCCGTCTAAGAATTTCGCAACAAAACTTTCAACTTGCCCCTCATGCCTAGCTTGGCAAATTACAGCAATGTTGAGATTTTTTGGGCTAAAAGAGCGCTGATCATATGGCCCATTTGCCTTTATGCCGCGTTCACTCCAATCATCATTTCGAGTTCCCGCTGGATCGAATACAAGAGAAGGTTTTTTTATCAACTCAGTTTTAGGGAAGTTGTTGTCTTTTTGCGCCAGTAGCGGACCCAATTCAAAACCTATTCTGGGAGCAGCCTCAAGGTTTTGAGAACGTAGAAAAGCGAGCGTTTCTTTGATTACTTTCAGTCGCCCAGGACCCGCATGCAGATCCAAGCCGCCTTTATTTCTGGCATTTCTAAGTAAGGTGTCAGAACCTCTCGACTTTAGTTGACTGACACACCAGTCAAAATCCACTCGGCTTGCAGACAAACGAACTTCGGTTGCTAATACAGATTCATAACCCTCTCGATGATCATCAAGAATCAATTTTTCTCCGTCAACCTGCTTTACGCGGCCTACCATTATTGGACGTTTAGAAAGGCGAGCATCCCATGGAGGCATATCCATGAGCACGTAACGTCCAATTGGTGATATGCCCAACTTCAATAATTCGCCGCAGTCAGCAAGCAATAGGTTTTTTAATCTAGTATCGCAAAGCAATCCAAAACTGGGTTTACGTTCGGAATTAAAAATTGTGCGCGGGGTAAACTGTAGGAGAGATCGAATTTGAACCCAATCCGGTAGATCTTCGTTCGCAATGTAGTTACGTTTCACACTTCCCAGAATTTCAACAGGGTAATCGCGAGTAATGTCACGTTTTCCGACAAACGCTCGAATCAGAGCTGCGTTCAGCAATGGTGCCCAAAACCAGTGTGCTTCCTTTAAATCAATCTCCACGACTTTATCGGCGAGTGGCGTCGCACCTTCGACAACAGGTATGTCAACAATAACGTTGTCTTGTCTATCTCTTTTGAAGACATGGGTGTCTCCAAACTCTGATCGATAGTCTCGAAGTGTTTGCTCATCATAAGGACGGTGGCCAACAGAAAGCCGAGTGTTGCCAGTTAAGCGTATTGGAGAGAAGTTTAGACAAAGTGCGTTTATCGACATAATTGGACTCTTTCAGGACCATTTCATTGTTAAAGGTACAACTTTATATCGCAAACCTCTTTTTACCTCTACACATGGGAACACAAGATGAACATTGCAAGTGTAGTATCGAAAGTTTTTTAGATAGAACAACATTCGGAATTATTTCTAAGGCCAGGCAATTCCCAAAGTATGAATTTATATTAGAGCGCTCTAGCGTCTTATAAAAACTATCGCCCGAGCTTTGGTGTAGTTCCACCAAACCCCTCTTCAAAAACACCAATCCAATCGTCGCGCTCAAGCTGCTGGGCCATTTCGCGTAGCTCCCTAATGAACTCTATCCGCGTCCGATAGTTTTGGAGAACAAGCGTATCAGTTTCGACATTGAGCTTTCGCGTCTCGGCATAAAGCTTTTCTGCCTCTGCTAATATCTTCGTCACCTCTGCTGAAATCTTCTCGTTGTTCTTCACCGGGCCGTCGAGGACTGCCTTGATGTGGTCTAATGACTTGGTGGCAATTGATCCGAGCTCTTCTCTTACAGTATGTCCGTTAGAGGTTGGTAGTTCGACATCGAGTAATTGCTCCATATGCTTGTAGAGTTTTTCTTGTAGCGAGCGTCGGTGCTTGAGCGCGTTAGGACCGACAATGGCCGCGCTTGCAGGAAGCGTCCCGCGCCGGTAGTCAACAAATGTATCAATTATGACTTTTGATAAGGCTACCGCATTGTTAGATTTCATCCCCATAGACATCATTGCAACGCCATGTTCGGTATAGGCCCATGGGAGATAACGGGAACCGCCATGCGCCGAACTTGATATCACGTTTTGTGATTTCAAGTTTTCAAGTTCCTCGCTTGTTAGCTGGAAGGCATAATCGTCTGTGAACTTACCTTCGTTCCTTTTGCGGTACTGATTGATTTCCCGAACGCTGGACTTGTAAAATTTTGCGAGGTCATGGGCGAGTATGACGGGCTGGCCTCGGAGGTGAACAATGGAGCCTTTGATATTCAGATGATTATCGCTCATGACTATTGCTTTAATGTGGAATGATGCACCCAACCATTATTGGTGAGAACCATATCATCATCGTCCTCAATAGCTTGGCTTGTCAGCCTCTCCGGCAACCAATCATACAGCGAGCTGAAAGCGGGAGTTTTAGCCCAAGGTTCCACGTCCACGATTTTGTAAGTATATTGAACCGTGCTGGCCTTAACGCCAATAACGTCTGCGGGCTCAGTAAAATTCGTAATCTCAACGACCTGCCGCGCGCCATAACACAGTAGAGGAGCGCCCGTGCTAAAGGCGCTTTTGTCCAAGTCTTCAGGACGTAAATAAGATTTTCCTACCTCGGAAAACTTATATCCCACCCAATCGGCTTTTCCTGTAACTTGACCGCTAAATCCGCGCTCGTCTCTTTGGTAAGTGACGGCCTCTAAAAGCCCAAGTTCAACAAGACCGTTATAGAATGATATTTCTTGCCCTTGAGTTTCGCTTTGTGCCTGCGCAGTTGATCTAATTTCTTGAATAATGCCGTCGTCATTCGGCTTACTCCCGATCCGAATACACTGCTTCATCACGGCGTAATGGGCATTCAATGCTGTTTCAAAATTTGCCGCATTGGCAGCTTTGGGATTGTTACCGCAAGCTGACAGTGTCAAAGCGGTTCCAAGCAAAAGCCAAACCTGGTTCTTTCTAATGTTCGTCATGATCCGTCCTCTCGTTTATGAAATACTTTGGCCGCGAGCTTTCGTCAGCGTCCATGAAATTGTCTGGTTCTTCAGTGTGCCAGATATTGATTTGCCCAAATTTCTATCCATCGTCTCTCTCCACGGTACGAGCGTGAAGTCTTTAGATTTTTCGATGACGGCATATTTGCCGCTCG